>Ga0182015_10001505_pt1 | contig 30507 bp, 29 predicted proteins | sample 712P3MmetaG_FD_120478 | JGI IMG/M metagenome (GOLD analysis project Ga0182015, IMG submission 120478) | Permafrost microbial communities from Stordalen Mire, Sweden - 712P3M metaG | ecosystem: Environmental > Terrestrial > Soil > Wetlands > Permafrost | place: Sweden: Stordalen | collected... | reverse complement strand
TGCCGAAATGCGTGTGAGAATGTGTATTCTGCACTACCGACCCAAAACAGATGGATAAATGTCCCATTATGTGTATGCAAATAGAAACAAAACACCACTCTTGCCAAAAAATAACCATTATACACCCCTGATTATTCAAATGCGGGAAAGCGATATTTATAAGGTGCTTAGCCCATGATGTCCTCGTCGCCCAATTCCCTCCATTCACCGGGTTCCTACCCGGCTTTGCGTTCGTTTAATTCTCATAAAAAATGAAACTTTTTTGCCACCGCCGCGTCTAACCACTCGAATATGAAAAACTCAATTTTGACCAAAACCCTTATAATCACTGCCACGGTATCGTTATTCACGGGCTGTGTGGAGCGTCCGGTTTATGTCCAGCAACCGCCGCCGGGAGCTCCGCCGCAAGCCGAAGTCGTCACTGGAGACCCCGCGCCGCCGCCGCCGCAGGTTGAAGTTATTCCGATCGCGCCCGATCCGGCTTTTATTTGGATTGGCGGCAGTTGGGAATGGCGCGGCAGTTGGGTCTGGTTCGGTGGCCGCTGGGCACCCCGTCCACATCCGGGTGCAGTGTGGATGCGCGGACATTGGGGTCATCGCGGGCATGGCCGCGTGTGGATCCACTCCGGTTGGCGCTGAAAATCAATTTTGACCAATGGCTTTACCGGATGACTTTTCCCAATCCGGTTCAAGGTCAAAAGTTGTAACCTGTCAGAATGAAGTTTGGTGTATCAACCAAAGCCCTAGTCAGGTCACAGGGCGGGAAATTGTAAGAATCATGAAAAAAGTGATATTAATTTTGGCGGTGGCGGCAATTTGTTCGCCGCTGTTCGTGTCACAAGCCCAAGCACAGGCAACGCAGGACAGCGGCCATAAACGGCATCATCATTGCCATCATCACTGCAAGCACCATAAGCCCGCATGAATCGGGGAAAAGATTTGGTGGGGAATTAACACGAGCCGGGCCAATGAATTTGGTTCGGCTTTTTGTTTCAACTGTGCTTGAACGCCATTGATGCGATCATTCACTGCGCGGACTAATCGCCAGCCGCAAATTAAGAGTGTCATTTCAAAATGATACAATACCAAACTCGCGGGTAGTGGCTCAGTTTGGAATCAGATTGCCTCCGGCGATTTGTTAGGTGCCTCGTTCATTGTTTCGCCAGCGAAATCTGCCCCAAATCCACCCGCCCGAAATTGCCCGAAGCGGCAACAACACCATACACTTCGTTCGTGGCGTATCCGTCAGCCGAAATGATAAATGAACCTGTCCTGATATTTATTATGCGAGTCGTGAATGTTTTTTTAAAGTAGGAGGCGGGCGCAAGATCGAAATCTCCATTTTCGTTTGAAGCTACCGTCACAGCAGGTTCATTCCATCCTCTTCCTTGAAGATGAGGTCGAGTAATGTGTGCGCCCTGCACTGGTGCTCCTGTCTTGGCGTCAATCACTCTTCCCTCTGCACCGGGTATTGATACCGATGTTATGTGAGCGGTGGAACAACCCGTTAAACCAACGGTGAGCAGCACGAAAAGTGTTGCAATGCGTTTCACTGGCAATTATTCAAAGTTCCACCTGTTCGTAAACTAAACCATGCCTTGCCCAGGATGCAAGCGCGAAAATCAAGGCAACAAACCGACAATTTCTTCCAAGCTCCAAACGTGATCTGCAATTCCAGCCTCCATCGCTGGCGTCACACGAAGCGATTGATGGATGCGCCCGAAATTGTAATGCATATAGTGAATCGCAACGGAGGGTAGTGGCTCAGTTTGAAATTAATTAGGCTCCCGCACGGTGTTGGGCAGCCCGGTCAAACCTTGACCTTGTAATTCAAACTATCAGAGGGTAAAGAGCAATAACTAATCCCTGGTCACACAACGTAACCCGACGCCGTATTCGGGGGCAGGCGACGGGTTGTTACCGCCGCGGTAGGCGCACATCGCACCTTCGGCGGTGACGATCCAAGCGCCGCCGCGCTCAACACGTTCGACCCCGGATTCCGGCCCGTGTGGATCAGCACTATTTGCCACATAATCGTCACTTCCATTCTGCCCTGTTCCCTGCCAATCCCAACACCACACAAATTCATTTCCGGCCATGTCGTAAAGTTCATAGCCGTTCGGTGCAAATGATCCAACCGGACTCGTAAAGGGAAAATCTCCGGCATCGAAGTTCGTATTGTAGCCATTCGGTCCCAAATCATAGAAATCGGCGTTGGTGTTTCCGTAGTAGTTGGCCTGGCTTTCTGAAATCGTGTCACCCCACGGAAACCGTTGCCCGCTTAATCCGCCCCGCGCCGCTTTCTCCCACTCCGCTTCCGTCGGCAGGCGATAGCCGTTGGCCGTCCAATTTACATTCTCGTTAGTAATATTAACCTCCCCATTCGTATAAATTTGCGTCAACGCCGCATCCGTATAATACACCGGCGTCAAACCCGCTTGCTGCGACCGCGCATTGCACCATTTCACACAGTCATACCAATCCACCGTCTGCACCGGATGATTCGCCGCCTTACCAGCACCGGCATCAACAAATTCATATCCGTGGTTCGTGGCCCAACTACAGACCGACTGCCATTGATTGAAGCTGACCAGATTAACATCCATATAAAATGATGACACATTTACGGTGACGGCAGGGATGGCATCGTACAAGCCATAATTCATGGCGTAGCTCACGCTATCCAGATTGTCCCCCATCGTGAACACACCCGCCGGAATGAGCGCCATACCAGCGGGCGGGTTAAAACTAATCAGCAGGTTGGTGTTGACGCCATTGGTGACAGGAATCTGGACATAGTCCACCCAATTGGTTCCGCCGGGCAGGGATGAAACGGTCTGGACAGTATAATTCGTACCCGGCTGCGCGTTGCTCCAGACAATCGTGCCATCCGGATTAAACGCAGTGAGGGTGGTCGCCGCCGGTCCGACTATGCGGAAGAACTGCGTGGTCTGCGCGGCAGCCGGATGAACGCCAGCGAGCAACGCCAGCATGATGATCAGACTGTGCAGTTTGGTTTTCATTATAAATTCGGGTTTAACTGGCCTTACTTAAAAAGTGATGCTCTGATTTACTACGCGGTTTTTACGCCTCGGCCATTACAAAATCAAATCAAAAATGGCACCGGACAAAAGTTACACCTGACGAGCAACCGGGGTGCGGCAACCAGACCGGAACATTTCGATCGGGGATTGGCGGCTGACCAAGACTGGCTGCACAAGGCCACGAAGGAAATTGCAAAATTCTGGCGGAACAAACGCAGGCGGAGATTTGATTCAAGCGCCAACCCACCAGCCCGCCACCGGCATCAGGCACAAATTAGAATATGAAGATTATAACGGATTGATCACGGGCTTCGCATCCGGTAAAAGCGTTGCAGGCGGCGGTAATGGTGACACCTCACCTTTAATAGAATAAAAAATGCGCGAGCAGGTTTTATAGGTGTCAGATGGCCTAACGGTGAAGATTGGACAAACCATTTGTTCCTTTCACGGATTCCACATGCCAATCGAAGAAGGCGACGTTGCGGATGCCCGAGCCGTGCACCGCTGAATGGGAAATCCACGAGTGCCACCATGGCGGGTTGTTGGTACCGTCCAATTGCTGGTCAACATCGCGAAATGCAAAAGTGCCGCTGTAGTTGTTCGTAATGGCCGCGAGCCAGCTCAAGTGCATCGGCTTGAAGGGCGCGCCCACCACGGGAGGGATGGTGTTGCTCGGATAACCGAATGGACGGGTGGTGTTGTCAATGGTTTTCGTGCCGGGAAGAAAACGCAGCGCATTACGCGAAGCGAAATTGATCTGTTCGCTGTCCGGAACCACGGCAGCTTTGATTTTCATCTGCGCAGGGCAGGTCAACACCCGGGGGACCAGCGTGTTTGTGCCCACAACTGCGGGATCGGGCAGGCCAAGGTAAGACCAAAGATAATTGCCAAGATGCGGATAGGCGGAGTTCACGCCGGTATTTATGTCGTAACCGGAGGCAATCCCCACCAGCAGCGGTCCGGGCAATGAATCGTCATAATCATCGGCATACATTTGCACCGCCATGGAAATCTGCCTGAGATTGTTGACACATACGATCCGTAGCGCTCTCGCTTTGGCGGAAGCCAGGGTCGGAAGCAACAAGGCGGCTAGAATGGCGATAATGGCTATGACCGTCAGTAATTCGATCAGCGTGAAACCATTCGCTTTGTGCAGGTTGAGATTTCCCATTTGGTTTCCTGCCCACGGTTAGCGCGGGCGGTTTTTCAGGATTTTGACTCCCCTCGGCATGGTTGCAAGTATTATTCATCGTCTTTCAGTTCATGCTCTGTTTTTCCTGTTTTGAGGCTCTGCGGGCACCATTGGGGACCGCCAACACGCCTTGCCGTCCGAATGCGAAGACACCGCCTCTGCGGCACTGGTGTTTCTCTGCATTTTTGACACGTTCCGTGTTCATCCTGACATCGCGGTTGCCAATCTCAGCCGCCCAATCCCTACTATGAGGGTTGACGCCTCGGCCAATTCGCTGGCGTGGGCGTATGAGGAAAATTCCATGCAACCGTTCTGGGTGCCGGAACTGCCGCTGGCGGCATCAAATTAAGTAGCAGCCGAGGTAAGTCGGCTCTGACCAAAATGAGCGGATTGACATCCGCTGCTACGAACGGATCGGATGAACAATTCGCCTTTTAGTAACCCTGAAAAACCATCTAAACTGGCATTTCAGCGTGAGATCGAACGTCCACGATTAACGCGGGGAAAATATAAAAAGATTCTCAAAAAGGTTTCCAAGCCAGCTTGGTGACGCCGGAAAGTTGAGCCAACGATTTAAGAAATGCCGGCGGCTGCATTTCCATGGGAGAACCGCGCCATCGCAATTCGCAACTATATTCACGCACTGAAACATCATTTGCATAACCAATCGACCACGAAAGAATCTTGTAACCGGCCTGCTGTAAGAGCCGGGAAATTTCATCCTCGCCCGGTCCATTCAGGTTTACGGTGACCGCCAATGTCCCATGCCGTTCCTGCTTCCAATGTTCTTCGGCGTGCTTTAATCCCCACAACACCAGCAAGCTCAACGCCAGTGCCACCAGGCCGAGCAAAATCTGGCCACCACCAAAGCAAAGCCCCATTACCGTCACGAACCAAAGCGTGGCCGCCGTCGTCACCCCGACAGCCAGATTGTCCTTATGCAAAATCGCTCCCGCGCCGATGAAACCCACTCCTGTAAGAATGCCCAATGGTAACCGCATTAAATCCAAGGTCACAAAGGAATCGGGCAATCTGCCTGCCGTGTTTAACAACAGATTCGCTTGAATCATGGCAATAGCGGCCGCCAGACAAAGCAGCAAAGTCGTGCGCAATCCGGCTGGCCGGGCGCGTTCACCCCGGTTGATACCGACCAAAGCTCCCGCCACGAACGCTAAAGCCAAACGCAAAGCAATCTCACTCCAAGTCAAATTAGTCGTCATTTACATGTTCTGCCATGCCGATATTTAACCGGGATTTCCCATTTGGCTGCTGGCCCGGGACCAGCGTGGGCTGTTTTTCAGGATTTTGACTCCCCTCGGCATGGTTGCAAGTATTTTTCAATTGTGCATGAAGAATTTATTTATTATTTTACAGTTGGGTTTATGAGAAAATTGTCCCATTACGCAGCGGGGGAAAAGCTGTTGTTTGGCGCGCTTCTTTTCTTGAGCGCATTTATTCCCTGTTCCACGAAAGCTGCCGGCGTGACGATTATCACGCATGGCTATGATGGTGATGTCACCGGTTGGATCGCTGCAATGGCTGACCAGATTCCGAACTACTATTCATTTCCGGGGACTAATTTCACAACTTATACAATCACCCTTACGACAGACGGTAATGGCAATTATTATTATCAATGGGCACGAACCAACGGCAGCCCTTCAGTGACTGATTCAGGGGAAATAATTGTCAAACTTGATTGGAGTCAAATGGCGGGCGGACTTGACCCGTATGAACCGTATGACATTAGTACTTACACTGTAGCGCAGGTTGCAAGCTATGTGCTTTTGCAGACAAATACAATTGCAGACCTCAACGGTCACGCGCTTGTAGAATACCCGATTCACTTGATTGGCCATAGTCGCGGCGGCTCTTTAATGAATCAAATTAGCTATATCCTCGGCACTAATGGCATTTGGGTTGATCATTTGACAACACTCGACCCGCATCCATTCAACAACGATGGCAATGATGATCCGTTATTCCCAAAAGATGCTTCTGCCGATGAGACTTACGAGAATGTTCTGTTCCGCGACAACGATTGGCAGGACATCGGGGTGTTGCTTGACCCGGATGGTGAGCCTACTTCGGGAGCATACAATCGCCAACTATACAACCTTTCTGATGGCTATAACGATACAAGCTCCATCTCGCCTTATCATTCCAACGTGCATCTTTGGTATTACGGCTCGATTGATTTTAATGTTCCGACATCGTATGACGATGACGGTGAAACAGTAACCATTGATGCGACAATGCGAACAAATTGGTGGGTTCCTTATGAAGATGAAGGTGTCATCGCTGGTTTTTATTACAGTCTTATTGGTGGCGGCAATCGCATGAGCACTGATGAACCAGCAGGCCAGGGATTTTCCGCCATTGTTGACGGTTACAATCAGTATTGGGATTTGGGAGCCGGAATTTTGAATCCAAATCGCACCGTTTTACAATCCGACAACGGCACTTGGCCGAACATCATCAAATTCAATATCACGGGAACGAACGTCGTTACGGAAAATAATTTCGTCAATACAACGCTTTATTATCAATATGCTGGCGTTTCTAATCTGACGCTCACAATTTATTTTGATCAAGATTTTAATCCTTACAATTCAAACAGCATCCCTATTCTTCAATTACAGCCGCCAAACACTGGCGCAGGGAATGTGTATTTTTATCAAAACCTCGGTCTAAACACCACCAACATCCCGACGGGCACTTACGCAGTCTATGGAAAAATTTCGGACGGCGTGCATACCCGCTATCTTTACACGCCGGAGTTGGTTGAAATCGTTTCAAATCAGCCGCCGCCAGTTTTAGAAATTGTGGAATTCAATAGCACGCAATTTGTCATCGGCGTGAATGGCGTTTCCGGCCAGACAATTGCGCTTCAAACTTCGATTGATTTGCAAAATTGGCTGCCGCTGGCGACGAATACCCTGACATCGGGCAGTTGGAACTACACGAACAACGCACCACCCAACTTGAGCGAGCAATTTTATCGCGCATTGTTGTCGCCGTGATCTTGCTTGTTTTGGAACGCGGTGGAACGCATCCCTACCTTTTTTCTTGGAAAATGTTTTATGGAAGGATTTTCAAAATCACGGTTTTACCTGTCAATTTACAAATAAGCCTTGCTTGGCGGTCTTTTTGATGCGATTTGTTTTCCAGTTGTGAAACAGTTGACCGCCATTTTGTTCAGTGTGCTGCTGGTGTGGACGCAAATTGCGCCAACGCCAGTTTGCGCCACGGCGTCATCGGATTGCCCGAAAGCGGCTGCTGCGTGTGCGGCGGTGTGCGGCCAAATGGATTGCTGTGTCACTCATCCCAATTCTGGGCCACAACCAGCGCCCGCCGTCCCGACGCAATCCAGCGTTCAAAATCAAATTTCACTGCTCGCTCCGGCGATCGTGGCCTGGACATTGCCGGAAAATCCGGCCAGGGTGATTTCTTCCGTCGCCGCGCTGCCATTGATGGCAACGGGCACTCCGCTTTACGCGCGGAATTGCACCCTGCTTCTCTGATTCATTCCTCTGACCGCCCGTAGTGTGCCTTGAGCCGGCGCGCTGCGGACTTCCCATTTTACTCCACGGAATTTTTGTGCCCGTGAACTGTCTTTAATTTTTCCGTCGCGCACAAACGGCGGCAACTGAAACAAGAAATTTTATGAAAACTAAAATGATTTTGATCGCAGCCCTGGCAGTGATCCTCGGTGGCGGTGCGGCACGGTTTGCTCCGCACATTTTGTCGGCGCAAACAAACATGCCGTCCACAAACCGGAAAATTCTCTACTACACCTGCCCGATGCACCCGTTGGTCAAATCGGACAAACCCGGCGGCTGTCCGATCTGCGGCATGAGCCTGATACCGGTTTATGGAAATGAGGTTGCCACGACCAATGCGCCCTCAAGCGCTACAAACAATGGCGCGGCAAAAGATGCCAAGCCTTATCCATTTGACACCTGCCTCGTTGACGGCATGAAACTCGGCAGCATGGGCGATCCGTATGTGTTCGTGTATCACGGGCAGGAAATCAAATTTTGTTGCAGCGGCTGCAAGCCGATTTTTCTGAAAGACCCTGACAAATACCTGAAGAAAATCCGGGACGCGGTGGAACGCATCCCTACCAAAATGATATGAAAACGAAAATGATTTTTCCGGTGCTGGTGGTGCTGGTCATCAGCGCAGGCATCGCGTGGATTGCCGCGCGGCATTCGCCCGCGCCAAGCACGGCGACCGCCGGCGGGCGCAAAGCCCTTTACTACACCTGTGCCATGCACCCGTGGGTTCGGGAAAGCAAACCCGGCCCGTGTCCGGTTTGCGGCATGAACCTGACGCCGGTCTATGCGAATGAAAGCGGCGGCATTGTTGCCGATACCAATTCCAATCCAGGCATGGTCACGCTCGAACCGGACAGCATCAGCACGATCAAAGTGCAAACGGATTTGGTGGAACGCCGTCCCGTGCGCCGCACCTTGCATCTGTCGGGCGAGATCACCGGCAATTCATGGGCGGCGGCATGGTTCGAGTTCACCGCTTATCAGCGCGATCTGGAATGGCTCAAAATCGGCCAGACTTTTGATGTCAGCGTGTCGTCCGTGCCGGAGAAAATTTATCAGGCGCAAATCAAACTCCACGGCGTGGAGCCGTTGGCAGATGCGAATTTCGACACGATGAGCGGCAGCACGACCGTCCGCGCGGCAATTTTGAATCCACCGGTCGAACCGGGCGACTTTGGGAAACAAAAATTATTCAACGGCCTTCACGCCGAAGCCCATGTCGTTGCCGAAACGGAGAATGTGCTGGCGATTCCGCGCAGCGCAGTCATCTCGCGCGGCATCGGGCCGATGGTTTATGTGGACCAAGGAAATGGTCATTATGCGCCGCGCGCAGTTTTGCCTGGTCGCGTCGGCAACGATTTCGTTGAGGTTCTCGGCGGTTTGAAGGCAGGCGAAAAAGTCGTCACGACGGGAAACGTGCTGATTGATTCCGAGGCGCAACTCACCGCTGGCGAATAATTTTATGATCAATCGCATCATTGAATGGTCGCTGCGTAATCGCTTTCTCGTCGTTTGCGGCGCGGTGTTGCTCGCCGGATTCGGTGTCCGTGCGCTTTATCAAACGCCAGTTGACGCGATTCCTGATTTAAGTGAAAACCAGGTCATCGTCTATGCCGATTGGATGGGGCGCAGCCCGCAGGAAGTCGAAGATCAAGTCACTTATCCTCTCTCCGTGAACTTGCAGGGATTGGCGGGCGTAAAAGCCGTCCGCGCTGCCTCAATGTTTGGCTTCTCGCTCATCACCGTCGTTTTTGACGACAAAATTGATAATTACTTTGCCCGCTCGCGGGTATTGGAACGGCTGAATTATCTGGGTGATGTTTTGCCCGCCGGCGTCGAACCAAAACTCGGCCCGGACGCCACGGGTTTGGGTTGGGTTTATGAATACTATCTGGACGTTGATCCGAAAAAATCTCCGAATGGCGGTTATGACCTCGGCCAGTTGCGCTCAACCCAGGATTGGTTCGTGCGTTACCAACTCAACGCCGTATCGGGCGTTGCAGAAGTGGCCAGCATCGGCGGTCAGGCCCGGCAATATCAAATCGAAGTCTCGTCTCTGAAAATGCGCGACCACGGCGTGATGTTGATGGACGTGATGAATGCCGTGAAGGAAAGCAATCTCAACGTCGGCGGCAAAATCATCGAAGAAAATGGAATGGAATTTGTTGTGCGCGGAATTGGTTTGGTGAATTCAATTTCCGATTTGGAGAATATCGTTTTGCAGCAGAACAACGGGATGCCGATTTATTTGAAAGACGTGGCGACAGTCCAACTCGGCGGCGATTTCCGGCGCGGCGCGCTTGATGTGAACGGACACGAAGTTGTCGGCGGTGTTGTCATTATGCGGAACGGCGAGAATGCAATGGCTGTCATCAATGCCGTAAAGGAAAAGATCGCGCAGATTTCGTCCGGCCTGCCGCCCGGCGTCAGCATCAAACCATTTTACGACCGCAGCGATTTGATTTCACGAACGATTGACACCCTCAAGCACTCGCTGACGGAAGAAATTATTCTGGTCACGCTCGTCATCGTCATTTTCCTATTTCATTTTCGAAGCATCCTCATCGTCGTGCTGCCGCTGCCGCTTTCAATTCTTGTTTCGTTCATTCTGATGAATCACTTCGGCATTTCATCGAATATCATGTCGCTTTCCGGCATCGCCATCGCCATTGGTGTGCTCGTGGATGCGGGCATCGTGATGGTCGAAAATGTCATCCGTCACGCGGAACACGCCGAAAAAGAAAAAGGCAGCCGGCTCAACCGCGCGGAAATTTTTGAAGTCACCCTTGCCGCCGCGAAACAAGTTGGCCGCCCGGTTTTCTTCGCGGTCGTCATCATCATTCTGGCGTTCGTGCCGGTGTTTGCATTGAGCGGGCAGGAAGGAAAGTTGTTTCATCCACTCGCGTTCACGAAAACTTTTGCAATGGTTGGCGCGGCGATTCTGGCGGTAACACTTGTGCCGGTGCTGTGCGCCGCGCTCGTGCGCGGGCCGTTTCAAGCCGAAGACAAAAACTGGCTGATGCGCGGATTGCTGGCGGTTTACGATCCGGTTCTCGCATGGGCGCTCACGCACCGGAAAACCGTCATTGGGTTGGCCGCAATTTTACTGGCATTGGCGTGGGTTCTCGCGCTTGGCGTGCCGCGACCAATTGTTTCGGAAATTTCAAAGATGAATCCGCAGCTTGCGGAGAAACTGCCGCAAGGCATAGGCAGCGAATTCATGCCGCCATTGAACGAGGGAAGTTTGCTTTTCATGCCGGTGTTGTTGCCGCAGGTTTCGCTTTCGGAAGTCCAGCGCATCATGACGTGGCAGGATCGCGTCATCAAAGACACGCCCGAAGTCGAATCCGTTGCCGGAAAACTTGGCCGTGCCGAAACGCCAACCGACCCTGCGCCCGCGCAAATGATTGAAACGACCATCATGCTCAAGCCGGAATCCGAATGGCGCCAAGGCATGACGAAAGACAAGCTCGTCGCCGAATTGACGGAAAAACTCGGGCGCGTGCCCGGCTACGTTCCGGGGTTTTTACAACCGATCCAAAATCGCATTCTGATGATCAGCACCGGCATCCGTGCGCAGGTCGGCATCAAGGTTCTCGGCGACAATCTGGAGGCGATTCAGAAAAAGGCGTTTGAAATTGAAAAAATTGTCCGCACGATTTCCGGCGCGGTTGGCGTGGCGGCTTCGCGGATGCAAGGCAAGCCGTATCTGAACATTGAAGTGAATCGCGCGCATCTGGCACATCATGGACTGCGGGCGCAGGACATACTTGACGTTGTCGAAACTGGAATTGGCGGCATGAATGTCTCAACGGTCATTGCCGGCCGCGAGCGGATACCGATTCAAGTCCGGCTCGAACGCGACGAGCGCGACGACATTGAAAAATTGGGCGACATCCTCGTGCCGATGGGCATGGGAAAATTCATTCCGCTCGGCCTGGTCGCCACCATCAGCCGCGACCTCGGGCCGGATGAAATTGACAGCGAGAACGGGCAACTGCGTGTTTTCGTTCAAGCCAACGTGGAGGGCCGCGACCTCGGCGGCTTCGTGAAGGAAGCACAGACGCGAATCGCCAAAGAAATCCGGTTGCCGCCCGGCATGACAATTGAGTGGAGCGGACAATACGAAAATCAGATTCGGGCGGAACGGACGCTGATGATGATCGTGCCGACTGTCTTGTTCATTATTTTTCTGCTGCTTTACATCGTCTATCACAGCTTGAAAGAAGCGGCACACGTCATACTGGCCGTGCCGTTCGCGCTGACGGGCGGCGTCTTTCTGCAATGGTTCCTGGGTTACAACTTCAGCGTGGCGGTTTGGGTCGGTTACATTGCGCTGTTTGGGACGGCGATTCAAACCGGCGTGGTGATGGTCGTTTATTTGCAGGAAGCCGTTGCAAAAAAGCGCGGGGAGCTCGGCGACAAAATTTCGCAATCAGATTTGATGCAAGCCGTCAAAGACGGGGCGCGATTGCGTTTGCGTCCGGTTGTAATGACGGTGGCAACCATCGTTGCCAGCTTACTGCCGATTTTGTGGAGCAACCGCGCTGGTTCGGAAGTGATGAAGCCGCTGGCCGCGCCGATCATCGGCGGAATGGTGAGCAGCCTCGCGTGCATTTTGATTGTGACGCCGGTGATTTTTGCGTGGCTGCGCGAACGGGAATTAAAAAGCGAGTCGCTTAAAACGAAAGCATGAAACCCAATGAAACACCTTCGTGTTGGGTTCATGATTTAAGCGCGTTATTGGTGCGGTTTTCAGATTCATTGGGCATTCGCTATTACGGGTTGGCCTATGCGTGGGCGGAACGGGCTTTGAAGTGCGGATTCCCGGAGCGTTTCGCGCAACAGGCTTTGGGACACAATTCCAAGGCGGTGCATCATGCCTACTCGAAACACGCGGAGGTCACCGTGCCGTCGCTGGATGATTGGGAAAGGGATTGGCAGGAAAATCCGCAACGCAACGCGCAACCCAAGTTGCTGCCGGTGCATTTTCGGTCGCAGTTGGCTGCCATCGCGCAATCAAATTAACACCCACAAAAAATAATTCCTCCCTGAAGGGGGTGGCGGAGGCTTTTCTTCGCGGAACAGATTGATACTCTTTCCACATGGCAACGCAGCCAATGAAACCACGCCAGCAATACATTTCCAAATCCACCTACATGATGGGGCTGCAATGTCAGAAGCTGATCTGGTTTCGCTACAACGCCAAAGATCAAATTCCCGCTCCCGATGAATCAACACAGGCCGTCTTTGATCAAGGCACGGAAGTTGGCGAATTGGCGAGACAACTTTTTCCCGGCGGTATCGTGGTCGCGCCCGGCATCATCAATCCCGACGAAGTCATCGCCGAAACCCAAAAGGCGATTCAATCCCGCCGGCCTTTGTATGAAGCCGCGTTTGTTTTTCACGGCGGCTACGCCCGCACGGACATCCTCGTGCCGGTGGCCGGTGATGCGTGGGATTTGATTGAGGTCAAATCCACCAGCAAACTGAAGGAAGAAGTCCATCTGCCCGACATCGCGTTTCAAGCTTTTGTGCTTGCGGGGGCGGGAATCAAAATCCGCAAATGCTTTCTCGCCCACATCAACAACGAATTTGTCCGGCACGGCGCGATTGACCCGCAAAAGTTTTTCACGCTCGAAGATGTCACCCGGCAGGTTTCCGGTTTGAGCCGCGAGGTCGGGGAACAACTCGACGCGTTGCAACGCATCATCGGCGCGAAGGCGCATCCTGAAATCCAAATCGGCCCGCAATGCGACGATCCCTACACCTGTCCGTTGCACGAACGCTGCTGGTCGTTCCTGCCCGAAGCCAGCGTCTTCACGCTTTATCGCGGTGGCAAGAAAAGCTTCACGCTGCTCAAACAGGGCATCCAGCATCTTGAAAAAATTCCCGCCGACTTCACGCTCACCGACAATCAATCCATCCAGCGCGCCGCCCTGCTCGCGGGCAAACCGCACATTGACCGCCCCGCGCTCGCGGCCTTTCTCGGCCAGCTTGAATACCCCGTCAGCTTTCTGGATTTCGAGACCATCGGCACGGCGATTCCGCTGTTTGATGACTCGCGCCCGTTCCAGCAGATTCCATTTCAGTTTTCACTGCACATTCTCCGCTCCGAAAATGCCGCGCCGGAGCATCGCCAGTTTCTTGCCGAAGGCACGGCTGACCCGCGCCCGGAATTCATGCGCCAACTGCGCGACGCACTGCCGGAAACCGGCTCGGTGGTGACTTACAACGCAATCTTTGAAAAAAGATGCCTGGACGAAAGTTGCGAACTGCTGCCGGAATTCAAACCGTGGTTACGGAAAGTGACGCCGCGCATCGTTGACCTGCTGCTGCCGTTCCGTGGCTTCCGCTACTACCACCCGCAACAGCACGGCAGCGCGTCAATGAAAGCCGTGCTGCCCGCCCTGACCGGCAAGGGCTACGAAAATCTGGCGATTCAAGAAGGCGGCGCGGCCAGCCGCGAATTTCTGCGTGTGAACCACGGCCAAGTGACCGACACCGAACGCCGCCGCGTGCGCCAGCATCTGGAAGAATACTGCGGGCTGGACACGTTAGGGATGGTGGAAATCGTTGCGGGTCTTCGTGCCATGTGTTCGCAAAAAAACTAGGGATTTGCAGTTGCTTCAAGAAATTGTTCTCGAATTTTTTTAATGATTTGTTCGGCTTTCCATTTTCGCCAATTACTTCCCATTCTTCCCAGCCATTCGCTGTAAGAGTGCCTCGGGCCTCACGACATGCAGCACTCGGATTGGGGTATACTATGCCATTATAAACGATTCCAATGCTGCCATCGTCATTTTGTAGAAGAGAAGCAGAAAAGTGTTTTCCATTATAAACCATCTGCAATTTGTCCGTTAAATTAAGTTGTTTATTTTCGACTAAATCTTGAAGGGTCTTGCCGTAATGTTTTTTGGTTTGGCTCTCTGAACTACCTTGAGGCAATTCTTCATCATTTTCAGAAGAAAAAATCTCATTGAGAACGTCTCTGTGCGCGTCGTAAATCTTTTTGCAGATTTCTTTGTTTGTTTTGGCCATAGGATCATGATTGTTTAAGGGCATACGGAGGTTTAATAAATACTGCTCCAATCTAAAATCCACCTGATGAATGCACTGTGCCACCTCTCAAGGTGTGATGCTGCCAGCGTGTTAAACAAATTGTTTTTGGAATTATTCAGCGTCCGCTTTAGCTTCAAAAAATCCGGATTGGTAAGAAGATTTTGAAGTTTGTCCTCAATACCAATAATTGGTGAATTTGAACGCAATGTCTCGTCAGTCTTCTGGCCTTTCTCTGCTTCTGAATTATTCATGATGTGGTCAAAACTTATGATGTTGCCAAAACTGTGCAAGTTCATTTTTCACCGCGACGTTTTGGCGGACGCCCGTAGCCGCCGAGCGCGTCAATCATCGTGTGCCAGACCGAGGCGTAAGCGTCATGTTTGGCTTGCTGGTCGGGCGTGCGCGCGACGGTGTCCTTGAAGTTGGAATAGTCCAGCGAGTCGCCCAGAAACTGCATCACCTTCCGCACGTCGTCCTTGCCGGTGGCCCAAACGCCAGTCGAGGCATTCATCTATTAGAATGCGCATGGCCGACGGTTTCGAGCATTTTCAACTGGCCGGCTTCAATGACGGCGATGGCCTGCGAGCGTGCGACGGAAGGAAAGCCTTCCAAGAAATCTTCAATGGATTCGCCGCCCTCAAGTGCATCAATCAAATTTTGCAAGGGGACACGCGTGCCGACAAAGACGGGCGTGCCACCCATGATTTCGGGATCGGAGTGAACGATGCCTTTCAAATCTTCGAATGTCATAACATGGCTACAATACCGCTGACGGCAAAATTGTCACCTGCAAATTCTGGTTCGGGACGACGTGGAAGTCGTCCTTACCATTTTTCTGGATGAAGCAACGAAAACGATTGGGCAATTCTGGAAGCGAAAGAATGCCCGGCGTAATGGTTTGACCTTGGAATAACACTATTGCCACCAGCAAACAACCGTTCAATCTGCCGCTGGATAAATTGGCAAGTCATAAAACATTACTTCAGCGCGGCAGCGACCGACCGCCTAGGATGGAAAACAAACTTGCTTACTTCCGCTGGCGACGGAACAGCAGGAGGGACAAACCGCTTAAGCCGGCCAAAGCCAGCGTGGTCGGTTCGGGGACTGCGGTAATAATAATCTCGCCATTGGGTGAATCATCTGGGCCGAGGACGCCGGAAACCTCGGCGAGGTCCTCAATTGCAGATGAGTCAATATAGGAACCGCCGCCGCCGCCGCCATCGTAGAAAGCCCCACCACCACCGCCGCCACAAAGGTAGCCCCCGCCTCCCCCTCCACCGAAGCCGCCGTTGCCACCTCCACTAGAGCTACCGCTGCCGCCGCCGTCCCCACCGCCGTTGAAACTGTTACCGCCGAAGCCGCTGTAGGTGCCGTTTATGTAAGTACCGGAGCCGCCGCTGCTGTAAAAGCCCCCGCCTCCGCCGGTAATGGAGGCGCTGCCGCCAGATCCGCCTGAGCCGCCGTTGTCGCCATAGACGCCACCACCGCCGCCACCACTGGTGGCGGCAAGACCAGAGCTGCCACCGGAATCGTAGCCGCCGCCGCGCCGCCGCCTGCGATGACCAGTGGTGTGCTGCCATTTACAACGAAGCTGCCACCACCACCGCCACCACCACCGGCATTGTTGATGTAGTCGCTCGGAGTAGGCCCGCCAGTACTACCGACGCCGCCAACCAAAATGGTCAATGTCTCAACTTCCGCGAAGTAAAACTGGCCTTCCATTTCGGCTCCAAAGCCGCCGTTGGGGAAGTACCCTTGTTCGTAGTAAGCGCTGCCACCCACAGCGCCGTAGGCAGTGATGTCGTAGAGGCCCGGGTCCAGCGTGATAGTCTGCTCGGTTCCACTATACGTGTAGTCACCAGTCTGAGCGGAACACACAAACGTTCCAGACAGCAAAGTGGCCGCAATCGTACAGACCACTCCGAATGAATGACACGCGCTACGAATGGAGGATTTGAATTTCGTTTTCATGCAGTTTTAGGGATTCAGTGGTGGACCTTTGAAAGTAATTTAATTACAGCATAAAATTAAAAATCTGTCAATCCATGCTTATCGCTGTTTGATTGGTCAAAATTGGTTGAAACGAGTTTGCCCCATCCCAAAAACCTTCAACGAAACCTTCAACGATTTCTTCAATAACCGAGTAGGCGGGGTGTGCGTGGCGGGTTAAGTCCGGCAGGTGGCGTGTAGTGCCGGAAACTGTTTGAAGCCCTGTAAAACCAGTGTTAAAATACCTCCCTTCGAAGGGGTGAATCATTTCGCAAGCACGACATGCAATGCGGCAGGGCTCGTAACGTGTTCGGTGCATTTGTATCCGAGCTTCAAAAGGTCAATGCCGGCGAAGAGGTTCTCACCGCTGCCCAGGACAACCGGCGAAACCGCAATATGTAATTGGTCAACCAATCCAGCCTGAAGATATTGCCGGATGGTCGCTGGCCCACCACCAAGCCGCACATCCAATCCACCAGCCGCCTCCCCGGCGCGCTTCAACGCGGCGTGGATACCATCGGTGACAAAATGAAAAGTCGTGCCTCCGTCCATTTGAAGCGGCGCGCGCGGATAATGGGTGAGAACGAATACCTGGGTGTGATACGGCGGGTTGTCACCCCACCAGCCTTTCCATTGGTCGTCCGGCCATGCGCCGCGAATCGGTCCAAACATGTTGCGCCCCAGAATCCACGCACCGATGCGGTCGAACCCGCGTTCAGCAAAATCGTTGTCAACGCCCGTCGTGCCGTCGCCATTGCCGTGCATCTTTTGAAAAGCGCGCGTTGGGAAGAACCATTGGTGCAGGTTGATGCCGCCAACGCCCAGCGGATGGTTAATGTCTTGATTCGGGCCAGCCCCGAATCCATCAAGAGCGATACCAAAACAATGCACACGTAACTTGGACATAGTCGTTTTTACCTTTCAACTGCCAATACGGTTATCATCGGGAGGCGGTCAGTTTGACCTTATGAGACCTCTGAAAAACCCTAATTTAGCCGCAGCAGCCGACAGGAACCGGCTCATTTCTTATGATTTTGAGTCAAAGTTAGAGCGGACTCACGTCCGCTGCTACTATTTTTCAGAGGTCTCCTTATATTATTTGTTCGCCAGCGCCTGACCACCACAATAAAGAATGCCATATAAAATTACCCAACCAAAACAATACCCCGGTGCGGCCGCTTGATCAGGTTGTTCCAGTTTCATCTCCTGCTCCTCCCACGTCGGTCTATTTGCGGCTGATGGACTTAATGAGGCGCAGCCCTGGCTCATCAGAAGCAGGCCAATCAGCAACAACCTTGCATATCCACAACTGGCGCTCATTACTGTGAGGATTGACGCCAATCACGCCAATTTTATTCACAGCTAAATCAGGAAAAATGAAAACCATAAAATCCATAAAATTAACACATTACGATGGTATTCGCGGTAGCGGGTGATTTGGCCTGGACAGGGACAAGCGCGCCGCGCGGTCCGGACGCCGCCGCGCGGCGTCCCCACCATTGAAAATGATACCATACCGGGTTAATTATTGGCCGGTTGCTTCATGGCATTTTGGATGCGCTGGTAGTCGGGCATTTCTGCGGGCGGAACGGGCTGAAACCAGTCGTAGAATATTTTTGGCACCTGCCATTTCCAATGTTCGACGTGGCCGTCGGCAAAAGAAAGGTTCGCACCCTGATTGTGCCGGTCGGATGGCATGTCCCACCAGATGTTCTGCTCAAAATAGGGCGAGCCGACGGGAGGATTGCCGAACTCCGCATCCAACTGCGTGTCCGAATTCTCGTCAATTAAAACAAAGAGATTGCTCGGAACGGGCTGGCGGACCTGGGTGAATTTTGTCCACGTCGGGATGAATCCATATAATTGCGGATCGCCTTGCGGATAGCCGTTCACCGACTGGCTCAAGTTGTAACTCCGCCAGCGTAATTGTGGCAGGGGCTGTCCGACCGGCGTTTCCAACGTGGACAGGTCGGCCGGGCAATGATAAAGGGGCAGCGAACGGTTGTATTGAAACAACAGGCCGTTGATGATGTTGGAGGGGTCAATCTCGGTGTCGGCATTGAGATCCGGAAGCCATGACAGTCCGGCAACATTCAAGCTGGAATCGTCGCCGCTTGACGAAACATCCGCGACGGAATTGTTGGGCACGAAAAAATCATCGTTGTCGGCGACGTAAAGATGCAGGCAAAGGTCAAGCTGCTTCAGATTGTCCAGACACGCGATGCTTTTGGCCGTGGCCTTGGACTTGCTCAACACCGGCAACAACAGCGCGGCCAGAATGGCAATGATCGCGATCACGACCAGCAGTTCAATCAAGGTGAACGCGCCGGCGGATATCCGCCGCAGACCGGAGCCTGTGGTTTGATGGCGCATGGCAGTTGGCATTAAAGTATTCCCATCCGCCGCATCTGCAATTGATTTTTTTTGCCCTGGAGCTTCGGCGGTCCCGGCTTTGAACGGCGTATCATTTAACGCCGGCAACAACATCCAGTTCACGGTGGCGGGCGTGCCCGGCTTTAATTACGCGGTGCAGTCGTCCACCAATCTGGTTGACTGGGTTCTGCTGGTCACCAACACCTCGCCATTCATCTTCACCGATACGAACACAGCCAGTTTCCAACAGCAGTTTTATCGTTCCAGCTACACGCCTTGATACGGCGGTTTTGCGTTGTTCAGCAGAGAACATGAAGTGTTTTTACCGTGATCCAATGCCGGCTTAACCGGCGATTAAAATCGGGTTAAGCTTCGATTGGCGAAGCCTGGTTGCGTCCCATGACACGGTAGGGATGCGTTCCATGCGTCCCAAACCAAAAATGAGGACGACGTGGAAGTCGTCCCTACCGAGGGAAAACGACCTTGCGGCTGGTCAAGGTGACGAACGCCGTGAATCAGCATTGGCAAAAGAACAATGCCAACAAGAAAAATCGTCCGGCGGAAGTGTGGAGTTTGCAATCATGACAAAATCTGAATATGTCCTTCTTGACAAATAAGAAGCGACAAAATATAAGGTAAATATGCACCGGAGCTTAACCTCAAAAGTTCAATAGAATACCTTGTTGGGCGGACTTGTGCGATTGTGAAAAGACTAAGATCCATTCCCTATTGGTTGACATTTAGGCACGATCATGATTGATAAGGTACGCCTTGTTCCGTCCAAGCGCAGGGTCTGGTTGGGCTTCGGGGCCTCCTGCCTATTGGTAGGACTGGGCTGTGCCTTGGTGCATAACGGCCAGAAGTTTGGTTGGTTTATTATCATTCTGTTTAGCTTGGGTGTGTTTGCGCCGGGACTGTTGCTGCGTCCAAATGCCTCATGGTTGGAGTTAGATGAGGAGGGTTTCACGCTGTGCCTCTCTTTCAAATCGGACCGTCACAAGCCGGACCGGTACTTGTGGAGTCATATAGCGGAAATGACTGTTTCGCGAGGGGTGGTCTCCTTTAAGCTTTACCCTGAGCATCGCGGCAACCGACGCGGCCAATCTGTGGCCAGAGCTGTTTCAGGTTATGATGGTGCGATTCCCGACATATTTGGGCTGCGGCCACATTCGTTGCTTGGGTTGATGATGAAATACAAGCAGAGTGGAAATCGTCCGCCTAACAACGCGCTGGAGCCAACGCAGACTGCTCCTTGAGGTTATGGGTGATTTGGATTATACAACGATTATCGAGTTTGCGGAGCCACTCGCCCGTCGGCGTGGCTCAGCTTTGGGTCGTTAGGCCTATGAAAATGACAACACATCAGGTTTCAGTAGCTGCAGAAGCATTTGCCGCCTGCCTTTTTGCCCAAGCTGGCTGCGATGTGCTCATCCAATACGGTGCGAATCAGCCGGACTACGATTTCGTTGCCATGCGCAATTCAAAATCTGTAAGAATATCCGTGAAGGGAAGCCAAACGACAGGCTGGGGACTGATTCAGAGATACAAGAAAGGAAGGGGCTATCACGAGGCGGCAGATGCTTGGTTGCGAGACCAGCCAAAAGACGTTGTATTTTGCTTGGTAGCGTTTAATAAAGTGCATGATTACAGCCCTCCGCGCTGCTATCTTGCCAGCGCGCGCGAGATCGCAAAGCATCATAAGTCCGCGAGATTTGGCGCTGGACACACGACGATATGGGAAGATGAAACGCCATCACGCGGCATCGGTAAAGGTCATAGATATATGATTCCAGATGAGTGGAAGTTTTCGCCCAAACGAGTCGATGAAATCCTTCGCAAAAAGGCCTAACCAGATTAGATGAGAAGGCAGAGGCTCGTCGCGGTGCGATGGGCTATCGTGACTGGCTATGCAAAACAATCGTGCCCGTGCCACCGCCGTGTTGGTTCTGGTGATGGCGCCGGGCTTAAACAAAAAACGAAAAACCAAAACGCTTTTAAGAAAAAGAATTTGAATGGACGCTAATCTTGGAGTGATGACGGTCCAGCGACAGCACCGCCCCCAGGCGAGTGCGGTAACCAGATGGTCAACGCTCCCCCCGCAAGGACTTCGTATCCAACCGTGAACCGCTGGCGACAGTGAGTTCGGATGGAAGCGAGATCCTTTCATGCCTTGCATCAGCGATCCTTTCCAATTAAAAAAACCATGTGCCAATAAATTTACACTTGACTGCCTTCTCATGGAAGTCGCCCGAGCCAATGCCTTTTGGCGCTGATGGCCGTCCCGTGCTACGGGGTTACGCATTCGCGGTTGACAATTTCGGCGGCGTGGCTCAGCTTTGGTCGTTAGGCGACTTTGACATATTTATGAAAACACGACGATTAGTTATATTATGCGCATTGCTTGGAGCTTTGATCGCTTCCGGTGTTTCGGCGTCTGCTGACGAGAAGCTCAACCCCGGTAACACCAGTCTCGGCAATACCACGATTGGCGGTTATGTCGAGACCACTGCCGGCGGGCAGTTTCAGCCACCGGCACCGGTTGAGCATCGAGATTGGTGGCAAGCATTTTTACATTGGTTTAGATTTCATGGAAGATAACCGTTTGCCGAAGCCAACCGCTGTTGGCGCTTTGCGTTCCGCCGTCGCGGGCGTTATCATGGTTCGGCGGTGGCTCAGCTTGTTTCGTTAGGTCACCTCATTTTTAACATTTATGAGTCTATTTGGAAAACTAACGAAGGAAGCACCAGCAGCCTGTAAGATTCTCGAAGTTACTAAAGCGCACCAAGTACAGACAGGTGAGATTCTGAAAACCACCAAGGCACATCAGCAAGTTTCTGGTGAGATACTTGAGACCGCCAAAGCACGACAGCAAGTTTCCGGCGAGATTCTTCAGACCACCAAGGTACGACAGCAAGTTTCCGGCGAGATTCTTCAGACCACCAAGGTACGACAGCAAGTTTCCGGCGAGATGATGGATAAAGCACGCCAGCAGCAAGAGACAGCGATACAGATTCAGGAAATGTCTCGGCAAAATCAGGAGCGCCACGCCACACTGCTGGACAAGTGGGAAGAGCAGGCCCAGCGTTTCGACGCCATTCTCACGAAATGGGAACAGATGAGATGACCATGCGGCCTAACCATTCACCGGAGCCAACGCCGATTGCGCCTCCATTTCCGCGGTCGCGGATCACAATTCTCAAACCAATCAATATGAAAACATATCTATTACTGGCAACGTGTCTGGTCTGCGCCGGCTGTGGGCGGGAAGCATCCCATAATCGTGAAATGCGGGCCCAGCTGGACGGCATGAGAACCGAATTGGAATTTTTGATGCAGTCCGCAACTAATCACACTTCAATGCGTTGGGCAACTGCCAACAAGCAGGAAATAAACATGGCGGTGATGCAATGGGGCGGCAATAAGGCAACGGAGAAGCGGGAAGCCTGGATGAACACACTGGCACCAGATGTTCAGGAGAAAATCCGGAAGTATGACAGTCTGCAATCCTCATTTAGGCAGATGCAGATGGCGATAAACAATCCACGCAGGCATGTCTATTATCCACCACCGCCCAATCTCGCTGTGACTCCACCAACTGACAGCGACTTTGCGGCCATGTCGAATCGCGTCGAGGAGGCGAAAAAGCCGATCGCAGACATGCTTGAACAAAGGGATCAAATGCAAGTTGTCTATAACGCTGACGACGATACGGTCGACCAATTGATTGCTGAATACGTCAAGGGCCGGTATGATTTGGTGATAGATTCGAGCTTTCCAAACGGGACCGTCCTTTTTAGCTCATACGAAGACGTCCCGGACATCACTGAAGGCGTCATCAAGTATTTTAAGGAAAAGGCGAGGAGTAGTGACCATGCCAACCAGTAGTGCAACGCGACCTGCACCACTTTGAATTATGAAGTTGACGTGGCCTAACCAATCGCCGGAGCCAAGCACCTTGCGGTGCGGCCACCATGGACAGCGCAGCGCACTGTTTGACATCGTGATTCCGGCGTGGCTCAGTTTTGGTCGTTAGGCATCATTGAGCGCTTTTATGAAAGAAATGGTTCAAACAAGAAAAACGAAACCTTACATTATTGGGTTATCAATCGGCACGTTCTGGCTCATTGCCGCAAGCATTGGGTTTGCCATCTTTGCACTTGTCGGAACACCCAATTCTCGGACAGCGCTCATCGCGATGGTAATTGTCGCAGGAACGCTTCTGGCCGCAAGTGTCCGTCATATCGTGGCGGCTTTGAAACTTCCGAGCGAGCCGCGTTCTGCAGAAGACCGGCGAATTGGTCGGCAGTTCGTCCTAATCGTTGTTCTTGAGGGCGTGGCCGTCGCACTGGTGAGCACCGCGTGTTACTTCATTGGCCATCTGTCGTGGATTGTGCCGCTGGACCTCATCATTGTCGGAATTCATTTTATACCACTGGCGAAACTTTTTGGAGTTCCCCGTTACACGATGCTGGGGTGGTTGTTCTGCATTGTTTCCATCCTGACGCTGCTGCTGGTTCCGGCACATGCGCACATTGGCACCGCCTTTACGCGGTTTGTGTATTCCGCGCTCGGCTGTGCTGCTTCCGCGTGGCTGATTTCCGTCGGGAATCTGCTCGAACTTCGCCGCTTGCTGCCATAATAACGAAAGAAGAGGAGATTGACATGCTGCCTGACCAACCGCCGGAGAACTGTAGTGGAGTTGACAAACCCGTTCGTGGGGTTGTTGATGACAACAAAGATTCGTTTTTGGGGTGTGCCTGGGCGACTGGTTCATCCCTCTGATATGGAACGCGTGAAACCCAAAAGGCTGCTCCGAGAACGCCCAGCCCAATGATGATCATGGCAAAGGTTTTAAGCTTGGCGGGTCTCATCGTTGTACATCGGATTTACTGAAAACCGAGATATTAAAATTTGCCGTGCCGGTTGGACTGGCTGGCACAGCCTGTGCATCCCACGAACCATTCGCATAAACCGTGGCAGTAATGCCATTAACTGCAACTCCACAGGTAGCATCAATTATCGTCCCATGAACGTTTACAAGCGGTTTATTTAGCTGGTCTCCTTCGAGCGGGTGCATCGCAACCGATACGGTGGCTCTTCGGACACTCAAAAGGTTGGGGCTTGAATTGCCGGCGTCATCCGTAGCCACAATGGTCACTGTATTCAATCCCGGCTTGAGCGGAACGTTTTTGACCCAAACCAGTCCATTACGCTCGACAATGGCGTATCTTTCGTCAATTCCGGGTTTATCCGGTTGATTATCCGAACCTGAATCCAGCCCAAGTTGGGGTGTAAGAATTAGAGAGGATGACAAATATGAACCAAGCCAACAAACTGCACCTGGCCAGCACGAGCAGGTAGCCAGTGATATTGACGACTAGCTTCATGCGTCAGATGTGGCATGCGGCTTGGTGCTGGTGAATCAATATTCTTCGCTGCAATTCATGTAACAAGTCCAACCATAACTGGCTTCTAAGCTTGCTGGTTTTGTTTTTTTTCATTTGAACCGATGAAATTGATCTAATCAAACTAATGCCCGTCGGGTTGTGAGACATCGTAAGTGTTAATGAATGCGACTTCTCTCTCGATTCTGCATGTTCGTGAGCGGGCAAAGAATCGCTCCAGCTCCACGAAATATCGCAGAGCCACTCCTTTTTGGTGCGCGTTTGCATAATAATCTATCTGTCCAACCATGTTGTTGAGCGGCATTATCAGCACCAATAATGCCAGCACGGGGATGTTTCTGCTGGTTTAACGATTAAATCTGGGTGGCTTCTCCATCCACAAATATCACCCGCCGGACGATGGCATGGATTGGTGCATTTGAGCAGGTGGAAGTGTGAACCGGCGGTCGGGTTGAAATCGCCGTTTTATCCTTGGCAACCGGCTGGACGTGGTTCAGGTTTGGGTCGTTGGCAGCGTTCGGGTGTATGAGCAGGAAACCTTTGATTTATTGCGGTGCTTGTTTGATTGCCGGGCTGGTCATTGGATATTTTTACGCGCAAGCCAATGCCGGCAGTGCCATTAAAGAGCAACCTGGTGCGGTGCGTGGTATGGCAACCACCCACCCGGCCTTTTCAAACGCGGCTGGAAGCAGCGGCACAAACGCCGCGTTGCAAAGGGCCCTGGAATTTTGGATTTCCACCAACACCACTGCTGAATTTTTAACAAAAGGAGCAGGGGGAACAGGTGGCACCCTGGATCGCCCGCTTGATGGGTCATCGCAGACAAATTTTGACCATATCATGGCCGATATGCCGTCATTTTCCACGATCCACATATTGGCTGGAACCTATCAAACACTGGGCGAACTCGATTGGGGTCCAAAAACCGGCCAAAGGATCATTGGCAGTGGAATTGGAATCACGGTTCTTCAATTTCCAGCCAGTGCGGTTGCTTCCGGGGAGGTAAACCGATTGCGAATAATAAACCCCAGCCCTCCCTATTTTCAAACAAATATCGAAGTGTCAGATATGACGCTTGACTGCAATTATCAACCGGGAAGCATGATAACCTTGAATGGAATTGATCTGCATGGTTCGGGGAATGCCATCAGAAGAGTCAAGGTCATCAATGCAGCAAGTTTTACGTCGGGCATCACAAATTACACCGAGGCGTGGGGTATAACCATGGAAAGTTTTCCCTATGGCGAAGCTTCAGAAAACATCATTGAAGGCTGTGAAGTTTCGCAGTTTACAAATAATAATGGTAATAATCTTTCAGCGATTTGCCTGCTTGAGAATAACAGCGGCATTATTCGTGACAACCGGGTCATCGGTAATCCACCCAATCTGGTTTTTGCCCTGGCTCCGGGTTCACACAACTCCTTGGTTGAGGGGAATTATGTAGTGGGTGCTTATTCAGCCAGCCATACGGATGACGGGACCGGGAATACAAATATTATTTTTGCCCATAACCGGTTTGTAAACTGTGGTTCAGCGATAGACTGGTCTAATGGACACGTTGAGAATGTGACCTTCGCCTTTAACGACATCATTTTGACAAACTCCCCTTATTTCCCCCGCAACAACGGTTCTTCAACGGCGTTTAACTTTCAACCCAGTCCCGCGACATTCAAAAATGTTGCAATCATTGGAAACACAGTCAGCTTTACCGGTTTGACCAATGTGCCAAAATTGGAATTCATAGATGCGCACAATATCACCGGCCTGATTGTGGAGAAAAATACGGTGGACGCCAGATTGACCAATTCTTTCGCAAATTGTTTAAATATCAGGATGGATAACAACCATGACTTGCCGTAGACATCACCACGCGAATGCGTTATACTCCGTATGGATTTCTCTTCGCTTACTCATCGGTGACGGTTAAGTTGGAAACCTCTTGAACCTATCATCAGACTTGTGCCACACCAACAAAAGATTTTCCATCCAGATTCAGTCGGCTCATTTTCAATTCTGGTGGGATTATTCAAACGCAACAGAATATTTTTATTCCCATTGGCGCTCTACTGTGAATACGTGGTTTTCCGCGGAATTCCGCGGAAAATCACAGCGTTGCCGCAGCAAGACACAACAGCGGAAACCACCGGAATTGGGCGGAAAACCGAGCCTAACTTTGTTGGAAACCACCGGAATCACTGTAATAAATCAGCGAAACCGAATCAGCGAACCAATGAAACTGCAGCGATAGGCGAACCACCTGGCCAGAGATGGTTTCAACAGAACAAACGATTCGCTACCCTGACGATGCGTTTTTACGCCTCGGCCAATGGAATTACAACCGGAAAATGGCTCATGCGAGCGATGCGCACGAATCCGCAACTGGCGGTGCGATCGGCGACCAATGGTGCGGTGTTGCGTGTGGACGCTGGCCTGCCAAACAGGATTCGCGCAGCCAGCCTGATACCAGTGGGATGTTTTCGTTTTGGGGTTGGGCCAATTACTAGAAGCCATCTCATAAAAGCCCTAAAAACATCGAAAATTGGCGAAATTCATATTTATGAGATAGCTTCCATTTGAAACATCAAAGAAACCTGCTATTGTACTGGCAATGAATGGGTGGTCTTTGTCCGATCCAGTCAAAGGCGCAGATCAAAGGAAAGCCGCCCGCAGGTATCACACTTTGAGCATTGACCAAAACCACTTTAACTCTTCCTTAAACCTTTGATTCAACTGATGAAATCCCGATATCAAATGGCAGCCCTGGCAATCGTGCTCAATGGCTTCGCTGCCGCCGTCCCGGCACAGACAATATTCGACGAGAACTTTGACGGCGGATACACCGGTGCATTCGGCACCTCCTCCTATCAGGGAGGCAGCCCGACCGGTTGCACCAACTATGTGACGGCGAGTGGCGGAGATCCGAACGGTGCCTGGCTTGAAACCATGACACCCACTACCGGAAATGACTATTACACCGGTCAGGTGCAGTTGATGACGGTTTCCGGGAACACGGACCCGGAACCGTCGGACTACGTGTTGTCCTTCGACGCTTACGGCAGCCAGGCGGCCAACATCCAGTTTATTATACAAACCTGGCCAGGCAATTATTTTGGCGGCTCGGGGCCGGTCATAAACACGATGGTCAACGACCCGTTGACCGCGGCCAATACCTGGCAGTCTTTCAGCGTAAACCTGGGCAGCATCACGGGGGCCAGCCCGACCGGCGCAACCTGGCAGTTCGGCTTTCAACTCAATGCCGGGCAGTGGGGCGGTCCCGGCCTCACCGATACCCTGAAAATCGACAATATTATCCTGATGCATGTTGGTAGTCCCATTGTGCTCGCCTCGTCGGCCAACCCTTCTACCTACGGCGAAAGTGTCACCTTCACCGCCACGGTGCAGACCAATGGGATTACCGCCGGCAACGCCACGGGCAATGTGGTGTTTTCTTCTGCCAGCGGTCCGTTCAGCACCAACACGGTGAGTGGCGGCAGCGCCGCCAGTTCTTCAATCACCAATCTACCGGTGGGCACGGATCTGATCACCGCCACCTATTCCGGCGGCAACTATCCGGGCAGCGTCAATACGCTGAACCAACTCGTCAATGTCCCCCTGGGCATCGCGCAGGCCAATCTCCCGATTTACACTGATAATCTGGTGAATGGTTTCCAAAACTATAGTTGGGCGACGGTAAATCTGGAAAACACGTCGCCGGTTCATTCGGGCGTATATTCCATCAGTGTCACCGATGGCGGCAACTATCAGGCGCTGGCCCTTCAACGTTCGGATTTTAATTCCACCCCTTATGCCAGTCTTGGTTTTTGGATCAATGGCGGCAGCGCTGGCGGACAACACGTGCAAGTTTGGGGATTGCTGGATGGCACCAATCAGGTGGCCTATCCATTGGGAACTTTGCCGGCCAATACCTGGCAACAAATCACCATTCCGCTGGCTGATTTGGGCGTGGCCAACCTGCCCAATTGCAGCGGCTTTTGGATTCAGGGCAACGATGGCGGCGCGGCTCAACCAACATTTTACGTGGACGATGTTCAATTGGTGGCCGCGCCTGCGCCGGCGCTGGTTCACCTGGGAGTGGATGCGGGGCAGGCGTTGAGCACGGTGGATGCCCGCCAATTTGGACTCAATACCGCAACCTGGGACGGCAGTCTGGGCAGTTCAACCACGCTGCCGCTGCTTGAGGAAATAGGTTGTCTCACCTTGCGCTGGCCGGGTGGCTCGACATCTGACGACTATAATTGGGCCACTGACCCGGCCGGGAATTCCACCTTCATGTATACGGCCACCAATTTGGGCGCTCAAGTTTTCACCACCGTCAATTATGGGACCGGCACTCCCGGTGAGGCGGCTGCCTGGGTGCTCTCGGCCAACAAAACCAATAATTGCGGTTTCAAGTATTGGGAAGTTGGCAATGAATGCTATGGCACATGGGAAACCGATTCAAATGCCATTCCTCATGATCCTTACACTTATGCCACCAAGGCGGCGGCTTACATTCAGCAGATGAAGGCGGCTTACCCGGCCGTGCCCATTAAAGTAGGCATCGTCGTCGTGCCGGGAGAGGGAAGTTATTCCAACAACGCGACACATTTTGCCATCAACCCGCGCACGGGCACCACGAACTATGGATGGACGCCCATCGTGTTGTCCGAATTGAAAAGCCTCGGGGTCACGCCTGATTTCCTCATCTATCATTTTTACTGGCAATACACCGACTCCGGCTGGAGTTTTTACTCTGAATCTCCCGACAGTGACCCGCTGCTGTTGCAGGTCGCCGGCAATCCGTGTCCCCTCACCTGGACCGACTGGGCCAGCGCCGCCACCAGCTTGCGCCAGCAAATCAGCGATTACCTTGGACCCACCGGCACCAACATTGAGTTGTGCGTGACGGAAAACAACAGCGATGCCGGGGCCATGGGCCGGCAATCCACCAGTCTGGTCAACGCCCTCTATCTCGCCGACAGCACCAGCCAGCTCATGAAAACCGAATTTAAATCTTATATCTGGTGGGATTTGCACAATGGCGCGGAGACTGACGGCGATTTTGACCCGACGATCTACGGCTGGCGGCTGAATGGTGATTATGGGATCTTGAGCGGGTCAAACACTCCGTACCCCACCTTTTACGCTGAAAAATTGCTTCAATATTTTGCGCGGCCCGCTGATTCGGTTCTCAATGCAACCAGCGATTCTCTTTTGCTTTCCGCTTATGCCGTTCATCGCACCAACGGCGCGCTCACGGTGCTCGTCATCAACAAGGACATGACCACAAACCTGGAGGCGCAAATCGCGCTGACCAATTATGCGCCGTGGATGAACGCAACGATTCAATCCTATGGCATCCCGCAGGATCAGGCGGCGGAAGCCAATGCCGCGGCGTCGCTACAGGATATTGCGACGACGAACTTTCCAACGGCCGGCACGAACTTCACCTATTCGTTTCCACCCCTGTCGCTGACGCTCTTCACGTTTGCACCGGGACCCTCGGCGCTTTCCGTGTTGGGCGTCCAGCCCGGACAAGTGGAGCTTCTCCTTCAAGGCCAGCCCGGCACGCCTTTTGTCATTCAAAGTTCGCCGGATTTGATGGCATGGACCTCCGTCTCCACCAACGCGCTCGTGGGGAGCGCTTTGAACATCACCATCCCGGTTGCTGCGGGTTCCCCGCAACAATTTTACCGCGCTGTTTGGCAGCCTTGATTTCTCCATCAAATGGCATCGTGGCGCAGACGCTAGAGCATTGACAGTGACCGGGTTCACTTTTCTGGTCCAGTCCATGAGTTAGTCCTGGGACATGGTTGAGTTTATGTTTTTGTTTGTTCTTTGTCCATCCCTTGCGTAGGGAGGGCGAAGCCTGACCGGAGCTG
>Ga0182015_10001504_pt1 | contig 30507 bp, 36 predicted proteins | sample 712P3MmetaG_FD_120478 | JGI IMG/M metagenome (GOLD analysis project Ga0182015, IMG submission 120478) | Permafrost microbial communities from Stordalen Mire, Sweden - 712P3M metaG | ecosystem: Environmental > Terrestrial > Soil > Wetlands > Permafrost | place: Sweden: Stordalen | collected... | reverse complement strand
GTGCACTTTGTGGAGCTACCGAGTGCAGCCGTACTCGCTGCATTGCTCGACGGGCGCGTTGCTGCAGCGACCTTGAGCAACCCCTACTTCGGCAACGTCGCGGCAAGCGGAAAGGTTCGCATTCTCAGCCGGCCGGAAGATGCGATCGCGAAGCGCTTTATGATCACGGCGTGGTTCGCGACCGAAACGTACATCGAGAAGAATCGTGACGCGTTGACCAAGTTCGTTCAGACCATCGCGCAAGCCGCGCTCTACACGAACGCGCACCACGCCGAAACGGTGCCGGTCACCGCTCCTTTCTGGGGTCTCGACCCGGCCGTCCTCGCGGGGATGACGCGCTCGTACGTCGGCTCGAGCGTCGATCCGAGGGACATTCAACCGCTGATCGACGTGGCGCTAAAATACGGGAACATCGACAAGCCGATCGACGTCGGGCAAATGATCAGCTCCGTCGCGCTGCGGCCTCGCTAAGGCCGAAGCGCGTCTGGAATTCGCGCTCTCCCAGTCGCGTAACGGAGAGCGCGCGACTATCGAGGTCCTGCGCGACCCAGCGTTTCCGCAGCGCGAGTCCGAGCAGCGCGGCTCCGATTGCGCCGCCGACGTGCGGGCGCCGTTCGCTCCAGTCCAAACATGCGTAAGCCAAGCGCCGGCGTTGCGTACGCGCGCCCGCGACGTCGACGCCGAGCGTCTCCAAGGCCTGCGTTCCCTTGGCCGTTACATCGTAGGCGCGATCACCGTCGGCGGCGACCGCCAGCCACCGGAGCGTCATCAGGCGATCGTGCAGCGCTACGGCGACCGTGCCCGCCAGGTGGTCGTAGCACGTTCGCGCGGCGCGCAAGCGGTTCGGCGTGTTCGGTACGAAGGCACGGCGCGTCCCGCCGGCGAGAACGTTCAGGCCCTCGAGCACGCGCGCGACCGCCGGGCCGTGCAGGCGGTAGTAGCGGTGTTTTCCCTGGACGTCGACGGCGACCAGGCGCTCCGCGGCAAGGCGATTGAGGTGGCTGCTCGCAGTTGAGGGGCTCACGCCGGCAACGATTGCCAGCTCCGTGCTCGTCCGAGCGTGCCCGTCCATCAGGCAGTACAGGATCTTCGTGCGCGCGGGCTCGCCGATGGCGGCCGCAATACGGGACGCCGCGGCGTCGGCATCGTCCTCGACAATCATAGTTTGATGGTAATCGAAGTGTTCGCGTTTCGCAATGCCTATACTATGCTATGACGATCACGTGCATCATACGCTACCAAATCGACCCCTTTCAGCGCGCTGAGTTTCGGGCTTACGCCGAGGAGTGGGGACGCATCATCCCGCGTTGCGGCGGCGGCCTTAGCGGTTACTTTCTTCCACTCGAAGGTACGAATGATATCGCCTGGGCGTTCATCTCGTTCGAGGGCCTCGCAGCGTATGAAATCTATCGTGCACGGTTGCGGAGCGATCCGGAGGCGCACGCGAATTTCGAACGCGCGGAAACGAAGCGTTTCATCTTGCGCGAGGAGCGAAGTTTCGTGGAGAAGGTCGCGTAGCTGCCGGTCGGACTTTCCGCGTACTTTTCCGTTCGTATTTCGGGTATACATGGGTTCTATGAAACAGCGCAAACTCGGAACTGCGGGTCTGACCGCCTCGGAACTTGGCCTGGGCTGCATGGGCATGACCTATGCCTACGGCGCGGCCGATGAGAACGAAGCTATTGCAACGATCCACCGCGCGATCGACCTCGGCATCACGTTCCTCGACACTGCGGAGATCTACGGACCGTTTACCAACGAAGAACTCGTCGGGCGGGCGATCGCCGGCCGCCGCGAGCAGGTGGTCGTCGCCACGAAGTTCGGGTTCTCGTTCGGCGCGGGCCGCCCGCGTGGCGTCGACGGCTCCCCGCAGAACGTCAAGAACGTTGCGGACGCATCGCTCGGACGGTTGAAGATCGATACGATCGACCTGTACTACCAGCACCGCCGAGATCCCAAGGTTCCGATCGAAGAGACGGTCGGCGCGATGAAGGAGCTCGTTGAAGCGGGCAAGGTCCGCTATCTTGGTCTCTCGGAAGTGGGCCCGGAAACGCTGCGCCGCGCGCATGCCGTCCATCCGATTAGTGCGCTGCAGAGCGAATACTCGTTGTTCGAGCGCGGTGTGGAAGCGCGCGTGCTGCCGGTGCTTCGCGAACTCGGCATCGGCTTCGTCCCGTACAGTCCGCTCGGACGCGGATTTCTCACCGGCGCCGTGACGCTCGAGGGGCTCGAGGCTGACGACTTCCGCCGAACCACGCCCCGCTTCAGCGCCGAGAACGTCAAGAAGAACGAGGCGCTCGTCGAGGTCATCAAGCGCGTGGCGGCCCGGAATAGAGCGACGCCGGCGCAAATCGCGCTGGCCTGGGTCTTAGCGCAAGGCGAAGACATCGTGCCGATCCCCGGAACGAAGCGCGTGCGTTTTCTCGAGGACAACGCCGGGGCGATCGGCGTCCACCTCAACGCCGATGATCTCGGCGAGCTGAACGCCCTGGAAGCCGGCGTCGCCGGCGAGCGCTACAGCGAAGCGATGATGGCGATGATCGAGAGGTAGGCGAAGGGAGAAGGGCCCATCGGCGGGTAGGTCCACGTATGAATCGACCCTCCTTTGCCGCCGTTCTCGCCGCCGTTATCGCCTTGGCAGGGGGCCTCGCGACCGCACCGCTCCCGGCCAATGCTGCGCCGCATAGCGTGAAGGTTGCGATCGTCACCAATCTTGGTACGATCGAGGCCGTGCTCGATCCGGTCCATGCGCCGATCACCGTGAAGAACTTCATGCATTACGTTGACGCGAAGTTTTACGATGGCGGGACGTTCTTCCGCGCCATACCGAACTTTGTGATTCAGGGTGGCGACAAGCCGCGTGAGAAGGACAGCGATGCAATGATTCCGCTCGAGACTCCGTTGAAAAGCGGGCTGCTGAACGTCGACGGCGCGCTATCGATGGCGCGCACCAGCGAGCCGAACTCGGCCACTTCGGAGTTTTTCATTTGCGACGGAGCCCAGCCGCGGCTCGACGGCTCGATGACGGAGCCGGGCTACGCCGTATTCGGTCACGTCACGAAGAACATGGAACTGGTACGGCGTATCGCGCGCCTCCCCGCTCCGGGCCAAATGCTCACCGAGCCGATTAAGATCATCCGCGTTCGACGCATACCATGATCATCGACGTGCGGCAACCGGAGTTTGTCGCGGTCGTTCGCGATATCGACGTGTGCGAGCGACTGACGGACGACGATATCGCCCAAATTCACGCCGCACTCGATCGCTACGCCGTCGTCGTGCTCTGTGACCAGTTCCTCAACGATGCGCAGCAACTCGCGTTCGCCGAACGCTTCGGCCCGGTCGAGAGGCCCACGAGCGCGCGCCGTAAGCGGCTCGGGACGCCGGGCCTGGTCGATCTTGCAAACATCAACGATGACGATCGCATCTTTGCGCGCGGCGACGAGCGGCATCTCTTTTCGCTTGCCAATCAGCTCTGGCATACCGACAGTTCGTTCAAGCCGACCCCGGCCCGCTATTCGATGCTCTCGTGCCGCGAGGCGACGACCAGCGGTGGCGAGACCGAGTATGCCGATCTGCGCGCCGCCTACGAGGCCTTATCGCCGGCGGTCAAGGGCACGCTCGCGGGTCTGGTCGCCGAGCACGCGTTCATCCACTCGCGGCGCATCCTCGGATTCGAGGGCGCGGTGCCGGCCGTTGAAGCGATGCCTGCCGTCCGTCGTCCGATCGTGCACGTGCACGCCGGATCGGAGCGCACGAGCCTCTACCTCGCCTCGCACGCGTCGCACATCCTCGGCTGGCCGATCCCTGAGGCGCGTTTGCTCCTCTTCGAGTTGACCGAACACGCGACGCAACCCCAGTTCGTCTATCGTCACACCTGGCGCACGGGCGATTTCGTACTCTGGGATAACCGCTGCACGATGCACCGCGGGCTGCGCTATCCAATGGACCAGCGCCGCGACGTGCGCCGCGTCTCGACGACTGACGTCGCCTCGCGGCTCGTCGTTACGGAAGCAGAACTCGCAACGACGACCTAACGGCCCTGGTACATCATGTCGGTCGCCGGAAATGTTGCCGGCAGCGCGCCGTATTTCGCGGTGACGTCGATCACCGGTTGAATCGCGGAGGCGTCGAGGCGCTCCGGATACACGGCGCGGTACATCTTGGCGGCGATGTCGGGGTTCATCTTCGATTCGCGCGCGAGGATCACGGCGCTCAACTGCGGGTTCTTGTCGGCCCAGATCGCCGTGTCGCGAATCGAGGCCTGAAATTTGCGAACGAGGTCCGGATGCGCGGCAGCCCACGATGTAGTCGCGAAGTATGCGCCGATCATGTAGCTCGAACCGATGCCGTCGTAGCAGTCGGAGAGGAAGCGCGTCTGACCCTTGCTTTCCGTCATCGTCGGTTCGGCCATCACGGCCGCGTCGATGCGACCCTGCGTCAGCGCGCCGGCCATATCGGGAAACGGCATCTCGACGAACTTCACCGTCGATGAGTCGCCGCCGTTCTTGTCGATCCAGGCCCGCGGGGCGAACTCGCCGATGTTCTTCAGACCGTTGGTTGCAAAGATCTTGCCGTTAAGATCTTTCGCCGATTTGATCGGTGAGTTCAGCGCCACGACACACGTCGTCGTCGGTGCCTTGGTGCTGTACATGCCGGCCGCCGCGATCAGCGTGATCGGTACGCCCTTCTTGAACGCGATCGCAAGCGAAACGAGATTCGAGAACCCGACGTCGACCGCGCCCGAGGCAACCGCCGCAGCGATCGCCGGCCCGTTCGTGATGCGCTCGATCGACACGTCGAGCCCGTTCTTTTTGAAAAAGCCCTGATCGAGCGCGTAGAACGCTTCGGCGCCCGTATCGATCGGAATCGTCGCGACCTTCAAGGGCGCATCTTGGGCCCGGCCGGCATACGGCATACCGGCCAGGACGACGGCCAGCAGGGCGGCACTCATGCGGACGAACGATGAACCCAATGCGATCATGCGCCGAAATTCGCGCTCAGGTAGTCGAGCACCGTCTTGGTCTGATCGGGCGTCAGCGGAGCGCCGAGATAGACCATCCGGTTGACGATGTTGGTCCATTGGACGCGCGTGCGTTTGACGGTCACGACGCGGTCGATCCCATGGCAGAGACTGCACCGCGCGTCGACGATCGCCTCACCGTTCCCACTGGGTAGTGCGATGTGGGCGGGCGTCGGTCCCGGGAACGGGATCCCGGGACCAAAGTGCGTTGCGAGATAGTTGACGACGACGTCGATCTCGCTCGGCGAGACCTGCGCGCCGCGTTCGACCATATCATAGACCTGATGGCGCCACGCCGCCGGCCCCTCGCGGAGCTGGGTGATGGCGTTGAGGCTGTGACATTGGGAGCAGGTGGCCGCTACGATGTCGTGACCGTCGCCGGGCGGGAGCCCGTTGTCCTGTTGCGCGCGTAACGGTACTGCCGCTGCGCCGAGCGCCAGTACCAGCGCAAAGACAAACAACGCCGGCTCGCGTAGACGCATCATACGTTGCGCGTGCGCATCGCGGCAACCGAGAAGGGCGGATACCACGTCGAGCCGGCGCCGACGCCGTCGCGCTGGACGTGGATGTCGAGCAGGTACGGCCGTCCTTCCACGTTGGCGCGCTTGGCGCGGGCCAACGCCGCCTTGATCTGCGCGGGCTCCTTGACGGTCTCGGCGTCAACGCCGAAGGCCTGGGACACCTTTGCAAAATCGACGTCGGGCGAGCCGTTGTAGCACGTCATGTCGAGACCCGACTTGAACTGTTGGCCCGAGACGAACGTCCAGATGCGGTTGCGCTCGTTGTTGTAACTGAGGTTGTTCAGCACGATGTTCGTGACGGGCACGTTGTAGCGCGCTTGGCTCCACAGCGGTTGCGGACCGCCGAACAAGAAGGCGCCGTCGCCCAGAATCGCCACGACCGGTTTGTCCGGTTGCGCGAGCTTGACACCGAGGCCGGCCGACATACCCCAGCCGAGAATGTTCGGACCGTTGGCCACGTAGGTCTTGTCGGCGCCGCCGAACGACATGTGCGCGTCCATCTTCTTGCCGGAATCGATGTCGTTGACGTAAATCGTGTCGCGGTCGAGACCGTTCTCGAGTTCGAACGCGAGCCGCTCGAGCGTGATCGGCCCGCCGCTGGCGCTCGGGAAGTCCCTCAGCATCGCTTCACGCATCTTCGCCATGCCCTGCGTGTATTCGAAGATGCGCCCGCTGCGGTCTGCCGCGATCTTGCGCAAGCGTTCCGGTGTCGCCATGCTCTTGACTGCGGCGACGAGATCCGCAGCGGCGAGCTTCGAGTCGGCAACGAGCGCGATATCGACGGGTGAGACGCGTCCGAGGCTCGTCGGGTCACGCCGGATCGAAACGAGCTTCGCACCGGGCGAGTACACCTCGCCATACTGGTTGCCGATGTTGACGCGCAGATCGACGTCGCCCGGGAAGCGCATGTTGCGCAGCACCGGGCCGAGATAGAGCGGGTTCTTCGTCGGGAACGGTTTGGACCAGACGCCGAACTCGCCGCCGCCGGCGACCGGAAGCCCCAAGAGCTCGGCGAGTTCGACCACTTCCTTTTCGCCGTGGCACATCGTGATCTCATCGCCGACGGAAAGCAGCGGATTCTTGGCCTCGATCAGCATCCGGGCGACCTGCTCGATGCTGTCTCGATCCGGCCGGATCTTCATCGGAATGTCGAATAACGATTGGTCGATGATGTCGGCGCTGCCGACTTGCCCGAGCATATCATCCGGAATCGAGAGGAACACGGGACCGCCCGGCGGCGTGGCCGCGAATTTAAGTGCGCGGCGCACGGTTTCCGGAATGACCGCCGTCGACTCCGCCATCCAGTACCACTTCGTGATCGGCGAAACCATGTTTTCCTGATGATCGTAATCTTGCGGGCCATCGCGGCCGCTTTGACTCGAGCCGAACGACGCGATCACGAGGAGCAACGGGATACGGTCTTTGTACGTATTGACGAGCTGCGTCAAGCCGTTCGGTAAGCCGACGTTAGCGATGCTGCAGACGCCGGTCTTACCCGACATGCGCGCGTAGCCGTCGGCCATGCCGACGCAGACGCCCTCTTGCACGCCCTTAATGAGCTGAATGCTCGGTTCGTTGGCGATCGCGTTGAAGATCGGGGCGTCGCCGGTCGACGGGTTGAAGAAGTAATACTTGACGCCCGCGGCTTTGAGCTGTTGTACGAAAAGCGTGCCGCCCGTGTCGCGAACGTTGCGTACCGCTCCGGCGGCGTCGGCTGCTTGCACGCTCACGGGCGCCAGCGATTCGGCGATGGCACTCGCCGCGACGGCGCTCATACCGACGGCACTCAACCCTTGGAGCAGTTGGCCCCGCGAGATGCCGCGATCGAGATATTGTTTGAACAGCTCTTGCATGGAAGCGTTCCTTTCACGGACTTTTTTTCTTTCAGCGAGAATCGTCGCCTACCTGTCAAGAAAGGCGGCGAGCCCGATCGGCTTGCACGGAGGCGAGCGTCTTTATCCGGCCGCCGCTGCCCCACGATCCGTCGGCAACTTCGTTGATGACCACGGTGACATTCGGCCGGATCCCCTCGCCGCCGATGCGCACGTAGGCCTCGGTTATGTCCGCGATGAGCGAGCGTTGCTGTTCGGGCGTAAAGACGCCGGCCATGTGTTGTACGTTGACAAACGGCATCGTTTTTCTCCGATCGCTCTATTGCATGGCGGATCCGCCGTCGACGACGACGGTTTGCCCGGTGATGAAGTCGCTCTCCGCCGAGGCGAAGAAAAGCAGTGCGCCGACCAGGTCTTCCGGAGCTTGTTCGCGCTTGAAGCTGCGCGTTTCGATCGCCGCCCGGCGCGTCGCGTCACCGGCGACCGCCTGCGCGCCCGCGGTGAGCACGAGCCCGGGTGCAATGCAGTTCACGCCGACGCCGTCGGCACCGAGTTCGCGTGCCATGGCCCGCGTCATCGCGATCACCGCGCCCTTTGAGGCAACGTAGTGCAGCAAGTTGGGGCTGCCCTTGAAGACCATGCTCGAAGAGATGTTGATGACCTTTCCATACTGCTGGCGGCGCATGATCGGCATAACCGCCTTGACGAACTCAAACGGACCACGCGCGTTGACCGCCATCAGCCGATCCCATTCCGCCGTCGTGATCTCGTCCAACGGCTTCGCCGATGGCCCCATCAGGGCCGCGTTGTTGACCAGAATGTGAACGCCGCCGAACGCCGCATCGGTGCGGCGCACGACTTCGGCGACCATCGCCGGCTCCGTGACGTCGCAGGGCGTTGCCATGGCTTGGGCGCCCCGCGCGTGCAACTCGGCGAGGACCGCCGCGGCGTCCGCGACATCACACAGGCTCAAGATCGCACCCTCGGCGGCCAGCGCGAGTGCGTACGTGCGGCCGAGACCGTTTGCCGCCCCCGTCACGATCGCGACCTTGCCCGTCAATCGTCCCATCGTGGACTGCCGGCTACAGCGCGCCGCCGAATTTGCTGACGCTCACCCAATAGTCGCGCGCCGGATCCCACTTCACCACGATCCCGTTGGACGGCGCGAGACCGCGTTGGCTGCCGTCACGAAAATCATAGATGCCGTAGACGCCGGGGAAGCCGTGCAAGTGGTCGATGAAGTCTTTCATCTGCACGGCGGTCACGTTGAAACCGTACTTCTTCAAAGCGGCAATGGTAATGATACCCGGATCCCAAGCGGCGATGAGCCCGATGTCCGCGTGGAGACCCGCGGCCTTCGTCGACTCGACGAACGTGCGCACCGTATCTTTGAGCGGGCCGGGCGGTAACGCATCGGATGCGACGCCGGGCGGCGCAACGAAGTAGAGTTCTTTGGGCAAGAGCGAGCTGAACTGTTTCATCTCTTCATAGGAGAGGTTGGCGGACGTGGTTCCGATCGGCAGATCGATACCCGCATCGCTCAGACCGTGGAGTACGGTTCCCAGGGGCGTGCCGGCCGCATAAACGATCACCGCTTGCGCGCCGGAGGCCTTGATGTGGGCCATTTGGGCCGCGACGTTCAAGTCGCCGGCCGTGAAGTGCTCGCGCGAGACGAGGGTGAGTCCCTTGTTCTCCGGTTCGCTCATCGCCGTATCGACGCCGTGTTCGCCGTCCTGGCCACTGGCGTCCGTCGTCACGACGAGCGCGATCTTTTTCCAGCCGCGTTCCCGATAGTAACGAACGAGAATGTCGATCAGGTCGGCGGTCGAGAGATTGCCCGAATACATGTAACTGCCCTTGGGCGGATGCACGGCGGATGAAAAGCAAAAGTCGACCGGACCGTTTTCAATCAGCGGCAACATCGCGCTGCACATCGCGGCCAGCGTCGAACCCAGCACGATCGGGACCTTCTTTGCGATCAGACCGTTGAGCAGCTGCACGGAGACTTGCGGATTGCTCTGATCGTCTTGAACGACGAACTTGATCTGACGGCCGCGAACGCCGCCCGCGTCGTTCACGCTCTTTTCGAGCAGGCCGAGCGCGGCCGCTTCGTTCTTTCCGATGAACGCGCCGATACCGGTCAGCGGCGTGATCACGTTGATTTCATACGGATCGGCGGCCCACGCCGGGGCGGTGACGCGCAACGCGAAGGTTAAGGCGATGGCTCCGGTTACGAACATACGAGGAGAGAAACGTATCATCATCACTTACTTCCCGCGGCAGTTGAAAGGGCGCCTTCTGTGGCTCGCGTTCGGCACGATCGCCTCGATTGAGGCAGCCATTGTATACACTAGCAAACCTCGGTTTAGCCGGCGACGAGAAATTTACGCAAGACCAGCCGGTTGAGGTTACCGTCGCGCGTATAGGTGACCTCGTCCATCAGCTTCATAACGAGATGGATGCCCAGGCTTCCGATCGCGCGCTCGTCGATATTACCGGAAAGATTCGGCGTTCCGGCGGCCGTAGGGTCGAACGCGACACCGTCGTCTTCAATTACGAGCTCCAGCGACCGCGGCGAACGCACGAAGCTGAGTTCGACTGCCGGCGGCGGCGCGCCGCCGTATGTTGTGACGTTTACCAGCAACTCTTCGAGTACGATCGACAGGCGCATAGCGTCGTCGCCTTCGATCCGGTTCACGGCGCATTGCGTGTCGAGCCAGATCATCGCATTACGAAGGTGTGACGCATCGGCGGTCGTTCGCAATACGCTCATATCACGATCTCCAGTCCGTCGTAGCCCGACGAGATCTCGAGCCGGCCGCCGCCGGCGGTGATGTCATGATAGCGTCGCGCATCGCTCAGCACGCGCCCGATCATCGCGTCGTCGTAGATCGGTTCGTGGTGATGGAGCACCAGGTGCTTCACCCGTGCGCGTTGCGCGAGCTCGACGCCGATGACGTTGCTGGAATGGCCCCAGTCCTCTTTGATCGACACGGAGTCGCCGAGCGAATACATCGCATCGAAGATCAACACGTCGGCATCGCGAAAGAGGTCTAGGAACGGCAGTTCGTCTTCGCGCGTAGCAAAGCGGTGTTCGGAGTCGGTCGCGTACACGACGGTTTTGCCTGCGCCCTCGAAGCGAAAGCCATACGAATCGCCGCCGTGCTGCTGCTTGGCAACCGTCACGGTCAAACCGGCGATCGTGGTCGTCGCGCCGGGATCGATGTGGACGAATTCGAGTGTCGCGCCGAGCAGAGCGAAAGGTACCGGAAAGGACGGGGCTCCGAACTGGCGTTCGAACGCCGCGCGAACATCCGGATGGCAGCCGTAGATGCGAATAACGTTGCCCTTGATGTAGGCCGGCGTGAAGAACGGAAACCCCATGATGTGGTCCCAGTGCAAGTGGGACATGAAGATATGATAGGTTTGCGGCGCGCCGTAGCCGTGCTTCTCCAGCATGGCGTTTCCGAAGACGCGCAATCCGGAGCCGGCGTCGCACACCACGTACTCGGACCCGCCGGCGTCGAGTTGGACGCAGGAGGTGTTGCCGCCAAACGTGCCTTTTACATCGAACGGAAGATCGTGCTCGATGAACGCCTCGACCGCTTGTTCGTCGGCAAAGTGGTGCGATCGGGCCAGTTGAAGCGCGGTGAGGACCTTCGCGCGGACGTCGTGCGCTGAAAGCGGCGCGGGCAGCGATCCGCGCGTGCCCCAAAAGGTGATGCGCATCAGCCCGCGCCCAGCGCGTCTCGTGCCGCGTCGACGGAATCGTACAACGGGAAGAGCGCATCGAAGCGGCTGATCTCGAACACCTCGCGCACCAAGGGGCGCAGGCCGCTCACGACGATCTTGCCGTTCCCCGCCGTGCTCTTCTTGGCGGCGACCACGAGCGCGCGCAACCCGACGCTGCTGATCGACTCGACGCCCGAAAAGTCGACGATCAGTACGGCCGAGCCGTCGCCGAGGGCGCGGAGCAATTGTTCTTGGAAGTGTTGCGCGCTGTCGTAGTCGATGCGCCTTTCCGCGACCGTCATGAGAATGGGGGGTTCGCTCATCCGCCCTCCTTCGCCGCTACCGGCGAACCTACCGCGAAGCCGATGACGACGAGCGTGACGTCGTCGACCGTCGGCCCATCGCCGCGATGCGCTGCGACCTCGGCCATGATGATACGGCAGATTTCCGCCGCGGAGCGCCCGGCGTTGGTCCGCACGAGTTCAAGGAAACGCGGTCGCCCAAATTGGGCGCCGGCCGCGTCGTCCGTCTCCCAAATCCCGTCGGTTCCGATCGCGACGATGAAGTTGCCGGGCGAAAGCCGCAAGGCATGCTCGGCATAGGGCCACTCGGGATCGATGCCGATCGGTATATCGGTGCCTTCACTCGTCAAGAACGCATCGGTGTCGCGATGGTAGATAGCGGGAGCATCGTGCGCGGCATTGACCCACCCGATCGTGCCGGCGCTCGCGTCGATCAAGGCCAAGACGAGCGTCATGAAGCTGCCGTCGGCAACGTCGGCGCAGAGGAGCCGGTTCGCCCGCTTGATCGACGCGCCCGGCGAATCTGCTCCGTCGATCGACGCGCGCAAGGCCGCCCGCACGCTCGCCATCAGCAGCGCGGCGCCGACGCCGTGACCGCTGACATCGCCGACGGCGACCTCCACGCGCCGATCGCCGGCGCGCGAGAGATCGACGAAATCGTAGTAGTCGCCGCCCGTTTCGTCGCAGTAAACGCTCGCGCCGGCGATGTCGAAGCCGGCAATGACCGGTGGACGGATCGGTAACAAATTTTGTTGAACCGCACGCGCGAGTTCAAGTCCGTGTTGCATGCGCAAGCCGTCTTGGAGCTGTGGAACCATGGCGTTGAAGGCGGTTGCCAAGGCGGCGATTTCATCGTTCCCGCGGACGGCGGCGCGCGCGCTGAAGTCGCCGCCTCCAATGCGCGTCGCTACCGCGACCAACTCGCGAATCGGTTTGGTCGCTAGTCCCGAGACGTAGTAGGCGATCGCAGCAAGGCACGCCAGCATCAGTAGTGCGACGATCGCGGAATCGCGCAGTTGTGCGTTGGCCGCCGCGCGCACGGCCATGCTGCCGGCGTCGGCCGCGGCGAGGATGCGAGCGTACGGCAACACGACGAGAATCGCGGCGCCGAGGGCCGGAACCGGGCTGATAGCCCACAAGCTGTCCTCTCCGTTGTATGCCATCCGGGCGATGCCGCTCCGGTCCGCGAGAACATCGCTAACGAGCGCGGCGTACGCAATGGGGTCGCCGCCGGCGATGCTCGCAAACGAGGGGGTCGCGGTCCAGTCTGCCGCCTGCTTCTGGTAGGACCGCTGCGCGAGCACGCGCAATGCGTTCGGTGCCCGCGCGTGACCGCTCGCGATCGGCACGACCAGAATCGTCGCGACCTCATCCGCGACACGCCCGAGTGACGAAGCTCCCGCTTTCTCCTGACGTTGCGTACTCTGGTCGAGACTGCGCAAGACATCGACGATGGGAATCTCGATCGCGGCGACGCCGGCAAAGCGTCCGTCGGGTTCGTGGACCGGCATCGCCGCGATGAACGTCAGCTGTTTGGTGGAAGCGGAGAAGTTCGGCGTCCACGTGAGCTTACCGGTCGCTTTCACGGCACGATACCACGAGCGTTTGCGAGAATCGTACTCCGCCGGATAACCGCCGTGACCCGGGAAGTTATCGCGTTCACCGGTTTCGAGCGCGGTGAATTGCGCGAGAAAGAGCCCGGGATGGTCCTGCGCGAGGGTGCGCAAGGTGCCGAACGTGCCGGACAGCCGCTCGAAATTATCGTGCGCGCGGGCCTGATCTACGCTATGCGGCACCATGACCGAACCAACGGCCGACGAAACCGGCATGCGGCCCGGAGCGTCGCCGAGACGCGTCAGTCGTGTGTCCGGTGGCCAATGCGCCGGTACGCCGTCGAACTGCGCGGCAAAGTAGAGCGGGACGTCGGGCGGTGGTTCGCTGAACTGCCGTTCGTCTGCCGCGGCTTGCAGCTGCAGCGAAAGTTCCACGATCTCGGCCTGCTCGTTGAGGAACATCGAGTTTGCCTGCACGTCGCGAGCCAAGAGCTGCGTGATGTCGGCGACGAGTGCCACGCGGTTCTGCGCTGCAAGTTGGGCGGCAACGTTCAGGCTGGCACGAAATTCCAGCCCCGCGAGAACCGCCAGCGGGACGAGCGCGATCGAGGCCAGCAACAGAAAGAGCTTCTGACGCAAACTCACGAGGTCGCCTGCTTGCCCACGCGGGGGTTACGTTCCCCCGCTCACCCCTTACGCTGGTGGATACCGAATTTATTGCCCTCAGGGTCGGTGACGAAGGCGCTGAAGCAGACCGGCGATTCGTGAATTTCGGTGACGGGTACGCCCGCCTTCAGAAGGCGCTCGCGCTCGGCCGCGACATCGTCGACTGCGAACGTTGCGCTAAACGACGTACCCGGCGTGATGCCGAGCGGTTCGCCATTACCGATGCCGAACGTAACGCTGCCGACGTCGAACTCCGCCCAGTGGTCGCCGAACGAATCGCCCGGCGTCAGCCCCATCACGTCGCGGTAGAATACGATCGCGGCCGGCACATCGCGGACGGAGTAGGCGATGAACGCCATGTCCTTTATCATCCCGCGTTGACCATCCACTCGATGCCGAACCGGTCGACGAGCATCCCGAAGCTCGCGCCCCAGAACTGCTTCGTATACGGCATTGTGACGGCGCCGCCGGCAGCGAGACCATCGAACACGCGCCGGCCTTCGTCGTGGTCGGCCGAACCGACCGAGAGGAGCGCGCGAGCATTGTTCGCGCCCGGCTGCGCCTGCGCGGAGTCGGCGCCCATGAGCGTAATGTCGCCGGCGGTAAACGTGGCATGCATGATCTTCTCGCCCCATTCGGGCGGCGCTTGTTGCTCCATCGGCGAGCCGGCGTAGCGATTGATGTTGACGATCTCCCCGCCGAACACCGAGCGGTAAAAGTTGAGCGCCTCTTCGCACTCGCCGGTAAAGAAGAGATACGGCTGAATCTGCATCGTGCCGTGCCCCTTCGGGCCGTCGTCCGCGCCCCCTTTTGGGTACGTGCAGGGACGCGCGTCCCGCGTAACCGAGGACACGGTATGGGAGCGAACATTCGGGCCGCCGGTCCCGCCGACGTGCGGGCGCTGGTCGGTCTTTTGGGAGCCGTGGCAGCGGAAAATCGCTGGATTCGGACCGAGGTGCCGTTTGATGCTGCGGAGCGTGAGCGGCGCATGATCGCAGCACTGGCAACCGGCACCCTCGTCGCGTTTGTCGCGGAATTGGATTGCGCGGTCGTGGGCCAACTCTCGCTGCGTTTTCGTGACGCTCACGCCGCGCTGGGCATGGTCGTCGCCGCCGCGCAGCGCGGGCAGGGTATCGGCCGGCAACTTTTGTCGGCGGCCATCGCGAAAGCACGGGAACGATCGGTGCCGAGCATCGAGCTCGAGGTGTATGCGCACAACGTCGCGGCAATCGGATTGTACCGGTCGTTCGAGTTTCGCACGTCCGGGCCGCCCGTTGCCGAACAGCGTTCCGACGGGCAACGCTGGGAAGCCATCCCCATGTCGAAGGACCTTCGCGGCGAGCTCGGGCGGGAGACGGCGGAATAATTTGGTAAAACTAGCCCTCCGATGGAGAGATGCCGATGAACCAGACCGCTATCCCGTGCATCCTGATGCGCGGTGGAACGTCCAAGGGACCCTTTTTCCTCGCCGCTGACTTGCCGGCCGATCCGGGCCGCCGCGACGCCGTATTGCTCGCTGCCATGGGCTCGCCGGACGTGCGCCAGATCGACGGTGTCGGCGGGGCCGATTCGCTCACCAGCAAGGTCGCGATCGTCGGACCGTCTTCGCATCCGGACGCCGACGTCGACTATCTGTTCTTGCAAGTCGTCGTCGACGAACCTCGGGTCGACACGTCCCAGAACTGCGGCAACATGCTCGCCGGCATCGGTCCGTTCGCGATCGAGCGCGGGCTCGTCAAAGCGACCGGCGACCTCACGCCCGTGCGCATCAACATGATCAACACGAATTCGATTGCCATCGCAAACGTGCAGACTCCCGGCGGACGGGTTCGCTACGACGGCGACGCGCGCATCGATGGGGTCCCCGGGACCGCCGCGCCGATCAATATCGACTTTCTCGATATTGCGGGCGGAAGCTGCGGCGCCTTGCTGCCCACCGGCAACGTGCGCGACGTGGTCGAAGGCGTCGAAGTGACGATGATCGATAACGGTATGCCGGTCGTCGTCATGCGGGCATCCGACTTCGGTCAGACCGGGAAAGAGACGCCCGCCGAGATGGAGGCCAACGCCGAATTGAAGGCCCGCGTCGAAAAGGTGCGTCTCGCCGCGGGCAAGCTCATGAACCTCGGCGACGTGACGAAGAAGACCGTGCCGAAGATGTGCCTCGTGTCGGCGCCTCTCAACGGCGGGGCGATCTCGACGCGCAACTTCATCCCGCATACCGTGCACAAAGCAATCGGCGTGTTCGGCGCGGTCAGCGTCGCGACGGCGTGTGCGCTGCCCGGCTCGATCGCGGCCGAAATCACGGGCGACGCGGACTACGGATCGCGCACGTTCGAGATCGAGCACCCGACCGGGTTCTTCACGGTCGCGATGGATGTCGTCGCCGGACCCGATGGTCCGCGAGTCGAGCGCTCGGCGCTGCTGCGTACCGCGCGCGCGTTGATGTCAGGCGAAATTCTCGTTCCGGGCAGCGTCTGGGATGGGCGCAGCGACCGTACGGCGCAGCGCGAACCCGCACTTTCCCGCTAAGGTAAGTTGAGAGCCACGTGATCATCGATTGCCACGGTCACTACACGACGGTCCCCGAAGAGATGCAGACCTTTCGCCAGGCGCAACTCGCGAAAACGAAAGATCCCTCGAAGCCGGCCGCCGTGCTGCCGCATTTCAGCGACGACCAGCTTCGCGAAACCCTTGAAAACGCGCAGTTACGATTGCTGCGCGAGCGCGGGATCGACGTCACGATCTTTTCGCCGCGCGCGTCGGCGATGGCGCCCCACTCGGGCTCGCCCGAAGACAACGTGGCCTGGGCGCGCGCGTCCAACGATCTCATCCATCGCGTGTGCCGGTTGTATCCAAAGAACTTCGTCGGCGTCGCTCACGTGCCGCAAACGCCCGGCACCGACCTCACGGCGGCCATCGCCGAGCTCGAGCGGTGCGTCAACGAATGCGGCTTTGTAGGCGCGAACCTCAACCCGGATCCGTCCGGCGGACATTTCGACGCGCCGCCGCTCTACGATAAATACTGGTATCCGTTCTACGCGAAGATGGTCGAGCTCAACGTGCCCGCAATGGTGCACGTCAGCGGATCGTGCAATCCGACGTTCCACGCGACCGGCGCGTACTACATCGCGGCCGACACGACGGCGTTCATGCAGTTCATTCAGTCCGCGCAGGTCTTCAAAGATTTCCCGGAGTTGAAGCTGATCATCCCGCACGGTGGCGGCGCGGTACCTTATCACTGGGGACGGTACCGCGGCATCGCGCTCGATATGAAGCTCGGAGAACTGAACGATCTGCTTCTCAATAACATCTTCTTCGATTCGTGCGTGTACCATCTGCCCGGCATCGAACTGCTGATGGACGTGATCCCGCTCAAGAACATCCTCTTCGGCTCGGAGATGGTGGGCGCGGTGCGCGGCATCGATCCCGGCACGAAACACTACTTCGACGATACGAAGAAATATTTCGACGCGCTGAAGCTCGATGAGAAAACGCGCACGCAGCTGTTCGAGACGAACGCCTATCACGTCTTTCCGCGCCTCAAAGCCCAACTCGCCGCGCAGGCAAAGTAAAGGAACGCCGCCCCATGGACACGTTGGATCTCAACAAATTCCATCCGAACCCGTCGAAACCCACGTTCGTGGTGCCGCCGGGATCGGTCGACGCGCATTGTCACATCTTCGGGCCGGGCGACGTCTTCCCGTACTCGCCCAAGCGCAAATACACGCCGGGCGACGCGTCGAAAGAAGACTTGTTCCGGCTGCGCGACTTCTTGGGCCTCTCGCGCAACGTGATCGTTCAAGCGAGTTGTCACGGCACGGACAACACGGCGACCATCGACGGCCTAAAGGCGGCCGGAGAGAAGGCGCGCGGCATCGCCGTGGTCGATCTCGATATCTCGCTCGGCGACCTTAAGGCGATGGATGCAGCCGGAATACGCGGCGTGCGCTTCGCGTTTCTCAAACGGTTGGTCGACCCAACGCCGCCGGAGCGCTATGCGCGGGTGATCGAGATGTGCAAACAACTCGGTTGGCACGTCGTCGTGTACTTCGAGTCGCAAGACCTCGAAGATCTCGCGCCGTTCATCGAAGCGATTCCGACCACGGTCGTGGTCGATCACATGGGCCGTCCCGACGTGAAGCTCGGCATCGATCATCCGCAGTGGAAGCGCTTCCTGCGCCTCATGGACGAGCACCAGAACATCTGGGTGAAGGTGACGGGCCCCGAGCGTATCAGCGAAATCGGACCGCCGTATGACGACGTCGTGCCGTTCGGCCGCGCGCTCGTCGAACGCTATCCCGAGCGCGTGCTGTGGGGCACCGACTGGCCTCACCCCAATATGGAGACGCATATGCCCGACGACGGGAAGCTCGTCGACTTCATCCCGCGGGTCGCGCCGACGAAAGAACTGCAGCAGAAACTGCTCGTCGACAACCCAATGCGTCTCTACTGGCCAAAATGACGAACGTGTCTAGATATTCACGCCCCTCGTTTCTCGCGTTGGCCGGCGCCGCGCTCGCCGTGCCGTCGTTCGCCGGCGCGGCCGACCTCACGCCGATTAAAATGGCCGGTGTTCCGGAAGACTCTGCGACGACCGTGCTCTACGGCATCCAGAGCGGTCTGTTCAAACCGTACGGCCTCGATGTCGACATGCAGTCGCAGCACAACGGCCCATCCGTGATGAGCGGCGTCGTCGGCAGCAGCTATCAGTTCGGTAAGTCCAGTACGCCGCCGCTGATCGCAGCGTTCAGTAAGGGTCTGCCATTCACGATCATCATGCCGGCGGGCGTCTACGATTTGCGCATGCCGATCGCAGCGTTGCTCGTCCGGGATGATTCGCCGTTAAAAAAAGCTGCGGACCTCAACGGCAAGACGATCGCGGTGGGTGCGCTCAACGACATCCACTCCCTCGCGGTCTTGGCGTGGATGGACAAGAACGGCGGCGACATAACGAGCATCAAGTTCGTCGAGATCCCGATCGGCGAGATCCCCGTCGCGATCGAACAAGGCCGCGTCGTAGCGGGCTCGGTGAACGAACCGGTGCTCTCGGCGGCGCTAGCCGACAATAAGGTACGCGCTCTCGCGCACCACTTCGACGGTATCGCGCCCCGCTTCATGTACACGGCGTGGTTCACGACGAAAACCTACGCAACCGCTAACGCCGCCGTCGTGAAGAACGTCGCGGCGGCCCTCAAGAAAGCCGCAATCTACGTGAACGGGCACCACGCCCAGACGGCCGATCTGATCGCGAAGTTCACCTCGCTCGAGCCCGCGCAGGTGGCGAAGATGACGCGCGTCGAGCAAGGGACCTCGCTCGATCCCAAGCTCGTTCAGCCCGTCATCGACGCGATGCTCAAGTACAAAACGCTCGCGCAACCGATCGACGCGCGCGACATCATGTTTTCCGGCTAGCGGAAGCGTTCAGCGCCGCAGCGCCTGCAGATCGAGCGGCGCGTCAAATACGTGCCGTAGGGTTTCCCGGGCCGCACGCGTTTGGGCAGCCGGCCAGCCGCCGTAGGCGGCGTTCGCTGCATACTTCGCTGCGATCTCCGCGGCGCTCAGCGGCTCTTGCGCCCCGCCGCGAAAGTGCGGCTGCCGCTCTTCGATCACGCGACCATCGCTAAGCGTCGCGCGGAGATGGCCCGTAAAAGCGCGCGGATACGGATTCTCCGGATCGATCCGATAGTGGATTTTGGCGGCAAGTGCCCGGACGCGCGGATCGTGCGCGGCTTCTTCGGTGAACGCCCCGAGGCCGACGTCGCCGTGGACGAAGCCGAGCGCCATGCAGAACGGCGTGCTGAACTTCGCCGCGTACGCGTTCGGCGGCGCCTGTTTGCCGGCGAGCGGTTCCCACAGCCGATGGACGATGCCCTCGGCGGTGTCGCATTCGATCGCGACGATTTCCTCGGGCGTCACGCCGCGCGCGGCCAGCCGAATGGCGCAATCGATATAGGGATGGATCATCGTTCCACAGGCGTAGGGCTTGAAGGCCACCGTCTCCATCAGCCACGTGCTGCCGAAGCCGCCGGTCAGCGGCGTGAAATCGCCCTCGCTCGTGTTGGCAAAGCCGAAGAAGAAGCCGTGCGTGCCCTCGAACACGGTGCGCGGCCCGACGAAGCCGCCGCGCGCCAAGAGCGCCGCGCGAATCCCGGATTGCGCGGCCCAGCCGGCGTGCAAGCGCTTCGTCCACGCACCCTCGGCGAGATACTCGATGATACCGCCGGCCATGCTGCCCACGATGCCCAAAGCGTCGACGATCGCTTTCTCGTCGAGCCGGAGCGTCACGGCAACGGCGATCGCGCTCCCCATCGCCCCGAAGACACTGGTCGGATGAAAGCCCGCCTGGTGGACGCGCATCGGCGCGACGAGTCCTAAGCGGCACATCGTTTCGGTGCCGGCGGCGATACCGCACAAGATCGCATCGCCGCTCGCGCCGTAGCGTTCGGCGGCAGCGAGCACGGCCGGGACGATGACCGCGCCCGCATGAACCGGGCCGCCCTCGAACGTGTCGTCGTAGTCCTCGCCGTGCGCCGCGATCCCGTTGATCAGCGCCGCGTCGGCGGCCGCATACGCGCCGGGATGCCCGATCGCGGTGCAGTGCTCGCCCGGCTCGACGCTTTGCAGCACCGCGTTGATGTAATCGGTGTGACGAGCGGCCACGCACAAGCCCGCGACGTCGAGGATCAAATCCGACGCGACGCGCCGCACGGCGGCGGGCAGTTCGTCCGCGCGCACGGCGCGTGCCGCGTGGGCAAGCTGCTCGGCGATCGTCTTGTGCGCGAGAGAAGAACGGGCCATACGCGCTAGTCGTGAAGGTGGCGCGCGTTCTCCTGCGGAGAACGGATGTTCCTATGGAAGCGGAACTTCAAGGCGCGGTGGCGCTCGTGACCGGCGCGGCGCGAAATATCGGTCGCGACATCGTGCGCGCGTTTGTCAACGCCGGCGCGGCCGTCGTCGTCAACGCGAAATCATCGAGTGCCCAAGCAGCCGCGCTGGTCGCGGAGATCGAAGCGAGCGGCGGACGCGCGACGGCGATACTCGCCGACGTCGGTAATCCGGCCGACGTCGCCCGGTTGATCGCGGAAACCCTCGCGCGCTTCGGCCGCCTCGACATCTTGGTGAACAATGCGGCGCTGCGCGACGAAGCGCCCTTCGAAGAGCTCACGCTCGCGCGCTGGCGCGAGGTGTTGCACGTCGTGCTCGACGGCGCGTTCCTCTGCAGTCAGGCGGCGCTGCCGCACCTGCGCGCCGGCGGCCGCGGCGCGATCGTGAACGTCGGCGGCCTCACGGCACACACCGGCGCGCGCAATCGCGCACACGTCATCACGGCGAAAGCGGGTCTCGCCGGCCTGACGCGCGCGCTCGCGCACGACCTCGCGAGCGACGGGATCACCGTCAACTGCGTCGTGCCGGGCCTCATCGATACGGAGCGCGACGGAGCCGAACCAAGTCACCGTGCCGCCCGGGTCACGCTCGTCGGCCGCCACGGCGTTCCCGACGACGTTGCCTCTGCCGTCCGCTGGCTCGCGGGACCCGGCGCTCGCTACATCACGGGACAAACGCTGCACGTCAACGGCGGCATCTATCTCGGTTAGGCGATCCGGATCGCGTCAACCGCCGGCCATTGCGCCGACAACCAGCAACGGTTCGAGGCCCCGCGCGACGGCATCCGGGAGCGGCGTCTCGGGCGCTTCGTGCGAGAGGTCGCGCTCGCAGGCGAAGAAGCGTACGAAGGGCCGGCGTTTGCGGGTGACGCGATCGCGAATTGCCCCTTGCAACATCGGATAGCGCTGCTCGAGCGCGTCGAGAACGGAGCCCTGCGTCGGCTCGCCCTCAACGCTGAGCGCCACTTCGCCCTCGATGCGCGCCAACGCGCGCAGCGCAACCGGCAAGACGACGCGGATCACGCTAAGCTTTGGACTTCGACGGAAAGCACTGCCGGGAGATCGCGCACGATCGGCGCCCAGCTATCGCCGGCGTCGTTCGATCCGTACACGGCACCGCCGGTCGTACCGAAATAAATGCCGCACGGATCGAGCGTATCGACGGACATCGCGTCGCGCAGCACGTTGACGTAACAATCGCGCTGCGGTAAGCCGGCCGTTAACGGCTCCCACTCGGTACCGCCGGTACGGCTGCGATAGACGCGCAGTTTTCCATCGAGCGGGAAGTGTTCGGCGTCGCTCTTGATCGGAACGACGTAGATCGTCTCGGGTTCGTGCGCGTGGACGTCGATTGCGAACCCGAAGTCGGTCGGCAGGTTTCCGCTGACTTCGCTCCACGACTCGCCGGCATCGTCCGTGCGCATGACGTCCCAATGCTTTTGCATGTAGAGCCGGTTCGGATTCGATGGATGCATCGCCAGCCGATGCACGCAATGGCCCACCTCGGCCGCGGGGTCCGGGATGCCCTCGGACTTCAGGCCGCGGTTGATCGGCCGCCAGGTCGTGCCGCCGTCGTCGCTGCGAAACGCGCCCGCCGCGGAAATGGCAACGAAGATCCGCTCGGGATTCGCCGGATCCAGGAGAATCGTGTGCAAGCACATCCCGCCCGCACCGGGCTGCCAGTTCGGCCCCGACCCGTGGCCGCGCAGTCCCGAGAGTTCGTTCCAGTTGCGGCCGCCGTCGGTCGAGCGGAACAGCGCGGCGTCTTCGACGCCCGCATACACGGTATCGGGATCGGTGAGGGAGGGTTCGAGATGCCACACGCGCGCGAACTCCCAGGGGTGCGGCGTCCCGTCATACCACTGATGCGTGCCCGGCACGCCATCGTAGACAAACGCGTTCCCCACCGGCTCCCACGTCAGGCCGCCGTCGTCCGAGCGTTGGATCTGCTGCCCGAACCAGGCGCTCGTTTGTGAGGCGAACAGGCGGTTGGGCTGCACCGGCGAGCCCTTGACGTGATAGATCTCCCAACCTGGAAAGTGGGGGCCGCTTACGTCCCACTGCGCGCGCTTCCCATCTGCGGATAGGATGAAAGCTCCCTTGCGCGTGCCCACGAGCACCCGTACGCCGCTCATCGTTACTCCCTTCCGGCGGTCGTCGCCGGTGCTCTGGGCCGGTGCTCTGGAAGGTACACGGATTGTGCGCGCGCTCCTGGTCCGAGGTTGCCGGCTCCGCGGCGGCCGAACCGCACCGTACTGGGCGCGCTTTCGCGGCGAAACAGGGGTTCCGTCGCTGGAACTTCGAACGGCTTCTTGACCGCTAGGAGATACCAACGTGAGAGCTGAGACCCTCGCCAAAATGAGTCCGGAAGAAAAAGAGGCGTTTCACCGCGACGCCGAGACCAAAGTGAAAACGCTGAAGTACGAGCGCACCCCGCTCTCCGATCGGCCGAAAGACATCGTACCGCTGGTGAAGACGCGCCTCGGCCGGCTGGCGGTGCAAGTCGTCCACGAGGGCGGCGAGAACAACCTGCATTACCACAATAATTCGGACACGACGTGGTTCGTGCTGCGCGGGCGCGTGAAGTTCTATGGGCCCGGCGACGTCCTCATCGCGGAACTGGGACCCGAGGAAGGCATCGCGATTCCCGGCGGCGCGCGTTACTGGTTCGAGAAGACGGGATCGGTCGATCTCGAGTTGCTCCAATGCGTTTCGTTCGATAGTGCCGGCGGCACGCCCGAGCGCGTCAACGTCGAGGCGCACAAGGACTGGATGACCGAAGCCGAGTTGCGCGTCTACGAGACGAGCGCCGCTACCTAAAGTCCCGGGCGCTGCCGGGCAGCCGATTCTCAGCCTTCTTTTCAGCGCCCGGTTCATAGGGGCTTGCGAGGAAGGCGCCTAAAGCCTAGTCCCCCGAAAGGAGCCTGCGATGGACATCAACGACCTTCACGATTTACGGGATGGCACGTCAGTGCGCCGCCGTCGCAAGTTCAATCCGTTCATCCATCTCTCGACGGACACGCCGCTGATGCGCATGCTGTTCTCGATCACCCGGCCGGCCGGCACCAATGACGTCAAGCCGGTCCACAAGCGCGTCGTCCGCAAGAAGGTCGTACGGGCGTCCACGATCCCGTCGAGTTCGATGGTGGCGTACTCCAAAGAACGGTCGCACGACAAACCCCAACCGTAGCCTAGCCCGGGTCGCGTTCCCAGGTAATGAACAGCCGCACGACCTTGCCGAGCAGATTGGGATGCGGCTGCGGCGGGCTCGCCAGGATGAGCTTGTCGCCCTCGAAGCTGAACTGCCGGATCTGATCCGTGCCGACCCACGCCGGTTGCCAGGCCGCTTCGACGTGCGTCACGATCTTGTCGCCTTCGACATGCCAGCGGCCCGTGTAGGCGATCATCGAGAGCAGCGTCTTGCTGCGCTCGGCATCGGTCGTCGGCGGCGTGCGGCCCTCTCCGTTGACGATCGCGATCCAGCGTCCGGCCGCCGTTGCGAGTTGGTAGCCGACCGGGTGTTCGCCTAACGGCATGCTGCGCTCGCCCGTCGCCACATCTTGATAGACGACGGACAGCAGCCGCCACGTGCCGACGATCCGGCTCGCATCGCCGGCGACGTCCGCGCGCGCCGGCAGCGCGCACGCGAGCAGCAGTGCGCAGAACGCGAGAACGCTGAGATGAATGTGCGGCGTCATGGGCTACCTCGGCGGTGTTCGAGTTCGAGTGTGATCAAGCGGGCGAGCAGCGTGGCCGGAAAGAGCTGACCGATCACCGATTCGACGTTGGCGAGCGATCGCGCGAACGGATCGATCGGAACGATGTCGCCGAAACCCGTCGTCGTCAACGCCGTGAAACTGAAGTAGACGAGGTCGGCGACCGTATGTCCTAATCCCGTTCCCGCCAGGTTTACCGAAAACTTGCCCGGACCGAGCGCGTCGATCATGCGATAGGCGAGCGCAAAGGCAGCCGCCACGTTGAGGTAAATCGCGACTGCACCCAAGATGCGATGGATCGTGACCCGGCCGGGGCCGAACACCGCGACGCTGAGTACGACGGTGAGCGCGACGAGCAAGATCAGCGCGGCGGCAAAATCCAACGCTTCGGTACCATGCGACGGCCGCGTGAAACGCAGGACGACGGCCGCCAATTCCGTCGCCGTTGCGAGCATCACCGCGATGACCGCGGCGCGAATGTGCCAAACGATGGCCAGGACCGCGACGACGTTCGCGGTGATGATGATCGAGCCGACCACCATCAGCGGCGCGCCTCTGGTGGACGAGAGCGGCGCGAGGAAAAAGAGCTCGATCGCTTCGATGATGACGAGCGCGGTTAGACTGCGTTCGCGGGAGTGCGAGGCGGCGACGCTCATGCCGGCTCGACGGAGGTGCCCAAGAGCGTTCCGCTCGCGCTGACGACTTCGGTGTGCAGCCGCTGGGCGTAGTGTTCGGCGACTTCCAGCGTCGTGGTCGCGACGATGCCGCGACCGAAGAAGTCGATCTCGCTCGCCTTGAGCTCCGCATCGCGCAAACCGGTCCCGACGATGCGCATCAGGCCGAAGATCACGTCTTGGAACGTGTGACAGTGGCAGTTGTGGACGACGGTATGGTAGAGCGGCATCGCCTGCGTGCGCGCCGCGCTTTGGTCCTCCGTCCGGATCCTACTCGCCACGCCGGAGGCTTGTCCGCCGGCTCCCGCGCGTCCCCCAATCCAAAGCGGTCGCGGCCGCGTTGGGAGGACGACTCGATATAACGATCTTTCGGAGGCTTGGATGTTCAAATACGCACTACTCCCCATCGTCGCAGCGGCGGCGATCCTCGGCTCCTCGCTCGCAGCCGGAGCCCAAACGACCATGTCCACGCCCGGCGCCATGGGCTCCGGCTCGATGATGAAGTCCGACGCGATGGGCGGCATGGAACACGGCATGCCCGAGGGCAAAATGGGCGCCGACGGCGATGCCTTCACCGGCGGCCCGGATCTGCCGGGCGCGGTCTCACTCGTCGTTGCGGGCGGCCCGGTCGGCCACTTCTCGATCGCCACGGCACTGACGTCACTCGTCGGCGCAGCGGCCACAAAAGCCGAGATCGCCAAGCTCACGAAGCAGTATGGCGCGGCGAAGGTTACCTCGTATGTTACGGTTCAGAACTTCGCGGTCGATGATGCCGTCAAGCAGGCAACGGCTGCCGGCGTGAAGTTTCCGGCACCGACGCTCAAAGGCGCCGCGCTCGCCAAGCACGTCACGGTGCTGGGCCTCGAAAACGGAACGTACTACGAAGGCGTGATGCTCGACCATTTGGTCTCGCACGCGATCCACGAAGCCGTGATGGTCGACATCGACAACAAGTACGGCGCGGCGGCGGACGCGAACTATCACCGCGTCGCCGATCAAGCCCACTACGACCTCGCGCAAGCCCTCGGCGCGACCTCAGTCAAACTCGCCGCCTACCACTAGACCGTAGCCGGTAACTTTTGTCGTAGCGGCGTTTTCCCGCATAGAGGTGTAGTAGCACGCATGGCTGCTGCTGCGCCGATGAACGCGCGCACCGAACTCTTGCTGCACGGTCCCGTCGCGCGCACGTTGCTGACGCTCGCCTGGCCGACGGTCGTCGTGCAATGCGCGCAAGCGGCGACCGGGTTGATCGAAACGTTTTGGGTGGCGAAACTCGGCACCGATGCGCTGGCCGGTATGGCGCTGGTGTTTCCGGCGGTCATGCTCGTGCAAATGGTCTCGGGCGGCGCGATGGGCGGCGGCATCTCGTCGGCAATCGCGCGCGCACTCGGCGCCGGTCGTCGCGACGAAGCGAACGCGCTGGTACTGCACGCGCTCGTGGTCAACGCAGCGATCGGCGGCGCGTTTGCCGTGCTCGCGCTCGCGTTCGGTCCGGCACTCTACCACGTGCTCGGCGGCCGCGGTGCGTCGTTATCGGCGGCGCTGCGCTATTCGAACGTCGTCTTCGCCGGCAGCTTGCTGATTTGGCTCGTTAATGCGCTGGCGAGCGTGTTGCGCGGCACCGGGAACATGCTCGTGCCCTCGGCGGTGATCTGCGGCGGCATCGTGCTGCTCGTCCCGCTCTCACCGTGCTTGATCTTCGGCATCGGTCCGTTTCCCGCGCTCGGCGTTGCGGGCGGCGCCGTCGCACTCTTGGTGTACTACGCACTCGCGCTGGCCGTTCTCGGTTGGTACGTGCTGGCCGGGCGCAGCATCGTGCAGCTGCGTTTGGCGGGCCTGCGCTGGAGCGCGTTTTGGTCGATTCTGAAGGTGGGTGCGGTCGCGTCGCTCGTTTCTTTGCAGACGAACGTGACGATCGCTTTGACCACGGGACTCGTCGGCGCAGCCGCCGGACCCGCGGCGATCGCCGGATTCGGAACGGCCTCGCGGCTGGAATATCTCCTGATTCCGCTGGCGTTCGGCATCGGCGCGCCGCTCGTGGCAATGGTGGGAACGTGCATCGGCGCCGCCGATACCGCGCGCGCCGCCCACATCGCGTGGATCGGCGCCGGCATCACGTTCGCGCTCACGGAGGCGATCGGGTTGGCGGCTGCGCTTTGGCCGCGGGCCTGGCTCGAATTGTTTGGTTCGGATCCCGGGATGCTCGCCGCGGGCACCGCGTATCTGCACGTGGTCGGTCCGTTCTACGGTTTCTTCGGTGCGGGCATGGCGCTCTATTTCGCCTCGCAAGGCGCCGGCCGGCTCTTGTGGCCGCTGCTCGCCGGAGTGCTGCGCGTCACCGTCGCGGTCGGCGGCGGCTATATCGCGCTGCGTCTCACCGGGTCGCTGACGTTGCTCTATGCGGCGGTGGCGCTGGCACTGGTCGCATTCGGATCGCTCAACATCATTGCGGTTTGGCGGGGGACGCTACGCGCTCGGCCCCGAGCGTAAGGATGATCCCGGCTGCAACGAGCGGTGCCAAGAAGACGTAGTACACGCTCGTCGTCCACCGGGCCGCCACGAAAATCGTCGCGACGAGCGCGCATCCTTGAAGAAATGCGAAGCCGAGACTCGGCGCCCGGCGCCGCCACAGCGCGACCGCGGCGCCCGCGAACGCGACGAGCGTGATGACCGGGATGTACGGCACGAGTGCGAACGTCGCCGGCTCGAAGCTGAAGATATCGTGCCAGAGGTTGCGGCCCCAGACCACGTGATGCACGAGCAACGCGCCGCCGACGTTCGTGACGAACGCGGCTGGATTCCACGCCAGGAACGGCAGCACGAACGCTACCACGGTGGCCGTTGCTACGACGATCCAGCGCCGAGCGCGCGCGGCGTCGGCACGCCACAGAAACAGTGCGACGAAGACGGCGATCGGCAGTGCGTATTCCTTGAACGCGATGACCCAGCCGAAGGCGATCGCCGACGTCCACCACAGCGTTTGCGCGGCGCGCCCGCGCAGCGTGGCCGACCACGCGAGCGCAACGATGCCTACCAGCACGAGAAACGATGCGGCGGTGTCGTTGCTGCCGTCGGTCGTGTGGAAGATCAGGTCGTCCGAGACGGCGAGCGCGCTAATGGCCAAGGCCGTCAATCCGTCACCGACGAGCGGTGCGAGGCACGCGATCAAGCCGAGCCCGACGATGCCGCAGAACAGGTCGACGCGGAACACGTTCGCGTGGAGGAGATGCGCCAATCCATAGAAGGCGAGTTCGCCCGGCGGATATCCGAGCGGCCCGCCGGGCGGAATGGTCATCGCGTAGATGTGCGTGTACGGGTTACCACCGGACGCGAGCACGTTTAGGGCTTCGTTCGTCGTGAACATCACATCGCTCGATTGGTTGTCGCCGGTCGTCACGCGCAGGTACGCGCCGAGTGCCGTCACGGCTACGAGCACGACGAGGCCGGCCCAGTGCCGGCGGGAGATCGCTCCCGCAAGGCCGATCGCGCCGGCCATCAGCGTCACGAGACGGACGGGGTCGGGCTCCTCGTAGTTACCGCCGAAGCCAAACATCAGTAACGGAAGCGTTGCGGCGATCAGCGCGATCCGGTCGACCGGATCCGTAACCTCCGCCGCACCCTTCATCGCCGACACACTACCGGTTGCAGCGTTACCGTTCCCGCAGCGACGGGTCGCGGACCGGGTCCGTCGAACCGCGCCCCATGCCCACGAAACGAACGGTCGGCATCGCGATGAACGGCATCACGGGCCGCATGGGTCTCAATCAGCACTTGGTGCGCTCGATCGTCGAAATGCGCAAACGCGGCGGGCTCCCGGCCGGCGACGGCACGGTGATCTGGCCCGAACCGCTCCTGGTCGGTCGCAACGCCGCCAAGGTGGAAGCGATCGCACACGCCCACGGCATCGAACGTTGGACGACCGACGTCGACGCGGCGATCGCCGATCCGAGCTGCGAGATTTTCTTCGATTCGGCGACCACCGGTGCGCGCGCCGGACTGATCGAGAAGGCAATTGCCGCCGGCAAACACGTCTACTGTGAGAAGCCGCTCGCGTCGACGTATGCGCAGGCGCTCCGTCTGGCCGAACTGGCGCGCTCCAAAGGCGTCAAGAACGGGATCGTCCACGACAAGCTGTATCTGCCGGGCTTCCTCAAACTGCGGCGGCTGATCGAGAGCGGATTTTTCGGTCGCATCCTCTCGCTGCGCGGCGAGTTCGGGTACTGGGTCTTCGAAGGCGATTGGGGTCAGCCGGCACAGCGTCCGTCGTGGAACTACCGGTCCGCCGAGGGCGGCGGGATCATGATCGACATGTTTTGCCACTGGCGCTACGTGCTGGAGAACTTGCTCGGTCCCGTGCGTTCCGTTTCGTGCGTCGGCGCGACGCATATTCCCACCCGCATCGATGAGAACGGCGATGCGTACGCGGGCACGGCCGACGATGCGGCCTACGGCATGTTCGAGATCGAAGGCGGTATCGTCGCCACGATCAACTCGTCGTGGTGCACGCGCGTTTACCGCGACGAACTCGTGCAGTTCCAGATCGACGGAACCCACGGCAGCGCGATCGTCGGTTTGCGTGAGTGCAAGGTGCAGCACCGCGTGAACACGCCGCGTCCGGTCTGGAATCCCGACATTCCGAACACGATCGACTTCTACGGCGGCTGGACCGACGTGCCGGATAACGAGGTCTTTGAGAACGGCTTCTACGCTCAGTGGGCGCAGTTCCTCAAGCACGTCGTGCTCGACGAGCCGCACCGATTCGACTTCGTGTCGGGCGCCCAGGGCGTGCAACTCGCCGAACTCGGTCTGCAAGCATGGCGCGAGCGGCGCTGGATCGACGTCCCGCCCGTCGCGATCGGCCGGTCGGTCGCTGCCGGAGGGCGCGCCTAGCGGTTTGTGCGCGCGAGGTCAATCCGGGCCTGACTCTCGACCGTTTAGGGGGTACACGGTTTCGTGTATGACGTTGCGCCGCAACGAAGGAGAGTTCCATGCAGGTTTCCCGAGCCAAGCTCCTCGGTACCGGTACGGCGCTGGCGATGATCGGTTCCGGGCTTCTCGGCCCGTTCATCACTGCCGCCGAAGCCGCGAGCGAAGGCGATATCAAGATTCTACAATCCGCCGCGATGTCGGAACGCACCGCGATCAAAGCGTACACCGATGCCGCCGCAACCGGGTTGCTCTCGCCGGGCGTCCTGACCGTCGCCAAGGGGTTCATGGCGGATCACATGGCGCACCGCGATGCGCTCGAAGGCGCGATCAAGGCGGCCGGGATGACGCCGCAAACGGGCGTTATCGCGATCACCTATCCGCCGCTCAAATCGGAGAGCGACATCCTGAATTTCGCGCAGACGTTGGAGCGCGGAGCCGCGACGGCGTATCTCTCGAGCGTTCCGAACCTCCAAGACCGGAATCTCGCGAAGGTCGCGGCTTCGATCCTGGGCGTCGAAACGACGCACGTCGCAATCCTCGCCTACACCTTGACGAAGACGACCGAACCCTATAAAGACTTCGTCGCGTAAACTAGACGGGTACGGGTGCCGCGTTCTCGCGAGCGAGCAGCTTCTCGACGACGCGGCGCATGTGCACGCGCGCCCCGTCGGC
>Ga0182015_10001503_pt1 | contig 30511 bp, 19 predicted proteins | sample 712P3MmetaG_FD_120478 | JGI IMG/M metagenome (GOLD analysis project Ga0182015, IMG submission 120478) | Permafrost microbial communities from Stordalen Mire, Sweden - 712P3M metaG | ecosystem: Environmental > Terrestrial > Soil > Wetlands > Permafrost | place: Sweden: Stordalen | collected... | reverse complement strand
ATACACCCGTCAGGCCGTTCACGATACTGGGAAAGGAGTTTCATCCAAACTGCAAATCTGGCCGAATCGCGCCAGCTACTACCGCGTTCTGGATGAAGCTGGGAATCGGGGTCGAGGTCCACCCCTCCACAAGAAAACAAAGTAGATTAAGGCAGCCGGACCTGTAAGCCGAATTCTGTCCGCGGGATTGCTCCCGCTGGACGGCCATTCCTCTGGGCCGTACATCGCTGCGCGGCTCTAGCGACCTACCCGAAGGTTTAACGCACCGAGCCGGCACGTGCCCGAGCCCTGATTCAAAGAACCAAGTCGCGGACTTCCTCCCTATTTGGTCTTGCTCCGTGTGGGGTTTGCCCTGCCCGCGACATTACTGGCGCGGCGGTGCGCTCTTACCGCACCTTTTCACCCTTACCCCGGCCCGCAAAGGCCCAGGCGGTATATTTTCTGTGGCACTTTCCGTCGAGCGATCCCGCCCAAACCAGCGCGGGGGCCCTCCCGGACGTTATCCGGCACACTGCTCTGCGGAGTTCGGACTTTCCTCTCCCCGCGTCCGAAGACGCGAAAAGCGACCGTCCGGTCCGGCTGCCTACGGAATCATTATATGCGATGAGGGATGCGTGTTACGTCCTGAGTCTTGGGGTCATAGGCTCATCGCGCAAGCTTACTTTGGCCCGACCAGATCCCATGGCTCGATCATTCGGCGCCAACGCTCACAACTGCCTGTCTTGACAATATTCGTTCACACGAGTATTATTGACCTATCCATGAGGGAAACAGTTCAGTCGAGTAAGAGCAAGCAACGCGCGGGCGGTGCGGAAGAGGCCGTGTTCTTAGACCTGCTGCGCACCACTGACATGCTCTCCCGGGGACTGGTGCAGGTTCTCAAGGTCGAGGACCTTTCCTCGACGCAGTACAATGTGCTCCGGATTCTGCGCGGCGCACGCGAGGGGCTTGCCTGCGGGGAAATCGCCAACCGCATGATTACTCGAGACCCGGACGTCACCCGCCTGCTCGATCGACTGGAAAAGCGGGGCCTGATTTCGCGCTGCCGCGAGACCGAAGACCGGCGAACCGTGAGGGCCTGGATTGCACCGGAAGGTCTGAAGGTTCTGGCCCGGCTTGATGAACCGGTACAGGCAGCCCATCGCCAACAACTGGCCCACCTGGGGCGGGAGCGTCGACAAGCTTTGACCGAGCTCTTACGCCTTTCCCGCAGCCATGTTCTTTGATTTATTGTATTTAATAGTTGTTGAAACGATTATCGGTGTAACGCATCAAATCTACCAGGAAGGAACTTACTATGAACGCCCCCGCTATTCCGCAGACCGCAACCACCACCTGGAACATCGACTCGGTTCACTCCGTCGCCGAGTTCAAGGTGAAACACATGATGATTTCCAATGTAAAAGGGCATTTCACCCGTATCCAAGGCGCCCTGGAGCTGAACGAAGCCGATTTGTTGAAAACGGGGGTCGCGGCTTCGATCGAGGCGGCCTCTATCAATACACGCGATGACCAGCGTGATGCGCATCTCAAGAGCCCTGATTTCTTCGACGTCGAGAAGTTCCCGACCCTGTCCTTCAAATCCACGCGGATCACCCGCGTCGTCGATGGAGAGCTGGGCGTAGCGGGCGACCTGACCATTCACGGCGTCACCCGCAGTGTGGTGTTCAACGTTGAAGGGCCATCCACAGCAGTCAACGACCCTTGGGGCAATACCCGCATAGGGCTGTCGGCGACAACCAAGATCAACCGCAAAGACTTCGGCCTGACGTGGAATTCCGCGCTGGAGACTGGCGGCATTCTTGTCGGTGACGACATCACCATCACTCTGGACGTTCAATTCGTGAAGGCCTGAACAATTTGCCGCATGGCACGGAGTCCCGGGCTGCGCGGCGCAGAAAAGAGGAAAGTTTATGTCACTCCGCCCAGTTAGACAGATCATTCAACCAAAGCCGACGATCGAAGGCGCCGGTGTGAAGCTACAGCGCGCTTTCGGTTTCGGCAAGACCAAGGATTTCGATCCGTTTCTTCTGCTGGATGATTTTCGCAACGAGAATCCGGCGGATTACCTTGCGGGATTTCCCTGGCATCCGCACCGTGGCATCGAAACGATCACCTACGTGCTTGCTGGTTCAGTCGAGCACGGCGATAGTCTTGGCAACAAAGGCAAAATGACCGCAGGCGACGTGCAGTGGATGACCGCTGGCAGCGGTATTCTCCACCAGGAGATGCCCAAGGGCGATCAGCACGGTCGCATGCACGGGTTCCAGTTGTGGTCGAACCTGCCGTCATCCCTAAAAATGACTGACCCGCGTTATCAGGATATTCCATCGAGCGCAATCCCCGAGGTCACTGACGATGACGGCACGCGCGTGCGGATCATCTGCGGCGAGTTCTGGGGCAAGAGCGGGCCTGTCGAAGGGGTAGCAGCCGATCCGAATTACTTGGATGTCTCGGTTGCGCCAAATCAGCGGAAGAGGCTCAAAGTCGAAACCACGCGCAACGCCTTCGCCTATGTGTTCGCCGGTTCCGGCACGTTCCGAGACGCCTCCGATCCGCGCTCCGTTTTGACCGAGCAAACGGCCAGTCCGCATGCACCAGCCCAGTACGACGCCAGTAATCACTCGCTGGTTTTGTTCGACCGCGGCGACGAGTTGACTGTGCAGGCCGGCCCCGAGGGAATTCGGTTCCTGCTAGTGTCGGGCAAGCCAATCGAGGAGCCCGTGGCTTGGTACGGACCGATTGTGATGAACACCCAGGAGCAACTGCGGGAGGCCGTAGCCGAACTACAAAGCGGCGCTTTCATCAAACACCGCTAAGTCATTTCGAAACTCGGCGCGATGACGCTTAGAACTCTGCTAAAGCTCGGTGGACCAAGTGGATGGAAATCGCCCCTTCGCCCACCGCCGATGCCACTCGCTTGACGTTGCCGGAGCGGACGTCGCCGACCGCAAAAACGCCGGGAAGACTCGTTTCGAGCATCTGGGGAGGACGCGTAAGGGGCCACGCGAAAGGTGGAATCAGGCCGGCGGACGCATCCAGGTCTCGCCCAGTAAGGATGAAACCTTTGTCGTCGAGCAAAACACATCCTTTGAGCCACTCGGTTCGCGGAGATGCCCCGGCCATTATGAAAACGTGACGGATATTGTGGGTTGAAGTTTCACCCGTCGCTGGATCGAGCCAGGTGACTTTTTCAAGTTGCGTTCCGCCTTCCAACCCCACAATTTCCGTTTTGTAATGGAGATCGATTGCGGAATTGTCTGCAATGCGCTGAATCAAGTAGCGGGACATTGTGTCCGACAGCGCTTCGGAGCGCACCAGCATATGCACCTTGCGTGCTGTCTGTGACAAAAATACGGCGGCTTGTCCGGCAGAATTCCCTCCCCCCACCACCACGACATCTTCGTCTTCGCACAACTGCGATTCGATATAAGTCGCGCCGTAGTAAATTCCCTGTCCTTCGAACTTCTTCAGGTGAGCGAGCGTGGGTCGGTTGTATTGGGCTCCCGTCGAAATGACAATGGCACGAGCGGCCAGTGCGTTGCCGTTATCCAGAACTACCTCGTACGGGCGGCGGCTGCAACGCAACTGCACGACCCTGTGCGCCACCATCATTTTCGCGCCAAATTTCTGCGCCTGAGTAATCGCGCGCGATGCCAGTTCCTGTCCGGAGATCCCAGTGGGAAAACCCAGGTAGTTCTCTATCATGGAGCTTGATCCAGCCTGCCCTCCCGGAGACTCGGTTTCGATCAATAGAGTATCCAGACCTTCCGAAGCCGCGTAGACGGCCGCGGCAAGGCCGGACGGCCCTGCTCCTACGATAATCAAATCGCGCACCTGAGACTCGTCGATGCTGGCGTTGAACCCCAGACAGTCAGCCAACTCTTGAGTCGAGGGATTACGCAACACCGTGCGGCCATTACAAATGACGACCGGGACTTCCGACAATTTCACTTCAAAACGGTCGAGCAATTCCTGCGACGTCTTGTCGGTATCCAAGTCCACGAAGGTGTAAGGATATGCATTGCGGCCGAGAAACTCTCGTATTCGGAGAGTGGCGGCGCAGTGGCGCGAACCCATCACGATGACATTGCCCTGACCGCGGCTGATGAGCGCAAGGCGCCGTAGAATGAAGGCCCGCATGAAAATTTCGCTCAGCTCTGCGTCTTTCGCGACAATCGACCTCAGGCCGTCGCCACTAATCTCGAGAAACTCGCCGCCCACGGTAACGCGGCCTCGTACCAGGCTGCGCTGCCCCGAGATCATTGTGATCTCTCCGGTGAACTCGCCGGGGCCATGTTTCGCTATCGCTCGTTCCCCTGTAAGGTTCGGTTGCACAATTTCCATGCTTCCCGAAAGGAGCACGAAAAAAGGGACTTGCGTATCGTCGGGTTGAAACAAGATTTCGTTCGGCTCGACCTTTCGCGACTTGCCGCCGGGGCGTAGACGAGTGATCTGCGCCGTAGTCAAGACCGGAAAGGCTTGGGTACTGGCGTCGAGCGCACTGGGTATTGGCCAGGAAGACATGGTTGCCCTTTCTCCGATCTCACAATCATAAATTATTGTGGATCGCGATAGCCTCCTCGGCCTGAGCTGCTCAGCCAAGTCAACCTGGCCGGATTGTTCTTACTCCCCGAAAACTTTCTTTCCCATTACTCTTGCCGTTAGGAATGGAAGCGATCTCCTTTTCCCGTAGACACTGGCATCTGGGGAGAGAATCAGTCTACCTCGCAGGCAGTACGAACACCGAAAAGCAGCAAAGCCTACTCAGCGCTAGCTTTCCCTTCGCAAGCAGAGATCGCTCACACGATCAACTGTTGCCCCATTCTCTAATCCCTACCATGGGGGAGCCAGATCAGCATGCACCGCCAGATGTCACGTACCGCAACTGTAATAGACCAGTTCCTGGTTCGAAACCCAGTCTCCGCACCTATCGGCGCCGCGGAGACTGCTGACCGATGACTGGACAAGTACCGTCGGATTAACACCCGTTGCATATCAGAAGGAGGTGAGGGTAAACCCAGGTTCCGAAGGAGCGGAGAGCCCGGTCTCGGCCTCTAGGGTTAGAGACGGTTGTACGACTAAGGGAGCAGTAAGTTGAATGAGAATCGAACCTCAATGTGGAGGAAAAACCAGAAACGATTTCAGCTTCGAAGGCGGAGGTTAGTATCCGTGAACGTTGATTGACCGAACTGCCCGGCCTTCGCGGCAAGGCGAAAGGCCGGGCTACGGTTCGTTTATGCTGCAACTTCCTGACTACGCTTGAAAAACGCAAGCAGTTCCGTGTTGATTTGGTCTTTCAGGGTGGAGCACATCCCATGTGGCGCACCCCCAATGACCTTCAATGTGGCGCCCTTCACCAGCTTCGACGAGATCATCGCCGACGCGCCGATCGGAACGATCTGGTCATCGTCGCCGTGAAGGATGAGCGCCGGCACGTCGAGCTTCTTGAGGTCGTCGGTAAAATCCGTCTCGGAGAAAGCTCTAATGCAGTCGTATACGGCTTTATGCCCAGCCTGCATCCCCTGCAGCCAGAAAGAGTCTCGCAGGCCTTGCGAGGCCTTGGCGCCCGGCCGGTTGGCGCCGTAGAACGGAGCGCTGAGGTCTTTGAAGAACTGCGAGCGGTCGGCGAGCACTCCAGCGCGAATGCCATCGAAAACATCCATCGGCAAGCCACTAGGATTGGCGGGCGTTTCCAGCATCAGCGGCGGCACTGCGCCGATCAGCACAGCCTGGGAAACATGTTTCGTGCCATGGCGACCGATATAGCGAGCAACTTCGCCGCCACCGGTGGAGTGGCCAACGTGAATCGCGTTCTTCAAATCGAGTTTCTCGACGAGAGTCGCAAGATCGTCGGCGTAAGTGTTCATGTCGTTGCCGTTCCATGGCTGGCCGGACCGACCATGGCCGCGACGATCGTGAGCGATACAGCGATATCCTCGTGAGGCTAGAAACAACATCTGATCCTCAAAGGCATCGGCGCTTAGAGGCCAGCCGTGGCTGAATACGACGGGCTGCCCTGCGCCCCAGTCTTTAGTAGTAAATCTGCGTGTCGTCTTTTGTCGTAATCGTAGGCATAAATACTCCTTGTGAAGTGTGCTTCTTCTGTTAAACAAATTGTAGGGCGAAACGTCGAATCGAGCACTTCTCGTCGGCTCAAGGTGAAACCGCCTGGCAGCGAGAATCGTAAGCGCGATGAAACTCGCCATAACGCTACGCTGGGCGATAAGGAACGGCGGCTCTTTCGGTGTCGGATCAAGTGCTTTGAGCGCCCGCACCTTCAAGAAGAGCTGCACGATCAGAACGAATGCGTTGCGGGAGAGCGCTGTAGGGCCCCGACGACATCGACCCAGCGCCATCGGCCGGCCAGATGAAAAACGTAGCGCGCCAGAATCGCGAGTGCCAACACCCGCAACGAGAGGATGCCGATGATGTGTGACGGCAAAAGGTGCTCGAATGGAAACCAAAGCCGGTCGCGCTCGTCAACACCGTCGTGATCAGAAAGATTGAAGTTAAGAGCGTTGAGCTCTCTCCCAATCAAGAATCCAAACATGATGATCAACCCGGAGCCGATTGCGATCAGGCTGATCAATGCGTGCAAGAAGGTATAGGTTGCTGGGGACACGCCGAGCATCATAATGCGCTCCTTGTATAACCAAGAGGCCGCGATGGAGTTCAGCGCTCTAGACTGGGAAAAACTTAAGGAGCCGCTATCAAGAAACGAATTGGGCCTTGGGGTCAACACACGAACGGATTATGCGAAATGCTTTCCCACTTCTTGCCGCTCCGGCGGCTTTTCTCCGCTCATCTTACTCTTTTGTTTAGTCTTCTTTGATTTACTCTTCGTCCAGGTATTCGCCGGGCACATCGTCTTCGGGCACTTCACGCGTGCGAATTTCCTTTCCTTCGCGTTCTCCGGAATCCTCAACCCCCGACACTACCCCAGCCTCGAACGCGTTCCCTTCTTCAAGCAACTCATCAACACTTTCCGAATCCGCACCTTCGACGTCGGACAAACCCTGCAAGTCTCCGGATTGTTCGCCCGAGCGCGATCCCGATCTCTCGCGGGAGAACGCCGATGAACCCAGCTGTTGGCTCTTATTCCGAGCCCGGTCGGTGCCTGCCCTTGCGGTCTCGCTGGTCGTTTTCTTCCAGCCTTTCTTTTTTGCCACAGCTTTGTTCGGAGCGGCTGTCTGCTTCGCCGATTTCTTAGTAATTGCCCGCTTCTGTACATACTTCTTCGCCAGCGTCGCCTTCCTGCCGGCACTTTTGTTGGATTTCGTAGATTTCTTCTTACTTTTCCTTTTGCTAGCCATGCGCGCAGTCTAGCACCGCCGCATGCGTGAGGCAAAACCGGGCGCCGAACCGTTAGACGCTATGTTTCTTTCGAATCCGCATACACCAGGGGACGCACCTCTGCCTCGGCGGCAACGTAACTGTGCAACCGCCACTCCCGTTCGCCGTCCGTTTGTGTCTGCCGCTCATTCCACGTCGTGATCACGGGATGGGGACGCTGGCCTCCAGAGGCAGATCGCGGGACGAGCCGCCCACCATTATCTCGCGCGGACCAGCGGCCTTGACCCACTTGCCCTCCGCCCTGGACCAGTACTGAAGCCTCCTCAGAGGTAGGTGGATGGTGACGGATTGCGACTGACCGGCATCCAGGTGGACTCGACGAAAAGCCGCCAAGGCGCGCACAGCAAAGTCAGCCCCTGGTGGCCGTTGGGTGGGCGCGCCCAAGTACACCTGAGGCACCTCATCACTGGCGACCCTGCCAGTGTTTTTCAGCTGGAAGGTAACGTCGAGACCGCCATCGCCGGCGGGCGCATTCTTTAGTTCCGAGTAGGCAAAAGTGGTGTAGGACAATCCGTATCCGAAGGGAAACAGGGGAACGGTCTTCTGCTTATCGAACCAGCGATAGCCGACGTGGACACTTTCGCTGAAGGTCGTAGCGCCGTTGACTCCGGCGGAGGAACGCTCGGGATGCGCCGGATCAGTGGCTGCATAGTCCTCAAGGCGCTTGCCCCAGGTGAATGGCAGACGTCCAGCAGGGCTGGTCTTGCCCAATAGAATGCTGGCCGTCGCCGATCCACCTTCGTCGCCCGGCCACCACATCTGCAGTACGGCTTTCACTTTGTCCAGCCACGGCAGCGCCACCGGCTGGCTGACGTTCAGCACGACAATTGTGTTGGAATTCACCGTTGCGATCTCGTCGACCAACTTGTTCTGATCTCCCGGTAGCTCAAAGTCGGGCTTTCCGCGAGTCCACACAAAAACCACGGCAGTCTTCGCGGCTTTCGCGGCGGCAATGGCGGCCTCATGATCTGCCCTTCTTTGGTCGGGAGTCATCCACGCCAGCCGGATCTGTTCGGGATCATTCGAGGTATCGCCCTCAACTGTGACGGAAACGCTGTGAGTTCCGGCAGTGAGATCGACCGCGGCGCGCAAATTGTCCAGGCCGTCGGTCGTGGGCATCAGACCATCCTTGCCCCCGAGCACGGTGTCGCCGTGTACTCCACCGCGCATACCGTTCGCGCCGGCCACGCGCTTGCCGTCGATGCTGACCCCTCCCGCAGCGCCAAGCAACTGCAGGTAGATCCAATAAGAACCGGCAGCGCGCACCGTGAGCGTCCCGGCCCAGGTGGCTTCGAAGTTTGCCGGAAAAGGATTACCGTTCTGTCTTGTGAAATCGATGAACTGATCTACCTGAGTAGTGCCATTTTGGCTGGTGCGCAGCAGGCCAGGCTGGCCATCATGAGACAAGGCGGAGACTGGAATCGGCGCGCCGGTCAGGTCGTCTTCAACGGCGTACGTGATTTTGGCGTCAGGGGAAAAGTGCTTCAGCGCCCGGTACGGCCCGACTTGTCTCTCGGGAAAACCCAGGGAGCGTTCGCCGGCAATGCCGATGGCAACCACCTGTCCGGCCCCTGGTCCAATCATGGCCAGCGACGCCAGGTCCGATGCCTTGAGCGGCAAAATATTTCCATCGTTTTTCAGCAACACTGCCGCATCTTCCCCGGTCTGCTCAATAATGCGCGCATTCGCTTCGGTCGCGTGCGGTCGAATCTGGTGATCCGGGGGATGATCCAGATAGCCGAACTTATCCATTTCATAGAGCACGTGCCCAGCGGCCTTGGTGATGGTCGCTTCCTTGAGCTTCCCCGATTGCAGCAGGGTCCAGAAGTTTACTCTTGGATCCTTCGCCGTTCCAAAGGACCCGAAATCAAACGGCTTCGGAGGCGGTTCTTCCGGCAAAGTCCCGCCTAAAAATCCCTCCAGCAAAGCGGTGTTCGGCTTCTTCTCGAGGGGCGGCTCTGGCTTCTCTGTCGTGAAAAATGAAAAGATCATCGGGCCTAGAGGGCTATCTTTGGGCCCCGGTCCGGGCATCTCCATGTCGAGTCCGTTGTTGATGAACGAGGCCGCGTGGGTAGCCCCCCAATCGGAAGTGACAAAACCCTTAAACCCGACCTCGTCGCGCAGAATTCTAATCAGAGTATCCGGATTGCCGCACGCATAAATGCCGTTCACCTTGTTGTACGAACACATAATGGACGAGACGCCGGCATTCACCGCGTCGACGAAGGGAGCAACGTAGATCTCGTGAAGCGACTGACTGTCGACCACGACGTTGCTGGCATCTGTGTCATAGGACACAAAGTGTTTGGCCTGGGACATGACGCCTTGGCTCTGGATGCCTTGAATCAAGCCCGCGCCCATGGCGCCAGTCAGAAGCGGGTCTTCTCCATAGGTGTTGTAGCCGCGCTCGAAGGTGATGTCGCGATCAATATTGATGAAGGGCTCCAGCACTACGTCGATCCCCAGCGATTTTGCTTCCCGTCCAATAACCACGCCGTTGTCCTCGGCGTCCTTGATGCTGAAAGTGGCGGCGAGGCCCATGGTCGCGGTCTCGGCCTGAGAGGCCAGGCGCGTGAGCACGCCTGGAGGGCCGTCGGACATTCGAATTGGAGGAATCCCAAGACGAGGCACGCCAGCAAGATATCCGGCCTGGCCCTGATTGGTGGCCGGATCTTCGGAAGCGCCGCGGATGAGCGTCGTCTTTTCCTCGAGGGTCATCTGGCTCAAAAGCATGTCGACGCGAGCGTCGCCAGTAACGACCGGAACGCTGCTTTGAGCCACTGCCGTTGCCCCTGCCAAGGCTAACGCGGCAAGAAGACCGGCAACCGCAGGTCGCTGGGATCGATGGCGATAACTCGATCCGACCCATTTCCCCGTGCTTTGCGTCATTTTCACTCCGTGTTTAGGCGGCGGGGATGCTGGGGTCTCCGGGCGAGCAGAGTCGCGAAACTTCCCCCCTTACTTCGATGGCAGCTCGGCTGTCGATTGCATAATCTGCACCGGCCCCAGCAGTCCGGACAGTACGAGTTTCGAGTCAGCCTGGTAATACTTCGGAGAGGTGAACGTGTAAGTCTTGGTTACGTTCGGCTGCCGATCACCGATGATTCGGTTCACCCAAGGATTCGTCACCTTGATCGCGACCGTGTTCGCGCCCGGCGTCAAGGCGCTAGTGACATCCACGCGGTATGGCGTCTTCCATACGATACCGAGAGGCTTACCGTTGACCGATACTTCCGCAAGATTCTTGACCTCACCCAAGTCAATTGACAGACGAGTTCCTTGCTTAAACCAGTCCCGGGGAGCTTGGATCGTCTTGGTATAGGTACCGGTGCCGGAAAAGTATTTGACTCCTTCGTCGGCGTTATCGCTCCACGAAGCCAGTTTGTCTACGGTGATCTTTGTCGGTGCTCCGCGATCCGCCTGGAAGCTTAGGTTCCAGGGACCGTCCACCGTCGCAATCGAACTGTCCGTGATCTTTGGCACAATCCGCGATGACCTAGTCGCGGCTTTGCGGAAGACGACGAAGACCGTTCCCCACGGTTCAAGATGTAAAGGTACGGTCGTTCGACCGTCAGTGCTCTGGAAAGATGCAGTTTCCATCGTGCCAGTATCGGCATGCCAGAGTTCTGCGTCTTTCCCGGTAATGCGGAAGGTTGCATCCAGGTCCTCTGCCCCATCCCGACGGTTGTCAACGTAATAGAGGTCCCCGTCGTTGAGCTTGCGATGCACAAACAGGATCTCGGTATCGCTTTGCGGCTTGCTGTATTCAAAGTCCGGAACGATCTGGATGGCACGCATCACCTCGAGCGATATCTGTTCCCCGAATACCTTGCCTTTTCCATAGCCATGTTCATCCGTACCGGAGCCCCACATGTCATCCACGATGCTCTGAAATTCTTTTTGGTCGTCGCTCAGACTCGGAGTATCGCTAGGCTTCGGCCCTGCCACAATCGCGCCCGACTGCACCAGATCCCGAATCTTTCGCAAGACCGGCAACGACATGTGCTGGCTGTGAGGATCCAGGGCGAGTACCGCGTACCGCATGCCGCTGTCAGTTGCCAGTTGGCCGTCGACGACGGAGAGTCTGTGAATCAGCGCGTCCGCATTGAAGTAGTCAAAGTTGTATCCGGCGGGTATTGCCGGTCCGTTTTTCCCAAAGAGCGCCGTCAGGTTGGTATCTTCCCCATAGAAGTACGCGATGTCGGCGACGAAACGACCCTGCTGCAGCAGGTAGCAGCTTCGAGCCAAGTAGCGAATCCACGGCGTAGCCTGCTCAGCCCAGGTTTCGTTACGGGTAAACCATTGTCCGAACGGTCCCAGCGCCAGACCCGGTTTCCTATCGAGCAGCGGCTGGTGAACCGAGGTGTGGATCACGAAGCGGTTCAACCCCATGGCCATTTCCTTATCAGCGGTGGGTTTCAAAGTCGCTGGGGACCACGCCCATGCCCCTGAGGACGCAGTCATCGATTCGGCCGCCACCAGATTCTGTCCGTAAATGTGTGCCACCGAAGCGGACTCACGAATGTCGGCGTTGTAACCAGGCAGATCTTTGTTAACTCCGGGTCGTTGGGTCCACATAGCAGACATGGGAACGTCGTTGCCTCGCTTGACCTCCATACCATCGCCGATGAAAGCGCGCCCCTCTTCGTGAGATTCGCCATAGTGTCCCATTCCGCGCTGGTGAAGGATGTCATTGATCTGATCGTAGTGATATTCGGCCAGCAGGTCACCCAGGGTTTTGCGAAAGTCCCAGAGAAACCGCTCGCTGGCCTCCGAGCTTTCGATGACGCGGCCCGCCAGCACCGGCAGCCAGGGACGTGGATCGTAGCCACGGCGACTGGTGAATTCGGCGACCATGTCGTCGGTCCAATTCGCGGTGCCTGCTTCCCAACTGTCGTTGATCACGTACTGCAACCCGCGCTTGCCCATGAGCGGGCCCACCGCGCTCTTGTAGTGGTCGAGGTAGGTGTTCATGTACTCTTTGACATCCTCGCGGCTGAGTTTATCGACCTCTAGTCCGGTGCCTTCGGGGGATGCGGGATGATTGGTGACTCCGGTGAGCGAATAGCCAAAGCGCAGGACGACCCAATGGCCTTGCGGCGGCGTCCAATCGAGAGTACCGTCGGGGCGCAGCTTGGAAGTCAAATCCACGATGTCATCTTTGCGAATCGCGTCCGCGGCTGCGACCGTCGGCGTTGGGTAAGGCTCAAAACTCTGCAGGTTAGCGAAGCCAGCCTTTTCCTCGAAGCGGCTGACGCGCGCGCCGGGATGCAGTACCAGCTCCGATATCTCAAAGTTGGGATTGGGTTTCATTGCACTGAAGTCGCCAAAAGGACTCTCCACATCAAAGGTCAGGTCGCTGGAACCCGCAGGCGGCTTGTCTGTAAATGCCACGCGAAAGAACCGGGCGGTCGTTGCGGGGAAAGCGATCGTGTGCTCCTCTCCCCCATCATTGGGAATGTCGACCAGTTTGCGGAAGGTCTGACCGTCATCGCTGACTTCAGCATCCGCGATGGACGCGGCTGCGCCGAACATGTTAGCCGCCGCCGCGCCCGGATCGTTGAGCACCAGAGTTACGGCGTTTATCGCTTGCGGGGAGGAAAATTTGTATTGAACCCATGCCTGTTGTCCAGCGGGCGCTTTGGGCAACTGCGTCGTCTTCACCAGATCGCCGTCGGTCAGCAGCGCAAGATCAAGGTTGCCGCTGCTGGAGGTAATTTTCGGTTGGAGCGACGAAACCGGAACGTCGCTCTCCGGCGCGCGATACGCGATGACCGCGGTGTCAGTGTAGAAGGTCGGCGGAGCGGTTGGCGCCTGACCACCGATCATAGCGAGGAAGTCGAAGATTGGGATGTTTTGTATGGGACCGGTGACGGCTGGCGGATGGGGTAGGGCGCCCGAGAAAGGTTTGCCGCCTTCCACTCGGGTTTCGCTCCACACCACTTTTTTCATCCCTTGACTGGGCTTCACCCACGGGCCACCCGACTCGCTCCAACCGGGGGAACCGGCAATCGCTTCTTCCAGGCCAAGTTGGTCGGCGAGTTTGGTGGTGAACAGGAACGCGTCTTTCCACTCCGGCGTCATATAGACCAGACGCTTGTCCACCAGTTTGGGAGTGCTCAGTGACGCATCGAAATTCTGGAAACCTCCGATGCCGACGCGGTTCATCCATTCCAAATCGAGCTTAATGCCCTCTTTAGTGATGTTGCCGTTCATCCAGTGCCACCACACGCGCGGTTTGGCGGAGTTGGGAGGCGTCTTGAAGCCGATCTCCAATGCATCGGCGGAGCTTTGCCCTTGCATCGCGCCGCCCAGTGCCATCAGAATCACGACCATTGCCGCAATTCGCAACGTTGCCTCGCGCATGCTTTTCATACCTGCCTCCTCACTCTCTGCCCTAGGCACAACTCCCTTCCCAGACCGTCTTAGCTTGTGGGAGCGCTCTTGGACGCGCAGCCGGATCACTTCACTTCGAAATTGTAGGAACCCGACCCGATCTGGATCAGGTACGATCCGTTCTCTGTCTGCGACTCCACGGAATTGCCACCTTCTGTCAGGTGTGCTCCCGCGATCGCGGGCAAGAAAACCTTTGCTGAGGTATTCGCCGGGATCGTAACACGTAGGGAAAATGGTCCCGCGGGAGATCCCTTCCAATCGCTGATGATCTTGCCGTAGATCGATTCATACTCCGCTCGCGCCGACGGCATCCGTGCATCGAGATGCGGATGGACAACGATTTCCTTAAATCCAGGCGCGCTCGGTAACGTATCAATTCCGGCCGCGTAGCGATAAACCCAGGCAATCACCGAGCCGAATGCGTAATGGTTGTAGGAATTCATGGCGGGATCGCCCGTGTCTCCATTCCATCGCTCCCACCAGGTGGTCGCGCCTTTCGACAGCATGTATCCCCAAGACGGGTAGGTATCGTTCAGCAACAGGCGATACGCAACGTCGGAGCGCCCATGATCGGCAAGCGTGAAAAGCAGGAAGGGCGTTCCGAGGAACCCGGTCGAAAGGTGCCAGTTACGCGCTTCGATGTCTTTGACGAGCTTGTCAACGAGCAGCGGTTCCAGAGCTGCGGGCGCCATCTTGGTGTAAAGCGCGACGACGTAAGAGGTTTGAGTTCCGGTTCCGACTTCTCCGTCGTCCTTGACATATGCCTTTTGAAATGCACCCCGAATGTTCTGCACGACCTCGTCATAACGCTTCGCGTCGGCTTCCTTCCCGGTGGCATGGGCCATCTGCGACATCATGTTGGCGATCAAAGCCCAATACGCGGTCGCGAGCAGATCCTTGTTCGTATGTTCGTCAGGAGCAAGCCAGTCCGCGAAGTTGGGCCCGACGCCTTTGGTGCGCAGGAAATCCGGGTTCCGGCTCTGGATAAACTCCATCCAGCGCTGCATCGCATTCCAGTTTTCTTCAATGACGGCCCTGTCGCCGTACTGCAACCATGTCGTCCACGGAACAATCACTCCCGCATCACCCCAGCCGGGCGCGCCGACTATTCCTTCGTTCCAGGCGGACGTGCCTGCGGTTTCGCCTCCGCCGAATGGAAGTGTATTGGGGGATACATTGGTAAATGCGCCTTGGGTGGTTTGAGCATCCACGATGTCCTGAATGAATTTTTGAGAAAACGCGGCGATGTCGAAGTTATAGCTTCCGGTTCGCCAGAAAACTCCTGCATCTCCCATCCAACCCAAACGTTCGTCGCGTTGCGGACAATCGGTGGGTATGCTCAGGAAATTTCCGCGCTGACCCCAGATGCCAATCAACCACATCTGATTGACCAGATCACTTGATGTCGCCAGTTTGGCCACAGGGTCGCCGCTTACGCTGCTGACGACATCTCCCGTGATCGCATCCAGAGGTGGCGTCCCGGGATAGCCAGTCACCTCGATGTAACGGAAGCCGTGGAATGTAAAATGCGGGGCAAAGCTTTCCTCATCACCGCCGCTCAAAATATAGATGTCAGTGGCATCCGCATTCCGCAGATTTGCGGTGTAGATCGTTCCGTCCGGATTCAAAATTTCGGCAAATCGCAACCGGACTCTAGTGCCGGCCTCCCCTTTTACTTTCAAGGTCACCCATCCCACCATGTTCTGGCCCATGTCGAAGATGTAGGCTCCGTTTGCGATTGGAGTCACGCTCCTGGGGTTCAACATGGCGATCACTCGCGCGGGAGCGGTGATCTGGCTGGAAACGACAATGGCGGGCGCATCTGCGACTACCGCCGACTTCCACTTGGAATCCTCGAACCCAGCTTTCTCCCATCCTGCCTGTTCCAGGCGTGCGTCGTAGAATTCCCCAGCATAAATATCCGATCGAAGAATCGGTGATGCCGCCTCCTTCCATGACTCGTCCGTCACAACTGTGTCGTGAGTGCCGTCTGCGTAATCGAGTTCGAGTTGGGCCACAAAACGGTTGGGAGGAGAAAAGAAGTGCATTCCTACCCAAGTCAGGCCACTGCCATACCAGCCGTCACCCAGAAGAGCGCTGATCACGTTGTTGCCATTCACCAATAGGCTGGTCACATCGTAGGTCTGATATAGGACGCGCTTGCGATAGTCGGTGAAATCGGGCGTAAGAACATCGCCTCCAACCCGGCTGCCATTCAGAAATACGCGGTAGCTGCCGAGAGCAGTCACGTACAGTCGGGCGTTTTTTACTTTCTTTGATAGTGCGAGCGTCCGCCGCAAACACGCGGCCGGCTGCGGCAGTTCACCCGGGTCGCCGAGCCGTTTGTCCGTCAAGTCCGCTACTACATGCGCCGGTTGCCAACGGGAGGTCTTTTCCAGATTCGCCTTCCAGTGCTGATTCGTTGGAAAGCGCATCGTCGAGCCGTTCAAACGGGTGATCTTGACCAACGCTGCTAGCGCGGCCGTCGAGGTCTTCGCCCCCCCGGAATTCGATCCGAACCCGCGCGGCTCGGGAGCAGTAACCGTCACCTCAATTGAGTTCTTGCCGACGACCAGCTGATCAGCAATATCCCTTCGATCAAAGGTGGACCATCTGCTCTTAGCATCTACTTCATGACCGTTTACTCTTGCGACAAAGTCTCCACGCGTTGCAAGCAACAACACCGCCTCTCGTGGTTTCTCAGAAAGCTTGAAAGTGACTCCGAACGACGCAGCCGTTTTTGGAACCACCGAGAGCGCATCTTGACCTGGTACCCAAATCCAGCGGATTCCCTTGCGGTCCGATTCATCCTCGGGATTCTTCCAGCGAATCCACTTCGCCTTCCAGTCCGTCGTATGAAGTAAGCCCGTCTCCCACCAGGCTCCTTCAGTCGATTCCAAGACGTGACCTCCCGCATCCCAGCCCCGTACTTTCCAGTAATATCTTTTTCGCGATTCCAATGCGGGGCCGCGATAGACAATGCCAACCGACTCCGCGGACTCAACTTTGCCGCTGTCCCAGATGTCGGCCTTGCCAGCCCGGAGGTCCTCGTCACTGCTGCCCACCAGAATCTCGTAAGCCGTCTGTCTCCAATTGCGCTCGGTACTGTCGCTCTGCCACGAGAAGTGAGGCGCTGCCACGTCGATGCCCAGAGGGTTTTCCAGATATTCGCACCGCAAGCGGACCGGCGTGGCAGAAACGGGGGAACCGAGGACAACAACTGCCATGATCACACTCAATAATCTGAAACGCTTCAACTGATCCTCCTGGGATGCATTCGAGCGATGGCACCGATTGACCGACAATACTTTTCGTTCATGTCCTTCGAGATACCGCCTGCTGGCTGGCCTATACGCAGACGGCGGGGATGGTTTCACTAGGGCAATACCCGTGTCAACCAGCGACCTCCAAAGGCTGGGCGTTTCGCTATGTGAAAGGCGACACGATACTCAGCAAAGAAACGGAAAGTCGTAGGATTTGGGGCTCAACGCGTTGATACATACTCGAAGTGACTTGAGATGGGTCACCGTACCGATTCTCCCGCTGTCCATTCCGTTTTGCACTGCGGAATGCAAACCCCGCGACATCCAGCTGGCGAGGCCGACGGAAGTTCACGTCAACAGACCCGCACGCACTCCATTCCCAACAACGCGCCCAATTTTTTCAGTTTGCTCGAAATGTGCCCCACTCCCACGGCACAATGGTGCGCTGGTCCGTGCACGTTCCATTCGTTCAGGAAGTTCCTTGCTCCAATTGAAAAGCGATATCGACTGTTGGTGTTGCCGATTTCGAGAATCGGGCCAGGCACGGACTCTCCCTCAGCCATCAACAGCTTTAGTTTGCCGTCCACGATCTGGACGACCGAAAGCAAGGTCACCGGTCCGTGCTTGACCGACATTTCCACCGAGAGTCCCCGCGCCACCTTGCCGTGATAAACCTCCAAGGGGCGAACCTTGGTCTTCCCTTCGGCGATCGCAATATGTCCCGGACCGTCGTGTCCCATCAGCACAACATCGTCGTTGTAGTCCACCGCATAGTATTCGGTGAACGAACCTCCGGCGCCGAAGGAATCCATGATCTTCATGGCTTGCGCGTTCTTGATTTCATACTCACCGGCGACAGGGATTCCCCGCGCCGTTAGCAAGCTCGTACCCAGGATGATCGAACTGATCGCGTCTTCATGCTCGGGACTTCCCACGCCTTTGTGGTAATAGGCCAGCGAACCGAGGCGGTGAACTTCAACAAGCTGATCGAGTGCCACGGACGTACGCGCCGCCCGCTCCAGTTCCGTCGAAGAGCAATCTGACTGTACGTCGAAGCAAGTTCCGAATTCGGTCATCTTGCGGTTGAGATCGGACCCGCCCACCTCCCGCCGCAACGCTGCCAACTCTTCCACTTCGAGAATCTCAATGTGGCCGCCGAAGTAAGCGCATTGCTGGGTCAGATCAGAATAGATATCGAGCATCCCTCCGTAGTAATTGCCCATTACACCCAGACGATTGTGCTCCATGATGTGGGCGACGCGCGCAGCTTCGATCCATTCTCCGATTTCATCCCAGGCAACTGGATCGTTTTCCAGCATACCGGTCACCTGGAAGAACGGAATTCGACAACGGTTGAAAACGTTTGCGATTTCCGGGACCGGGCAAGCCTGGCAGTAGGCGAGCCACTCCCCCGTCATCTTCGTTCGGTCTGCAAGGCGATTGAAATTGTCGTAGTCAATCGCTGGCGCGGGGGAGAGGTTAAGAATGATCACAGGCACTTTCGCCCGGCGTACCGCGGGAAGCACCGTCGAGGAAAGAGCGTACGTCGTGACGTATAAGAAGATAAGGTCCACGTCCGCTTTTCGGAATTCGTGACCGGCGTCAAACGATTTTTCGGCAGTGTCAATCAACCCTAAGTTGATGACGCGCAGGCGATGGCTCTCCAGTTGGCGCGCGACTTGAGCGGTGAACCCGATTAATTTATCGCGAAGCCCGGGAAATTGCGGCCAGTAAGTATCCAAGCCGATACCGAAGAGTCCAACCTTGAGCTGATTATCCGAGGATTCCATGAGCAATCTTCCGCCTTGTTCTTTTAGCCAGCAGTTCCGGAATCGTGGCAAGAATAGTCCCCACTGGCTCGAGCCACAAGACTCCATCCGGTTACGCCGTGGGTTCTGCGATGCGAAACCGCGAGCGTCATTTCGGAACGTTTACGAAGTCGAGTAGCAACGACCAACGAGCACGAATCGCAGTATGAGTCCTTGTACTCACACTGGCGAGTTCCCACGATGGTCGTTTCTCATCGCGAAATGGCTCGCCGCCAGCACTCGGTAATTGACGACTCGGCCAGCTCATGCGAAATTCGACTCCGGCCGGGGAGTATCTTCCCTCGCTAACGGAAACGAATCAGGGCTAGTTTGTAGGAGAAGCCAAATGAATGTCTGGTCGCGGCGAAAGATTCCGGTTGTTTTGGCAGTTATCTTGATCTGCGCGTGGACATCTGCTGCTCAGGATCAGATTCCCAGAGTTACCGTGCACTGGGACAAGGTCATCCGGACGTCCCAGACAACGCCTACCCTGCAGGTCGTTGTAAATCCTCCTTTGCAGCGCGGCACGCCCGTGCACGACAATGCCTTTAAATCTTTGCACGACTTGGCTGCAGACTACGTCCGCTATGTACCTTGGCTGCCCTATCCGAAGCTCGGGGTTGCTGAGTTGGAGCCACCGCAAGACGGAAAAACATTCTGGGATTTCTCCGCAATCGACCCCATGACGATCGACTTCCTCAATGCCACCAAGGGGCATTCCGTCATTCTCAACTTCAGCACCATTCCACAGTGGATGTACAAAACCGACAAACCGGTGGCTTATCCGACGGACCCGAATCAGGTCACATGGACGTATGAACAAGGGACCGAACTGCGCGATCCCAGTATGAAAGAAGTGGCGGATTACTATGCACGACTGATTTCCTGGTACACGCAAGGAGGCTTCACCGATGAGCTCGGCAAGCGCCACGAGTCGGGCTACCACTACCCCATTTCTCACTGGGAAGTGCTGAACGAAATCGATTTCGAACATCATACTGACGCCGAAACCTACACTCGCCTCTACGACGAAGTCGTCACTGCGATGAAGAATGTGCAGCCCGACATGAAATTTGTTGGGCTAGCGCTCGCCATGACCACCGACCCGCACTACTTCGAATACTTCCTCGACCACAAGAATCACAAACTCGGGGTTCCGCTCGATTTCATCTCGTATCACTTCTATGCCGTTCCTACAGCCGATGAAACACCGGAGGTGGAGCAGTTCACTTACTTCGATCAGGCCGACGGCTTCCTAAAGACCGTGCGCTACATAGAATCCATTCGAAAGCGGCTTTCTCCAGAAACCAAAACAACGATCGACGAGCTTGGGGTGATCTCGGCTGACGATACTGTGCAAGACCAACCCGGTCACGTTGTCAAACCAATTGAAGACTCCTACTGGAACCTCGCCGGAGCGATGTATGCCTACATCTTCGGGGAGTTGACGAAGATCGGTATCGATGTGGCCGGCGAGTCGCAACTTGTGGGATTCCCGACGCAGTTTCCCAGCGTCTCCATGGTGGATTGGAATAACGGAAAGCCGAACGCGCGCTTTTGGGTGCTAAAGTTGCTTCATGACGACTTCGGCGCTGGCGACAAACTTGTAGAGATCGAACCCTTGAGCTCCTTCGCCCCGAATAACCCATACGTCTACACGATTGCCTTCGTAACGCGTGACGGTAAGAAACGTTTATTGCTTGTCAACAAGCGTAATCGTTCGTTTGATCTTGCCATCGCAGGCGCGAGCGGGGGACAAGTAGACTATGTGGATCAGACGACCGGGTTCCAACCTCCGGCAACCGCAAAACTGATTGCCGATACTGTAACCCTGGCCGGATATTCGGTGACGGTGGTCACGCTCCCGTAGAAAACCGGCTGCCATTTACTGCGCATTCGGATCAACTGCCTGCTTCGTCACCTCACGAGGCGAGAAAACCGGCTCGATTCCGATTTGCTGGTTTGCCTTGTCATGCAAGCGCCGGTATTCGGCTAATGCTCTTTGCTGATCGACCGTATTGCCCAGCGCCTTCTGTACTTGCCCAAGACGATACCAAGCAACTTCGTTTTGCGCGTTCAGTTCGATCGCCTGCTGAAGATGCGGCAAGGCCAACTCTGGCTTCTGCAAGGAAAGCAACACGCTCGCTAAGCCGAGATGAGCTTCTTCAAAGTTTGGATAGTTCTTTAGGGCAGCCTCAAAAAATTTTTGCGCTTCGTCGAATTGTCCACTTTTGCGTCGAATCTCTCCAAGCTCATACGCCGCGTTGGCGTTCGTCGGATCACGCTGCAATTCCTGCTCAAATTCCTTCGCGGCCTCAGCCGTGTCTGGGGTGGAGGTCCCTTGATGGGAACGTGCGAGCAGCGTTCGGCCAAGTCGATAGTGAACGCCGGGACGATCCGGTTCGAGGGCAAGCACCTGCCTGTACTCGGTAACGGCGAGACTATAGGATCCCTGACTTTCATCGGCCTCGGCGGCAGCTTGATGCCTCCACACCGAAGACGGAGCTACCTGCGCCAGCTTCTGCATTGTCAGGAAGGCGAAATTTCCGTAGATCTTCCCCGTTTGATACAAGATTTCGGGGTCGTCTGGAAAAAGACGGTTCAACTTCATCGCCACTTCCACGGCTTGGCTGTCGCGCCTGAGTCCGGTGTAAGCCCGCTCCAATTGCAAACCGCACATGCGCCTTACTTCGGCATCCGCTGACTGCTTGAAGCCCTTCTCCAATCCCGGCAAGGCCTCAGCGAATCGCCCTAGCTCGGCCTGCGCCATGCCCAGCAGACTGTCCAGTTTCGGCAGGCTCGGCTTCAACCTTTGCGCGGTTTGGACCTCGCCCACCGCCCGCTCATAGTCACGCAGCTTGAAGTCGATCACGGCCAGTGTGGCATGGACTTCCGCTATGCCTGGTTCAAGCTTTGCCAACTTCTCATAGTCGGTTTGCGCCTCAGCATATCGCCCTGCCGCCAGCGCTTGCTGCCCTGCAGCCGCATAACGCGCGGACGCATCCCCACTGTTGGTCTGCGCGAACGCCAGCGCCGCGGATACACAACCGGCTGCCAGCGCCCAGCTTGGTCTGAATCTTTGGCCCACCATGATCGAAGTGTATCTCCTGCACAGAAAACTCCGCCACGCCAGAGTGGCGTGGCGGAGTTGCAGGGCAGCACAAAGTGGTTTGTCAGAACGTCAGTTTTCCACTGAGTTGAAGGATACGGGGCGACGACGACTGTGTAGTTTGCCCAAAGTTGGCAGCACCCACGCCACTGGAGATGGTTTCGTTGCCGCCCGATCCCGCAGTGATCAGGGCGCCCACGTCACCGGCGTATTGGTGATGGTTAAAAGTGTTGAACGTATCCACGTGGATCGCGAATTTGACCCGTTCGCCGAGGAACAGGTTCTTACCGAAACCCATATCCCAGTTGTTGATGCCCGGCTGGCGCAGGTAGTTGCGCGCTGTGTCGCCATACACACCGAGCGCAGGTTGGGTGAAGCAGGCCGGGTTCACGCGCTGGAACTGGGCCGTCAGATTCGCGTGGATGTCGCAGCCCGGCGTATAGCTTGCCCGCTGGAACTGAGTGTCGAGCAGACTATTGATATCGTTGGCAGTGATACTGTATGGGAACCCAGTCTGGAAGGTAGTGATGCCGGTTATCTCCCAGCCGCCAACCAGCAGGTTGGCGGCCCGGCCGACTCCGCCCGCCAACTTCTTGCCGTGCCCAATTGGCAGTTGGTATACGAAGCTCGACACAAACCTGTGATCGACGTCGAAGTCTGAGGGGCCGTAGTCCAACGACGGGTCATGGTTGTCCATGGTGCCCTGGTAGCCGCTGCCGGTGGCGCCAACTCCGGCCGCCGCCGACTTGTCGTCCATGCTCTTGGCCCAAGTAAAGACCGAGGTCACGGCCAGGTCGCCGGCTCGATGTTCGAACTTGACGTTCATTGCGTTGTAGTGGGAGTAGCCGTGCCAGTCGCTGTCGATGTAGAACCCGTTGAAGTTCGGATACGGCAACCGGCTCGCCACAGTGCAGGGGGCTTGGGTTATGTTGATGTAGATGCCGCTGGCATTCTGGGCCTGGCAAAAAGCCAGACTCGAGGCCGGGATGCTGTTGGGCTGAGCGATATTGCGCCGGTCCAGCAGATGGACAGCGTGGGTTCCGATGTAGTTCACCTCGAGGGTCGTGGCCCTGGCAATCTCGCGCTGAACCGAAAGGTCCCAGGACTGGACGTAAGGATTGATGGGATTCTCCGACTCGATGACCGCGATGAACGACAGCGTCGACTCGGGGAACGGCCCCAGTGTGGAGTAACTCGGGAACAATTGGTTGCTGAACTTGGGAAGAGTAGAAACCGAACCGGGGGTGAGATTGTTGCGGATGCTGTAGGGGTATATGTCCGCTGAGTCGTCAATTTCGCGCCCTTCAGCCGAGTCGAAGAAGATTCCGTAGCCGCCGCGCACAACGGTCTTGTTGCTGAGCCGGTAGGCAAAACCGAATCTTGGAGCGAACGGTTTCTTCGAGCCGGGGTGCGGCACGGAGCCGCAATACCTCAGGATGGGGCCGCCGTTCAAACCAACTCCCGGAGCGACCCCGTCCGTCGTTAGCGCTGGGTCGGCGTAGCACAGTCCCCCTTCCGGGTTGGACGTATCGAGCCAGAAGAAGTGGTTGTGCGCTTCATAGACCGCTGCGCGGTAGTCCCAGCGCAGGCCCAGGTTGAGGGTCAGTCTTCGGGTCACCTTCCAGTCATCTTGCACATAGGGAGCAAAATAGTTGAAGACGTGGGTCTGAGGGTTGCCGGCCGTATTCGTCGGACTCAAGGGACCGGGCACAAATCCGCCTACGCTCGAGTAATATCCGAGCATCATATCGGCAATGGAATTGCCGGTGCCGCACAGAGAGGTAGCGGCCCCACCGTTGACAGACACCGGCGCGTTGGGACAGCCGGGACCGTTGGTCGCAATCAGCGACGAACTGAAACCCCAGTCGCCATAGAAATCGTCGTCCAGGTTACGAGTCAGGCGCAAGCGGCGAATGTCGAAGCCCAGTCCAATGGTGTGCTTGCCGTGAATCGAGGTGAACGAATCGGCAAACTCCCACGCCGGCTGATCGGATCCGCTGTAGGAATTGACCGAGCCGCCGCCGCTTGTGTAACCCCCGGGGCTCACATTCGGCCAGGTTTGCTGGAGAGCCGAAAAGTGGGTAAAGACGCCGGTCTCAGCCAGCGCGGCTACCTGGGAAACGGGTATGGCAGTACCACCTTCCGGGGCACTGGCGTCCAGGTAGCCGAAGCGGAAGTTGTTGACGTTCCTAGAGCCGATGTTGATGGTGTGTGACACCTCCCAGTTCTTCTGCGTTTCGAAATACTCCTCGATCCCGTTGACAAGGTCGCCGGAATTGTAATACCCGCTGTTCTGGTAGGAGGAGTGGGTATAGCGAAAAAAGACCGAACCCCACTTGCCGAGGCTCTGGTCCCCGCGATAGGTCTGCTGGTTGGTGGTCAATGGGAAACCGACGCTCTTGAGGAAGTTGGTAACACCCTCAGGCTGGTTGGCGACCGTCGGCGCCCCCCACAAATTGTTGCCAACGGCAACCAGCCCAATCCGGCTGGTAAAGCGGGTCGAGGGAATCATGTTCCCAGGGAAGGCCTGCCCGGTTGTCGGATCTACCGGCATACAGTTGTAGCCGAGGCCGATCAGGGTCGCGCAAGCTGGTGTTCCATAGGCAGGCAACGCACCGCCCGGCAGGCCACCCACTCCCGCTGGATAAGTCTCCTGCGAAAAATCGCCGGTCAAGACCGCCGGGTTCGGGACCTCCTCAGAAATCCTTTGGCCGTTATTGATGCGCCAGCCCTCGTAGTTAGCCATGAAGAAGGTCTTGTTGCGGCCGTCATACAACTTGGGAATGTAGACCGGTCCGCCCACAACAAATCCGAACTGGTTCTGGCGTAGAACCGGGTTCGCGGTCTTTACTCCCGCGACGTAATCGGTAGAGGTAGCGAAGGGCAATGCGTCGAAGGCATCGTTACGGTCGAACTCGAACAACGACCCGTGGATTTGGTTGGTGCCGCTCTTGCTGACGATGTTGATCTGGCTGGCGCTGTATCCATACTCGGCCGCGTAGGTGCCGCTCTCCACCTTGAATTCCTGGATCGCGTCCGTGGATAAAATAACGGCCGGAGTAACCAGCGACGTATCGGTGTTGATCAATCCGTCCAGGGTGTAGTTGTTGCCTTCGGGCCGGCCGCCGTTGATACTAATGCCGGCGCCTTCGCCCTCGCGCATGGTACCTTGCTCGCCGCCCACGGTAACCGCTCCGGCGCCAATGAACAGCAATTGCAAGAAGTTGCGTCCGTTCAAGGGAAGCTCTTCCACTTGCCTCTGACTGACGAGTTGTGAGATCGCCGAGCTGTCAGTATCGAGGGCCACGGCGCTGGCCTCAACCTGCACGCTCTCGGTCACTGCGCCGGGCTTCATACTGACATCGGCACGAGCCTCTTGACCGACCTCCAGGCTAATCTTGTCCACGACTGACTTCTGAAACCCCTTTGATTCGACTGTCACGCGGTAGGTTCCGGGCGTCAAGTAGGGTACGGTGAAGTCGCCGGAGGACGTCGTTTCCGTGTGCTTGGAGACATTGGTGGCGACGTTGGTAACGTCGACACTCGCTTTGGCCATTACCGCGCCAGAGTTGTCCGTGACGATTCCAAGGATGGTTCCGTAGGCGCCGCCTTGAGCGTACAGAAGACCCGTTGACGAAACGACTAAGAAGAACAGCAAGAAGTTACGCGTCATCGTGGACATGTTGATTTCCTCTCTGTGGTCAAGAAGAAACTTGCTGGTTGGACACCGCCCCACACATCTCTGGCTGCGGGATGCTCCCACTGGTGGTTGCACACCGTCAACCCGTAACTAGCAATTACCCGGCGTTTCGCGGTGAGAAACAAGCGCCTCTCGCTTGCGGGAGGCCGTCAAACGGCTCAGGTAGCAGTGAACTTAGATCGAAATAAGGACCACGCAGGCGGAGATCTTTCGGGGTTTCTATGAAAGACGTAATTCTGCATTGCAGAATGATTTGGTCGCAGCGTACCAGAAATTTGGTGTCGAAGACGCCCACTCCCGTCGCGGGCGATGGGCTTCAAGTTGTTAGGAATAACCAGTAAACCGCGGGTTTATGCGGTGCGATGTTCGCGGTGCATTACTGTGGTCTCGGATCGAGCCATCTGTGCCAAGCCGTCATTCGGATAGTAGTGATCCACTGTCATAGGCGTGACTAGCTTGTGCTCCACGAACACTGCCGGAGGGACCGGACGCTGATTCAAAATATCGAGGCTGACTCGAATGATGTTTTCTCCATACCGTTCCGGGAAGAAAGCGACTGATCCAGCCAGGCGAGTCTTGGGCTCGCGCAGTTCTGCTCTTCCCTCGGGCGAAGCGTTCTGCCCCATGACGGCGCAGTTCTCGGCCCGACCCGCCTCCTGAAAAGCGCGCAGCGCTCCCAATGCGCTGGGATCGTTAATACCGCCCACCAGCACGCGCCTGGAATGTGACGATCGCAGATGTTTTCGCACCGCCTCAAAGCTGGGACCCAGTTCTCCATCTCCGTCCAAGTACGTCACGCGGCAATGCGCTGCGCTCGGCAGCACCAGATTGATGCCCACTAGTAATCCGGACAGGCGCATTCGTGGCAGGTTCCCGGCGCGCTTCAACTCCAGCAGAATGATTTCGTCTACTTCGGACAGCCAATGTTCCTTCACCCACCGGCCCAGATATCGTCCGCCGATTAGACCCGCTTCGTAGTTGTTGGCACCGTAATAAGTCGCACCCGGATGAGGAATATCAATCGCAATCATGGGGATGTTGGCTTCCCGATATTTAGCCGCCACGATCGGCGCTACTTCCTCATCGGTCTGAAACTCAATTGCGAGATCGACTTTCTCGCGCACCAGCAGATCCGCGCTGCGCTGGGCAATTTTTGCGCTGTACCGGTTGTCGACACAGATAAGTTCAATTCCCTCGGCAACTGCCGCTCGCTTTAGGCCCTCCGAGACTTCTCGAGAAAATTGATAATCGGTACCCTGCGCCGCATATCCCAGGCGATACAGTCTTTGTTTCCAGGGACGGACACGTGACTGGTAGAGGTTCTGCCCCAGTTTGTCCACCATTCCGCATTTCTCGAGCGTGTAGAGAAGGCGGAAGACCATGGTCTTGGGGAGACCGCAGCGCGAAGCAATTTCCTTCAACGGCAGAGCCTCGCCGGAAGAACGGAAAGCGCTCAGCAACTGCGAAGAGTGAACGATAGACTTAACCAGGTAACGGTCCCGCGAAGGAGCGTTGGGGCTCATAGGGTTGCATGATATCCGTTTTTTTCATTTTGCAAAGCAAAATTTGTGATCTTGTTCACAAACTCACATGGCCACGCGGTGAGGCTCCAGACTGTGGGCCTGGCTTGCTGAGCAACGGCAGCGGCGCAAACTTACGTTTAACCACAGTTCTATGGCGGAATAGTCAAGGTCGCCCTCGAGTACGGATTCGCTCAGCTCATCCATGAAGATTGGCCCAATTTCGCGGTCGTTTGCATCGAATGGCTCGTGCCCCTCGCGATCTTGGGAGAGGAGTGAACAGTTCTGCATCGCAGAACTTTACTCTAATTTACGCTCCCTTCTAGGCGGGGTTTCGGTTATTCGACGCTTCCAATGTCTCGGTCTCTAACCGTTTGCACCTCCGGCCGTGATGGCGTCCGTTCTGCAATGCGAAACTGCAAATTCTCGAAAAGAAATTCGTGACCTGGTCGGTAAAGGAATGTACCCTCCGAGTCCGAAGAGAGGTCCACTATGGACGCAGGCAAGAGTGAGAAGATTTTCAATGCGCTCGAGTCCTTCCGCATCGAGCTACCGTCCTGGGGCTTCGCCAACACCGGTACTAGGTTCGGCAAGTTTATCCAGCCAGCCGCGGCCACAACAATCGAGGAGAAGTTCAGCGATGCCGGCCAAGTCCACCTGCTGACAGGAGTCTGCCCCACCATAGCGTTGCATGTTCTTTGGGATTGCCCGGATGGATTACCTAGCACTGACGCCATCAAGAAGTTCGCCGAACGTTATCGAGTTCTGCCCGGCTCAATCAACCCCAATCTCTTTCAGGACCAGGAATACAAGTTCGGTTCCTTCGGCAATCCTGACGCAGCGGTGCGGCAACGCGCCCTGCAGCATACCAAGGACAGTATCGAGATTGCCCGGAGGCTGCACAGCCGAGATGTTTCCATGTGGTTTGCGGACGGCTCAAACTATCCCGGCACTGCGAACATTCGGCAACGCAAGCATTGGTTCACAGACGCGTTGAAAGAGTCGCATCATGCATTGTCTCCAGGTCAGCGACTGCTGGTGGAGTACAAGCCTTTTGAGCCCGCCTTCTACCATACCGATATCGCCGATTGGGGCATGTCTCTGCTGCTTTCCCGAGCCGCAGGCCCTCAGGCGAAGGTCTTGGTCGATACTGGGCATCACTATGCGGCGCAAAATATTGAGCAAATCGTAGCCTGGCTGCTCTCAGAAGACATGTTGGGCGGATTTCACTTTAACGATCGCCGCTACGCCGACGATGATTTAACTCTCGGCTCCATCGACCCCTATCAAGTCTTCCGGATCTTCCACGAGATTCGCTACTTCGAGTGGGAAACCGGAAAGCAGCCTGACATTGCATACATGGTTGACCAGAGTCACAATCTCAAGGGAAAAATTGAAGAAGCGATTCAAACCGTTACCATGGCACAACAGTTATTTTCCAAAGCCGCCTTGGTTGATCACGAAGAGCTGTCACAGGCGCAGACTAATTGCGATCTGGTTACTGCCGAGTCCTTGTTGCAGGATGCTTTCAACATAGACGTCCGGCCCGTAATTCAGGACTGGCGGGATTCCAAGGGACTGCCTCGCGATCCACTGAAAGCATTTCTGCAAACTGGCTACCTGGAGCACATCACCAAAGAACGGGCCGCCCGAAATTCTCAGAGTGTCACTTCCTATGCGTGAGGCCCCTTCTACAACCGGGTTGCCGCCCGTGCGCTGCCGATCTTGGGACCACCCGGAGCGCAACACGAGGAATTAACGTAGTGCCAACTTCTATGCGCGCTCCCCGGCAGAAGCCTTATTTAGCTTTCGACTTTGGCGCTCAAAGCGGACGGGCCGTTCTAGCCCATCTTCAGTCGGGAATTCTAACAACCGAGGAGGTGCATCGCTTCCCTAACGAACCGGTCGAATACGGCGGATCTCTCCACTGGGATGTGCCTCGGCTCTGGTTCGAAGTGCGGAAAGCTCTCTCGCAATTGGGCGAAGTGGAACTGGCGGGCATCGGCGTCGACGCATGGGGTGTGGATTATGCCCTGCTGGGAGAACGCGGCGAATTGCTTCAGAATCCTTACCACTACCGCGACCGGCGGACCGAAGGGGTCGTGGAGGAAGTGCTTGGGAAAATCACGCGCGAGGAAATCTACCGGGCTACTGGCATTCAGTTCATGCCCATCAACACGTTGTACCAGCTGTTCGCCGCCCAACGTCAGACTCCCAAGATCCTAGAAGCCGCAAAATATCTGCTCACGATCCCTGATCTGTTCAACTACTGGCTGAGTGGAAATGCGGTCTGCGAATTTACCAACGCAACCACTACTCAGATGGTGGATCCGCTGAAGCGCGCATGGGCTGTCGGTCTGATGCAGCGTCTGGAGCTTCCCGCTCATTTGCCTGCACCGATCGTTGAACCAGGTTCCATTATTGGAACGATCTTGCCCGATATCGCAGGTCATACCTCGCTTGCGGGAACGTTCGTCATTGCTCCGGCATGCCATGACACAGGCTCGGCGGTGGCTGCAATCTCAGCGCGCGACGGTACCGCATTTCTCAGCTCCGGAACCTGGTCGCTGCTGGGCACCGAACTGGATTCGCCCGTCATAACCGCCGATGCATTGCGCCTGAATTTCACCAACGAAGGTGGCGTGAATGGAACTACGAGGCTGTTGAAGAACGTCATGGGCCTGTGGATGCTTCAGGGTTGCCGCCAAGCCTGGATGGCGCAAGGCCACCGTTACGACTATCGCGAATTGATCGAACTGGCGGCCCCTGAAACGTCTTTCCGTCACCTTGTCGATCCCGATGACGAGTCCTTCTTACGCCCGAAGGATATGCTCACGGCCATCAATAAGTTCTGCACCCGGACTCATCAGCCAGTTCCGCGGGAACCTGGCAAGTATGTGCGAGCCGTTTTGGAAAGTCTCGCGTTCAAATACCGTCTGGTTCTCCGTAATCTGGAGCAGGTGAGTGGTAAGCGTATTCAACAAGTTCGTATTATCGGCGGCGGATCGAAGAATCGATTGTTGAACCAACTGACCGCCGATGCCACCGGGAGGATGGTGCTGGCTGGCCCGGCTGAAGCCACAGCATTGGGAAATATTGCCATTCAAATTCTTGCGACTGGAGGCGCCGCCTCCCTCCAGGAGGTTCGCGCGATTGTGGATCGATCTTTCCCCAGTGAAGTGTTCGAGCCCTGTGAAACCGACAAGTGGGAGCAACACGCGGAACGATTTGAGCAATACTGCGGGAGCATCTATGCCTGAAATCAAAGAGACAACTCACTTGAAAGACTTGTGGAGCGAAGCCGAGGCTCAGAAGATGGCCGGCAATCAGCTGGCTCTGTTGCGCTATCGTTCGAATCT
>Ga0182015_10001502_pt1 | contig 30516 bp, 33 predicted proteins | sample 712P3MmetaG_FD_120478 | JGI IMG/M metagenome (GOLD analysis project Ga0182015, IMG submission 120478) | Permafrost microbial communities from Stordalen Mire, Sweden - 712P3M metaG | ecosystem: Environmental > Terrestrial > Soil > Wetlands > Permafrost | place: Sweden: Stordalen | collected... | reverse complement strand
GGAAAGAACACGCGGGCAGACCACAAGAAACGCCGTGCGCCGGAGCGCCAGCAAGCGCCTTAGCAAAATGGGACATTTTGCCCTCAAGCAGAGCTTAGGGGAGAGGTATGTCGCTTATTTTTCGCTTGCAAGCGTTTTGGATTTTGCTACTAGGTGTGGGGTAGGTCGATGGGTTTCACACCCTACAGGTTGTGTCTGAACAGGCAGGGATTCTATGTTAATTGTCACACCAAGTCTCTCCTCAGATCGGGCAAAACGCTACTTCGGCGAGAGCTTAGCGCGGGATGACTATTACACCCGCGATCAGGAAGTGGCCGGGCAGTGGTTCGGCAAGGGTGCCGAGCAACTGGGACTTGCCGGCACGGTCGATCAGGAGAGGTATTTCGCGCTGTGCGATAACCGGAATCCTGAGACCCGTGAGCAGCTGACGCCGCGCCAGAAACAAAACAGGCGGCCAATGTATGACTGGACATTTTCTGCACCTAAGGCCATCTCGGTTCTTTACGAATATTCCGGGGATGAGCGCATCCTGGAGAGCTTCCGCCAGAGTGTGAAGGAAACGATGGCGGAAGCGGAAGCCGAGATGAAAACCCGCGTGAGGCGGGGCGGTGAGGACGAAGACCGCATCACCGGTAATCTTGTGGGCGCAGAGTTCATCCATTTCACGGCACGTCCGGTCGCGGGCAGGGTGGACCCGCACCTGCATGCCCATTGCGTCGTCTTCAACAGCACCTATGACCCGGTGGAAGAACGCTGGAAGGCGTCGCAGCAGGGGGACTTGAAACGCGACGCCGATTACTGGGAAGCGGCGTTTCATACGCGCTTCGCCAAGCGATTAAATGAACTGGGTTACGCGACGGTGAAGGACGGCAGCAGCTTCACGCTCGCCGGACTCCCCGAGTCCATCACGGATAAGTTCTCATCGCGGCGCAACCAGATCGAAACAAGGGCGGCGGAGAGGGGCATTACCACCGCCAAGGGCAAGCATGTGCTCGGCGCCAGCATCCGCGAGCCCAAGCAAAAGGATGTGGCGAAAGCCACGCTGCGCGAGCAATGGAACGCGCGTCTTGACCCGCAAGAGAAAGAAGCGCTGGACCGGGTCTTAAGCGGGAAACACGGCGGGGGCGAGGAGGGGATCAGTCCAGAGCAGGCGATCAATTATTCGCTGGAGCATTCGTTTGAGCGCGCCTCGGCGGTATCGGAGAAGCGCCTTCGGGCCGAGGCGCTGCGTTATGGCGTCGGCTCGGTATTGCCCGAAGACGTGGCGGGCCTCGCGAAGAATGACGGCGTTATCGCCAGGGAATCGCGGGGCCAGTTGATGGCGACAACGGCAAAGACGCTAAAGGCGGAAGTCGCCATGCTGGAATTCGCACGCAACGGTCACGGCGGGTTTACACCGCTGGGCGACGCCTCCGCAGAATTGCCGGGGCTGTCAAAGGAGCAGGAGCGGGCAGCGCGCCTCATCCTCGCCAGCCGCGACCGGGTCGTGGGTGTAAGAGGCGGCGCGGGCACCGGGAAGACCGACATGATGCGGGCGACGATTGCGGCGATGAAAAACGGCGGGCAGGGGCGCGAGGTTTTTGTCTTTGCGCCCTCAGCGCAGGCGTCGCGCCGGGTGCTGAGAGATCAGGGATTCGCCAATGCCGACACGCTGGAGCGCCTCCTCATCGATGACAAATTGCAGAAGCAGACACAGGGCTGCGTCATCTGGGTCGATGAGGCTGGAATGGTCTCCAGCCGTTCGATGCAAAGGCTGTTCGACGTGGCGCGTAAGCAAAATGCGCGCGTGGTGCTCTCCGGCGATTACCGGCAGCACGCCTCGGTGGAAGCCGGCGATAGTTTCAGGCTGCTGGAATCGGAAGCGGGCGTGAAGCTCGCGGAACTGAAGGAAATTCACCGCCAGAAAGACCCTGGCTACAAGAAGGCGGTGGCGGACATCAGCAAAGGCACGGCCAAAGGTGCTCGAAGTGGATTCGACCGGTTAGAGAAGATGGGCGCAATCGTCGAAGTCTCGGGCGAGGACAGGCACCGGATGCTCATCGGCGATTATCTGAAGGCAGCTGACGACGGCCGCTCGGCGCTCATTATTGCGCCGACGCATGCCGAGGGCGAGCGGCTGACCGAGGAATTGCGGGGAGCACTCAAAGAACGCGGCTCCATCGGCAGAGAGACCAGCTTCATGGTGCGCAGGAGCACGGGCTGGACCCTCGCCCAGAAAAGCGACGGGCGCAATTACCAGCCGGGCATGGTGGTCGAGTTCAGCCAGAACACTAAAGGCTTTACCAAGGGGGACAAGGCGGTCGTCGTGCATGGCGGCAATGATGTGTTGCTGCAGAAGCAGGATGGTGGACAGGTTCCGCTTGATACCGGATACGCGGATCGCTTCGAGGTCTACCGGTCACGCGAGCTGGCCATCGGCAGGGGCGACCGCATCCGTATCACCAAAAACGGACTCGCGAGGGCAGAAGCCCAGACGAAGGGCACGAAGATAAACAACGGCGACATCTTCACCGTCGAGGGCTTCACCAAAGAGGGCGATATCCGGCTCGGGAACGGCAGGCTGCTTGCGAAAGACTACGGGCACTTTACGCCCGGCTATGTCGATACCAGTTACGCAAGCCAGGGCAAAACGGTGGACCGTGTGTTCATCGCCACCGGCAATGAATCGCTCGCGGCCGTGGGCCAGCAGCAATGGTACGTCTCGGTGTCGCGCGGCCGGGAACAGGCGAAGGTCTATGTGGACAGCAAGGACGATGTGAGAAACGCGATTGCTCGTGGAACAGAGCGTTTGTCGGCGGTGGAGCTGACGCAGACGCGCATCCGCGACAACTGGCGCGTTCGCCTGAGGAAAACGCTGGAGCGCAACCGCGTTTCGCAATTCATCAAAGCGCGCCGGGAGGCGCTTGCCGATTACTGGCGCGAACAGAAACGTGAAAGGAACATGGGCTATGGCAGAGGCTAAACGCACCACCAGCGACTTGCTGCGCAAGTTTGCGCCCAGAGACGGCGAGACGCTGGAGGACGAGGCGGGACTCACGCGCGAGCACCAGACCAATATGCAGGCCTTCGCTTTGAGCGTCGTGTACAAGGACCGGCGCAGGCGGCAGAGTTTCCCGTGGTCGATGTATGGCGGGCATGAATGGACCGACGACGGCGATATCGAGACGATTGCCCTGCTCTTCGGCGAACGCGGCTGCATCGTCCGTGGCTACCGCTTCGCCGCGCTTGACCGTGATTTGAGTCTGGGCAAGCGCGCCTCCATCCGCGAGCACACCAAAGCCCAGGTGGAGTCGATGCTCGCGGCGGAGGGAGACGAGCCCATCATCGTCTCGGTCGAAACCTTCCCCGCCTTCGCGGAACTGCTGGCTTCAATCAAAGGAGAAGAACCTCATGAAAACGGACATGCTCGACACGCTTAACGACGACGAATTGCACGCCGTCATCGCCCGCGCGCACGAACTGCTCAAAGCCCACGACCGGGAGCGCAAGGAGCGTGCGCTCGCCGAGGCGCGCTCCTTGCTGTCAGCGGTGGGCTTAAGCCTCAAGGCAGTTGCGGGCAAGAGCCCCAAACGCGCTGCCGCCTACCGGAGCGGGCGTCATTACCAGCATCCCACTAAGCAGGATCTGGTGTGGAACGCCAGAGGCCAGAAGCCGGGCTGGCTGCGCGAGCTGGAGCGCGAGGGCGGCAAGGCGGTTGAAAGGCCGGAGCCAGCGAACGACAGCGCGGCAATCCCCGTCAGGAAACCGGCATAGGCGCGTCCATGGTTATTGATTAACCATTTGGTAAGCAATTTCTGCCAAAGTCGGAGAATGGGGACAGACCGCCAGTACAACCGACGCGATGGATTCACACTGATCGAGCTGTCGATAGTGCTGGTCGTCATCGGCCTCATCGTCGGCGGGATTCTGGTGGGGCAAACCATGATTGGCGCTGCCACGTTGCGGGCGCAGATTACGCAGATTGAAAAATACAATCAGGCGGCAAATACCTTCTACGGAAAATACGGCGCATTGCCGGGAGATATTACTCCGCAAGCGGTTACCCAGTTCGGCTTCACGGCAGGGGCGGCAAGGTCGGGAGCGGCAGGGGATGGGGATGGTAATGGAGAGCTAGACGGCGGCGGCAGTTCCGGAGGCCAAGGACAGGAAAACGTCTACTTCTGGGAGGACCTTTCGACGAACTCCAATCTGATTGAGGGCGGATTCAATGCCGCCCCCGGCCCGGAGACTCGTCCTAACTGCACCTCCATTGCCACATGCAGCGTTCTTTTCCCCTATGCCAAAATAGGCAATGGCGCTTTTGTCTACGTCTATAGCGGGTATCAGGGGTGTCTAGTGAGCGTAGAATGTGGTCCGAACTTCTTTGGCTTGTCGTTCATTAACTCAATCAACCTTGGCGATGTTGGCACCGGCGCTATTCCTCCTGCCCCGGCATTGACGGTAGCTCAGGCCTATGCCATCGACAGCAAAATCGACGATGGCCTGCCCGGCACCGGTAATGTCCGGGCGCAATATCTTACAAACACTAAGCCAGGCTGGTCTTCCAACAGCTCAACTCCAACCACATCCACATGTATCTATTTCCCTTCGGGAACGGGTGCCTATTATCTGCCGAACAGCAACCTCGTGAACTGCGGCATTTCGTTCAAAATGCAGGCGGGCGATCAGTAACGCAAGGTACTGAGCGAATACAAATGCTGGAACGGCTCACACCTGCGCGTGGGATTCGCGCTCATTGTCGCGCGCTTCTTCGCGCTCTTTCCTGATCCTGTGTGTCCATAGCGCCTCCGACAGCAGCGCCGTGGCGACGGTGGCGAGGCGCACATAGCGCCATCTTTTCTCGGGATCTCTGACCAGCTCCCCGATAACGAGCGGCGACAAGATCCCCACCGTTTTGACCCAGTGTCCCGTCGCTCCGAGCGAAGTGCGCGGATGATGATAGGCTTGGCGCGCGGATGGCGCGCCTGGGGAACCCGGGTGATAGTTTGGCGTGCGTTGCATGATGCCGGTACTCAACCCATTGTGGTCTGAGCCCTCACTTTACCCATACAGGTTGAGATTTCAAGCGCGATCTGCAGATGCCTGCAAGCGCTTCCTCGCGATGGCGTGATACCCCGCATCCAGCTCGATGCCGATATAGGAGCGGCCAAGTGTTTTAGCGGCCATAAGCGTTGAGCCGCTGCCGGCGAAGGGGTCAAGCACCGTGTCCTCCGGTGCCGAGAAGGTCTCCACCAGCGGCATGAGCGATAAGACCGGCTTCTGGGTCGGGTGCAGCTTGTTGCCGGTATAGTCCCAGGCGATGACATCGCCGATTGGCTTTTGGGGCGCGGCGGGATTGCCCTTGGCCAGCAGATGTGCGGATTCATGCTGGTAACGCAGAAATCGCGTGCTCGATGCGTAGGTCTTGGGGAACATCAGATGTCCCACGATACGGAAGCCCGCGGCGCGATAAGCCTGCATGAAGCGGTCGGCCATCGGCCAGCCGTAGAAACTCACGCAGAAGCTGTTATCGGCGAGCACGCGGTACATCTCGGCGAATGCGGGCATGAGCCATGTGTCGTTGTCGTCATTGGGCACTCTGCGCCCGTCGCGCGACCTGTAGCGGGTGATATAGGGCGGGTCGGTCAGGATGAAATCGACACTTCCGTCCGGAAGCATCGGCAGGGCTTTGAGGCAGTCGGCATTGAGGATGGTGTTGGTGAGGATATTCATGATGCTGCGCTTTCAATGAGAGTGATTGCAAAATAAAGGGGCGGCCTTGCGGCCGCCCCGGTAGAGTCGGGTTCACTTCCCGTTCTGGGGACGCGGACGCTCCCAGAAGAGCGTGTGGCCCTGTTCGCTGCCGGTCTTGACCAGGCGGCAATTGATGCGCTCGGCGAAGCTCGGATCGTCGATGCTGACGGAGAGGTACTCCGCACCGCCGTCCCTGGCTGTCTTCTTCCAGGCCGCGCCGATCTCGGTTGAGAACCCATTAGTCTGGTGAAACACCCGGAAGTCCGGGGCGCTGCCGGCTTTCTTCTCGACCGGCTCGAAGGTGATGTTTGCACTGAGCGTGAGCGTCTCGATCCTGCCTGAGTAACCCGCGCCGTCTTTTTTGAAAGTTCCGACGGTAGCCATAAGTAATCTCCTTTTCATGTTGTTGAAGCCGCCCACTGCGGGCTTGCTTACGGCCACGTATCAGCGATCCGGTTAAGCGAGTGCGTCATAGCATTTTGTTTCGCGAGGAATGCGCCCCGTTCTTCGCCTTAAGGGCGCAGGGGAAAATGCGTCATTGACGCTAGGGAGCGCCGGTCGCACATTGGCCGGCTAAAAGCGAGCTGCATTGGGTGCGCATTGCGGTGAAAAAGGAGAACCATGGCAGGGCGGAGGATCTGGAAAATGCGCGGGAAACACGGCGGGGGCGAGGATGGGATAAGGGCAAATCTGGTCTCGCCGGTCGGATGAAGAGCTGCACCCGGAAAATCCGGTATCAGTGCGGAATCGGCGGGAGCGGATCGGTGGGGGCTCCTCTCTTAAGTGAAGCGGCCCGCCCATCTGCGCCGCAGCAAAAGCAACAGTTTCAGCAGATAGAATGCCCAATTGATAAGCCGCTGCAATCTGCAGAACAGAGCCGAGACCGTGGCAGGCCAGGGACATGGACATAGATCGTTGAAAGAAAACTAGAATGGCTGCTCGGCAACCAGTTCTCATTTGCCGCTAGGTTTTCGGATTCCCGCGGTTAACTGGGATTGTGGCCTCATAAGCAATAGATAGAGGCCGTAATAAATAATTCACTTTTCTGAAGATGGCGATTGCGCTAAGGTTAGGGGCTTAAACGAACTAATGGCGGAGAGTTCCCTATGGCCGATACACCCACACCTAAAGCCCCTGCGACTTCATTCGAAAAGGTCTTCGAAACATTAAACGGACCGGAGGCGTTGTCTCTTGCTAAAACTGCCGCCGCAGATCTTGAAAAGGGTGATAACGTCGGCTATCTGAAGAATGATTTGAAAGCGGAAGGCTCCGCGATAAAGTACGACGCGGGAGCCGTGGTCGATGGAGTCAAGGCGCTATTCACTCCAGGCAGCAACGCTGGCAAACAGCGCGAAGGCCGCTAATTCCTATTGCGATGAAAAAGCCCAATCACTCCTGACGGGATGGTCAGATAACCCGGTAGAGAAGTGGGAATCGCAGTCAAAAAAGCGACAATAAGCGCTTTGATGATAGCGGAATCATGATCATCGCCGTACCATTTCTTCTGTGCCATATAGGTAATGATTCCAAGGACGATGCCAACGGGAATAGAGGTAAGCCAGCCTACGCCCCACGTAGCGAATCCGCTCGCAAATACCATCGTGTTAACTACCACGGTAAGCAAAGCCATCGCTGGATGTAGCCCAAAGGTCTGAGCGAACCCACGCGCCGCGATGTGATGGGGACTCCCACCTGCGGGATGTTGCGTGGGATAAGGTGGCGGGGGATAGGCCTGCGCTGGATATCCTGGCGGAGGATATGGCGGCTGGTATTGGGGCGGAGCATATTGCTGCTGCGGTTCGGCCTGGGCGGCTAGCGGGGTACCGCAGCCCGAGCAGAATCTCGCAGTAGAGTTCAATTGATGCCCACATTTGCCACAGATGTCCATACCCCCCTCCTCGGTCAGCGGTCTAGGTCTTGCTCCGGGGCGCTGTCGCGGTCGGAGAGAGCTCGACCATACATCGGTTCGTCCACGACCTTCTTGAGGATATCGGTCACGGTGTCTGCTTGAGGCTGCGTGGAGAAAGGCTCAAGGGCCGTAAGTGAGGATGCTACTTTAGCACGATTCGGCAAGACCACTCTACAAAAGCCCATGTGGAAAACTGCACCATGGATTGTGCAACTCTTTAGTGCCGTTTTGATCAACAATAGGAGATCGCAGCGGACGCCTGCCGGAGCCGCGACATCCAGCCCTTCGGTAAATTTGCGGTTCCTTGCTCCCCCAGGGCCAATGTCCATCACCACCCTGCTCGACGTAGCTTGTCCCTCCATCCGGCTAACCGGGGAGATCGATATGCCGGCGTGCTACGCGCTCATCGACGAGATGAAGCTGCTGCACGATTACTATCGGTTCCGCACGATTGAGTTGCAGATTGACAGCCCCGGCGGCTCGGCCGATGCGCTGGGCTACCTCGTACTTTCGCTGCGCGACTGGCGGGAAGGCAATGGCCGCACCCTGAAGACCGTGGCCCTGAATCAAGCCTGTTCGGCGGCGGCACTACTGCTTTCGCTCGGCACCATGGGGCACCGGCAGGCGAGCCCCGCCAGCCGGTTGCTTTATCACCCGATGCGCACCGAGTTCTCCCAGGGGACGGTGAGGACGGGGGCGCAGTTGCGCATGACCAGCCGCTTGATCGAAGAGTGGGACGGCAAGTTCCTCGATATGCTCGCAAGTCACGTATGCCGTGAGGAGTCGGAAAGGCCTGCTTACCGCAGAAAGCTCAAGCGCCTTTTTCAGAAAGAGCGGTTTATCGAACCCAACGAGGCAGTGTCCTACTGCCTGATCGACAAGGTGGTGTGACGTGGCCGACGAAAGACCGCTTCCCTTCACCGGCGCGCATCCCGCCTTCCGCGTGCGCGGCTGGCGCGAAATGCTGGGCGCAGGCGAAGAAATCGCAGCGGTGAACATGGCGCGGCACTTTCTCATCACCGGCGAGACCGGCAGCGGCAAGAGCCTCTCCGGCGTGATTCCCTTGCTCGAAGCAGCGTTGCGCTATCCCGAGCGGGATGCATACAAGGCCTACCGGGCAAAGGCCGGGAAAAAAGCGGATGCGCGCGAGCAGCTGCGCCCCGCCGTGCTGGTAGTGGACCCCAAGCACGAGTTAGGTGAAGTGGTACAGCGCGAAGCGGCGGGCCGGGAGATCACCACCGTTCAGTACGGGACGCCGGGAAAGCGGCTGTATTTCTTCGAGGGCAGGGATATTGTCAGCATGGGTGCCAGCGACGCGGTGGATTCGATTCTCGCGCAGAGCGATTTCTATACCCGCGATCTCGCAGGCACGCGCGAGCCGAGCTGGTGCATTCAGGCGGGAAACCTGATTAAGGACTTCGTCGCCGTCGATATGTTCCTAGCGCGCCAAGGCATCGACAAGCTCAATGCATTCTGGAGCCGGGTGCGGACGAAGATGGCCGGAGAGCAGGAAGTAAAAGCGATCCTCCCGCTGCTCTGCTACAACCGCGATAACTACTTCAGGGCGATGGCGGCGCTGGTAGCGTACTCGACCGGCGATGACGGCAGCCTGCCGCTTGCCGCTTATCTGTATGCCTGCGAGGAAATCAATATACCGGGAGAGCTGACGGCCAGGCTCGTCTCGCTCGTTACTCTCTACCACAGCACGCGTTCGGGCCTGGTGTGGACGGCCAACGGCATATTGTGCGATCTCGCCTCCGAAGAGCTCTGCTCCTGCGTATCGCTCAACCCGATGGAGGCGCCGGAGAATACGTTCTCAGTGTGCGCGATGCTGGAGAGGGGCGATGCGCTGGTCTATATCCCGACCATCAGCCCTTCGGCGGTCGCCGATACGGTGGGCCGCTGCATCAAGGCGAAATTCATGGAGTTCGTCTTCACCCGCGAAAACAAGGTGCGCCCGTTTGCTTACATCGTCGATGAGGCTCACGGGTTCATCACCGCCGGCGAGCAGGACGGCGAACAGAGCCTGCTTGACCGTTGCCGCGCCTATCGGACGATGGTGGTGCTATCAACGCAGTCAATTGCCTCGCTCAAGGTGCGGCTCGAAGGCAGCGCGGCATTCGCGGGCTCGGCGCTGCAGGTGATGCTCAATAACTGCGGCAATGCGCTGTATTTTCGAAGCTCGGATATCGCGACGCAGGAGAGCGTCCAGGCGCGGATACCGGATTGCCCCATGGCGGGCAGGCCGCATGTGATCAAGGTGCGGCCGCTCACCTCACTTGCCACGGGAAGCTGCTACGCGCTGCGCGCCGATGGAGGGTGGGGGCTGTTTCAGGTGCAGCTGTGAGACGTGAAGTCATTTGGCGGCCTGCTTAAGCTTCGCCCAGCGCTTTCTTTGCGCGGCGGAGATTCTCTCACGCGCTTCGGGGGATAGTGTGCGCTTCTTGGTCGCAGCGGGCCGGCCGGGGCCGCGCTTTGTAGTGGCTCCGATGAGAAGCGTCCTTACTTGTTCGAGCCGCTCTATTTCGGCGACAATCTCTGCGAGGATCTGGGTAGTTTCCATGTAGAAAGTGTATCGCAGCCTGCCTCTTCGCATGCAGGGGAGGTGTCAGACTGTTACGAGACTGTCCTGATCTAACCGCGACGGCAGAAGAACACGCGCCTTGGTGTTTCCCATTGAAATACATCCAGATTAGAGGAGATACGGAGGTAGTCTAAGAGTCGAGAGGGAGGACGCACAATGAGCGCTATCGGGGCTTTCGACCTATTTGGTTTTGTGGACACGACCGTAAATGTGATCGAATCGGACCTATCCGTGACAGTGTTGAGGGACGCAAGGGAAGAACTCGTGAACCGAATGCGGCCTCACGAAAAGACGGTTTCGGAGGACCTAGCATCCGGAAAAATGAGCGTGGATGAGCTTCGTGCAATACTCCTTTCGGTCATTCAAAAGGCTGCCTCATTCAATCCGGACAGCCCGATAGATAGAGCTGCGATCAGCTACTCCATACAGATGGCGTGCCGCTACCTCGGGTGGTGCTAGTATGGCCGATGATGACTCAGCTGAGCCCACTTCAAAATCTGTCTATCCGCGCCAAGCAGCTCTGGACAAGGCCGGCGAGTTCGTAAAGTATCTTGCCGCTCTGGCAACAGGCGCACTGGTCTTTAGTAAGGACCTTCTCGGCAAAGACTTCACGATTACTGCAGACACCCGCTACTTCATCCTCGTTGCATGGGGTTGTCTTGCGTTCTCCGTGGTCGCGGGAATATTTGCTCTGGGAAGAATCCCAATGATGATGCATGAAGGAACCGACGATCTTGAGGACAAGTACCTCGAATTCCCGTTGCGCGCGCAACAGATGCTTTGCTTCCTCGGAGTGTTGGCGTTGGGGGGTGCCTTAATCGCGGTTCTCTGGACAAAGCCCGGAAGTGCTTCGACGGCCGGTGGCGGCGCTTCGAGTCAACACAATCTGACCGCGTCTACCCAATGCCAGCGTGCTTGCCCTTTCGTTATTGAGACCAGTGCAACGGTCCGTTCGCGCGCCGAAGGTCCCCACCAGCATACGTTCCTGTTAAACCAGTCAACTGGGCAGATCTGGGAAATGATCTGTCTGTCAAAAGAGATCGTCCAATTCCGAAAAGTACCGATAGAGGACCTGCCGGTGGTTTCCTCGCAGGAGAATACTACTAAGTAACCTGCTGCATTCTAAGAATGGCTTTAGCGTTCTGGAGCAGCCGGAGTGGTCGGCCTTGAAGTCGCAACGACCGGCACTGAAAAGCGCCCTTCTAGTCATTTGCGAGGGAGACATCCGCGCCTGCATCTGGGAGGACGCCTGCTCAAACACGCGTAGTGCGCCGCTCGGTCGCGGCATGTGTGACCGGTTTCAACCTGACGCCCGGACTGCCGTCGTTTAAGAACAGGATTCCCGCTTTCTCCAAGGTCGCTTGAACCTGCGACAGGGTGGAGGTGCGGGAGCCGATGGGCCCGCTGAAGGATTCCATGCGGCGGATCGTGCCGATGGCGACCCGCGCGTGCGCCGCGAGTTCAATCTGCTCCCATCCGATCAGGGCGCGCGCCGCCCGCAGTTGTCTTCCGGTGATCAACGCTCGAAACTAGCATGGGGTGCGCCGTAAGTGCAATTAGGTGAATACCATAGCCAACTACTTGATTATTATCGTCAACTCGTGCGATGCTTCTGGGCAAGGACCGAGATTATCGAATCCGGCAGAATCCGCGCGGCATGAGGCAGACTATGCAGCTATTCAAAAGCAAGACCCTTGTGATCCCTGGAGTTGCTGGCATCCTCTTCGCATGCGTCGGGTTGCTCCCCGGCCAAACCGTGAAGGAGAAAGCCGCGGTTGCCGCATTTCAATACGCGGCGGAGCACGGTGACGCTACCGCACAATATAATCTCGGGCTGTTGTACGAAAGCGGGAAACTGGTCGAGCGGAATCCTTCGGTTGCCGCAGGTTGGCTGCGCAAGGCGGCCGACCAGGGTCTGAGCGACGCCGCCGTTGACCTTGGAATAATGTACGGCAAAGGCGACGGAATACCTCAAAACAGCTCTGAAGCCGTTCGTTATTACCGAATAGCCGCCGAACATAATCACAGCCTTGGCGAAGCTCTTCTCGGGGTCAGTTATTACGAGGGAGACGGCGTGGCCACAGATTATAAGGAGGCGGCGTATTGGCTTCGTAAAGCCGATGACCAGGGTAAGCACGATACTGAACTGATTATTGCGAAGATATACCTGACGGGGGCGCCAAACTTTCCAAGGGATTATGAGGAAGGGGCGCACTGGCTGCGCACGGCGAGCGATCACGGCAATAGTGAGGCTCAAGCCGACCTTGGTGCGATGTATTACACAGGCGAGCATCTCAGACAGGACTGGAATGCGGCTGCATCCTTGCTTCAGAACCCGGCTAATCAGGGTGACCTTAATGCCCAACATTACCTTGGAGCGATATACATCCAAGGCGGCTTCGGCGTGGCGGCAAACTACAGTGAGGCCGCGCGCTGGTTAACGAGGGCCGCGAAGCAAGGCGATGAGAATTCGCAGTTCGGCATCGGCTCGCTCTATCGGGCCGGGTATGGCGTACCTAAAGATCCGGTGCTCGCCTACATGTGGCTCGACCTCGCGGCCGCCGGCGGACCGAGTGCCGATCAAGCGCGCGCCTCACGTGACGCGCTGGAGAGTGGTATGACACCAGAGCAGATCGCGGAAGCCGGGCGACTGGTTCGCGAATGGAAGCCGATATCAGAAAAACAATGAACATGCCGGCGTCGAGTTTCGCTCTGCGCCAGGCGCGCGGCACGCAATGATTTCCCTGACAGAAGTGTGTCCTCTGGCCTAGCCGCCGACGCAACAGCGACAGAGCCGTGGAGATAATCCACGGCCTTCTGTGCATGAGCGGCGGCAATGGAGATTAACGATTTTTTAAGAGATTCCTGCCAATCTCAGCAGCATGGGAGCATCCCGGAAATATCCTGCGCGCGGCGGCTTCACGCTGATCGAGCTTTCGATGGTACTCGTCGTCATCGGCCTTCTCATCGGCGGTGTGCTGGTGGGCAGAGACCTCATCAAAGCGGCGGAGGTACGCGCCACTATCACCCAAGTTGAAAAGTTCAATACGGCGGCCAATACCTTTTATGAAAAATACGGCTATCTGCCGGGGGACATCCCAGCAGCACCTGCTGCGCAGTTTGGCTTTATCGCACGCGGCACCGGTAGAGGTGAGGGCGATGGTAACGGCATTATAGAAGATGGTGCTAACGGGCTCGCCGGTGGAGGTGCGGAACAACTCGTATTCTGGGTCGATCTGAGCACGGCAGGCCTCATCGACGGCGGATTTTCCTCGGCAACTTCCACCTCGTTTCCGGGCAGCGCTGCGACTGGTGCAACCCTCAACCTCTATCTACCTCAGGCAAAGTTAGGAGGCGGCAATTATGTGTATGTTTTCAGCGGCGGCTGGGGAGACAATCCCGGCACCGCTAGCAATGGGGTCAATTATTTCGGAATCAATGCCGTAACCAGTCTCGGCAAGGGCGGTTGCTCAACATGCCTTTGGGCGAACCCGGGGATGACGGTTCAGCAGGCCTACGCCATCGATGGCAAAATAGACGATGGCTTGCCTTTGACGGGCCGTGTTCTGGCTGCCTATATCAGCAGCAACAACTGGTATTGGAACAATCTATCTGTATCAAATCAAGCCCCTCCAACTACGAGTAGCGCTTATCGACCAAGCAGCACGAACTGCATGGACAATGGCTTCCCTGTTCAGTACCCGATGCAATATTCCATCGAAATCAGCAACGGCGCCAATGTGAATTGCGGAATAACCATCCAGATGCAGGCGGGCGATTGATCCCTTGGCCGCTCAAACGGCCGGCTTGATCGCTCGCTGAAACCGCGCTATATCCGCGCGATGGACAGGACAGTGAGGAAGAAACGGCTGGAGCGGTTCTCGCGCAGCGAGCGGATATTTCCGGGCGGAGAGCATGAGACGGGCAATTGCACCGCCTGCGCCCGCATCATCACCCAGCGATTTGGCGGCGAGGTGCGCGGCTATTATCACGCCGATAATCCGACGGCGCGGGTCGGGGAAACGCAATATGGGCATGACTTCGCGGTGACGCAAGACCGTTTCCTTGTGGACCCGTGGCTCTATCACTATTACGGCGAACACCCGGTTTTGGATATGGACGCACCCGCGGATCGGGCGGAAGCGGCGGCGCGTTACGGGCCAGAAGCGAACTGGAAGCTGATGCCAGGCTGGCAAGCGAAAGCGATGCCGCGAATGCGGCATCTCACGCGTTAACGATTTTTTAAGGGATTCCTGCCACTCTCGGCAGTATGGGAGCATCCCGGAAATATCCTGCACGCGACGGCTTCACGCTGATCGAGCTTTCGATAGTGCTCGTCGTCATCGGCCTCATCGTCGGCGGGATTCTGGTGGGGCAAACCATGATTGGCGCTGCCACGGTGCGGGCACAGATCACGCAGATTGAGAAATTTAATCAGGCGGCCAATACCTTCTACGGAAAGTACGGCTTTCTGCCGGGGGATATTCCGCAGGCTGCGGTGACCCAGTTCGGCTTCACCACCAACCCGATAAGACCGGGCGGACACGGCTGCGGCGACGGAAATGGAGAAATAGACGGCGTCAATGGCAATTGCCCTAGTGCAGGAAGCTGGGCCTGGCTTCAGGGCGGCGAAACTGCATACTTCTGGCAGGATTTATCGGCCAACTCCCACCTTATTGAGGGAGGGTTGACCGCGGCCTCGCTCGGTTCTTTTGCTTGCACATCGAACAGCGCCTGCGGCGCCTATTTCCCGTCCGCAAAAACCGGCAATGGTGCATTTGTCTATGTCTATAGCGGATACGCCGCCAATTACTACTTTGGTGGTCCTACCACAGGTCTTGGGCCAAACTTCTTCGGATTGTCCATCATCAATTCGGTACTTTTTGGAAGTGTCAACTCCGGCGCAATCCCTCCCGCCCCGGCATTGACCGTAGCCCAAGCCGCCGCCATCGACACGAAAATCGACGATGGCTTTCCCACGACCGGCAATGTGCTGGCGCAATATCTTGGAACCAATAACGGCGCGCCCGGTTGGTCTACGAACGGCGCAACTCCCAGCGCCACCACCTGCTATGACACATCTTCGGGAACGGCGAAATATTCGATTAGCTACCAAAACGGTGCCATGGTCAACTGCGGCATTTCGTTCAAAATGCAGGCGGGTGATCAGTGATCCGAAGGACCGCTCACGCGGCCCGCTCCCCAGCTTTAGCCTTCAGGCCGTGGAGATAATCCACGGCCTTCTGCGCGTGTGCTGCGGCGCTGAAGATGGCGCGCTTGTCGTTCTGCAGCACCTTGAGCCATTCGGCGATATAGGAGGCGTGGTCGTCTCGAACCTCCGGTGTCAGCCCAAGATCGGCGCAGAGGAAAGCGCTCGCCAGTTCCGCAACCAGCTCCTCGCGGGCATAGCCTTCGTCGCCCCATGTTTTGCGGTCAAAGCTGCGGTCAAGACGGGCAGGGTGCTTCGTCCAGTGGGCCGATTCGTGCGCCAGCGTCGCATAGAAGCTCTCGGCATCGCGGAAAGCTTCGATGATGGGCATCTGGATATAGTCGCCGTCCTGGCTGTAATAGGCGCGGTCGCCACGGTAGCGGATTTCAGTCTTCGTTGCGGCAAAGAATTCCTCGGCATGCGCGATGCGCAGGGCGGGCGTCGTCTGAATCTCGGGCTTGCCGTAATAATGCTCGGGCAGGCCGTCAATCTGCTCGACATTGAAGACGGTGTAGCCCTTCATGTAGTGGATCTCGCGCTCGGTCTCCTCGCCATTGTCGCCCTCTTCGGTGCGGGAGATGGCGTTGGCGTAGACGACCAGCGAACCCTTCTCGCCCTTCCTGACATGAGCGCTAAGTTCCGTTGCCTGCCTGAAGGTCATCCAGATGGGAGCGGTGAAGCCGTGGGTTACGGCCTCCGCCCAGAGCATCAGGATGTTGATGCCCGAATACGGAACTCCGTTATGGCGTAGTGGCCTGGTGATCCGCCCCGCCGTGTTTCCCGCATTCCACGGTTTCATCCAGGTGCGCACTCCTTGCTCCAGGTCGGCGATGATCTTGTCCGTGATGCGTGTGTAAACGTCCTGTCTCTCGCTGTTCATGTTCCTGTTCTCCTTTTGGGTCCGGTTAATTCCGAACCGCCGGAGACCAGAAGGCCGGGCGTAACAAGGCGTTCCGTCACCGCAAGGGGAACGGCCCACACGGGAGCGCATGCGAATGGAGCGGGCAGCGCCGTTGACGGGACGCCGCGCCCGGGCAAAAGTCGAGGCGATACGGTTCGGCCGGACCGGACGCTTAGAACAGGGCTGCCTAGGGCGAGAGGGCAACAGGAATTACAGCGCATGCAAATCAGCTGTCGAACGGAACCGGGGACGACCCCTATATAAAAACGACTGCGGAAACCCTACGGCGCTCTTTTGAAAGCGCGGCTTTCCTTCGTCGCTCGTGATGGCAAGAATTAACGGAGGGCAAATCGAGGGTTTACTTCTGTAGTTGAATGCGTACTATCGACGCGGCGACAGTCAACCGGTAAAGGCACACGATATGAGTGACAAAACAGGATCCGCGAACGATGAGGACGATGCCTCCTTCGCGGCGTGGGAGCGATCCGCGGTTCCACTCCTGCGCGACGTGCTCAGATGCGAGCATGATGAGTTGTTAAAGGGACGCCCGCGCGATGAGGCGCTGGAGAAATGGGGCGCCGATATCGAAGCGGACATAGTAAACGATCTCGGGAAGCTCCGCGATGCTGGCGGGAAACACGGCGGGGGCGAGAGCCGATGATGGCGAAGTTATCCGACATAACTTAAGCCGTCTAAGACGCGTAAGGCGCGGAAGCCTTCCAAGGAATAACTCGCAAAATAAACTTCACAATTTCGCAGAGTCGATCTTGCGCGCCCGGAGGAGTCGAGCAACAATCGATCAGCCTCGGAGGTGCATCATGCATTTTCAAAGGGTTGTTTGCGTCACACTCATCGTCACCGCGCCGCTTGCCAGCGCGTATCCGCAGTTTCGCCTCAGCGGCAGCGCAACGGCTTCGCTCATCACCACGGCAGGAGTTTCCCCGCAAGCGGCTGCCCACCAGGGGGAGATGCCTGCGGAAAAAGAGCCAGCGGATCTGGAGCTTCCCGACTTGATTCGGGTCTGCTCTCCGTCCTGTGTCGAGTTGCGACTGAACCTCGTGAACTACGAAGTCTATCCGAAGGATCCGCGCGACTATGGATATTCGGTGTTTTATTTCGCGGCGGACGAGGTAATTCTGGTTGGCTATCGCGGCATATTGAAGGGAAAAATATCGAGTGAGGGAAATAGCCTTAACAACTGCAGACTTGTAAATTCGGGCAAACCGACCATTCCATGCCAGATGAGCTGGCCGGGCAGAATGATCGTAATGAAAGACGGACACGGGGCGAATGAGGCGTGCACTCTTGTCGGTTACCAAACCGTCTTCGACGATCCCGCACATTCCGGCAAACCGTACGTCATTTGTCCAAGCGATCTCCAGGCGGCGTTGCGGACGGACGACGAGCAGCAGCGAGCAGCCCAAGCGGCAAAGGTGGCGCAGAAGCCCCAACGGCGATGCGGCAAACGGTCATGGATTGTCCGCAAATGCCTGTGCTGGGCGCTGGCCCGGTGACGCCTCAGGAAATCGGCATAAGCGCGGCCGGATTAACTATTTCTTAAGCAATTTCTGCCAAAGTCGGAGAATGGGGACAGACCGCCGATACAACCGAAGCCATGGCTTCACGCTCATTGAACTCTCCATCGTGCTCGTCATCATCGGCCTTATCGTTGGCGGGATTCTGGTGGGGCAGACCCTGATCAATGCCGCTACCGTGCGGGCGCAAATCACCCAGATTGAAAAATTCCAGACGGCGGCCAATACCTTCTACGGAAAGTACGGCGCGTTGCCGGGAGACATTACCCCACAAGCCGTTACTCAGTTTGGATTTACGGCGGGTGCGGCGCGGTCGGGCGGTGTGGGAGATGGGGACGGCAATGGAGAGTTGGATGAACCCGGAACTTCATATGGCCAAGGAGGCGAAAACCTCTATTTCTGGGAAGATTTATCGACCAATTCCCATCTCATTGAAGGCGGATTTAACGCGGCGACAGGGCCAGATACTTTCGGTACCTGTGTTTCCATCGCGACGTGCAGCGTCTACTTCCCTTACGCGAAAATCGGCAACGGCGCATTCATTTATGTCTATAGCGGCTATGTTCAAGTAACGTGCTGTAACAGCTACCACAAGGGCCCTAACTTTTTTGGCCTAGGCTTTATCAACGGCCTCGCGGTTGACGGAAATCCCGACAGCGACATGACCGGTTTCCCTGCACCCGCGCTGACGGTGGCGCAGGCCTACAGCATTGATAAGAAGATTGACGATGGGCTGCCAACCACGGGCAACGTGCTGGCACAAGGTCTTACTCCGTGGGCTTTAAGCGGGGGCGGGTGGTGGGTGAACGGCGCGTCGCCGAGCGCCACCACCTGCTACGATACCTCTTCTGGAACGGCGGCCTATTCCATCGAATACCAGAACGGCGCCCTGGTAAACTGCGGCATTTCGTTCAAAATGCAGGCGGGGGACCAGTGATGCGAGCACAGACCACACGAAGTCATGGCTTCACGCTTATCGAGCTTTCCATCGTGCTCGTCATCATCGGCCTCATCGTTGGCGGGATTCTGGTGGGGCAGAGTTTGATTAACGCCGCCACTTTGCGCGCCACGATTTCACAGATTGAGAAATACCAGACGGCTACGAACACTTTTCGCGAGAAATACAACTATCTGCCAGGCGATATTACCCCACAAGCGGTTACTCAGTTTGGCTTCACCGCGTCACCGACAAGGGCGGGGACAGCTGGAGAAGGGGATGGTAACGGAGAAATAGATGGCGGGAACGCATCAGGAGCCTTTTCATGGGCCGCAACAGGAGAGGAAAGATTCTTCTGGGTGGATTTATCGACAAACTCCCATCTCATTGAGGGCGGTTTTAATGCCGCCAGTAGCTCCCCTGCTGATCTTGACTGTGAATCCAATGGCGGCCCTACTAGACCATGCAACGTTTATTTTCCATATGCAAAGATCGGCAATGGAAGCTTTATCTATGCATATAGCGGGTATGCTGCCAACTGCTGTGCGTCAGATACGGGATTTGGCCCAAACTGTTTTGGCTTATCCATCATTAATTCGACAGCGAATCAAGGGAATATCGGCGACGGCGCCATTCCTCCCGCTCCGGCATTAACAGCGGCTCAGGCCGCCGCCATTGACACGAAAATCGACGATGGTCTTCCCACCACCGGCAATGTGCTGGCGCAATATCTCGGCGGCAGGGTTGATTGGTCGACCCACGGCTCATCCCCCAGCGCCTCCACATGCTATGACACGTCTACGGGCAACGCTGCCTACTCCATAACCTACCAGAATGGCAGTAACGTGACCTGTAGCATCAGTTTCAAGTTTCAGGCGGGAGATTAGAGTTCGGCGGTCGCGGTAAATCTGACGTGATGATGGCGCTGCCTATTGCATGGTCGCGTTGCCCGGATGAACGAGGATGACGCGTCTGGTGCCGAACTGGCCCGGATAATCCCGCATGGAATTACGGATGAGGTTACTGGCCTTTCTAAAACGCCCCGCCTTATTGATGCGCTCGCAGGTTTTCTCAATCTGCCCCACCACCTCATCGCGGACTGCGGGAGCCACGCGGCGCAGTATCTCCTCTTTCACGTCGATCGTCGCGTTGATGAACAGCATCCGCTGTCTGTCGCTGAACCCTTTCCAGCAGCCAGCCCTCTCTGTCATTTCATCGAACAGCGCATAGCAGCGCGAGAAGATTAATAGAAACGGCAACGCTTTCATGGCATCGCCCAGCAGCCAGGCCGCTTCCGTTTGGAGAGCATCTGGGGACATGACATCGTAATGATGCTTACAGTCAGCGAATGTGATGAGCTTCTTGCGGTAACACTCGTTGATGTAGGTCAGGATCTCTCCGATCATATACTTTCGGTGTGCTCGTCATGAGTAGCGAGAGTGCTGGGAGGTCAACGTTAAGATAAGCACAGAACCACCGCAATATATGACACTGGCGGCTCTGGGTCAATTGGTGGCGGGATAAATGCGGCACACGGGAATGACGCGAGGTGGAAACACGGCGCGGTGAACATCTGCGTTGCACCTCCATAGGTCGGAATAAAAAGCACTGGGCCGCATTCCGGCTCCGGTAATACCATAGTGGCTTCACATGCGGTTTCAGTAGTCGAGGGGAGCGACGATGCGGCGTTCGCAGCGTGGGAGAGATGCGCGGTTCCACCTTTGTGCGGCAAATACCCTCGAAATTCAAGGCCGAAGGACTTGACAAGACCACCGGCACTACGGGATAGTCTTGTGCACTCGCCCGACGAGACGCTTTAAAGCGGCCGCACAAGCGGCGCGATGCGAGCCCGTGTTTGCGGAATATGGTTCCCCGGCAGCGCTTTAGCTGCACAGCGTGGTTTCATGACCACTCCACACCCACGGAGGCACTCGGTATGCGCTCAGCGTCACTCTGCCTATTTACGGTTGTCTGCAGTCTCTCCTGTTCCCAGAAAGCCCACTGCAAGACCACTGACAGCTTCGCCTGCCAGGCGCACGCCACGCCGGCAGAGAGCGATGCGCAGGGACTCTTCAAGCGGGCGGGGACGAAGGACCCCGTCACGGTGAAAGTCACCTTCACAAACTCCGACACGGATTGCACGGGCGTCCCGTTGGAAATCAACGTAATGAACGGTCAGCTTGTTCATGTAACCATCAAGGCTGACGGGTTCGACTGTGTGACTACACAGACCCGGGCCGCAGCACCGAGTGCCATTACTCCGACAGATATTATCGCTTTGATTTCGAAGGGGCTTACGGTCGGCTTCGATGGCGGCCACGGCGCCACTCCTACTCCTAAGGATTTCTACCTCGATTCTGGGAGGAACGTCGCTTTGACGGCGTCGATCAGCTGCACCAATAGCAAGAGGACGCTGAAGCAAGACATTAAGGTCACCTATCAAAATCCGCCTCCGGTTGCCGTCTCCGCAGGAGTTCTTATTGGGACATCCCATATACGGTCGTATGGTATTTCCACTGCGCAAACAGGTATCACCGGCGGCGTCGCCACCACTCAAAACGCGGTCGCCGTCACCGGTTCGCCGACCGTGCAGTTCATCCCATTCAGCTATTTCAATCTTTACTGGTGCGGCACGCGAAAACTGAATTTGAATGGACAGCTCGGGATCGGCGTGAACCCCAATCTGAGCTCGCCACGGGTGGAGTTTTTTGCTTCGCCGTTGGCATTGGCTTGGCACGACTTGTATTTATCTCCCGGCTTCCACCTTGGCCAGCATGAGAACCTGAGCGGCGGTTTCACCGTGGGAGAGAATACTGCGTCCAGTCTCAGCAAAATCCCGATTCACTGGGATTACTACACCGGTTTCGGATTTTCACTGTCCTACAATCTGAAGCCCCTGGTGAAGGGAGGATCGAGCCCTCCCGCATCCGCGAAGAAATGAGATGCCTAGGGCTTCATCAGACCAGATGACGATATCGCCAAAAGGAGGAGCGCGGGGCTGCGCAAACCCGACGGCGCTTTTTCGAAGGCGCGAGTTTGCTTCGCCGTGGTTAGTGGCGGAATCACCTCTGTGAGTTCGATCTACAGGTCGAATCCGATCTTGCATTTCGATGGCGGAGGGAGTGCCTTCATGTGGTCAATCTCATCCACCAGCACCTCGATGATGGAGGAAATCTGCCTATGCCCTGTCTCCAGCCTCTCGACTCGGACAGCCAGATCTTTGTTGGCTGCCGATCAGCACGCGCAAGGCGAACGAAGGCTTCCACCGCCAAGATGCTCATCTGAATCGCAGGGGACTATTGAGCACGGACGAGAGCATAACTACGCCGGGTTCGGTAAAGGCTAGCGGCTGATATCTAGTATTTCTTTTTGATGCGGTCGCAATTTGCGACCGCATTGAGGCTATTTCCTTATGGGCGAGGTGGAACATTTCCTCGCCTGTACTCGCCGCTTGACAAGGTCTACCGGGCTGACCACAGTAGCCGTGCCATGACGAAACCAAAAACACAGTCCCTGATCCCGCTAAAGCGGGTCGCCAGCCGCATTTACCTAATTCGGGGCATGAAAGTCATCTTCGACTTTGATCTGGCCGAGTTGTATGCCGTCGAGACGAAGGCGCTCAACCAGGCGGTGAGCCGCAATCTCGACCGCTTTCCGGGCGACTTCATGTTTACTTTGACAAATCAAGAGATTACAACCTTGAGGTCACAAATTGTGACCTCAAATTGGGGAGGAAGACGATATCTTCCCAGAGTTTTCACGCAGGAAGGCGTGGCAATGCTCTCGGGCGTTTTGCGCGGGAAGCGCGCGGTCGAGGTCAACGTCAGCATCATGAGGGCGTTTGTGCGGCTGCGTGAGTTGCTTGCCACCAACGCGGAGTTGGCGCGGAAGGTAGGGCAGCATGACCGGCAAATCGCGGTGCTTTTCGAACATGTGCGGAGCATGCTTGCACCGGTGCCAGTGAAAAAGAATCCTATAGGGTTCATCCATCCCAAGGACTGATTACCTCACTCTTTCTCTGCTTGACTCCTAACTCGATAAAATACATTATCGTGTTTGAATCGGCTGTGATCGCCTGCTTTCAAGCGGGAATGTCACGAAGATCGCCTCTTCCGCATTTCTGCGACAAAGGTCGCTTTGAATTTATCCTGGTTTCCTGCTGTCTGGAACCATTCCCAATGCCGTTTAGATTCATAGTCGAGAATACAGTCCCAGGTAGCACGAAGATCGTCGTCTGCTTTGCTGAAATCGTAGATGGACTCTACAAAGTTCCACGTGAGGAAGGCGAAGGCGTCGTACTCGATGAGTTCGTGTTTAGTTTTGCTGTCAAGATACGGGTTAGATAAATGCGGGTGCTCGATAATGAGCTTCTGGATCTCGAAGTAGGTACCATCGAGCGCGCAGTAAAACCTGTGCCTTTCCACGCCCAGCCTAGCTATTTCGCGGCTTTGACTGTCGATAGACTTAGCGACCTCCTCGCGACGGTTAATCCAGATGGTCAAGGGAATACCAATGGCGAGGATGAGGGTTCCGACCGCGATCACACTGGTTGCAAGTGCCATGATCTGTTCGCTCCACGTTCCAATGAGGTTCATGAAATGCATCATGCGGCGGTCTCCATAAGTCTTGGGCGCTAGATCAGCCGGAGGTTCTCCGGAAGATCCCGGAGCATCGCTTCAATCTGAGGATCGCTTGCAAGTCGGCCGTAAACCTCTATGTAACAACACTGCATCCAATGGCGAAGCATCGGCAGCTGGATAGATGCTGGCAGGCGCTCGCTGTACACGAGTATATCCATATCAGGCGGCGCGGTGGTTGATATCGCAGGCATAAGGTAGTCAAAACCCGCAATCTCCTTGCAACCGAGCCTACCGTAGAAAGCCTTTCTTCTTATCCGATCAGCTTTGTCCTCGGTTGGCTTCTTGTCGGAGTCTACTTCCATGAGAAGGAATCGACCGATTAGCTCGGGACGTTTTCTGACCTCATCGAAGAGGAACCGCCCTGCGCTGTGGCCTCTGCGCTTGGCGTCAACCGCCATGTACTCCAGCAGACACGCGTTACAGTCGGCAAAGCAAAGGGTAATGGAAAAGCCGATAACCGTATCCTTTTCTATGGCAACGAGGAACAGGTAGTTGGGACGCTCAATCATCCGTGAGAGCACCGTAGCGCTTTTCCGCTCACTTGCTGGATGGGCGTCGGTATAAATCCTCACCAAGCCCTGGAAAGCAGGGTCGGTGGCCGTCATAATCCTATGTGTCTCCCAAAGATTTCGATCCAGAGCGGGTTCCCTCTTCGGCTGGCCTGTCGAATAGCGGAATTATATATGGCTACAACGTGGCTCTCATGGCCGGGCCTGATTCTTTCACGCGCTTCCATTGCGATTCTGCCCGGGGTCACGTCTTGGGCAGACCGATGTGCCACTACTCTTTTCGGATTGATGTGTCTGATAAATTCTGTTATCAGACAGATGAGGTAACACAACTTGGGCGGGGGCGATGTCGGATGGGCTGACGGTTCCTGGGTCAGAAATGTTGCCGGCATTGCCGCCGGTGCTCTCCGGATCACACACTCCAGAAATTCAGGAACGCGTCGAAAACTTCTTCCATTCGGTCGCCTCGATCTTTGAAGCCTGGGTCAACCGACGGAAATCTGGTCACACGCGCCGGGCTTACCGTGGCGATGTCATGGCCTTCGTGGGGTTCCGCGGCTTTGCCTGGCCACGCGACGCCGCGCATCTTCTGCGCGTCTCCATCCTCGATGTTCAGGCATTCAAGGAGCACATGGGAAAACACGGCGGGGCGCCGAAGACGGTTAACAGGCGGATTTCTTCGCTATCCTCGTTTTACAAGTTCCTAAGCGGCGCTGCCGCCGAGCTGCGGCTGCCCATCACGGTGCCGAATCCCGCGCATGCGCAGTTCATCTCGCGCGAATCCTCAGACCCGGTCGATGAGACCCGCGCTCTCTCGGAAACCCGTGCCCGGCAATTGATGGGAATGCCCGCCGGCGATTCCCTGCTCGATCTGCGCGACCGCGCCATACTGAAGTTCTATCTCTATACCGGCGCGCGCATTGAGACCGGCTGCAAGCTTAATGTCTCTGATTTCCACCAGGACGGCGACGAAGCGACGCTGCGGTTTCATCTCAAGGGAGCGCGCGCCAAGACCAAGGGCATTCATTTCAGTGCTGCGGAGGCGATCACCCAGTACGTCGGGGCGGCCGGAATCGAGAGCGGCCCCCTCTTCCGCCCTCGCCTCTCCGCGTATACGACGGATCTCCTTGCCTCCCGCCGCATGACCCAGCGCAGCATGTACCGGTTGCTGATGAACTATCTGGAGCGTCTGCCCGGCGCCATGCAGGAGAAAGAGCTGCCGTCGGGGGAAAAGATTCAGGTGTGCGTGTATTCGCCGCATTCGCTGCGGGCGACGACGGCCACCCTGCTGCTCGATTCCGGCGTGCCCATTGAGTCGGTCCAAGATCTGCTCGACCACAAGCACATCACCACCACGCAGATTTACGATAAAAGGCGGCGGAGCGTCAGGGATTCCGCGTCGCACAAGGTGCCGATTTAGGGAGTTGTTTGACTGCGCTAGACGAAGGAGCTGCACGATGGTCCGAGCAGACTCATACGGTGATGATCGGGAGACGGAGTATCTGACGTGAAGACCTTGGCTCGATACCTTGAGATTATCGTCGACCCTACCTTCGACGACTATCAGAACAACAGTCGTTCAGTTCGTCACGCTTACCTTGCTTGCGTCGCGATCTTCCACGCTGTTGGCTGAGGAAAAAGGTGTCCGCAGCGCAACTCTGCGTCAGCTCTGGAATAAAGAGTCACTATATTTCAAATTGGTGGACATCGTCGCGCACCATTTCAAGCATGTTCAAAGCTCTGATGAAAAGACACCGTTAAAAGGACCGGGGATACCGCTGCCACTTGTTCTTGGGTTTGATGATGCTGGCGAAAACATGGAGCTTAGGAACCTTTACTTTGTCATTCGAGATGCTGTGAGATTTGTTCATAAGAAAGCTGGAACAATTCACCCAAAGCTGCCGTAAGCCTCGCCACACGTCAGAGTGTTGCGCTAGACCTCAAACCGGCCGGTAAACCGCATTTATCACGTACCGAGGATCAAGAAAATCCATAGCCGAACTTTTTAAACGGGATCTGCTCGGGTCATGCAATTAGGCAATGATGCCCCGCCCGTGACCTCGCTAACGAGATCGAGGACGGCGTTCTGAATTTGTAGGGGCACCCGAACCGCCTCAAGTTAAATTTTGACGCCCGCCGTAACAGGCGCTAAGGTCTGCTGCCCACTCACTAATCCTTGAGCAGCTCAATGCCGAAAGTCCGAAAGTCCAGCATCCCATCACGTCCGGTTCAGCACCATATTCATATCATCCGGGGGCAGAAAGTCATGCTCGATTCGGAATTGGCTGCGCTGTACCAGGTGGAGACGTTTCGCCTCAATGAAGCGGTGAAGCGCAATCATGCCCGGTTCCCCGACGATTTCATGTTCCAGCTATCGCGCAAAGAGGTTGAAGATTTGACATCGCAAACTGCGATATCAAAAGCCGGAAGCGGCGGCAGGCGCACATTTCCCTATGCTTTCACTGAGCACGGGGTCGCTATGCTTTCATCCGTGCTCCGCAGTGAACGCGCAGTACAAATGAACATTATGATTATTCGCACCTTCGTGCATCTGCGGGAGATGATCGCAGCGAACAAGGACTTGGCGGAACGCATCGGAAAGCTGGAGGCCGGCCATCGGCAGGCAGCTTCCATCATCAATGTGCTGGTGGACGAAATCGACGGAATCGCTCGTGAAGTTAAGCATATGAAGGCCCTGCCCTCTTCGCCGGGCCGGAAAATAGGCTTCGACCTGTGAGCGAAGAAGCGGTTTGTCTCGGGAGGTCGAGGAAAGTGATTGCCAGTTAGTTATGTGGCGCAGCAATCCGTGCGATGATTTATGAAAATGTCGTGTCCTGCCTCAGTGAACGATCTGCTGTATCACTACACTTCCGAGTCCGGATTGCAGGGGATCATCGAATCGGACAGGATCTGGGCGACTCATATTCGCTTCCTGAACGACTACACTGAGTTCCGTCAAGCGTTCAGGGACAAATATGTTGAAGCGTTCGTGGACGCATTCCGCGAGGGGATGCGGAAGGATATCGACCATCTTGCCGCATCGGTTATCGGGGGTGTGCTCGCTAAACGGAATCACTCGGTCATCTTGGAAACCATTGAAGGTTCGGCAGCGAGAAACGAGACCTTTGTCTGCTCATTCACGTCGTCATTGCAAGACGGTTTCGATCCGGGTGATCGACTGAGTCAGTGGCGAGGCTACTCTCATTCCTCCCAGGGTTTCAGCCTGGGTTTCGAGAAGGACGCGCTTCAGAAACAGGTAGCGATCGATGAGCGAGGAGCTAAGGCGTCCGTTCTTGAGTGCATCTACGAAGACACCGGGGCGGAGTTCTCGTTCTTTCGGGAGATGGGACACAATGCCTCTCTCCGATTTAACGATCTCTGGCTGAGCGGCGAAGCTGTGCCAGACTCGTTTCCTACCAATATTCCCGCCGCTTCTGACGAATACATGAAGGCCAGCTTTTATTTTCTGAAGGCGCTGTCAAAAGCAACGGCGGAATTCTTTACAAACGCCGCGCGGATAAAACATAGCGGGTTTCGCGAGGAACGTGAATGGAGAATAGTACGACATGCCTCGCATGACGCGTTGAAACGCTCGGGATTGACCAAATTCCGCAAGGGACAATCTGGTGAAACACCCTATATCGAGATCCCGCTCGGGCTGGCCAAGCCGGAGTCCTCACCGCTGCGAAGGATTGTCGTCGGCCCAGGCTCCCATAAAGATGACATTAAATGTTGGGTTGAGTTATTGCTTGAACGCCACGGTGTCCGTGTCAGGCGGGGCCACAGTCCCGACATCGAGAACGGCGTCGAGGTGTCAACCTCCGCAATTCCGTACCGCTCGGCATGAAGAAAGGTGGTCGAGCACAGCATATGGCTGCCCGTGCTTCATCCCCTGCGTGATAAACCGGATTATCACGCGCTGAGGACAGGAGCAAGAAAGACATGATTAATCCTTTGCAGACCAAGTGGCGCAGCGACGATATAAGCTTTAGTGAGATTGAGAGTTGAGATTTGAATGACGCGAAAGCCGGATGAAGAACCCGATCTCAAGCTGGTCGAGGAGCTGATTTTTGCTCCGAAGGGGCTGGCACTCCAGAGATTCAGTCATTCGGAGACCGTGACCGGGCGAACGCCCGATTTTCGCGTGCTTCGGAAGGGGAAGCTTGCGGCTTTTTGTGAGGTGAAATCACCTCGCGACGACTGGCTCGACAACCAGCTCGACGTGGCGCCCCCGTTGGAGCTTGTGGGCGGTCTTCGGCCTGATCCTACTTTCAACCGCGTTGCCCGGCACGTTGAAAAGGCGGCTACGCAGTTCGACGCGGTGAATGCCGATCTCGCAGTTCCCAATATCCTTGTCTTCGTCAATCATGACCGAGCCTCTCATTTCGGCGATCTCCGCGAAACCCTCACCGGAATGTTCCATGCCGAGGGCGGGGAGCGTTTTGAAACTATGAACTATATTTCGGAGGGGCGACTTGCTGAGCCAAAGAAGCGAATCGATCTTTATGCATGGATTGATGGCCGCAAAAAGCGAGTTCAGGGCTACCTATTCAATGAGGCAGTGCCGGCGCGCGTGACCGGCATCTGCGAGCTGCTTGGATTAGACGCATCGAAAATCAGACACTGATCTCATATTCAGATATATGCAAGCGACTGAGCGACCGTTAGCTCTGCGCGCCGCCGAGCTCTTTGCGAACACCTCAGCACTCGGCCAGTCGGGAGAAACGCAGAGGTTCTGAGAGCGGGTGTCCAAGCCAGACGATACTATTTCTCGTTCAGATATAAAGCCCTATTGTTTTGTCGACTGATTGCAGTACGGATGCGTGAGCTGGCAGTTGCTTTCGGCACCTGTACCGCCATCACGGATGCGGGTGACGTGATCGTAGGAAACCGATTTGTTGGGATCGAGGTAGCCGTGACATACAGGGCAGCGCAGCGCATTCTGCAGCGCGCTTCTGATAAACGTCGCGCTCTTTGTGTCGTCGGAGAAATGCTTTGCGCCGCCGTATTCTACGCCGACGATGACCTTGCCGGTCACACCCGCGATTTCGATAATCTCCTCTTCGGTAGGAGTCTTTCCATCGGCGAGCTGGCGAAGGATGTAATCGAAAAGATTCGCTATCGTTTCATATCGCTTGCCACTGCGGGTCTGCTGAATGATGGCGGCAACGAGCTGCTTGTTTGCGACGATAAAATCCTCGAAGTTGCTGCGGTTGGCTGTGAACGTTTTGAAGAATTCGGAATCGTTGTTGATGAGCTTGCGCGCGATCAGCGTGGCGATGCCCATGAACAATGGCGTGGCATGGCGGCCTGACGGCCCGTAAAAGTAAACCGCTGGATGCAGCCCAAGGCTTCCGTCCTTGTTGCCGGTGATGCGCTCCGCCACTGCAAGGGCTCTGTCGAGCACGGCAATCGTGCCGCTGCCGTCCACGTCCTCGGCCTCTTCCTTTATTTCGGCAGGTTTGCCCTGCTGGTTTCGCTCCGCGATGAGGATGAAATCCGTCAACAGTGACAGTGCCGTGCGCACGCCTGCTACTCCGCCGAGCGGTAGGTCCAGTGTCTTGATGGGCGTATTAACTTCAGGCTCAAAGAGAATCTGAAACAGTGTCCGCGCCTTCTCTTCGATGATTTTCTGCTTTTCCTTTGTGAACTGCGACCAGTATTTATGCCCACTTCCCGCGCGGATGATGGAGCGTGCGGCGATGGCACCCGGTCTGCGCCGATTGCTGATAAGCAGCTGCTCAATGTCGTCGAGCGGTGTACCTTGGGTATTGATTTTGAAAAACGAGGCTTCGGCCTTGTCCGCATCGCCGAGCACCCACTGCACTGGAATTGCCCGCGTGCTGAGATTCTTCGCAAAGATACGTTCCGCTTCCGGCAGGTCCGCCTGCTGGTTTCTCGCCCGCCAGTGCTGCCAGGAACCGACCTCCTTGTCGATCAGGCGGCGTGTTTCCTTTGCGGCCTTCTTCTGGACATCTGTGATCTGGTATCCGAAAAACTGCTGAGAAAGCGGGCCGTCGCCGTAGTCGTCTTCAATCCAGGACCGCAGCGCACTCAGCCGGTGGCCACCGTCGATCACGAACACGTGCGCGGGAGACGACCAGAGGATAACCGACGGAATAAGGTCGCCGCTCAGGAAGCACTGGACAAGAGAAGCAACCTGCACGGGAGTCCAGTGGTTCGTTTCGCGCTGAAAGTCCGGTTTGCGCAGGTTGGGAAGCAGCGGTGAATCGCTTTGAAAGTCGCGCACGGCGATGGTCTGAATCTGAGTAGCCTGTACCGTATCCCCTTGGATGACGGCAAAGTCGGCGCGTGGAATCATCGCGTCAAGATTCACGAGTATCTTTCTTCCGGGCATAGTCTTCTCTTTCCTGCTCGCCTGTACCACTGCGATCTATCCATCATAAAGAGGCCATGCGCATACTGGCCGATTTAAGGAAGGTCTGCGCAACCCGTCGCTGTGAAGCTGCCTCAGGCTGAGCCGAGCCGCGGAGTCGGTGGAATCGACGGTGAGTTGCTTCCCGGTGGTGGCGGTGGCTCGGAACCCGCCGTTTTCGCG
>Ga0182015_10001501_pt1 | contig 30529 bp, 27 predicted proteins | sample 712P3MmetaG_FD_120478 | JGI IMG/M metagenome (GOLD analysis project Ga0182015, IMG submission 120478) | Permafrost microbial communities from Stordalen Mire, Sweden - 712P3M metaG | ecosystem: Environmental > Terrestrial > Soil > Wetlands > Permafrost | place: Sweden: Stordalen | collected... | reverse complement strand
GCCTTCCTTGTCGTCGTTGAAGACTACCTTGTCGACGGCCTTGAGCGTCACTAACTGGTCGATAACTCGTTGACCGGTACGCTTCACAAATACATATCGCGTCTGCTGCTCGATAATCTTGTTTCCTGCGCCCGCGATCCATTCGGAATCGACCACAAGCTCGCCCTCGTCCGGTCCGCTCTTGGTCGAGACAATCCGCGTGTATACCACCGTGCCCATCTTGGGCTGCTGTTCTGGCTTGATCGCGTCGGAGTTGTTCCAGAAGTCGAAGCCATTCGCATTTCCATAGTTGAACCACATGCCCGCGTGGTGCGGATGGTCCACACGTTCGCCGGGCAGCGGCGCAAGCGGATAGCCGCGCGTCACCGTCACGCCGTCGGAGTCAATGAGCGGATAGAGCACAGGCTTTTTCAGCGTGGTCGGCCACATGTATGTGGTGAATGGCTTGCCGTCGATGGTCACGTCAACGCGCCGGGATGCTTCGTTCGGGACGACCTCAACGCCCTTGCCCTTCGCCGCGGCGAAGGCGGAAGTCGCAACGAAGAGACATTCGACCAACAACAATACGGCGCTGATTCGGCGCAAAGGCGGCATCGTATCCCACCCTTTTCGCAGAAAACGCGAAAAGGATGGGGCACCCAGAGGATTGGATGGGGCACCCAAATGTTGATGGGCCGGATCGCTACGCATACACCTTGCCTCCGGCCATGATCCGCTGGGTCTTCTCGTCGAAGGTCACCTTCTGGCCAGTTTGAATCGCGGCCACGTTCATGCAAAGCGCAACACTGTGGCTGTAGCCCGCTTCAATCGAAGCATTGGGCGTCTTGCGGCTGCGCACGCACTCCATCCAGTTGCGCATGTTGGCGCTGGTCATGGGATCCTTGCCGGTGTTGGCGTCGGTATACGAGCCCTGCGCCTCCTCCGACAACGAGAATGCCTTCAGCTTGTTCTCTTTCATGTCCATGGCCGCGGCCTCTCTCGCGCTCAGACCGCCGGTCGGCGTCACCTGCTGCTTGTCCATGTCGATCATGCCGCCGTTGGAGTAGTAGAGCTCCTTCACGCCGCCGGCCGAGTTAGTGAACCGCGACGAGTACTGGACTTGAAACCCCTTAGTGAGGTCGTCGAGCGGGCCATAGTCGAAGACCGCGGTCATGGTGTCCCAGTTTTCGCGGCCGTCCTTCCACAGGTAGATGCCGCCGTTGGCCACTACCGAGCGCGGATGCGGCAGCCCGGTGAACCAATGCACGGTGTCGATCTGGTGCACCAGCCACTGGTCGGGAATCCCCGACGAATACGGCCAGAACAAGCGGAACTCAAGATACTTGCGAGCGTCGAAGGGCACATGCGGCCGGTTGAGCAGGTAACGCTTCCAGTCCGTGTCCTCTTCCTTGAGCAACGGCACCTGGTCGGGCCTGCGCCAGCGCCCCGGCTGGTTTACGTTCCACGTCATCTCCACCATCACAATGTCGCCAAACTGACCGCTCTTGATGTACTCCGCGGCTTTCATATACGCAGGTGTGGACCGGCGCTGGGTGCCGACCTGCACGATCTTGCCGGTCTTGTGCACGGCGGCGCGGAAGGCTTTGGCATCGGCCATGGTGTGCGCCGTCGGCTTCTCCACATATGCATCGCGCCCGGCGTTCACCGCCTCCACGCCATGCAGCGCGTGCTGAAAGTCCGCAGTGGCCACGAGAACTGCGTCGACATCTTTGCGCGCGTAGAGCTCGTCGTTGTTGCGGACGGCGTCAACCTTCGCGCCCGAGAGCTTCTCGATGTAGGCCACGCCTTCTTCGCGGCGGCGGTTCCATAAGTCGCTGATGGCGACAAACTCGAAGTTGAGATCCTTGGCGCTCTCAAGGAATGCGGGGATCAGGGACTGCTTCATGCGGTCTCCGCAGCCCACCACGCCTACGCGCACCCGATCGTTCGCGCCTGCGATCGCCGCATAGCTCTTCGCGTTCCAACTTACGGCCGTAGCCGCGAGCGCCGCGCTGCCGGCCTTCAAAAATTGCCGCCTGCTTCCGTGTGTCAGTGAAACTCCGTCCGTGAGCGTCATACATCACTCTCCGTCTTTTTGAATTTGTTTTGAGTCCGGCTTTTTCGTTCGCGAGTCGTCTGCAAACCAATGGTCAGACCACCAACTGGTGTTCGTCAATAGGTAAAAACGCCCAAAGGATGAATATTTTCTGGCCTTAAGGCGTGCTTAAGTTTCGGTGTTCATCTCGAATGATCCAACAGCGCGGCTGCTATACTCCTACCCAAGAGAGAGCCGTGCAACGGAGCCAGCGCCAAAACGGAATCCTGCTGTTTGCGGTCATCGCAATTGCGGCTGCGCTGCTCTGCCTGCTGGCGCTGCACGGTACTTCCGACCACAGTCCCGACTGGGTTGCGATTGTGCCGCTGCTTTTTGTGGGCCTCATCTCTCCGCTGAGCCTGCTTCCACGGATGGCTTTCGTCTACGCCAGTCGCGTGCCTGCGGCTCCAGCCCTTCTCATACGCTTCCAGCGCCCACCGCCCTTCGCGCGCGGTTAATTCCTACAAGAGCAAAAGCCAGTCAGGCCACGGAGCAGATCTGTCTGCATTTCGCCTGATCCTTTTTCATTTCGGAAGTTTCAGCCTGGAATCTCAGAAGGGTGCTTATGTACATCGACTCGATCCGAGCCTGGGTCATGCTTGCCGGGTTTCTGGCGTTTGTGCCGCTCGTTGTAGCGCTCATCTTCTTCATCCTGTCGCGGATCGATTTCCGGCAGCGGAAGCGGCGAGGCGGCCTCCAATCGAAGATCTATTCCATGTGCCTGGTGGCCGGAATCGGGTTTCTTCAGTTTGTCCAAACTTTTTATCAGCCGAATCTCAGCTACGTCCTATCGGCCATTGAGGACGAGGACGCCGACGAGGACGATCAGGGCGGCCCCGACTCCCCGCATAAGCACCTGCACCGGCAACTTCGTCGCATTCGCCGCGGCCAGCATGTCGACCGTCTTCAGGTAAGGCTATGACTTCTGGCCTCACTCGCTTCGGTCGCATTCACCTCTGCTGCCCTCACTCCCGCTGCATTCGCATGAATCCGCAGCGGCCCGAGTTACGTATGTTCTCTTGTGCCGAGCCTCCATCAACCCAAGCTGGCCATCACACCCGCGCAACCCTTAACCATTTACACTGGTAAACGGAGATATTCGTGGTTTTCGATACTGTTCTAACTAAAGTCTTTGGCACCGCAAACGAACGCGTCATCAAGAAACTGTGGCCCGTGGTGGCGACGATCAATGCCCTCGAGCCTGGCATCCAAGTGCTTTCCGATGAGGAACTGCGTGCCAAAACCATCGAGTTCCGCAGGCGGATTGCCGAGCGCGTGGCCGAAGCCACAAAGGGCATCGAGGATCCCGACGAAAAGAAAAAGGTGCAGGCCGAGGCCGAAAAGCAGGCTCTCGACGAGATTCTGCCTGAAGCTTTTGCCGTAGTCCGCGAGGCCGGCTGGCGAAGCGTGCAGATGCGCCACTTCGACGTCCAGCTCATCGGCGGCATGGTGCTGCACCAGGGCAAAATCAGCGAAATGAAGACCGGCGAAGGCAAGACCCTGGTGGCCACCCTCGCCTGCTATCTCAACGCGCTCGCCGGGCACGGCGTTCATGTGGTCACCGTGAACGACTACCTGGCCAAGCGCGATGCGGAGTGGATGGGCAAGATCTACGAGTTCCTCGGCCTCACCGTCGGCGTCATCGTGCACGACCTTGACGACAGCCAGCGCCGCGCAGCCTACGCCAGCGACATTACCTACGGCACGAACAACGAGTTCGGATTCGACTACCTGCGCGACAACATGAAGTTTGAATTGAAAGACTGCGTGCAGCGTGGCCACTACTACGGCATCGTCGATGAAGTCGACTCCATCCTCATCGACGAGGCGCGCACCCCGCTCATCATCTCCGGCCCCACGGATCAGACCACCGACAAATACGCGCGCGTGGTCAAAATCATCCCTCAGCTCGAGAAGGGCGAAGAGGTGGAGTGGAGCGATCACAGGCGCCAGGAACAGCTCGGCATTCGCCTCGATGAAGGCGAAAAGTACTTCTCAGGCGACTACATCGTCGACGAAAAGCAGCGGACGATCGGTGTGACGGATCAGGGCTGGGAAACGATCGAGAAAGTGCTGGGCATTGGCAACATTGCCGACGCAGAAAACTGGGAGCTCAAGCACTACGTCGAGACCGCAATCAAGGCTCTGGCCCTTTATCGCCGCGATGTCGAATATGTGGTCAAAGACGGCGAGGTGATTATCGTCGACACATTCACCGGCCGCCTGATGCCCGGGCGCCGCTGGAGTGACGGGCTACATCAGTCGATTGAAGCCAAGGAAGGCGTCGCGATCAAGAAGGAAGATCAGACGCTCGCCACCATCACGTTCCAGAATTACTTTCGCCTTTATAAGAAACTCAGCGGCATGACCGGCACCGCCGAAACCGAGGCCGCCGAATTCGAAAAGATTTACAAGCTCGAGATCGTAGTTATCCCAACGAACAAGCCGATGCGCCGCAAGGAAAACCCTGACGTTGTTTACCGCACTGAAAAAGAAAAGTACACCGCCGTCGCCGAAAGCATCGTCGAGCTCCACGAGAAGAATCAGCCCGTCCTCGTCGGCACCACGTCGATCGAGAAGTCCGAGCGCCTCTCTGCAATTCTTCAGCGCAAGGGCGTCAAGCACGTGGTGCTCAACGCCAAGTTCCACGAGCGCGAGGCCGAGTACGTAGCGCAGGCCGGCCGCTTCGGCTCCGTGACCATCGCCACCAACATGGCGGGCCGCGGTACAGACATTCTGCTCGGCGGCAACGCCGACTTCATGACCCGCCAGGAGCTGGTGAAGAAGAGCAACGCTCGCGCCATCAGCGCCAACGAGGGCGCCATCAACCCCATGGCCCCGGCGGGCTTTCAGCGCTTTTACTACCAGGGCCAGGAGTTCGAAGTCTCCGATGCCGATTGGGCCGAAGCTCTAAAGGGCTACGCCGATGCCGCGCTCGTGGATCACAACCAGGTCATCGAATCCGGCGGCCTGTTCATCCTCGGCACCGAACGCCACGAGTCCCGCCGCATCGACAACCAGCTCCGCGGTCGCGCAGGCCGTCAGGGCGACCACGGCGAAAGCCGCTTCTTTCTCTCGCTTGAAGACGACCTCATGCGCATTTTCGCGCGGCAGTGGGTCTCCACGCTGCTCGAGCGCCTCGGCATGGAAGAGGGCATGCCGATCGAGTCCAAGATGATTTCAAATCGTATTGAAGGCGCGCAGAAGGCGGTCGAAGCGCAGAACTTCGAAAGCCGCAAGCATCTGCTCGAATACGACGACGTGATGAACAAGCAGCGCGAAGCCGTCTACGGTCTGCGCCGCCAACTGCTCGAAGGCGTCGACCAGCGCGACCTCGTCCTCGAGGACTACGCCGGCGGAATCCTCAGCTCGCTCCTTGAAGAGTTCTGCCCTGAGAAGCTTCACCCCGATCAGTGGGACCTGAAGGGTCTCGAAGAAAAGCTCATCGATCACTTTGGCTTCCGGCTTGAGCCCTCCGGCATCAAGCCGCTCGAGATCACCCGCCACGAACTCGGCGAAGAGATATTTGAGCGTCTCAAGGCCGATTACGAAGCAAAGGAAAAGATTCTCACTCTCGAAACCATGCGCTATCACGAACGCATGGTCATGCTCAGCGTCATCGACGGCCTGTGGAAGGATCACCTTCTTTCGATGGACCACCTGAAAGAAGGCATCGGCCTGCGCGGTTATGCGCAGCGCGATCCGCTTGTCGAGTACAAGCGCGAGTCCTTCGACATGTTCGAAGCTATGATGCTGAAGTTCCAGGAAGACACAGTCCGCTTCCTGTTCCGGATGCAGATTCTCGGGCCCGACGGCCAACCGGTCGGTGCAGCTCCCGCACCCAATCGCGAGGTTCCCAAGGCCCCACCTGTCGCCAGCGCCCTCCGCCCGCCCAGTGTCGAAGGCGAGCCGCGCGAAATCTCGATGCCTACGCGTCAGCCCTCGACAACGATCGACGCGCTCGAGAAAGAGTTTGCCCGCAAGAAGGCGCGCGAGCTTGAAGCAGCAACCAGGGCCGGCGCAGGCGATGCCTCGCAGCCCAACCAGCGCCGAACAGGAGAAAAAGTAGGGCGCAACGATCCATGCCCCTGCGGCTCAGGTAAGAAGTACAAGAAGTGTCACGGCGCGGAGTAGGCGCTTATCCCACCCTTTTCGCAAAAATACGCGGAAAGGATGGGGCACCCAGGCATTCGATCCCGAAGGGTTGGACTTCAAAAGCAAAAAGCTGATCGCATCTGCGGCCAGCCTTTCTTGACCGGCTTGCAGGATGGAATCCTCCATGACGAATGCGCCGAAACGCTTAGAACCACGATGGCCTGCGATGCTCGCTCTCCTTGCGGTGGGCTTGTTGCACCTGGCAATACCAGAATCCCTATCGATAGGCCCTGATTGGCTGCTGATTACTGTCGTCGGAGTCTTGTTGATTCCTACGGCATGGGCGCGGCAACGCGGATTGGATAATCTCAATAAGATTCTGGGCTATGTGTTGGCGTCCATTGTGACGCTTGATATGGTCTGGTCACTTGGTTTGCTTTTAGCGGCGTTGCCTTCGCACAGGGAATCGCCTCAAGATTTGTTGCGCTCGGCATCTGCCCTGTGGATCACGAACATCCTCGTATTTGCATCATGGTATTGGCGGCTTGATGCCGGAGGCCCTCGTGCACGTGAGTTGCGCGGCGTCCATACCGATGGAGCCTTTTTGTTTCCGCAGATGACACGCTTTCAACATGGAAAATCGGACGCGCCGGAACAATCCTGGAGTCCGGGGTTCGTGGATTACTTGTTTCTCGCTTTCAATACGAGCACCGCGTTTTCTCCCACAGACTCTCCGGTTCTGTCCTCCTGGGCAAAGATTCTGATGATGATTCAAGCGCTCATCTCGTTCGCTACGGTAGCCCTGTTGGCGGCGCGTGCTGTAAACATCCTTTAGGACCGACCATTGCGAACAACAATCCGATTGGGCAAGATCGGAGATTTGGGCGGATCTGCCGATTTCCCGCACACGTGGGCGGATTCACAACGAGGTAATTGCTGACTTGCCGGTGACACTTCCGCAGTGCGCAGATCTCATTTACTCGCAATCGCGTACATCGTAATCGACATGGCCGGAAACAACTGGTCTTTCAGCACGCTCGCCTTGGTCTTGCTGTTCGCGCTTGATGTCTTGACCGCGGGAAGCGCGCGAATCTGCGTGAGGTCCGCGCCGCTGTACTGATAGACCTTCGCCGGACCTTTGGCCTTGAATTGGTCAAGCGTCAGATCGGACCGCAGGTCGCCAAATGTTTTGTTGATTACAACGACGGTGATCGCATGATCGGCATAGCGCCGCGCCGCATAGACGGCGAGCTTGCCCTGATCGGCGCTCTGGGCTGTGAGGCTTGTGTTTCCGAATTCTCCGCCAGCGTCGTCATAGTTGCGGAACATTTTGAAGGCAAACATCAAAGGCGAATTCAGGTCCGGAGGTCCCCAGACCGCGCCAAGGTCGAGGCCCTCGCGCCCGAAGATACCCAGGATGTCAGCCTGCGCGACAGCCCCGCTGATGTGTTCCGGCCCGCCCCAGTTGTACTCGGTGATCGCGGTCTTCGTTCCCGGATAGTTGTCCGCAACCCATTTCTTCATGCGCGGAATCATCTGCGGGGCAAGCGGCTTCATCAGGTTGTCGGGGTCCTGGAAGCGGAAGTTGGTGTAGGTCGCGTCCCAGAATACGCGTGTCGAGTCAAGAACTGCTTTCTGTTGCACGCTCGTGCCTGCGGGCTTCAGCATGGCGTCGTTCGCCGCAAAGTAGGTATGCAGGTCGAGATAATCGAGCAACCGCGTGTGTTGCGGATCAGCATCCTGCGCCGCTTTGAACGCGCGCAAATAATATTCGATCAGCGGGACGTTCCCGTGAGCCATTCGATCGGTAGGTGGGTTCTTGGCGGCACTCAGCCAGTGTCCTTTAAGCCATTCGTAGTCTTTCCCCGAATAGAAATACGTCAGCCAGAAATCGATCACGGGCCCACTGACTTCAGCGGTAGGGTCGGCGGCCTTGACCGCCCTCGCCGCCTTCAGACCGTTCTGCGTCACCTCGTCGTATGTGAAGGCCAAAGGGTGCACATCGCGATGCGTTTTATTCCACCACGTCGGTTCATTGTCGAGCGCGTAGATGGCCACGCCGCCGTTCGCAGCGTTGCCAAACTTGCTCACCAGGTACTTCACCCACTCCGATGTCCAGCTTTCATCCACGGGCATGGAGGTATCGGCGGGATCGTTGCCAGTAACCGGAGTTCCGTCTTTCTTGATGCCGTTCCCATAGTCATGCCAATACGGATCGGTCTTTTGTTGAGGGCCGTACTTTGCCACTGAAAAGCCGGAACCGGGCGTGCGCGATTTTGCGACCCAACCCATTACGGGTACAGTTCCCATGGTCTTGGCGCCGACGGCCCGATCTGCGACCACCTGCGCGTTAAATTCGGATTCATCGGGAGACTTGGGATTGGAGTTGTGCGAGACCTCAAAGAACCAGTCGTCGCCGCTATTGGTGACGTCGAGCTTGTAGTTGTACCGGGAGTCGCTGTCCCCGCCCCAGCGGTTAAGCGGTAGCCGCACCTCTTGAGCCACCTTCTCTGCCTGGCGCTCCTGGCCCGGAAGCCGCCAGGAGTTCATCCCATAGATGAATGGGCTGATGGGGTGCGTCGCCGCCGCCGCATCCACCACGAGCGCCGGGCCCGCTGCCAACGGTGGCGCAGCGAACGTAATGGTTGCGCTTGCCGATTTGGTAGGGTCCGCTGTGCTGGTGGCCTTGATCGTCGCGACCGCCGGTGTGGGGTAAGGCGTGAGATACATCCCGGTCTTGCTGATGGTTCCCAGCGCAGCGGTGCCTCCCACCACGTCATTGACCGACCACTTCAAGGCCGAGCTGAAGGCTCCCGTTCCTTTGACGGTCGCTGCGAATTGCCTGCTGTCCCCGGGAGCCAGCGTTACATGGTCGGAGTCGATCTCCACCGCGGTGACCACGCCGGGAATCTGGGCCGGGGGCATCTGTTCGGGAGTTTTGTTTTCCTGCGCGCTCAACGCGATTGGGCCGGCGCACAGCAGGAGAGCCGCCATGCAGCTGACCAGGTAAAGCGCTGCATTCAGCCGTTGGAGCCCGCGCCGCACACCTGAGATCGTCAGCACACTCGGGATGGAATGAAGCAAAGTCACGAGAGCCTCCCGCGCTCAAGGCCAACGTCGCGCAACATGCGGAGGGTTGATCTGACCCGTAGTCTAACAGCGACCGCCAGTTTTTCTGTGGCGTCAATCACCGTTCACGCGCATCGGTCAGCGCCGCACGGACGAAAGGGTTGGCCGTAACGACCCCTGCCCCCGCGGAGTTGGAGGAGCGGTGTTTGTTCCAGTTCTACAGAGAGCCCCTCGCGCAGGGTTCCGTCGAAAACCGAATCGCCTGTCTGATTATCAAAATCGGCGAGAACAATCGTGCCGGTGTCCGTGAGTTTTGAGGCTCAGTGAAAGTGATAGTAGAAGTAACCTGCGACGGCGCTCCCGATCAGAAGCGCGACGGCGGAAACGATCAGCTTCCAGTGTCTTGCGAAGACGCCTCGTGCTCCGGAATGCGGGGTGGTTGCCGCTGGCGTCGACACGGTATTGCGCTTCAGGCGCAAGAGATCGGCCCGGACCTCCGAAGCGTGCTGATAGCGCAGTTCGGGATCTTCCTGCAGACATTTCACAAGGATGCGCCTCAGCTCCGGTGACCCCTGGGGGCCGAGATCGGCCACAGCCGTCAGAGGACCGGCTTGCTTGCCGGTGAGCACCTGGTGAAGCAGGCAGCCGAATGAGTAAATATCCGATCGCGCATCGGCCCGTGTACCGTTCAATTGTTCCGGCGCCATGTAGCGCGGCGTGCCCATCAAGGCGCCGGACGCGGTCAGATCGGAACCGGTGGTATCTTCAGGGCCGGCCTTCATCTGCGCCAGACCGAAGTCCAGCAGCTTGATTCCGTAAATCGAAAGCAGGATATTGCTCGGCTTCAGGTCGCGATGAACGATGCCTTTCAGGTGCGCCGATTCGAGGGCGTCGCAGATCTGATCTGCATATTGCAAAGCCTCTTCGAGAGGAAGCGGACCTTCGAGCGGAGTTCCTTCGATGTATTCCATCACCAGGTAATCGGGACCCACGTCGTAGAGCTGGCAGATATGGGGGTGATTGAGGGCGGCAATGGCGCGCGTTTCGCGCTCGAAGCGATGGATGAAGCTCGCGCTGGATGTCTTGATGGCTACGGTACGGTCCAGGCGGGTATCAAGTGCGCGGTAAACCATGCCCATGCCCCCCTGGCCGATGAGGCTCTCAATCTGATACGGACCCAGGCGAGCTCCCTGTTCGAGACCAACTGTTGCGGATTCGGCCAGCAATGCGCCCGGCGGATGGTCGAGCAGTCCCCCACTTGCGTTCGCCTGTGCAAGCAGCGACTCGACCTCGAGGCGAAGCGACTCATCGCCCAAACAAAACTCATTCAGCAGGCTCTTGCGGTGGCTCTCGTCGGCGTCAATCACCCGATTGAAGATGGTCTCCACTTTGAGCCAGCGTTCACGATCCATGCGCTTCTCCGCTCATTTCGCGCAGCAGCCACGCTTTCGCCAGCCGCCAATCGCGAGCTACTGTCTCCGGGGATACCTCCAAAACCTGGGCCGTTTCCTCCACGCTCAAGCCGCCGAAGAAGCGCAACTCCACCACCTTGCTCTTGCGTTCGTCCAACAGCGCCAGCGCTTTGAGCGCATCGTCGATGGCAATCACCTCAGCATGGGCGGTGAACCCAACCTCCGGGGCCTCGTCGAGCGGAACCACGAATGCGCCGCCACCCCGCTTGTCCGAGTGATGGGTGCGCGCCATGTCAGTAAGGATGCGCCGCATCTGCCGTGCGCAGAGGGCGAAGAAGTGCGCCCGATTTTGCCAGTCCACCGGCCGAAGATCCGAAAGCCGCAAATAAAGTTCGTTGATCAGGGCAGTGGGCTGCAGGGTGTGGCCTTCGCGTTCGCGGATCATGGCCCGGCGGGCCGCCTGGTGCAGTTCGCGGTAGACCTGGGGCGTCAGCTTATCCAAGGCCCGCTCGTCGCCGCCGCGCCACGCCTGCAGCAATTGCGTGATCTCGCCGTCGCTTTCGCTCATCGATTGACCCCGGAGAATGAAGCTAGCTGCTTCTACAGCCGAAACTACCACAGGCCCGCCGGGGTTTTGGCCATCGCACTGCGAAATAGTTTTGCCGGCCATTACAGTTTTTGCCGGCGCATCCCGCTAATGAGAGTGAAAGAGACACGCACAGGCGGCCGGGCAATCGTGGTCACCGTGACTCATGGAGGAATGACATGAAAAACCGAATCCTTGCACTCGTCGGGTTGGCTCTGCTTGCTGGAGTTTCAGCCTATGCCCAGAACCAGGAAACCGTTCGAGTTGATGTGCCCTTCGCTTTTCGGACCGGCAACCAGCTGTTGCCTGCCGGCCGGTATGAGATCCAGCACATGAACCGCAATGTGGTCAGACTGCAAGGTCCCGGAGGAGTAGCCGGAGCTGCCATGGTTCATCTGGCGCTCGCGCAGACGGCTCCCAAAGAGGGATATATTCTCTTCCGCCAGATCGGGAACCGATATTTCCTCGGAGAGATTTGGTCGCAAGGACAAGCCGATGGCGACGCGATCGCCCCCGGCCCCGCTGAGAGAGAAGCTCTGGCAGCCCTCAAGTCGGATAATGACTCGAAGCGAGTTGCTCTGAACACCGTTCCCACATTCCAAAGCGGGCAATAATGCCAAAAGCGCTCCCGACGCCCCCAGCGGCATAGCAATGTCGCTGGGGGTCGTTTCTTTGCGGACCGGCATTGCTTCGCGGCCCAACAGCGCCGCACCGGCGAAAGGGTCAGCCGCAACGATCGATGCCCTCGTGGATCCAAGAAGAAATACAACTAGTGCCACGGCGCGTAGTAGCGCCCGCCTATCGCAGCTTCTCGCACTCTCCCCGCGCTTCAAGACACGAATATCCGAGTCGGCGTCTCCATCTTTAGCTTTGCGGTTTGTGCAACTCAAAAGCGCACGCAACCGAAAACTTGGGGAGCGCTACCTTAGAACCAAATCTCTGGCGATTGAGTCGGTTCGGCGGTCATGGCAGCTGGATGCGGTAGAGGTTGCGGCGAGTATTCAGGCGAGTGTAGGAGTAGACGGAAGGGTTGAGCGCTGATTCCACTTGCCAGGGGATTATCCTGGTCTCTTTCGGCTTTCCAAAGTCTTCGAAGCGCCTGCCTGCCACCGGTGGAAGCTTTGGCAGCCCAGTCTCGCGCATCACAGGTAACGCTAAACTCTTTCCGCCCTGATCCGGGTAGTTGAGATAGAGGAATCTTCCGCTGGTATCCCAGTTGAACAGACAATATCCGGCGCACACTGTTACCGCCGCGGATCCATCCACCGCAAGCGCCTTGGCCGTGCCCAGATCAATATGCTCTTCGTCGCCGGGACCAGGCATCTCGACAGCGACCCAGCTGCCATCGGGGGAGACGTCGTAGATTTCCAGAATGCGGTCGGGAGAGATTTTCTTTCGGGCGCTGCCGTCTGTTCTCATGCGATAGAGATAGCTCGAACCGCCTTCTATAGCTCGAAAGACCAACTCCCCGTCAGGCAGGAAGTAAGGGGAATCTTCCGCTACCGCAGAGGAGATGCGCGCTGGGGGTTTGATTCGGCTGGCCGGGGCGACCCAAAGGTTCGAGGCGCCGCTCTGGTCATTCATGGTAAAAGCAACTTCCTTCCCGTCTCGCGAAACGGAGTAGGCAAGCATGGGGTAACCGGGCAGCACCCTCTCCACTTTTCCGCCGCCGAGGTCCTTCATCCACAGTTCTTCGCCCTGGGTTTGGCCGTTGGACATGAGGAAATAGAGACTGCGTCCGTCGGAAGAGAACGATGGCGACGAAGCATTGCCCTCGGAAGAGATCTGATGTTCTCCATCCTGGTCGTGCAACCACACGGTGCGATCCTCTGAGCCGACGGAAGTAATGAGCGACTTGCCGTCGGGGGCCATCGCAATTCCCTCCTGGGAGGTTGGGCCAAACGTGAGTTGCTCGGCCTCCCCGTCGGGAAAACGCTGCCTCCAGATATGGGAGCCGGACGCGGCCTGCCAACCGGCGCGCCCAACCCTTCCAGTTTCCGCGGTCGAAGTGAGGTAAATCCATTCGCCATTGGGCGACCAGGCACCCGCGAGGCATATGCCACTGGGTGGGCCCACAAGTTTGACGTCGTGCCCGCCCTGGAACGGGACAACGCGGCAGGGCAAGATTTTGCCCTGACTGTCCATCTCAACCACCAGTACCCATCGACCATCCGGCGAAAGATAGGAATGATGCGCCATGCTGCGCGCTCCAGCGGGCATATAGACGTCGCGGCTGTTTGCCCGGTTTTCATCCGTGGTCACAACCACCAGATGAAGCCCTTCTCTCATCTCAGAGAAGAGCAGTCGCTTCCCTTGCTCGATCCAGGTCAGGGACGAGGAATTGGGCAGAAGGAGGTGAGGGTTGCCACCCAGAGCCGACACCTCCCATGTGTCCCAGGGGTCGACGATGCTGTAGACAATGCCGGAGCCATCCGGGGAGAACGTAGGGGCAAGTTTCAAGGCATCGTCGTTGGTAAGCTGGACCGGCTCGCCGCTTGGAAGCAGCTTGACGTAGATCTGTCCTCGGCCCATGAATGAGTCGCTTCCCCTGATGAACGCGAGCATACGCCCGTCTGGGGACAACGCAGGATAGACTGCGGAATCGGTGAAAAATGTCAGCTGCTCCCACTCTTTGTCGCCACGGGGCTTTGTTGGAGACGAGCGAAAGAAGAAAAACGCTCCGCATGCGGCTGCCAAAAGAACAACCGCTACCCAAGCCCACCGGCTGGTCCTGGCGATCGGCTTGTTCCACAACCCCGGGGCTTCTGGCTTCGGGCTAGCTTCCGGTCTCGGCGCTGGGTCGGCCACGGATGCGACCACTGAAACTGACCCTACAAACCGATAGCCCCGCTTGGGAACCGTCTCAACATAGTGTGGACCGGTAGCATCGTCGCCTAGCGCTTCTCTCAGCTTGCCCACCGCGACCCTCAGGCTGCTATCGAACTCGACGAAAGTATTCCCTTCCCAAATGCGGCTTTGAATCTCCGACCTTGTGACCACTTCGCCTGCATTTTCCAAAAGAATGATCAGCAGTCGGAATGGCTGATCCTGGATTCTTACTCGCTTGCCTAGCCTCAGGAGTTCGCCGGTAGCAGCGTCCGCTACGAAGGGGCCGAATCGATAAGTAGTCCCTGAAAAAGGCTGCAAGGCTCAACCTCAGTCGGCAATTTAGGACGTTACGGTTATGAAGCGCGTGCAGAATCGCTTTTGCGCCGAGCTTAACACGCGTTCAATTGGTTTACAACGCCTCATGAACCCGCTTTATATCAATTAGATGCCAGTTAACAAAGGATTCACGCCCAGTTTCGTTGACCTCAGGTTCCATCTGGGTTCTTCTGCGTCTGGGCATGGCAACTACCGAGGGCCGGCTCCTGTCCCCAAGGAGGAATCATCATGAAAAATTTCCAAATCCAAGTTTCACCGCGAGTTCGCATCGTTGGATTGGCCGTCGCTGTCACGCTCTGGTCAACTGTCGCGTCTGCCGACTCCATCTACCTTGTCAGCGAAAGTGGAGTTTTCGCGGCCAATGCGCCAATAACCGCCGAGAGCGCGCCCAACGCCGCGTTCAGCTACTCATTCCTCACCAGTTCCACACCCGTAGTCAACTACACCATCCCGCCGTTCATCCCAGCGTGTGGTTCCGCATGCGGCTTTGACGCGCAGTTTAGCGATTTCACGTACACCCTGAACGGAACAACGGTCGATACCGGAACCCCCGACCTCAGTTGGTTTAACACAGACGCTGGTGGGCTAATAGACCTCGCCTTTGCGGACGGCCAATTTTCTCTATACGGCGACCAGGCATACTCTGGTCAGGAAAGCGCCCCCACAATCCTTCCCGGGATCTATCCCCTTGACCCAACGCAATCAGTATTCGAGTTGGACATGGCTGGCGACGGCGCCACTCCCCTCTATGGCGATCTTGAGATCACAGCGACACCGGAGCCATCGAGTCTTCTGCTGTTGGGCACAGGGTTGGCGGGCTTAGCCGCTGGGCTCAGGAGAAGACTACGTACTGTAAGTCGCTGCCCCAAGCCATTGCCATCAGCCGACACCCAATGAGCCGGGCCGCTGGCCGAGGTCTCCCGAGCATAACCCCGCGCAATCTGAAGCTTCGTTTGGATGAAACGAAGGCAATCCTGAGGAGTCTCTGGCGGTCAGCAACGAAGCACACTGGCCCGCGAAAGCGTCTACCCGAAGAAGCTGAATATCCGCTTCTTGTCTGAGCTGGCGGGCAGACCGCACGCAGAGCGCGCCATCTGGTGCAGGATCTTCGAAATCGCCGAGTCTTCCATGGCCAGCGCTACCGCTGTGTTCCGCGTGCGCCGTGCCGTTGCCCAGTCATCGGGAACCTTCCACTGCGCCGGCCGCGTGAGCGCCTTCGTAATGTGGTCCTCGTCAAAGATCAGTGCATGCGGCACGTAGCGGTTGAGCACAATCTGCAATTGCTCGCCCCGCAGCGGAAAGAACCGTGTGATCATCCGGTTCGCGTTGCGCAGCTCCGACACGCCCACCTGTGTGACAAGGTATACCGTCGACGCATCTTCAAACACCGTCGAGTCGATCCACTCAATGCTTGACCCCACATCTACCACCACATACCGGAAGCTCGTTCGCGCCACCGCGATCAGCTTGTCGATAGCCTCCTGCGTCACGTCGCCGCGAGAGAACTCACCCGGCGCCGCCAGCACAGAAAGCCCTGAAGCGTGCGTCGTCAGCAGCGACGCGAGGAAGCTTGAGTCCAGCCGAACAAAGTGTTCAAGCGCGCTATTCACGGAGTACTGCGCAATGATGCCCAGGTTGATGGCCGCATCGCCCAAAGGTTGCCCCAGGTCGATCAGCAGTGTCTTCTGCCCGCTCTCCTGCGCCAGCGCAATGGCAAAGTTCGACGACAAAGTGGTAACGCCGCAGCCGCCCTTCGTCCCCACAAACACAAACAGCTTGCGTGGCGTCCACTTTCCACGCTGCGCGGCGGGTGTCCGCAACGAAACGCGCGCCAGTGCATCGGCCAGGTCGTCGGCCATAATTGGCAGCGTGAGGAACTCGCGAGCCCCCGCGCGCATGCTGCTCACCACCAGCTCCCGGTCTGTCTTCTCGGAGTAGACCATCACCATGGCCCCGCCGCTGGCAAAGATTGCCTCCACCACGTCAAGCGCGTACTCCGGATCGCTGTCGAGATCCACCAGGATCACGTCATAGTGCTTGGCCAGCATCTCCGGGAGCTCTTCAAGGTTGGTCGGATACGACGTAAACTCCCGCATTGCCCCAACGTTGCAGTCGGCAAGCGCGGCAGCCACTGCCTTCCGGCGTGCTTCGTCGGGTCCGATCAACGTTACGGTCAGATTTCCTGCAATCTGTTCATCTGAGGGCATATGAGAAGGGGTTCCTGGCCTGATGCGCCAGCTCCAAGTTTACCTTGCAAGGGCCGGTCGTTATCTACCTTGATTACAACGAACGGGGCAGGGTACTCGGAAAAGGCAACATCTTGAACGGCTCCAGCGTGGGTATGCCCTCTCTGGTTCAAGGCAAGGCCGCCGCTCATTCCACCCCACGCACGAAGACCAGTCCCTTCACCCCAACGAGCAAAGACCGCTCGTCCGGGACCCCGAGTCTGCGGCGACCCCGGCTTGGGTTCGCGTCGACTTGAGGGCGACGGACTCGAGGTGCGGCAACCCTGGAACCGCTGTCACCCCCAGCTCAACCCCAGGCCAAAGCCCCGCACGTGGCCCGGTTTGCGGCAAGTGCTCGCACGAGAGGTGCCCGCATTCGCTGTCTCGGCTCTCCGGCGTCGATGCGGCGAACATGCCGCCGCCGCTTTGCCAGCTCAAGATGCGCCGGCGGAACGCGCGAATTTACTGCTCGCTCGATGCGTGCGCCGTTGCCGGCGCCATCGGCACGATTGCCACTGCCGCTGCCTCAACCACCGCGCAACCAACGGGCCGAATCTTCCGCCTGGTCCACTTCGATTGGAATTTTTTGCCAGTCCACTTCGAATGAAAACTCCGCATAATCCCCTCCCACGCATTGCAGTTGTTCTCCAGCGGGTGAACAGAAATCCCTGCGCCGCACAGTGGCTTCTTCACCAGGAAGAAGCCACCATGCATGACGTCAGAGACACCACGTGATCTGGAGAACCGCACATTAAGCCGTGCTTACTGACCTCATCGGCTTCTGAACGCGAGGCGTTAGCGGCTTTTTGCGTTTCGATTACCTGAGGAACTCCCCCGCCCACTACCCCAAACCGCCCGCCGCATCAGCGCATGGCGTTCTTAGCTTTTGGCTCCTGGCTTTTAGCCTTTAGGCAAGAACCCCGCCCTCTTGCCCGGGACCGACTGGCAGCTAAAAGCTAAGAGCTAGCAGCTACAGCGGAACCAGAGTAGGCGTATCTCGAAGCCGCTGCGTTCAAGTCGACGCGACCAACCCGGGGTCCCCAACGACAGGTCTTCGTTGTTGGGGTGGAACTGGGAGCGCCGACCCTCAACGAAACTATCAAAGACACAGTTACTCTGGCTCCGCTCCAGGAGCTGCTTTCCCCACTGCCTCAAAAGTCAAATCCTGCGCTGTCGAACCGTGCTCCGCCCGCCAAAGGTCAAACAGCCTTCCGTAGCTGAGGGTGATGTACTGCGACGGATCCACCGCCAGCTTCGCTGCAACCCGGTCAATCCACTCCGCCGGCCCCTCCAGCTCTGCAAAGTTGCCAATCGGCGTCTCGTCGACCACGCAGTGGCCCTCGCCCTCGCGCCACTCGGTCCGCCATTTCTCATACCCGAACGCCGGCTGCAGCCCCAGCGACAGAAACACCTGCGCCAGCGCCTCGCCGTCGGCCACCTCAGTCTCCGTCTCGATCCTGTGCTTGTGGGTGTCTTCGCCCGGTCCCACGTCGGGCAGACGTTTGTGCGTCAACACTGCGTGCCCGGCATATTTACGGATGCGCAAGATCTCTGTCTTTGCCCGCAGCCGCCGGTCGGGAGTGTCGTAGAGCACGTTGCTCTCAAACGATCGAGGCGTCTGCACTTGAAACCCCGCCGCCTCAAGCCGCGCACTCAGCCCCTCAAGGTCATCCACTCGAAATTTGATCTCGGTCTCGACGGGCATGGCAGAACCCGAGTATACGGCACCTGCCGCGGAGTCGGGCGTGCTCCCCGGCTCTTGCCGTTTGGCCGCCGCTCGCATGCCCGCCTCATCCTTTGCCCCGATTTCCGCTGCGGAACACCGCCGCGGTCGCCCTTACACCCGGCTGTGTTTCGTCTTCAGTTCAGCCCGAGGGCTCTCCGGTGTCTCCCTCAGCGGCAGATTCCGGTTTTCCCAGTGTTCCTTGAAATGCGAGAAGATCGCCCCAACCAAAGCCACAGGTACAACCCACAAGCACAGCAACCACTCACGCCATGTCAACGGCTTCATGGTCTCCCCAGTCTTTCTTTACAGTTGTGTTAATTCCGAAGAGCACGCTAACACGACTACATGATTCTTGTCACATTACCTTTTCCACTCCCACTGATTGGAGTTGTGGGATGCACTATTTGGTGATATCTACAAACTGCGGTGCCCTTCTGCTAAGCTTGAATGTTTTAATTCAGCTAGTTACAAGGCGGTGGACTTATGGGCTTCAAGTATCAGGGGTTTGATTTTATTGGAGTGGATGGGAGTTTGACGGAGGAGGAGCTGCTGGTGCGGCGGGAGGTGCGGGCGTTTGTAGAGGAGAGGGTGACCGGGCGGATTGAGGAGTGGTGGAGGGAGGGCAAGCTGGAGCGGGGGCTGGCGCGGGAAATGGGGGCGATGGGGTTGCTGGGGGCGACGCTGGAGGGGTATGGCTGCGCGGGGATGAGCAGTGTTGAGTACGGGTTGGCGATGCAGGAGCTTGAGCGCGGGGACAGCGGGGTGAGGAGCTTTGCGAGCGTGCAGAGTGCGCTGGTGATGTATCCGATATATACGTTTGGGACGGTGGCGCAGAAGGAGGAGTGGCTGCCGGCGCTGGCGAAGGGCGAGAAGGTGGGGTGCTTTGGGTTGACGGAGCCGGATTGGGGGAGCAATCCGGCGGGGATGACGACGCGGGCGCGGCGGGTGGGGGGCGAGTGGGAGCTGACGGGCGAGAAGATGTGGATTACGAGTGGATCGATTGCGGATGTGGCGGTGATTTGGGCGAGGACTGAAGAGAATGTGGGTGCGGGTGTGGGTGTGGGTACGGGTGTGGGGGAGCGGGGTGAGGAGGGAGAAGGGAGGAGGGAGAAGGGAGAAAGCCGGAGCGGGGATGCGGGGCGGGTTAGGGGGTTTCTGGTGGAGACGGATCGGGCGGGGTTCAAGGCTACGGACATTAAAGGCAAGTGGAGTTTGAGGGCTTCGGTGACGAGCGGGTTGAGGCTGGAGGGGGTGAGGGTGCCGGAGGGGAATTTGTTGGCGGGGACTGCGGAGCCAAAGACTGCAGGGCTGAAGAGTGCGCTGATGTGTTTGAACCAGGCGCGGTATGGGATTGGGTGGGGTGCGCTGGGGGCGGCGATGGAGTGCTACGACACGGCGCTGCAGTATGCGAAGGCGCGGAAGCAGTGGAGGGGGCAGCCGATTGCGAGCCATCAACTGGTGCAGGAGAAGCTGGTGTGGATGGCGACGGAGATTGCGAAGGGGCAACTGCTGGCGCTGCAGGTGGGGCGGCTGAAGGATAAGGGCAAGGCGGGGCACGAACAGATTTCGATGGCGAAGCGGAACAATGTGTGGATGGCCCTCGATTGTGCCAGGCTGGCGCGGGATGTGCTGGGGGCGAACGGGATTACGGAGGACTATCCGGTGATGCGGCACATGATGAACCTGGAGAGCGTGAAGACGTATGAGGGGACGCACGATATTCATACGCTGATAATCGGCCAGCACATTACTGGTAGCTCAGCGTTTTGATTGGCAAGTGAATGAGTGAAGAAGTGAAGGAGTGAAGAAAAGCAGTGAACGAGTGAAGAAGTGAAGGAGTGAAAGAGTGAAGGAGTGAATCAGGGCGGGCGCGCTATATTCGTAGCCATGTTGAAAATGAGATTGCGAATTGGATTGGCGGCGGTGTGCGCGGGGCTGGCGTGCGCGAGTGGAGCGGCGTGGGGACAGCAAGCTGAACAGGCAAAGCCGGAGGCTCCGATTGTGCTGCATGCTGCGCGGATGCTTGATGTGGCGGCGGGGAGCGTGGTGTCGCCGGGTGAAGTGCTGGTGGTGGGGGATCGGATTAAGGCTGCAGGGAAGGCGGTGGAGCATCCGGCGGGGGCGCGGGTGATTGACCTGGGCGATGTGACGCTGATGCCGGGGATGATTGATGCGCATGTGCACCTGTTTCTTCATCCGGGGGATGAGGACTTGCAGACGGTGGAAGAGAGTGTGCCGTGGCGGACGCTGTTGGCGGAGCAGGCGGCGAAGGCGGATTTGCTGGCGGGGTTCACGGCCGAGCGCGATATGGGGACGGAGGGTGCGGGGTCGGCGGACACGGCGGTGCGGAGAGCGATTGACGAGGGGATGACGTTGGGGCCGCGGATGAGGATGAGCGGGAACGCGATCGACATATTGGGCGGGCATGAGGATGCGAACCGGTTCAATCCGGCGCAGAGGGTGCTGTCGAATGCGGACTACGCGAATGGGGCGGCGCAGATTGTGGAGGTGATGCGGGAGCAGCACAAGGAGGGGTCGGATTTTGCGAAGGTGTATGAGACGGGGCCGGACCGGATGGTGGATGGGGTGCTGCGGACGCCGTACCAATACACGGTGGCCGAGTTGAAGGCGGCGGTCGAGGAGGCGCGGCGGCTGGGGACGGTGGTTGCGGTGCATGCGATGGGTGAGCCGGGGACGCTGTTTGCGGCGGAGGCGGGTGTGGCGTCGATTGATCACGCGACGCAGTTGAGCGACGAGACGATGCGGGTGATGAAGGAGAAAGGGATCTTCGCGGTGCCGACGTTTGCGATCTTTGAGTATTTTGCGCGGCATGCGGAGGGGGCGGCGCAGGCAGAGCGAGAGGGCGCGCTGCTGAAGTACAAGATTGCGGAGTTTAAAAAGCAGGTGGCGGCGGGGGTGGAGTTTGCGGTGGGGTCGGATGTGGGGCCGTTTCCGCATGGGACGCAGGCCGTGGAGATGGAGCTGATGGTGCGGTATGGGATGACGCCGGCGGCTGTGTTGCAGGCCGACCTGCTGCATGGGGCGAAGCTTCTTGGTTGGGAGGGACAGATTGGGCAATTGCAGCCGGGGTTCTATGCGGATGTGGTGGCTGTGGACGGCAACCCGCTTGACGACATTACGGCGGTGGAGCGGGTGAAGTTTGTGATGAAGGGCGGAAAGACAGCGAAGGAGTGAAGGGGTGAAGGAGTGAAGAAGTGAAAGAGTGATTGAGACGCATAGACGGCGGGGCGACGAGCGAGCCCTTGGAAGCGAGGCCTTAAAGGCGCTTGAGGGCGAGGCGGGCGAGGGACTGCTCCGACGCACGCTGCTGATCGGGGGTCCCGTTGTAGACCTTCACGATGAGGACATTGTTCCGCTGCTTCACAGACAGCGTCCACTGATTTTGCGAGCCTGAGAATGACGCCGCATCGCCGATTCCGCTTACACTCTCTTTCTTGAGGATCGTGCTGGGCGCAATGGTTCGCGGCCAGATCGACGCGTCCTGCACCACGATGCTCACTCCCTGCGGGCTGCCCTTCCACAGGCATCCATTGGTACCGAGCGGAGCGGGCGAAACGGAGTTGCCGAGCACGTGCACGACTTCGTCGACGGTCAGCAGTTTGCATAGGTCTGCGGCGCTTGCGGGCCGAGGCAGGGTGAGCAGAAGCGCGGGTGCAACCAGAATTGCAAAACGAAGCGAAGATGGTTTCATGGGGGACCTCCCTTGCGTGGGAGGATTCTAGCATTGCACAGGAAGCTTGGGGATGGAGAAGAGCCAATGCGCGGTCCGGCTGGTGAATAGAACAAGCAACCGCAGATCCTTCGACTGCGGTCGTCCGGCGCGGCGGACGACCTTCGCTCAGGATGACAGCTCATTTTTATTGAGGTTCTTGACTCAGCGCGATAGTGCCTGGCAGCCATGTCAGCTTGTCAAAGTTCGGCGGTCCACTGGGCGAGGCAGCTTGAAATTCAGGAGGTCGGAGGTTCCGCGACGGCTGTGCGGGTGACGGAGATGACGCTGATGTCGTCTTGCTGGCCGAAGGATTGGGCGGCGGAGGCGATTTCGGCGGCGGTGGTGGCGGAGTGCAGAAGCGAGTGGACGCGGTCGAAGCCGAAGAGATTGCCGTTTGGGTCGGTCGCTTCGACGATGCCGTCGGAGAGCAGGACTAGACTATCGTCCAGCTTCAATTGGAAGCGCATCAAGGAGAACTCGGCGGCTTCGGACATGCCTAACGGTAAAGCGCCTTCCATTGCGACGGGTTCGCCATTCAAATAAGGCGGCATGTGGCCGGCATTGGCGAGGGTTACCGCACCGTCGGCGGCGATGCTCAGCGCAAGGCAGGTGGCCTGGGCATCGGCCCGGCCCAGCACGCGCTTATTCAGCGCTTGCAGCACGGCCATCGGATCGCTGCTCCAGTCGAGGGTGCTGCGGACGGCGCCGACTAGCAGGGCCACGAGCATTCCGGCCTTCAGGCCTTTGCCGGTTACGTCGCCGGCCACGATCAGCAGGCTGCCGTCAGTCTTGTGCGGAATGATCTGGAAGAAGTCGCCACCGACCTCGCGCGCGGGACGATACTCGCTCTCGATGGTTAGCCCCGGCAGGGTGACACGCGCCTCGGGCAGGATGACCTGCTGCACCTCCTGTGCCTGCTTCACATCGAGGGCCATCTGCCGCTGCCGACGCACGGAGAGCAGCAGCCTGCGCAGCAGCAGCAATGAGATGGCTGCAACAGAAAGATCGACGCCAATCTGACCGAGAAAGAAAACAAAGCCAAACAGTCTCCATGCCGTGGGAATATGCAGAGCGTCCAATTCGTTTTGAAACTGCCCGATCAGCAGCGGCAAAAATGCAGGAAGCACCAACCACCCTTCTCGACCCTCCTTGCGGATGCCCAAACCGACAACGAGCACCATCAGCGGGAGAAAAAGCAGGCGGACCAAAACCGAGGCCGCATGAGAGAACGCGCCGAGCGAGTGCAGGGCCGCATCATTGAAATAGTCGTCTCCAAGCGCCTGCGAGACCATGTTCGCGACCACCAGGAGGCCGATGGCCCGTGGCACCCATACCGGGCGGGTCAATCGAAACCAGATCCACCAAACCAACATCCAACCGCCCAACATCAGCGGGAGAAAGACGCACCGCAGGAGCATCATAAACGTGGTGAAACTCAGCAGGGTGGTCAGATTGGCGAAGACGTAGAGCAGATCGAGGGTTGCGTTCAAAGACAGAACAGTGGCAACCACCAGGTAGACCCGGTCGGAGCGGTCAAACAGAATGAGGCTGGCAATGACGATCGCCAGCAAGGAGAACATGAGCACGTCAAAGAGGGAAATAACCACGCCGCGGACGCGCCCCGCCCATTCCAGTCGAAGCTCTGCCGCGATCGAACCGGCCTCGCCCAGTAGTGGCGCTGCATGAATTCCTCCGTCGTCAGGGAGGTTGATCCATGACGGCATCCAGACTCGAAACGCGAGTATCTGCTGACTGTTATGCCCGGGCAAGTTCTCGTTCCCGATAGGGGGGCCGGTGGATCCGGCGTGCGGTAGCAGGAACATCGCCGGGTGGGACCAATAGTCCGTCGGCGCTTTGCCGGGCACGCCAAACTCACCCATGCCGCCCAGCAGGTCTCCATTCGAAAACACCTGGTAGGCGCCATTCACATATGCCGGCCCGGCCAGTGCGAGATTTGGTGGGTTCTCGGCCAAGGGCACACTGAGGCGATACCAGGCCCAGCCCCAATAGGTTGGGTGCCCTTTGGCTCGCCAGCCAGGGACACGCAATGCATCGGGCGCTGCGGGGTCGAATTTTCCGGACGGAGGCGTCAGGTCGACCGATTCCCAATGGGAGTCGTCGAAGGCCGGCTCTGCCCAGAGGGGATGGCCGGTTTTGGGGTCGATAGGCGAGTCGCCGATCTGGAATTTCCAGGGGCCGTAGAGTGGAACGACGGACTGGCCGAGGGTGATGGAGGCGGGAGTTGATGTGGGGTATGGGGTGTCGGGTGTTGGGGATAGGCGCGGGGTGGGCTGGGCGGGGCGTGATTGTGCGAAGGCGCGGGGAATGCTCTGTGCGCCGAGCGCGCAGGCCGCGAGCAAAATGAGTACGCCGCTGAGCCGTCTTCGCATTTGAGGGCCTTGGGGAGAGGGGAAAGCTGCTGTTCGCACTATACTGATTCGCGTCTGTTGAGGGAAAACCGCGCATAGGGGGGTATAGAGTTTGGGGTAGAGGTTGGAGGAGTCATGGAGCGAAGGACGGAACGAGCGCAGATCCGTTTCCAGCGTCGACATTCGATTATTTCGCTTGTATTCGTTTATTTCGATTGCCTATAATAGCGGTTGAGGTTTACTTCCATGTCTACTGCCGCGCCTCTCACCTCCTTCATCCCCTCGGAGGAAGACGTCAAGCTCGCGAACGAGACCAAGAAGATTCTGGCTCCGCGTTTGAGTTCGAGTTCGCCATTCGATCTGCGGGCGATCAATCCCCTCAAAGAGCCATCGATCAAGATCCCTGCCCAGGCCGCACATCTGCTCGTTCAGATTCTGGATGAGATGAGCCGGGGCAATGCAGTGAAGCTGATCCCGGTTCATGCGGAACTGACGACCCAGGAGGCCGCCGATCTGTTGAATGTCTCGCGGCCGACTCTGATTCGCATGCTTGAAGAGGGGAAGATCGAATTCCACAAGGTTGGAACGCATCGCCGTGTTCCCTTCAAGAGCGCACTGGCTTATAAACGACAGATCGACGGGGAGCGCAAGGCGGCCCTTGCAGAACTCGCAGCCTACGATCAGGAGTTGGGTATCTGAGGATGGCTACGCTCATTGCTCGAGCTAATTATTTAGAATTCTCGCCAGCCTTCGGTCCTTCGTGGTATTCGTGTTTCAAGGATCAGGCTCCTTCACGGTTTGTGAATCATCAGCCCGAAGCTCTGATTGGGCCACGGAAGCTCCTTCGGAACTTTGATGGGTTTCTTGATTATTCTTGAGGCAAATAGGGCATCAGCAACAGCATCAGCCAGTGCTCTATTCCCAGGAACGACACAACTAAGCGAAATCCCCGGCGGGAAGTCGCCTTCGCATCCCCCAATTATTTGAGCCCCCGATGAAGTCGCTGTTATCCCCGCAGCCTCAAGCGCCGCCCTAATTTTTTCCGCTTGTTCGGCACCATTCTCAACTCCGAATTCATACATGATATCTACGGAACCAGTTATAGCGGGTGAGCGTTTTAGGTGTGCTGTGAACGCTTTGGATTCGGCATCCGTGATCGCAAGTGCAGGAGTGACGCATGTACTCGTATTGCATGAGCCAATAATGTTGGGGCTGCAATCTCCCGCGCTTTGCTGAGTCACATTTCCGCCAATAGTTATTCCCCCAGTCCCAGCGGGAGCAGGCTTCTGTCTTTGAGGTTGACGCGGCAATCCGCCTAACTCGGGATGCTGAGGTGCCCCTTGAGGCTTTCCATCCGATGGCGACCCTTGGGGGGTTCGGTCGCCGATTTTTCCGGCTTGTCCTGCTTGGGAGTGTTCGTCGTCCCAATCAACCGCCTCGGGCGCATTGCCAGATATATTGTGGTGCCAAGAATCACGCAAGCAAAGAGCACAATAAGTGAAATAGAACTCCAGAGATGCGCTCGGACGTAGTTTGACAGACCACCATTCTCTTTGATGTGTAGAATTCCCGCCCCTACAAAGAGTCCAAGAACAAGAATCGCCCCGCCAATAACCATCCAAGGGGCAAGTAGGTGTCCCCATACGATTAATACTCCCGCAAAGACAAATGGAGTCAAATAGAGCCCCGCATTCCAGAAAAAATGCTTCGTTCGAGGCTTGGGAGAGAATCCCATCTTTTTTACTGGGAGTTTTTCAGGCATGACCTATTGTCCGCTCGTATGTGCATGTGCGGCAACCGTTTTGATGCCGGAAAAGCCTTGGAGTTCTGCGGCCATCGCGGCGAGCATGGCGGTGGTATTCGTGTTGCGGGCGGTGCCGGGTTTAAGGACGGGGCGGTGGTGAGGCAGTCGCGGCGGAGGTTCAGATAGTAATGACGAGTGCGGAGTAGGCGGCGAGGCGAGCGTCGGCCGTGAGCAGGTGCAGGGGTTCGGTCATCGCCTGGGCGACGAGGAGGCGGTCGAACGGGTCGTTGTGGAGCATGGGGAGGCTGGCGACTTGTATGGCATGACGGTTAGTCACGTTGAGTTCACGGAAACCGCAGATTTGGATCTCTCGATCTGCATCGACCGGATCGACGCGGATTTTGCCGAGGCAGGATTTGATGGCTATCTCCCAAATGCTGACGGAAGAGACGAAGACCTGGCTGGCACCTAGGATGAGCTGGCGGGCCTGCGCGGTGAATCTTCGGTCGTCATCGACGAGCCAGAGAAAGATATGCGTGTCGAGAAGAAGATTCACGGTGCGGGCGCCTTTGTTGCGTCTTTCGCAAGGGACGGCGGGGCTGGATCGGAAGAGACCGGATCGGGAGGCATTGGAGGAAAGATATCGCCTTCAAACTCCTTCAGCAGGTCTTCGGGAAGATCGTCGTCGAAGTCGTCGGCGACCCAGATTTTGCCTTTCAGGCCGCCGAAACGGATTTGCGGCTTGGTGGCGGATTCGAGCTGAGTGAGGCGGACGGCGGGCTTGCCGTTGCGGGCGATGATGATCTCTTCTCCCTGCTCTGCGCGGGCGACCAGTTTAGAGAGGTTGGTCTTGGCTTCGAAGATGTTGACGATGGGCATGGGTCGGCCTCTAGCTTAGCTAGACTTAGCTTAGCACAAGATGAGTGAAGGAGTGAAGGGGCCGGGGAGAAGCGCTAGCTAGAGTTCCGCGGCCATTTGGGCGAGTTTGGCGATGGTGTTCATGTTGCGGGCGGTGCCATGTTTGAGGGCGGGGATGATGAGTCGGGACTGGCCCTGGCCGTCGGGGTAATAGACGTAGATTTCGCGGAGGCCGAGGCGGAGTTCCTCTTTGGTTTGGTTCTTGAGGTTCAAGTGAGCGTCGGCGGCGGGGGGCTTGTCGAGGAAGATGGCCATGACGTGGCTCGAGTGGTTCTGGGGGAATGGATTGGCGGCGAGGACGGCGGCCATCTCAGGGGCCGTTCGGACGAGAACGCCGACGGGGCGACCCATGCGTTTTGTGAGCGCGGCTTCGAGGGTCGACTTGACGGTCCCTTCGGACTTGCGGGATTGAAGGACCACGTTGCCGCTGGCGATCCACGTTCGGACGGATTGGAAGCCGAGGTCTTCGCAGAGGGACTTGAGTTCGGTCATGGGAAGGCCGCGGGTTCCCATCAGGTTGAGGGCGCGGAGCAGGGCGATGTAGGCGGGCATGGAAGAGTTCTCCTCAATTCTCGGAGGGCTGCTCGACGTGATCGATGACGAGGATTTCGACCGGCTCTTTGGCCGATTCAAGTTTCAACCCCAGCTGTTCCTTGAGCGCGGTGAAGATCGAGGCACCGGCTGGGTCGACTGCGGCTCCAGGTCCCGGGACGCCCTCCGGCGCGTCGGCATTCCACTTGAGATGCAGATCAAATCCTGCGGTGAGCCCTGTCTTGTCGATGACGAGTCTGTCGAGGCCGGATCGTGACAAGGTCGAGGCCAGCTTTGCAGCGCTTACGCCTGCGCCGTCAAGTGTCCAGTTGAGCCCATCGCCTGAGAGCTTGGGAAAGTCACAATAAGTGGGGCGAGGCGCGCCTTGGGCAGGGAGCGGCGGCGGCGAATCCACGGCATAGGGAGTGCAGCTGCCGGCCTTTGACGGAAGCACTTTCAGACCGCCCTTATCGACAGCCAGATCATATACAGGGCGCTCCATGGTCTCGTGATGAACCTTCAGATGAAACCTGTCTTCGAGGAGCGCCTGCAGCATTGGTCCCTCTACTTGTTTCACGGTTGCGTCGCTCGCGGTGGTGGCCTGTATATCGAAGTGGTCGGATTCCATCCAGGCCTGCACGCCTGAGACCTGGTTGAACGGGACCTCGTAGGCGAAGAGGATGATCTGTTTCAGCGAGAAATTCTGCATGACAAGCCTGCCCTGAAAGGCTTGAACATAAGCCCTGTTGTCGGCACTCGCGTGGGGTCTGATGGAGGCTACTTCGAATTCAGGGCGAGCGGCGGGCAGTTGGGTTTGGCAGAAAGCGGCGGCATTCGCGGCAAGGACGGCAAGGAAGAGTCTTCTACCGAGGCAGGCACTTCGCGCGCTCCAGAACATTCCGCATTCTCCTGAGCCAGCCGAGACTAGAAGGCCCAGTATAGAGCCGGTGAGGAATCGAAGGCGCTGTATTGGATTAGCTATTTGCGCTCGGCTGCAGACGCGGCCTGCTCTCGGCGGTGTTCGATTTTCTTGAGAGTCTCGCGCCAGCGCTTGCTTTTGGTGGGGGAGAGCGAGTCTTCGACGGCTTTGCGGTAGCCGCCGAGGAAGACCGAGTAGAGGATGGCGAGCGAGCAGCCGATGCCCCACAGAAAGCCGAAGCAGAGTCCGAGGATTGCGGCGGGACCGAAGTCGGTCATGAGGGGCCTTTCGTGGGGGCGGGCTGGTTGGGAATCCTTGTATCCCACCCAAGCGAAAAATACAAAGGCGTCGCGAGAGTTGGGCACCCAGCGAAAAGTGCTGGAAGACGTGGAGCAAAACCATCCCTCAGGGGCTGAAGCCCTCCCTTGGTTTGTTGGGCTTGTCGGCACGGCTGAAGCCATGCCCTGATACAGATCAGAAGCCAAGCCAACGGAGATATTAGACGGCGACGGTGAAGGTGTCTTCGGTGCGGGTGACGGCGTGGTAGAGAGTGTCGCGCTCGACGGGGACGCGGCCCGCCTCGGTGATGAGGCGGCAGAGATCCTTGCGCGTCATGCCTTGCGGGGTGGTTGCGCCGGCGTCGTGGTAGATCTTCTCTTCAATGACGGTGCCGTCGAGGTCGTCTGCGCCGAAGCGGAGAGCGATCTGGGCGATCTTGGGCGTGAGCATCTGCCAGTAGGCCTTGATGTGGGCAAAGTTGTCGAGCAGCAGGCGGCTGACGGCGATCTGTCGAATGTCGGTAAGGCCGGTGGTGACGGGCAGATGGTCGAGCGGGGTGTTCTCAGGGTGGAAGGCGAGAGGGATGAAGGTTTGGAAGCCGCCGGTTTCGTCTTGGAGATCGCGGAGCTTGAGGAGATGGTCGACGCGGTCTTCGTCGTTCTCGATGTGGCCGTAGAGCATGGTGGCGTTGGAGCGGAAGCCGAGCCGGTGGGCCGCGCGCGCGGTCTCGAGCCACTCCGATCCATCAATTTTGTGGTCGCAGATGATGGAGCGGACGCGGGGAGCGAAGATTTCAGCGCCGCCGCCGGGCATGGAGTCGACACCGGCGTCACGGAGCTTGATGAGGGTCTGCTCGATGGTGAGGTGGGCGCGGCGCGCGAAGAAGGCGACCTCGACCATGGTGAAGGCCTTGATGTGGACCTTGGGGAAGCGCTGCTTGAGGCCCTGGACGAGGTCGAGGAAGTATTCGAGAGGCAGGTCGGGATGGAGACCGCCGACGATGTGGAACTCGGTGACGGCTTCAGAGTAGCCGGAGGCCGCGGTCTGGTAGGCCTCTTCGAGGGCCATGGTGTAGCCGAGGGGGTCGCCTTTTTTGCGGCCAAAGGCGCAGAGCTTGCAGGCGGCGACGCAGACGTTGGTGGGGTTGATGTGGCGATTGACGTTGAAGTAAGTGATGTCGCCATGGAGGCGCTCGCGGACGAAATTGGCGAGCCAGCCGACGGCGAGGACGTCGGAGGAGCCATAGAGAGTGAGGCCGTCAGCGAAGTCGAGGCGCTGGCCGGCGAGGACCTTGGCGGCGATGAGCTCGAGGCGTGAGTCGTGCGTGCGAAAGGCGGCGGCTGGACGGGAGTCGGCAATCCCAGTGTGCATACATCGATGATACCGAAAAGGCGGGGTGGGGGTTTACTTTGCGGCAAGATGGGCGGAAGAAGAGCGAGGTTCGACGAGGATGCCGTCGAAGACGGAGGCGGCGATGAGGCGGCCGTCGGCGATGCGGATGTGGGCGACGTTGTAGCCAGTGCGGAAGAACTTCCAGGTAAGGCTTTTGGGGTCGATGGAGTAGATTTGATCAGCGGAGCGGGAGCTGGCCAAGATGCGGCCGGCTGCGGAGTCGTAGGCGAGGTCGTCGGCCTCGCGGAAGGGCAGGCGCTCGATCCAGAGCCAGGTTTTGCCGAGGTCGTGG
>Ga0182015_10001500_pt1 | contig 30530 bp, 23 predicted proteins | sample 712P3MmetaG_FD_120478 | JGI IMG/M metagenome (GOLD analysis project Ga0182015, IMG submission 120478) | Permafrost microbial communities from Stordalen Mire, Sweden - 712P3M metaG | ecosystem: Environmental > Terrestrial > Soil > Wetlands > Permafrost | place: Sweden: Stordalen | collected... | reverse complement strand
GCTCCAAAACAACCTGCGGTTCCTACGGAGGTCTGGATCAATAAACCGCTCAACTTAGGCTTAGAAATTAAACCTCAGTAAATTCCAGAATCATGTGTCGCAAAGTTGTTGACACGCGCCGGCCGTCCCCGTTGCCTTGAATAAATCCGAGTTGGTTGTTTGCAAGAACTCCAATCACATCGAGTTTTCCATCTCCATTAAAGTCTCCAACTCCGCCCAAAGCTCCGCCTGCACTATTTAAATTGCCAACGTTGGATATCAAAGCATTTTGGAATGTGCCGTCTCCATTGCCCAGAAAAACATAGAGACCACTGGTGCCCGCCTGTATCGCGACGTCAAGGTGCCCGTCGCCGTTGAAATCTCCCGTGACAATTTGACCTGAAGGGACCGGAAGTGCAACTCCGTTTCCAGGAGGGGCAAATGTGCCGTCGCCATTTCCCAGTTCAATGTAAAAGGCGCAAGCTTGTTCAACGCAATTGGTTCCCACCAGATCGAGTATCCCGTCCCCGTTGAAATCACCGGCAGCAAAAAATGTTAACGATCCAGGGGTCTGATCAAGAAATACGAATGTGCCTGCGCCGTTACCCAGGTACACCTCGATGGCGCACACGCTCTCGCAGAAGTCGATGGCGAAGTCAAGCTTACCGTTCCCAGTGAAATCTGCTGCAAGCGGGCTAACTCCATAATCGGAGCCGGACACGGATGCAAAACTGGTGAACTGCAGCGTCGTAGGCGCAGAAACTGGGAAGAACGCAACACTCGAGGTCCCGCCGCCCGGAGCCGGGTTGAACACTGTGACCGAAGCAGTGGCCGCGGCGGCGATATTCGAAGCGGGAACTGCGGCCTTCAATTGCGAACTGCTAACCAACGTCGTACTCAAGGCCGTGCCATTCCACTTGACCATTGCGCCGGACACGAACCCCGTGCCATTCACGGTCAAAGTGAAACTCGGCCCGCCAGGCAAACTAGACGTCGGAACCAGCGGCTGATCCACAAAAGGGACAGGATTGATTTGCGCCAGCATCATGGTGCTGGCCAGAACCGGGAGCAGCCAAACGCCCAAGCATTTCATGGCCCTTCCCTCGGCGCGGATTCTATGGCGCTGCCGCGCGAAAGTCCAGATAAATAATTCTTGTTCAATGCGGAGCATCGCGGGTATAAGGTCACAAACCTCCCGCAACCACCCCCAAGATAGGAAAGGAAAGTTGTTTCTGGTCAAATTTCCCCTCTCCGATGTTGTCACTCCTTCTGGGCACTATTTTATGCCTATACGTGAGTACCGTTTACTCTCGCTTTCAGCATTAGGGAGGACTGGTTCGCGAATTGGCCCGCTCGAGGATTCACAACGAAGGTTATCCCGTAGGACCAAATGATTTACAAAGGGCTTTCCCGAAATCTGTCGAGTTCTGGCATTTGTCTGAGAGAACGGCATGGGAACTAAATGCAGATGGTCATTATGAGGTCGCAAAACACGTCGATATACTTCGTAGTTTTGCGTACGAAGTTAGTGTGGAGATTGAGCGCATGCTGTCTCTTAAGAACAGCGGGCAGCAAGTAGTCAACCACTTGAGTCATTTCAACATCAAGTACAATGAAGCTCGTCCAAAGTTCACAGCATTTGAACGTAAACTCAAACCTCGGTATTGGGCTCTCCTCCAGCCATGGCCGCACTCAGCAAGTCCGAGCAAAGGAGTCCCTACAGTTGTTCAGGAGCTCAACTGGCTCTCATCGGGAGACGGTATTCGAGCAGGATGAGCCGGGAATCAAGCACGGTTGTATTGACCAATACAAGGGGCAGCCGTGGATAATCGGCATAGATGGGCTCCTTCCCGTTCTCTCCCAGTATTAACGGAAAGACCATCAGCCGAAGGCGGTCGACGAGTCCTAGCTTCACCAGACTCTTCACCAAACGGATGCTGCCGATGCATCGGAGTGGATCTCCTTCTTGCTGTTTTAGTTCCTTGATCTCATCTGCAACGGCACCCTTTATCAGACTCGTATTTTTCCAAGCAAGCGGCTTGTGTAGCGTGCTTGAACACACCACTTTAGGGAGGGCGCTCATTCGGGCGCTGACGGCGTCCGTTGCCGATGCCGAAAACTGGGCCAAAATCTCATACGTCACTCGTCCCATGAGGATGACCTGAGGCTCATCCAGATGTTTGCGCACCCAATCCCCAAGGTCGGGGCCGAAATAACCGAAATAAGCAGCCTCATGCACGCCAGAAGCAAAGCCATCGAGTGAAATGAACAGGTCTGCAGAGAGTTCTCTCATGGAGTGGGTTCTCCCACCATTTCCAGGATTATATGTAGGACGCAGTGCGCAGTTGGCAACAAATCGCCATAACCGGCCCATCTCTGCTCATTTTCGTTCAGGCCATTTTGAGTTTGCGTATTTCGGCGAGGACCTTGGTAAGCCAGTCTGCGAGCCGGTCGAGGGGTCGAGGCGAGCGCGGTTATCGCAGTTTGGGAGAGAGCGGCGAAAGATCTCTAGCGCAACTGACTGAAAATATAGCTTCTTACCTGAAACCTTGTGATGGGATTTAAGAATATTGGCCGGTTATCTCCGCCATCTCACTCAGCGACCTTGGCACGACGCCTGGCTCTTTTGCTCTGTTCTCGCTCCCATTGACACGGGTGTGCGACGTGTAGATGGTCGTCCCACTCCTTCAGGAGTGCAGCGTTCGTCTCCGCCACAGCGCTCTGCCACTCCTTCAGATCGGGTCCTCCCAGTCCTTGACGGTCGCCTGTTTCAGATAAGGTAATTTTGCCTTGAATTTCGTATTGCAGAGCGAACAAAAGAACTCTTGTCCTTTGCTGGAACGCAGGCGCGGAGTAGGCATGACCCTCATTTTTCACATGGTTTTCATTTTCGTAAAAATCGCGATTGCGCTCATTGTCCATTCGTATGGCTTGCATAACCCTGCCAACGCCCATATTGTGGGCCTAGACTTGCCTGCTGAGGTGTTCCATGACTTGCGCTGTTTCCAGCAGCTGCGCGATTTCTTTCTGCGGTAAGCTTCGAACTGCAGCGGCAAGCGCCTCCACTCGCCGTCTCCGCCCTTCCTGCATGATGCGAGCACCTTTCTCTGTCGCCCGAATCACCACAGCGCGACGATCCTGCTTATCGGTTCTGCTGCGCACAAGTCTCGCTCGCAACAAACCGGCCACAATTCGGCTCATGGTCGGTGCCTTGACTTGCTCAGTTTCGGCTAGTTCGGCCAATGATTTTGGCCCTCCAAACACAAGAACTGATAAGGCCGACAACTGCGCCGGGCCGACCCCGATCTCACGATCACGAATCCGCAACCGCCGCAGCAGATGAATGGCTGCAGAGTGCAGCCGGTCAGCAGCTTCCACCGCCTCAGAGCTCGAGAATTTATTTTCATTACGGGCTTGCATTTTATTAGTTAGCTATGCTAACAATATGATACATCAAATTCGAGGTGAAGTGAAGCTATGACGACCAGCGCCGCATCCAGCGGAATCGCCATCACGCAAATCGGTCAGATCGCTATCAACGTGCACGACACCAGCCGCGCGCTCGAGTTCTACCGTGACACTCTGGGACTCAAGTTGCTCTTCACGGCGGGACGCCTCGCGTTCTTTGACTGCGGCGGCGTTCGCCTGATGTTAGCGCCGCCCGAACGACCCGAGTTCGATCACGCAGCATCGATCCTCTACTTTAAAGTGGCCGACATTCAGTCCACCCATGCACGCTTGGTGCAACGCAATGTAAAGACCGAAGGCGAACCGCACGTCGTCGCCAAGATGCCGGACCATGACCTGTGGCTGGCCGAGTTCCGCGACTCCGAAGGCAACATCATGGCCCTCATGGCTGAAGTGCGACACTAGGTCGCTAGCAGCGAGACCGGCGATTGGATCAACCCTGAGTAGTCTGCTTGTCGGCGTCGCAGCTGACGCTGCTGGCGAGCCTCTTCCAACTCACGATCGCGCGCCGCATGAATCTCCGCCTGACGTCCGTGGAGCATGTCATTTTTGTGGCGTCACGTAACCGATCGCGCTGAGCAGTCGCGCCGTGTTGTAGCGATCCACGTAGCTCTGAATCAAGCGGCGCGCATCTTCCACCGTCAGCGGCGTGAGCGGCCGAATGCATTCGCTTTTAAGATTTGTGCCAGCGTTCCAATTTTCCGTTTGACTGCGGATGAAACGGAGACGTTCGCACGTGGGTCATACCGGAGATCCGAAATGAACTCCTTGAAATCGCGCGCGATGAACTGCGGTCCGTTGTCCGAGATAATCCTGGGTTTCGCCTCCGGGTACTTTTCCTTGGCTCGTTCCAGAATCATTTCGATCTCCGCTTCCTTCATCGATTCCCGCAGATCCCAATGCACAATCGACCGGCTATATCCATCCAACACACTGCACAGGTAGTAGAACGTGGCGGACAGGTTGATGTAGGAAACATCGATGTATCAGTGCTGGGTACCAGTGCTGGTGCGGCTGCGGCGGCTGCTCAAACCCCGTCCCTTTGCGCGAAGGCTTGCCCTTCTATCGCGACAACAGTCCCGCTTGCTTCGATACTCGCCATACGCTCGCCGGACTCACCGCCACGACCTCCGCATCCAGCATCATGAACGTCAACCGCCGATACCCTTCCAACGGATTCTTCAGATAGAAGCTGATAATGGCTTCCTTCTCCCACGGCTCCAGCCGGAAATCCCGGGGAATCCAACGTTGTGCTCATTCACTCGCCCGTAGCGCTCTCGCCAGTCGTAGAACTTGCTGGCCCCTATGCCCAACCACGGCGGGAAGCGCCTGACGCTGATCTCCGTCTTTTCCGACCAGCGTCGGACAAAATCCACGACCTGATCTCGCACATCATGCGGCACCCAACTCTTGGTCAAAGTTCCCCAAGACTTTTCTTTGCGCGATGTGAGTGCGTTGATTGTGTTTTTGGGCTGGACAGCGCCGGAGTTTTCCCGTCCGAGTCTTGGGTGTAGGCTGTTCGTGGGAGACTGACATGGAAGCCGCTCGATTTGTAGCCACATTTGTATCCATATTTGTGGCCATTTTCTGTGCGTTTATCAGTGCCTTTGATCTAAGCGGAGAACGAAGAAAAGCTGCGCGGGAAAAGCGTATCGCCGAGCATAAGATGGCCGCAAGACTCCTGAGATTCAACATCTGAGCGTTCCTAAACGGTTGAATGCGACGACCCGGCTCCACATGCGCCGCCCACCATTTCCGGGATGTTCGGGCGCGATTGCCCTGATTGTCAGTTCGTTAAGCCTGCGCAAGAGACGTGCCGTCGTCTCAAATAGAACACTACGTCAGGTCCGTGCAGGGTCAGCCGCGTTCAAATTCAATGATGGCAAAGGTCTTCAAAGATAACGTGGCCGTATGCTCTCATCGTTCCATCTGTTGCGTTATAATCCACCGAGTCTGCTTGAAGAGCGAAGATGTAGGCTGTAGTGCTACTGTAGGACACTAGCGGCTCCACGCGTTCCCGTCGCACGTAGTGAATTTCCAGACGGAATGGCACTCCGTCCTTTGAAGGGTCGGAGCTTGAAAGCAAATCGGCTTGACATAGCGATGAAAGCTGTCCGTGGATGGATGGCCAGACTGGAGAAGTCCAGAGAGCTAACTTTTACGCAAAGTACTTGGCCAAGGGGGAAGCGCACATCGCTCAAGCTGAAGCTGACCGCTCCGATAAGCTTTTGATTCGATCGCTTTCACAAGATAAGCCGAGGATTTTTCCTCCAAGTGCCCCAATCCAATAGTATGGTTGCGCGGACCTGAGCGTTGGTCAATCCGAAGGTAACTTTCGCAGTTTCCCCGCCAGACGTAGCCTGAGGAGGTTGAATTACGAGGCATATAGCAAATGCGGAAAATGACGTATGCCGCCGCTCTGGCCCTTCTCGCACTCAGAATGGGCCTGACTGGTCGGCTGATGTTCGCGCAAGACGCGCCCGCTCTTTCCGTAGTGCCTACAAAGGCTACTATGCTGGTAGGCGAGACACATACCTTCCGCGCTGTAGGCAAGGACGGACGATTGCGGCACAATATCCGCTGGGGAGTTTCTCCCGAACATGCTGTCAAGCTTACGGTGGATGGCGATGAAGCGACCATCCAAGCGGAGGAACCGTCCTCGACGGTGGTTCTCACTGCTTATGCCGAAGGCGACTTCTCTGAAGCCAGCATCGAGATTCGTTCCGGCCAAACCTTGCCCACCGGAACGATAAGGTGGTCTGTCAGCCACTTGCCCGGATGCAAGAGTATAAAAATGACCCAAGCGGTGCCGAGCGCAAACGGACCCGACATTTATGTGGAAGAGTCGTGTCCTGATGGTGCCTACGTTCGCGCAATGACCGCTGATGGGCGCGAACTGTGGCGCAGAAAGCTCGGCGGCTCGCTGGCTCCCATTGCGCCGGGCCTCGAAGGGAAAGAAGAAACCCAGCCCGCAGAGCACATTAACTTGAGCACTCGCTCCCTGTGTGACGAAATCTCTTCCGGTATGACCAAAGATGGTGTCTCGAGGCTCGCCCAAGATCGTAACCTTCGGCTAGGCGAGAAGGAGCGGCAGAGTAATAGCTGGGCGTTCGAAGAGCATAACGTTCGCTGCACGATCTTGTTTGGCGAAGCTGGCACTGTGGTAAAGAACAAGAAGGTCATCATTACCGACTAGCGAGTCAAAACGAATAGCCGTATGGAACGTAGAAAAGGCCGACTTTGGCGTGGGGAACTCATGGCACAACGGGCGGATTGGCTGGATTTTCTGTACCACACCGAAATCAAGGAGTATTCGGTGCGCGATATCAGCGCGAGAGCGTATAGCGATTTTGGTGTTGTGACCCTAGTTTGTACATGGACCGGCGTTCACGACGGAGTCCCCTTCGATTTACATTCCGTTATGGTGGACACATGGCGCCACACAAATGGAAAGTGGCAGGTCGTCGCCCGCAACAGCTGCACCCCAACTGCTGCCTCTGCTGGTACCCCTAGCCTTTGCCCCTCCTATCATTATTCCCGATAAGGCTTCGCCCAGCCAAGGGGCTCGTAAGCCGGAAACCTGCTCGCGCGAAGCAAAACGAGTCTGAGTAATCGTCTACCTTCGACCCCGGGCCTAAGGTTACACCAGCACTTCGGATGATGAAAAATCGCGACTGCGCTCACTGACCCCGGTCGGGGTCGGCCAAATTCTCACTGAGCGAAATGGCTTGGTTACAGCAACTATCGCTAGGCAGTGAACCGGCAGGCATGACTTTCTCCAGCTATTGCAGCTTCGCGTACTCCGCTTTCGCCTGCTTCAAAACGAGCAAATCCGGATCGCCGTCCTTCCACACCCCAAAAAAGTCTTGATACGCGGACTTGGCCGCCGCCGTATTGCCCTGCAGCGCCAGAGCGCGTCCCAGGCCCAGATGAGAGAGGTTGTAGGTGACATTGGTCGGGTCGATGCCACGGTGGTCGAGAATCTTCTGGTATTCAGCCGCCGCCTTGGCGCCGTCTTTCAACCGCATGTAAGCTTCGCCGCGAAGGTAGTTGATGGCATAGCCCGCGGCCCCTTCTCCGCTCCCGAGTTCGTAAGGCGCTGCCACTTCCAGCTGTGCCACGGCCTGTGCCGGCTGATTATGCTGCAAGTCGGTATAGGCCTGCGATACCGGGACCCACACCTTGTTGAGCAGCGTGTTGGTAGGACCTTGTCGCACCAACTCTTCTGCCATTTTCTGGCTGCGCGCGCCGTCTCCCGTCTGGGCTAGCAGTACCATGACATTCACTCGGGTGAGGCGGTCTTGCGAGGCGGCGAGAGCCTCCGATATTTTCTGGCGCGCCTCGGTCACATTACCCAATTGCATTTCCTCTATGCCCTGCATTGCGAGAATGATGCCGCTGAGTTCCTTATATCCGGCGCGCTGTGCGGCGCTTTCGCTTTGAGCGTATCCGGCCCGCGCTGGTTGCAGCTTGCCCGCCGCCAACTCGCTCCGAGCATCCAACCAAAGAATGATCGATTCGAAGGGTCTTCCCGCGAACCATTGCACTTCGTGGCGTCTCGCAGCTTCGTCACCACGAATAAAAGCGAGATCGAACAACGTGAAATGTATCGAATCGCCCAAATTCTGCGCGACACCCCGCTCCGCTACCGCACGGGCTTCGTCGAAACGATTGAGACGCTGGTAGGCGTCGCTCACGTTCTGGTAGGCGTAACTGTCTTTTGGGTCGATGCGCATAGTCGCGCTGGAACTGGCCAACGCCTTCTCCTGCCGCCCGACGAGTTGGTAGCGCAAAGCCAGGTTATCGAGGGGCGTGGTGTCGCGCGGGTAGGTTTGCACCCACTGTTCGTAGATCTCAATGGCCTTGTCGAGGTCCCCAGCGACGACGTCGTAGTAATGCCCTGAAATGTAGAGTTTTTCCCGCTCGCTGGCCCGGTCCTTCAAATCGAACGCGTTGGTGATATACCTTTCGGCCAGTTGCCCCTGGGTGAGATTGTTGTAGGCGATCCCCAGCGTAGCGTTCGCCAGGGCGAAGTTGGGATCGAGTTCCACAGCGCGTTTAAGAAAGGGAACGGCTTTGTCATCCTCCAATCTTTGGTGCTCGGCCTGGCCGAGGCTGAAGGCCTGCAAGGCTTCGAGCGAAGAGGTGGTCGCCTGTTCAAGCGGCGTGGCGAACTTCTGCACCGAGCCGAGGGATTCGCCGAGCTTGCCGCGCAAGCTGGAAGCAGCCTGGTCGAGCGACTTGAGGACCTGCTCCTTGCTTTCGGATTCGAGCTCTGCGCGGGCCAGCACGTCACCATTTTGGGCATTCAACGCGGAAAGAGTAATGACGTAGTGCGTGCCCAGGCTGGCAATCGCGCCTGTGAGCATGGCTTTCGCGCCCTCGCGCATGCAGATCTCGCGCGCGACATCGTTCGTAATGCGAGTGTCGGCGGGGCGCCCCATAAAGCGCAGTGCCTCGCGGGTACGCGATTCCGGCAACAGGTTCATGTACGGAGACTGCTCCAATTGCACCGCCAGCGCCTGCTTCAAGGTTCCATCGAACACGGAGTCGCCGGTGGTGTTGACGAAGTCGGCGAGAACGACGGTGTCTTTTTCGGTGAGGGCGTTGGCGCGGCGAGAACGCTCGAAGAAGAACCACCCTGCACCGATGAGCACCGCGATCAATACCACGGCTGCTACGACGGCAGGGTTCTTCCCGGATTTTCCTGGGACTGCGAGTGCGGAAGCGGAACTCGCGAGTATCGCCGCGCCGGCGGCGCTTGACGAACCGGCGGCAACCGCCGCAGCGGAGGCGGAAATCGGCGGCGGCGTCTGCTGCGCGGCTGGTCTTGATCCAGAGTCCTGCGCAGCCGCCACTGTCCCGGAACTCGCTGGTACACTGTGCCGCGATTCCGTTTCCCGTTTCAGCCTTTTCAGGTCGGTCCGTATATCCGCCGCACCCTGATAACGCAACTCGCGGTCTTTCTCCATCGCTTTGTTGATGATGCGTTCCAGTTCGGGCGGAATATCACGATTGAAACGAATCGGCGGGGGCGGATCAGAATCGAGGATGGCTTTAAAGATCACTCCCGAACTTTCGCCATGAAAGGGCAATGCCCCCGTCGCCATCTCATACAGCACAGCCCCGAAAGAGAACAAATCACTCCGCGCATCCAGTTCTTTCGCACGAACCTGCTCCGGCGACATGTAGGCGACGGTGCCAAGCGTAGAACCGGGACTGGTGAGATGGTCTGCGTCTTCGGAACCCGTCTGGGTGTTAAAAGACGCAATCTTGCTGGAAGAAGTGCCTGCCAGACTGATCTTGGCCAATCCAAAATCCAAAATCTTGGCGTGCCCGCGCTTGGTCACAAACAGGTTCGCGGGCTTGATGTCGCGGTGGATTATGCCTTCTGCGTGTGCTGCGTCCAGCGCGTCGGCAATCTCGATGGTAAGGGACAAAATCAGCTCGGTCTCCATCGGTCGCCCGCCAATACGGTGTTTCAGCGTCAGGCCGTCCAGAAACTCCATGGCGATGAATGCTTGTCCGTCCTGCTCGCCGATGTCGTGGATGGTGCAGATGTTGGGGTGATTCAGTGCCGATGCCGCCTGAGCTTCGCGCTGAAAACGGGCCAGCGCCTGCGGGTCTCGGGCAACTTCATCGGGAAGAAACTTGAGGGCGACGAAGCGATGCAGACGCATGTCTTCAGCCTTGTAGACCACGCCCATGCCGCCGCCGCCCAGCTTCTCGACGATGCGGTAGTGCGAGATGGTTTGGCCGATCATGAAGTCGTGCAATGGTAGGCGTGACATGAGGGCAAGTCAATGAAAGTCGTGGGTTTGCGGTGGCTCAAGCGGACAGTTGTTGCAAAATCGCGATCGCGCTCATTGTGTCCATTAGTGTAGGTTGGGGCTCGTTCCTCACTGATACCAGTGATACCATTTTCGTCGGAAATGGGGTTCACAGGAGAAAACTATAGAAACTCCAGCCTGAAACCGAATTCGCTTGTAGCCTCACAAACACGACGTATTATGGCGGAACTGTAGGGTTTCACCGCGACTTGCAGGGGACGGCAGCATAGAATCCCACTCTCTCCGACATCGCCTCACTTTTCCCCAATGGCGCAGCGAAAATCGACACTCATTTCCTTAGCACCCTTCCTTAACACGAATTTGTGATTTTCCCTACTGAATTGAATTCCGTTTATAGATACCAGCTTGTTACCAACAAGACTTGGACCATTTGATACCCTCGGCGGATGGATCGATCCAACGGATACGAAGCAGTCGCGGAAGAATTTCTTGCGCGTCGTGGCAGTAGTATTCGGTCTACTGGAATCGGCGTGAAGGAAGTGCGAAAGTGGGCGAGAACACTACCGCGCGGCAGCAGCGTCATTGATCTAGGCTGCGGGCCCGGCTTTCCCATCACGGCGGTACCGGTTCACGAAGGACTTCATGTCTTCGGGGTAGATGCAGCACCATCTTTTGTCTCGGCATTCCAACGCAACCTGCCCGGCACACCCATCGTTTGCGAAGCCGTTCAAGAGTCGAAATTGTTTGATCGAACCTTCGATGCTGTCTTGGCGTGGGGGCTGATGTTCCTTCTCCAGGCTGAAGATCAGCGTCGCCTAATCCAGAGATTCACCGAGATACTGGTGCCGGGCGGCCGCCTGCTATTTACCTCAACCGCCAAACCCGCCGCTTGGAACGATGGAATGACCGGGTTGGCATCACTCTCCCTGGGGACGTACAGGAAGCTGCTCGGAGCCGTTGGTATATCGGTCGCGGAGGAGTACGAGGACGAAGGCGAAAACCACTATTTCGACGCCTTCAAGGGTAAATAGCCTTACCGATGTTCCTGTTAAGACCGGCACGACAAGGTGTATACGAAGACACCTACACAGACATTTACCCCTTGCCGCGAAAAGGGCCAACCTTATTACTTATACGATCTGGGGGGAAGCAGAAATTGCAGCCCAAAATAACCCACAAAATAGGACTGATTCGGACGCGTCGCTTCAAGGCTGCGTCCGGTCATCAGGAGAAGAATGACCGGGGAATGAAGCTTGTAGCGCGCGCCGATTTCAATTGTGGGCTGGGCGAATGAAGGATGAAAAGTCCCCAGGGAATAGACTTCCAGGTCAGCCTCAAGTTTTGGCGTAAATTCATGCCCTAGCACCAGGCCGGTTAGCCAGCTGTCCGGACCCTTGTGGTTAAACTGATAGCCAAGTTCGTAGTCCACGTCCACCGGCCCGAATTTCCTGGAGAATTCGAAAGGCAGGAGGAAGCCCTGGGTTGCGGGAGTGATGCCGCGGCTTACGGCATTGTTTGGATTGTTGAGAAAAAGCTGAGGGAATACCGAGATCGATAAGCCGTCTTCCCCAGCATCGTAAAAACGCCACTTCACGCCCGGATTGGATTGATTCATGCCGAATTTCGCGGGCGAGCCCGAATTTTGTACCCTCAGCCAGGCGCTCTCGTAAGTCAACTGAATGCGTTCGCCAACGCCGAAATTGATGTCGACGTCGGGCATGTGAGACAGCGACTGACCGCTGTAATAGAACGGCATGTAACCAAGATTGATTTCCCAGTTGAGATTACCGGGCGTGCCCGGGTCATTCGTGTAATAAGGGGGCCCGCCTTGAGCAAAGGCTAGGCTCGCCGCCAGAACCCATCCGAAGCCAACAATAAAATTACGTAACATGTGTGAGGAAGACGAGGATCGGAGAATCTAGCCACGCCATTGCTAAGCTCTGAACAAGACCGGCTTGCTCTTCGGCGATTCCCTCAAACCGATTCCTACCGCGCCCCCTCCACCACGAGCACGACGAACGAACCGGGTTCCACTTTTCTCTCCGGCCCCGGAACCACATTTGCGGCTACCGTGAAGAGTCGATGGGTCCGGCGATCGACCGCCATGGTGCGCGCGCTCTTTTGCGTCGTCACCGTCTGCAGCACGCTGAACTCAGCGGCGGCGTCTTCCTTGATCACCGTAATCGTTCCGTCTCCTGCCGAGGCAAAGGCCAACCCGCGGCCGGCGTCGAACGCGGTGGCATCGCAACCATCTCCTATGGCCGGAGTCGCCAAAACCTTTCCGCTATCGGCATCGACAATCGCCATCTTCTTGTTCCCGCTGCAACCCGCAAACAGGCGGCGGTGTTTCAGGTCGATGGCCAGACCAGTCGGCTCTTCACAGTCGGTGAGCTTCCAGTGCGACTTCACCGTCAGCTTCCGTGGATCGAAGGCCACGATTTCGGATTTGTCTTCCAGATTCACGAACACGGTACCGCTTTCGTCGGTCGCGGCAAACTCCGGCTTTCCGCCCAGTTGAATGGTCCCCACGACCTCGCCCTTGGACGCTTCAATGGCTGTCGCTGTCGTTTCCTTGCCTTTTCCGTTGAAGGTGAACACGCGTTTCGAAAAGGGATCGTACAGAATCGCGTCGGGACCGTTGCCCACCTTGATCTTCTTTTCTACCGCCAGCGTTTTCAGATCGAACACGCTCACCGTATCTTCCCGGCCATTGCTGGTAAATCCACGGCCGAGTTCGTAGTCGAGGGCTACTCCGTGTACGCCCGCCGTGTCTGGAATCTCGCCGACCTGCTTGCCCGACTCGGTATCCACCACCATCACGCGAGTGCCTCGAGCAATAAACAAGCGATGTCCGCCGCCATCGGCCGTCAGATAATCCCATCCGCCATCGCCGCCGAGTTTCCACGTCGCAACGACTTTATAGTCCGACCCTTTATCGCCCGCAGCAATTGCCATAGTCGCAACCGCCAGAGCAGTCGCCAGTACCATCAACGAAATCCCGAACCCCCGCCTTCTCATATCTCTCACTCCTGTGCGATCTTCTTTTGCCTGATCGAGCAATTCATATTGACCGATGTGGACCGCAGTCCTCTAGCGTAGCCTGTACTGCGAAATCCAACGCCGGCGCAGCCTCTCCGACTTCCGTCAGAAAGGCGACCTAAGAGGGCATGGCTAAATGCTGCCTGAGCGTTTCGCTTGGCAATTCACCGTCCCAGCGGGCGAGCACCAAAGTCGCGACCCCATTTCCAATCACGTTAACGACCGCTCTGAACATACTTAAGAAGCGGTCAATGCCGAGTATCAATGCCATGCCTGCAACTGGAATACTGGGGATGACGGAGAGTGTGGCCACCAAAGCAATAAACGACGCACCCTGAACGCCGCTGGCACCCTTGCTGGTGAGAATCGCTACTGCGAGGATGGTCAGTTGTTGGGTCAGCGTCAGATGCGTGTTGGTCGCCTGCGCCACAAAGAGCGCGGCCATCGTCATATAAAGACTGGAGCCGTCGGTGTTAAAAGTGAAACCGGTCGGTATCACGAGTCCAACCAGGGATTTGGAGCAGCCCAACCTTTCTAGTTTTCTCATCAGAGTCGGGATCGCGATTTCCGACGAACTGACCGCCAGCACCAGCAGGATCTCTTCCTTTATATAGGCCAGGAAACGGAAGAGGCTGAAGCCTGCGGCCCAGGCGATTGGACCGAGAACGATTATGACAAACAGCATCGAGGTGAGCCAGAAGGCTCCAATCAACTTGGCAAGCGGACCGAGTGATGCCAGGCCGAACTTACCGACCGTGTAGGCCATGGCTCCAAACGCTCCCACCGGCGCGAACTTCATGAGAATATTGGTCACCCTGAATGCGGCGGAGGTGAGGGATTCGCCGAAGTCGACGAGGGGCTTCGCGCGGGCCCCAAGGCTTGAGAGAGCGAAGCCGAAGAGCAGGGCCACGAAAACCACTTGGAGAATGTCTCCCTTGGCGAAGGCGTCGATCACGGTAGTTGGGATGATGTGAATCAGGAAATCGGGAATGCTCTGCGCTTTGGCCTGTCCGGTGTAGTCGGCTACGGATCTGGCGTCCAGTGTAGCGGTATTCACATTGAAGCCACGGCCGGGCTGCACGATGTTGGCGACAAGCAGTCCGATGACGAGAGCAATGGTCGAGACGACTTCGAAGTATAAGAGCGCCATGCCACCGATGCGGCCGACCTTTTTCAGGCTTTCCATGCCGGCGATTCCCGTCACGACGGTGCAGAAAATAATCAGCGTGATGATCATGGAAATCGCCCGGATGAAGGCGTCGCCTAAAGGCTTCATGGCGACGGCGCGCGCCGGGTTCAGGGAACCCAGCACGATGGCCAACGCCATGGCCACCAGCACCTGCACCCAGAGCGCGCGGTAAAAAGGCGTTTTTCTGGGTCCTCGGGCAGGTCCGGGCTCAGGCAAAAGATCTGCGGAATTCGTCTGGGCGGCGGACGGGATTGTCGTCATCGTCATAGGGAACCGATTGGCTAGTGACCCGGCTCCGGCTCCAGTGTGTGCACCAGCCACGGGATGATCACTTCTTTGAAAATCCTGGGATCGGGCCACACTCCAACCTGTCGCCCGAGATGGCCGCCCTGCGGATTGATCCAGGCCGTCTTCGGAACGTCCCCCCGGTCGAGAAGCAGGTAGATGTCGGAGATGGGTACCTGCGTATCTTTGACTCCCGCCAGAATGAGCATGGGAGACATCGGCTTGCCGAGCAGGCCCTGTTTGACGAGTGAGATTTTTTCCAGTGCCTCCGCTAGTTCGTCCACGGTGTGCACGTTGTCAAAGATTGCCATGAGCGCGGGAACCTGATCGAAGAGATATTCGCGATTGCCGATCAAGGAATCCATCAGGAAACCTTTCTGGAAGAACTTATCGGTCGGCGGCGACTGTGCACTGGCTCCCTTGATCCGGGTGCGCTCGACGATGGCCATTTTCGTGGCCCAATATGCGCCCCAACTAACGCCGTGCATGGCGACTCGCATCTTGTCGATCTCGGGCCGGGTGGCAATATAATCGAGCACGCGAGAGAGCATGCGATCCGCATTTTCACTGACCTTGATCGGATTCTGTCCCGTGCCAGGACCGTCGACGGCGAGATAGCCGACACCGAAGGGCAGAATCGCACTGAAACTCTCGGCCAAATCTTCCTTGCGGCTGTCGAGTCCATTCACGGCCAGCACGAGCGGCACGGGGCCCGTGGGATTTTTCGGCAAGCGCAGATAGCCGATGATTTCTTTTCCTTCGAAGGGAATTCTGACGATCTCCAGGGGAGGGTCCCAGAATTTTGCGTGAGCCCGGAAAGCTTCTAGCGCTTTTTCGTAGGAGTGCTGCTTGCCGGGAGAAGCGGGAATCGGCCACCGTCCGAAGGAATAAAGGCGCCAGGCGCGGATGTAATCGGCGTTCGCTTTCGCGGGATCGGTTTTCTCGAGCGACTCGGCTTCCTTCATGTAGCGGTCGGCCACTCCCATGAAGGCTCGCGCCCACTCGTCTTTATCGCGTGTGTGGATGGAATTGAACGCCTCCTTTACGTCGCCGGGATCGAGTCCGATGAGCGGGTACTGGCCTACTTCGGCGCGGTGGATCGCTTCCGTTCTGATCTCGTCGATGGTGCGCTCGGCATGTTGCTCGGCAAACCCAGAGATGCAGAGCGAGACAATTAGAGCCAGCAACGCTGCCAGCGACGTTGCCCATGACGCGGTCGATATGGACTGTAGAGGATGATGCTCTACGGGTGTTAACACGAGATGATTCCTTTCCAGTCAAAATACAGTCGAAAATGAGGATCGGGGCCGGAGGAGGAAATTCCCAACCCCGATTTGCCAAGCCTGCAGGGTTCAGAAGGCAAACTTCAGGCCTAGTTGAACCGAACGCGGCCCCCCCGAACCCACAGCCGGGTTAGCGGCCGCTATATCGGGAGTGGCACAGCCGCATCCGAAACCAGGCGCGGACGGATCATTGAAACCGAAACCATTCTGCCCACCGTAAGGATTGGCGAAGTTGGCATGGTTCAAAATGTTGAAGAACTCCGCCCGGAACTGGGCGTGGAAACGCTCGCCAAAGTGCCAGTTCTTGGCGACCGAGAAATCGAAGTCGCGGAAACCGGAATCGGGGAAGATGTTGCGTCCCATAGTTCCGAAGGTTCCGAGGGCTGGCGGAATCATGACGGAGTTCCCATTGGCATAACAGCCGAACAGGTTGACCGCGGCGGTGGCAGCGCCGGGAGATCCGCCATCGAGCGCCAAGGCCTTCGCCGTGCAGGCTGTGGGCAATCCGCCTGACGCTACGGTGTACCGCGGAGTTCCGGTTGGACCGGACTTGAAGTCATTGGTGTTGCCAAAGAAATCCCACCGAATGGGGCTGTTCGCCGGGGGACTCACGGGCAGGGCACCGATGCCGGCAGCATCGGTTCCCTCGTCCATCGCTCCCCAATATTGCGGGCTTTGCAAAGTAACAATCGAGTTGAGCTCCCACCCTTCGAGTGCCTGGGCGTAGCCCTTCTTGCCCGGGATCGCGTAGGTGAGCGAAAGCGTGAAGCGCTGACGAACATCAAAGTCGCTGTTGGCGTATTCTGCGCCCGGGTTATGAGCGTTCTGCGGCAGTCCCGATCCGTAACCGAAATCCCAGTTCGCGCCCACGTCATCGAGAGCATGGGACCAGGTGTAGCCTACGACCATCGACAGCCCGTGATAGTTGCGCGAGTTCAGCGTCGCTTGCAGTCCGTTGTAATTCGAACGGTAGACATTGCCCATCTGGAAGATGTTGCTCAGGTAGGGGAACTTGGTCACGAACGGCTCGGCCGCCGTCTCGGCATTCGTATCCGCGGCGCAGTTGTTGTAGCCGCTGCCCGCGCTGGCTAGACACGCGACAAGCGGGGCGCCCAGCCAGCCCGATCCTACCGGCGGCTGATTGATGTCGCGAATGCCGGTTAAATTGGCACCGTGGTTGCCGACGTAAGCCAGTTCAAAGGTCAGGTTCGGAGCAAAGGCGTGTTGCACGCTGAGGGCCCAGTTCCAGACGTAGGGCGTGGTGAGATTGCGGTCGACGCTCATGACGGGGCAGGCATTTGGCGGAGTGCAATCGAGTGTGGTGTTGAAAACCGGTGTATTGTCCCAGGTCGCGGTGAACGGGGGGTTGTTCAAAAAATTCTTGGTGAGGACATTTCCCGTTTTGATGGTGCCGCCGGGGTCGATCGGGGCGCCTGCGTAGACACCTCCCGTGGGAACACTGCCGGGGCCAAAGGCGTTGTTGAAAGCGATGAACGACTGCCAGTTCACGGTTTCGTAAATCAGACCGCCGCCGCCGCGGATCACCGTAGTTCCTTTGCCGCTCATATCCCAGGCGAATCCGACGCGCGGCGCGAAATTCTTGTGATCGGGGTTATAGAGGCTAGGAATCCGATTGGAGCCGGTTTTCACCTGTACTAAGCCGAAGTTCGGATCGAAGTTGCCGAGCAGGTTGTGCTCTTCCTCGAGGACGGTGCTGAACTCGTAGCGCAGGCCGAAGTTCAGCGTCAGATTCTTGGTGGCTCGCCAGTCATCCTGGATAAACGCACCATAAGCCCAGTTGTGCAGATGCAGCGTCGGATTTCCTACTTCGAGGGTGGACTTAAAGGGCAAGCCGGCAAAGAAGTCTTCGAGTGAGCTCGAAGCTGGAGGAGCGTTCGAGGGAGGAGGGCCCGGACTTAGAACGCCGCCCAGGAAGTTAATGCTGCCGCGCGCATTGCCGTATGCGGCATTGGTCACGTCGTTGTAGTGTAACTCGCCTCCAAACTTGAGGGAATGTTTGCCGGCGACGTAAGACACGTGATCGATGAATTGGGTAACGGAATCGGGTCCCTGGAACTTCGGCCACTTGAAGCCCCCCAGGGTCGTGAAGTAGCCGCCAAAGCCGATGCGCGGCAGGCCTCCCGTGAATGGCCCCGAAACGCCGGTGTCCAATCCGTAGCTAGAACCGGGGGTGTTGAGATCACCTGGCAGGGTGGGCTGGTACAGGCGGTTATATCCGACGCGCGCTTCGTTGACCCAGCGGAGGCCGGGGATCCACGTCCAGCTTCCACCCACCACCTGGGCGCGGGTGTGAATATCCGACCGCCATCTCGACTGCAATTCGGAAAAGTCCTCGACGGTTCCCGTATTGTTGCCAAAGAAATACATTCCGCTGACATGCTGATTTCGATTCAGGTTGAAGTCGACTTTGCCGATCCCGTTGTAGACCTTTACGTCGTTGGGGAACCCGTTCTGGATATTGATGTTGGGATTATTGTTGGTGGGAAAGCCGGTTCCGTTGCAAGCGACCGTACCACCGGTGAGCGCGCAGCCAGCGATATTCAAGCTGGATGGACTCACCGCGATGCCTCCGGCATTAAGGTCCGCGATCACATTGGGGATGCTGTCGGCGCAGTCGCCTGTCGTCAGGAATACGCAGGTCCCATTGGTCGGCATCGGGACCATGGACGGACTGGTGACGCCGCCATACGAGTTTCCTACGTCGTAGATCTGCCCTTCATAAGCACCAAAGAAAAAGGCCTTGTCCTTGACGATCGCTCCGCCCACGCTGCCGCCGTATTGTTCGAGGGTTCTTTGGAGCTTTGGGTTCGGCACAGTATTGAAGTAATTTCGCGCGTCGAACACATCGCCATCGCGGCCAAAAGCAAACGCGGTTCCATGGATGTTGTTCGTGCCGGACTTGAGAGCGACATTGACCACCGCTCCCGGCTTCCAGCCAAACTCAGCGGGCGGGAGTTCTTCCGCGTTAAACTCTTGAATGGCATCGATCGGCAGGATGGTTGCCGAATCGCCGGCAATACCTGCGCCGTTGATGATGGCTTGCCCGGAGTACGGTTCGCTGTTGAACAAGCCTTCTATAAAGTAGGCGTTGTCCTCCGCACGCAGACCGTTCGTGCTCGTGGTCGAGAATCCGCCGCCGGGATAACGCATGACGCCGGGACGGAGCTGCAGCAGGTTCTCATAATTGCGGCCGTTCAACGGCAGATCATTAATCTCTGCGTTGCTCAGGGTGCCGCCGAGAGTTGAAGATACGCTTTCGATCAGCGGCACTTCGTCAGTCACCACCACCGTTTCGTTGACTCCGCCCGTCGGGAGCGCCATGTCGACGCGGAGGTCTTGCGCGACTTCGAGCACGATGTTAGGACGCTCCACCGTTTTGAAACCCTTGGCCTCGGCCCTGACCTTGTAGGTGCCGGGCTCGAGCTCAGGCACAGCATAGTCGCCGGAGGCACCAGTCGTGGCGGCGCGAATAGTCCCGCGCTGGGTGTCAGTCACAATGACTGCGGCTCCCGCGACGGCCGCGCCAGTAGAATCGGTTACACTACCGAGAATCTGTCCGCTGGTGGTTTGCGCGGTTAGCGGCAGACAGAGCGCAAATGTGAACCAAACCAGGCCCAGGACACGGATGCGATTCGACGTAGAACGCATGACGACCTCCAAACTGCCTCATTCATTGATTCTGACAACATCAGTTTCAAACCACCCGAAATTATCCGATTACCCGTCGCCAGCGACCAGTGCAATCAAGATCAGAAAAGCCCGACGAGTTGAAGGTATAGCCTTGACGCGGCCTACCCGTCAAGTAGTATTCTGGTCCGACCGCAAGACAGGTATCGGACGTGGTTCTTCTCCGTGAGTTCGCTTGCTTTCGGAGGCGGCAGAGTTGCCAAGGCACAGGGGGAGTCAAAAACATGGCCATTGCCACTACCAATCCAGCCACTGGTGAAGTCATCAGGACTTTCGAACCTCTCAGTGCGGCGCAGATCGAGGCGAAACTTCAATTGGCAGCCGATGCCTTCAAAAGACACCGCCGGACATCGTTTCCAGAGCGCGCTGCAAAAATGACGCGGCTGGCCGAGATCCTGGAAAAAGAGAAGGACGACTGCGCCCACTTGATGACTCTCGAGATGGGCAAGCCCCTGAAGGCAGCCGTAGCCGAAGCGATGAAGTGCGCCAGCGGGTGCCGCTACTACGCCGAGAATGCGGAGAAATTTCTGGCCGATGAATTGATCGAGACTGGCGCAAGGCGCAGCTTTGTTCGCTATCTGCCGAGTGGCCCCATCCTGGCGATCATGCCTTGGAATTTTCCTTTCTGGCAAGTGATGCGGTTTGTCGCGCCGGCGCTCATGGCCGGTAATGTAGGACTGTTGAAGCATGCCTCGAACGTCCCGCAGTGTGCACTCAAGATTGAAGAAATGATTCTCCGCGCCGGGTTCGCCGAAGGCGTGTTTCAGACCCTCCTGATCGGCTCTGGGCCAGTCGATGGCATTCTGAATGATCCTCGGGTAGTCGCGGCAACGCTTACCGGCAGTGAGCAGGCGGGCATTCAAGTTGGAATATCGGCCGCCAAGCGCATCAAGAAGGTGGTACTGGAACTTGGCGGCAGCGATCCTTTTATCGTAATGCCGAGCGCCGATCTTGAGGCGGCGGTAGCGACGGCAGTGGATGCTCGAATCCAGAACAACGGTCAGTCCTGTATTGCGGCCAAGCGCTTTATAGTCGCGGCGAAGATCGCGTCCGAGTTTGAGAAGAAGTTTGTTAAGCGGATGCAGGAACTCCGCGTCGGCGATCCTTTCGAGGAAAGTACCCAGCTCGGGCCTCTCGCCAGTGCGGATGCGGTTACGACCCTCGATGCCGACGTAAAAAAGTCAATCGCCGCCGGCGCGCGTCTGCTGACGGGTGGCCAACCTTTGCCCGGGCCGGGGTTTTACTACGCCCCCACCGTGCTGACCGATATACCAAAAGGTTCGCCCGCCTACAGTGAAGAACTCTTCGGGCCGGTGGCGTCGATATTTCGAGTCAAGGGTATCGATGAAGCGGTCGCTTTAGCCAACGATGTACGGTTCGGCCTCGGTGCCAGCGCCTGGACCAATGACGCGGCTGAAACCGAACGATTTGTGAATGAACTGCAGGCTGGCATGGTCTTCCTGAACAAGATGGTGGCTTCCGATCCGCGTCTGCCATTTGGAGGGGTCAAAGCTTCGGGGCATGGACGTGAGTTGGCGGACGTCGGGATTCGCGAATTCATGAATATTAAGACAGTTTCTATGCAATAGAGCCGGACGGGTCGGTCCGGCGGTTTATGGTATAGTGGTCCGACCATCAGTCGTCTCCGCTGGGCTTGAGGGCTAAATGTCAGACGAAACCATCGATACGATAGCTGCCAAGCCCGTGTACCGGGTGGTAAAAACATCCCGGCTCTACGAGCAGATCGTGAAGCAGGTCGAGGAATCGATTCTCAGCGGCCAACTCAAACCCGGCGACCAGTTGCCTGCGGAGCGGGACCTGGCGCAGAGCTTTGGAGTAAGCCGCACCGCCGTTCGCGAAGCGGTGAAGACTCTGCGCGAGAAGGGGCTGGTCGAGGCTTTCTCAGGGCGAGGCACATTCGTCACGAACGGCACTTCGCAAGCGATCCGGCAGTCGCTCGACTTAATGATCCGGATCAACCAGCAGGAAGGGTCCGCGCATTTGGCCGAGTTGCGACTGGTTCTCGAACCGGAAATTGCTGGCTTGGCGGCTTCACGGATTGACGGGCAGCTACTGGGGACGATGCGGGAGATGCTTGCCATCATGGAGCGTAATTTGCAGGATCGTGAAGCCTACATTGAAGCCGACCTGGATTTTCATCTGGCGCTGGCGGAGGCGGCGGGAAATCCCCTCATCCTTTCGTTGCTGGACTCGATTGTTGGACTGCTGCGTGAGCAGCGAAGCCGCATTTTTGAAGTGGAAGGTGGGCCCGAGCGCGGCCAGTACCATCACAAACGAATCCTGGTGGCGGTCGAACAGCGCAAACCCGAAGCGGCCCGCAGCGCCATGCGCGAACATCTGCAGCAAGTGCTTTCAGATTCTTCCTCTCCCATTAAAACGGCTTCGAACTCCAAGCCGAACGCATAGGTTCTTAGGAGCAGCCGTGTGGCGAAACTCGGATTTATAGGTCTTGGATTGATGGGCGGCAACATGGTGGCGCGCCTGCTCGAAAAAGGCCATACCGTAAGCGGTTATAACCGGACGCGCTCCAAGGCGCAGTGGCTCATCGACAAAGGTATGAAGTTCGCCGATTCTCCCGCGAGCGTCGCGGCCAAGTCGGACGTGACCTTCACCATGGTCACCAACGCGGCGGCGTTGGTGGCGGTCACCGAAGGAGTGGACGGGCTTCTGGCGGGGATGGGCCCGGGCAAGTTCCTCGTCGATATGAGCACCGTGAGTCCGGACGTGAGTCGCGCTCTAGCCGTGAAGGTGCGAGAAAAGGGCGCGGACATGATCGACGCTCCTGTTTCGGGCAGCGTGATCACCTTGCAGCAGGGCAAGCTCTCAGTGATGGTCGGAGGGCGCAAAGCGACCTTCGACCATCTGAAAGCGCTGCTCTATGATGTCGGACCGAAGGTCACGCACGTGGGCGACAATGGCGTGGCGCTGTCGATGAAGATCGCGGTGAATCTGCAGTTAGCGGTGCAGATGATGGGCTTCTGCGAGGGCGTTTTGCTGGCGGAGAAAAGCGGAATCCCGCGAGAGGTTGCGGTCGACGTCATGATCCACAGTGCGATCGCCTCGCCCATGATTGTGTATCGCGGCCCTTTCGTTCTGCAACAGCCCGAAGAAGCGTGGTTTGACTGCAACATGATGCAGAAGGACATGTTGTTGGCGATGGAACTCGGGCGCAAACTTAACGTGCCCGTTCCTACGACTGCGATCAGCAATGAGTTCCTGACTGCGGCTCGCGGGATGGGATGGGAGAAATCAGACTTTGCCGTGGTATTTGACGTATTGGCGCGCATGTCAGGGGTCACAAAGTGAGGACTTGCCGTGGAGCCAAGTGAAGCTTCAGCAAAGATCGAGTTGTGGCTGCGTATGTACCGGCAGATGGTGGCCATCCGCCAATTCGAAGCGCAGGTGAACGAACTCTACACGCGGGCAATGATGCCAGGCCTAGCGCATCTTTACATCGGGGAAGAGGCGGTCGCGGTCGGCATCTGTGAAGCGCTGGAGAAGAACGACTACGTGACCAGCACACACCGTGGTCATGGACATTGTTTGGCGAAAGGCGCTTCTCCGGATCAAATGTTTGCCGAACTGCTGGGTAAGAAGGCCGGATATTGCAAAGGCAAAGGTGGCTCCATGCATATTGCGGACCCGGCCACTGGCAACCTCGGAGCCAATGCTATTGTTTGCGGCAGTGCGGGCATCGCGACGGGAGCCGCGTTTTCCGCGCAGCACTTGGGCAACCGGCGCGTGGCTGTATGTTTCTTCGGCGAAGGCGCACTAGGGCAGGGTGTGCTCTACGAAGTCATGAACCTGGCACAACTCTTCAAGCTTCCCGTCATCTACGTCTGTGAGAACAACCTGTACACGGAGTACACCCACTTCTCCGAAACCACCGCCGGAGATATTTTGTCGCGGGCAACAGCATTTGGAATGGAAGCGGCGAAGGTGGATGGTCAGGATGTGCGCGCGGTCAACGAAGTGGCGCAGCGTCTGGTGGATCGCGCCCGAACCGGAGGTGGACCGGCATTTCTGCTATGCGATACCTATCGCTACCATGGGCACCATGTCGGCGATATCAATCGCGAATATTATCGCTCCAAGCAGGAAGAGCAAATGTGGAGGACGGAACGTGATCCCATAGCGAATTTTGGGAAGTGGCTCATCGAACAGAAAATCGCCGATCAGGCGGCGCTGGATCAAGTTGAGGTGGAACTTGAAGCGAAGATGAAGAAGGCCGTGGAGTTGGCCGTGATTGCGCCCTATCCGAGTGTCGATGAAGTGGGAGAGGACGTGTATGCCTGAAGTCGCGGTGAGGGAAATCACATTCGCGCATGCGATTCGCGAAGCTCTGGCGGAAGAGATGCGCCGCGATAAGACGGTCTGCATCATGGGCGAAGACGTGGCGGAGGCCGGCACTCCTTTCAAGGTCTTGTCTGGCTTGCTCGAGGAATTCGGCAAAGATCGAGTGCTCGACACGCCTATCTCAGAGGCGGGCTTTACCGGGTTAGCGGTGGGCGCCGCCATGACGGGAATGCGTCCGGTGGTAGATATCATGTTTGGCGACTTCATCACACTCACCATGGATCAGATGGTGAATCAGGCGGCGAAAGTCCATTACATGTCTGGCGGAAAGTGGAAAGTTCCGATGGTGCTGCGCACGACCATGGGGGCGACACGCCGCTCCGCCGCCCAGCATTCGCAATCGCTGCACGCGTGGTATTGCCATGTGCCCGGCTTAAAAGTTGTGTTGCCGTCAACGCCGTATGACGCAAAGGGATTGCTCAAAGCGGCGATTCGCGACGACAACCCTGTGGTTTTTTTCGAAGACAAGATGATGTACAAGCTCAAAGGTGCCGTGCCCGAGGAAGACTACACGGTGAGCCTGGGAGTGGCGGACATCAAGCGCGTCGGCGAAGACATTACGCTGGTTGCCACGAGCAGCATGGTGCAAGTGGCGCTGGGCGCGGCAACCATGCTCGAAGAAATTGGGATCAGCGCTGAAGTCGTCGATCCCCGGACCTTGTGGCCGCTCGACGAGAAAACGCTGATTGAATCGGCCAAGAAAACCTCCCGGGCAATCATTCTCGATGAAGGCTACGAACGCTATGGGGTTACCGCCGAACTTGCCTCGGTGATCGCCACCGGCGCATTCTACGATCTGGATGCACCGGTGAAACGCATGGGCGCGATGCACGTCCCGATACCCTTTTCGCCGCCTTTGGAAGATGCAACCGTTCCGACCGAGCTAATGGTGTTTGAGGCCGCCCGCACGCTCTGCGGACGATAACTAAGCCAAAGGTAAGAGGTCAGATCGCAGAGTTAAGAACCTTGGTGAAGCCCCCATGAGTGGGGTTTTAACCTCTGCAATCTGACCTCTCACCTCTGACCTGCTCCAAGGAGAAACTTATGGCTCTGCCTACCTACGGATCGATGGCTGTCGACTGGGAAAATCGCATCGATTTCGATCGTCTGCGCCGCGAGCGCTTGGCGCGCGCTAAGGATCTCTTGAAGAAGTCGGAGATGGGTTCGCTCTTGTGCTTCGACATGAACAATGTCCGTTATCTCACCGCGACCCACATCGGCACCTGGGCGCAGGACAAGGCCAACCGCTTTACGCTGCTTCCGCAAAATGACGAGCCTATCCTGTGGGATTTCGGCTCGGCGGCCAAGCATCACCAACTGCACTGCCCATGGCTGGGCGAACGCTCGCGTGCTGGAATCTCCGTGCTGCGCGGCGCCATGACACCCGAAATGGGGCGTGCCGAAGATGTCGCCAAGAAAATCCGCATCGAGCTCGAAATGCGGGGACTGCATAAAGAGCCGGTGGGCATCGACATTATCGAACTGCCGGTGCTATTCGCGCTGCAAAAAGAAGGAATCAAAGTTGTGGACGGGCAGGCCCTCATGTCCGAAGCCCGCCTCATCAAAACCCGCGACGAGATCAGCTTGCTCAATCATTCCGCGATGATGGTCGACGCCGCCTATGATGAGCTTTATCGCGCCATGAAGCCGGGCATGAGCGAAAACCAAGCCGTGGGGCTGGTCAGTAAAGTTCTCTACGACATGGGATCGGAGTACGTGGAGGCCGTGAACGCCATCTCTGGCGAACGCTGCAGCCCGCATCCGCACGTCTTCTCCGACCGCGTGCTGCGCCCCGGGGACCCCGTCTATTACGACATTCTGCATTCCTACATGGGATACCGCACCTGCTATTACCGCTGCTTCACCATCGGCTACGCCTCCCACGCCATGGACGATGCCTACAAACGCTGCCGGGAATATCTCGATGCCGCGATTGAACTGGTCCGCCCCGGCCGCACCACCGCGGAGATTGCCGCCGTGTGGCCCAAAGCGCAGGAATTCGGATTCCCCAGCGAAGAAGCGGCCTTCGCGCTACAGTACGGTCACGGCATCGGCCTGGCGATCTGGGAGAAGCCCGTGATCAGCCGCCTGGTCTCGCTTGAACATTCCTGTGAAATCAAGCCCGGCATGGTGTTTGCCCTGGAAACTTTCTGGCCCTCGACCGACGGTTGGAGCGCCGCCCGCATCGAAGAAGAAATCGTTGTCACGGAAACCGGCCACGAAGTGATCACGCGCTTTCCCGCCGAGCAGCTTATGGTTGCCGGCAGGCACTATTTCACGGTGGATGGTCCGCTGCCCGCAGTTCGAGACACGGAATCGAAACCGAGCGCGCGTGTACGTGAAATGATCGAAGCCAGTGCGCGACACGAGCGCATAGGAGTCGGCGACTAACGCAACTCTCTCGATGCGCAACGAGCGAACCTCGCCGCTCAAGAGTTCTCCGAACGAATGGCAATCTAAAAGAATTACTTACTACTTCTATCGAACGAACCAATTATGGCGATCAGTGTGGTTATGCCCGCTCTAGAAATGGCCCAGGAAACAGGCAAGCTGGTTTCCTGGCTGAAGAAAGAAGGCGACTCGATTGTCAAAGGCGAGCCGCTGATCGAAATCGAAACCGACAAAGCAGTGATGGAAATCGAGTCGCCGGGCGACGGTATCCTCGCCGGCATCAAGGTTCAAGCGGGGGAGGAAGTCCCCGTAGGCCAGACGATCGCCTGGATCGTTCGTCCCGGAGAAGTCCCTCCAACCGAGGAAGTCGCCGTCGTCTCCGGGAGAAAGACCACTACCGCGGCGCCTGTCGCAATTGCGCCTCCTGCGCCACCCGCGAGTGCAATTGCACACCCGGAAGAGGTCAGGATATCTCCCAAAGCGCGACGCCTCGCTGCCGAACGAGGCATTGATGTTGCCCAAGTCCGGGGATCGGGCGCAAGTGGAGAAATTCTTGCTTCCGACATTTTGACGGCTGTCGAATCCAAAGCATCCGCGTCATCCACCAAAGCTGGTACGAAAGCCGACAGTGGCAGCCCGATTTCCCGGCTGATGGCGGAACGCACGACGCAGGGCTGGACGACTGTGCCGCATTTCTTTGTCGTGCGCGAAGTTGACGCCGGCGCGCTGAATGTAGCCCGGCAGACCCTCGGACCGGAAATCGAAAAGTCGTGCGCAGTGAAGCTCTCCCACACCGATCTATTGACAGCGCTGGTTGCCCGCGTGCTTCAGAAGCACCCGCGCATAAACGCAGGCTGGGTCGGCGAAAGCGTTCGAACCAATCCCGGAATCAACATCGGATTGGCGATCGCTGTGGAGGATGGCGTGGTGGCGCCGGTCATTCGCAACGCCGACAAAATAGCGCTGAACGAGATCGCCGTACAGCGGAGAGATCTCGCAAGCCGCGCCCGCAGTGGCAAGTTGCGACCGCAGGAGCTGGTGAACGCCACCTTCACGATCAGCAACCTGGGCATGTTCGGCGTGGATGCCTTTACTGCGATCCTCATCCCGCCGCAAGCCGCGATTCTCGCCGTGGGAGCAATTACCGACCGAGTGGTTGCGATCAACGGCCATCCGGGCGTCCGTCCGATGATGACGTTGACGCTCTCGAGCGATCATCGCGTGATCGATGGCGCGCGGGCAGCGGAATTTCTGCGGGATCTGGTCGCGGTCATCTGTGACCCACTTCGGTTTCTCGGTCAATCGGCAGTTTCCGGATAATGCATGTGGCGCCTTCCCGACATTGCGGATCGGCTTGCCGTATTTTTTCGTTCGAATTGCGGAGTTTAAATCAGCATCCACGGGGCTTTATAGTTTTTGACTAAAGGGAAGTACGTCGTGCCACTGTGCAATGCGAACATTTAAATCCACACTGCCCGACGAAGTGGGGACGTCAGAAAACGTGTATCCAACCGCGCTGCCCTTGGCAGGCGACATGGCATACACTGAGCTGAAAAAAAACTAGAAGCCATCTCACAAATGCCTCAGCAGAATAATGCAGCAACCAAGGTAAAGCATCCCGAGAAAATTCTCTGCATATCGTTCGTAGCGCACGACCAGTCTCCGGAAGTTCTGCAACCAGGCAAACAGTCTCTCAATCTTCCAGCGTCGCCGATAGCGGCGCATGCGACGCAGGTCTTGGGATGTATTTTTTCGATTACTACGGTGAGGAGCGATTAGTTCGATTCCGTATCGGCGAAGTTCCGTGTCCAATTTGTCTGAATCGTACGCGTTGTCGCCGATCAGATTCTGCGGCGCCTCCGACACAATCATCTGGACGAGAGTGGAAGTAGCAAGTTTTACTTCAAGGGGAGTGGCACTTTCGACACAAACTGATACCGGGAGCCCGTGGCGGTCTGCAGCAGCCATGATCTTCGTTCCCTTGCCACGCTTGGTTTTTCCGACTTTTGATTCCCCTTTTTGCTGGAGCAAAGCTCCCGGGCCGTCCGCGTCGGTCTTTCCGGCGCGGCGGTTCCGGAAAGAGTTTGTCCAGGGTCTCCCATTGCGCGTCGGTCACGTCACGCGTACTTGTTCGAGGCATCGAATCCCTTCAGATCAATCGCTGCAAGCGAGTTTTGTGTTGGCTTCTACTATTCAACAGTTCGGGTGCTTTTGGACGCAATAGCCATGCTGCACAAGTCACTGTGATGCGCCCCGAACAAACTTTCGGGCGACAGCATCGGAACGAGCACGTCCTAGCGACATCTACCGTCGCCCTTCCGAAGTTGCCGTGGTGTTGTGCTGGGCATAGTTACACGCCGCCGACGCTGCGGGCGCACAACACGCATCCGTGCAGAAGCGCGCGTCTTGCCGAGACAGGCGACGAAGGAGACGATTTCAAAGTGCATCGGCCGAATTGTGCCGCATGACTACTGCAGTCGACTAAAGGATCGAAATCAGACTGACAGGTACACGTCTTCAAAGTCGAGAGGGAATTCCGACGATTAAGGTATTATGTCTTCCTGACTGACCTGGGGCTTTGTCTAATCGGATCCTGGTGGCGGTTCAATGAGTTCGCGTCCGATATCCGTATCGCTTCTTGTTGGAATCTTTCTCACTGCGTTCTTTCTCAATAGGCTGAATGCGCAAACAACCACTTCGGGCGGAGTGACCGGCGTCGTTACTGATCGGAGCCTTGCAGTTCTGCCGAATGCGGATGTCGAGATCAGGGACATCAACAAGGGCACGACACAATCAACCAAAACAGACCGCGATGGCGTATACCGCTTCTTCTTTCTTTCTCCCAGCCAATACACGCTGACCATAGTGCACGACGGCTTTCGCAAGGAGAGCCGCAGTGTGACCGTATTGTTAGGGACACCAGTTACCGTCAACATCACGCTGGAGATTGCAAGAGCAAACATGCAACTCTCTGTGACCGCAGAGGCTCCGCTCGTTCAGGCAGACAACGGCGACGTTTCGATTACCATGAGCCAGACTCAGGTCTCGGAACTACCCAATCCCGGTAACGACCTCACCTACATCGCCCAGACCGCTCCCGGCGCAATCATGAGCACCGATAATGCGCGCACTGGAGGCGGGGGCGGGAACTTTTCAATCTTGGGCATGCCGGGGACCTCAAATCTCTTCACCTTGAATGGCATGAACGACAACTCAGGTCATCTTAATTTTACTGGCGCTACGGGTATGCTTCTGGGTCAGAACCAAATTCAGGAAGCCACTGTGGTGAGTAATGGCTACTCGGGACATTTTGGAGATGCCCCAGGCTCGTATGTGAACTATGCCACAAAGTCCGGAGCGAATGAATTCCACGGAAACGCCAAGTACTTTTGGAATGGTAGCGTTTTGAACGCTACCGACTGGATCACGGAAGCATTCGGCAATCCTCGCCCGTTCGATATCGCCAATCAGTGGGCGGGTTCGGTGGGAGGGCCCATCAAGAAAAATAGGCTTTTTTTCTTTTTTGATACCGAAGGCTTGCGAGTCTTGCTGCCCTCTCCTGTTCAGGTGGTTCTCCCGAGCCCACAGTTCGAGGCGGCAACCATCGCCAATATCGATTCTATCTTTGGGTCTGCGTCCGCTTCCGATGCTTTCTACAAGCAAATCTTCAGTTTGTATAACCAAACCCCTGGAATAGCAGCAGCTACTCCGGGGAGCTTCGCTGATCCTCTCGGCTGTCTCGACGCAAGCCCGAGTGGCGTGTTCATCGGACCACAGACCCCCCAAGGGCAACTCGGCGTGAACCTTCCATGCGCAATCCATTTTCAGACAACACTTGGGCAGCCGACGAGTGAATCCCTCGTGTCTGGCCGTATGGATTGGAACGTCCGGACCAACGATCGTGCCTTTTTCCTCCTCCAATACGACAATGGCCGTCAGCCCATTGTCGTCGACCCCATAAGCTCAGTTTTCAACGTCGATTACAGCGGGCCATGGTGGCAAGCCCAGTTGAACGAAACT
>Ga0182015_10001499_pt1 | contig 30533 bp, 28 predicted proteins | sample 712P3MmetaG_FD_120478 | JGI IMG/M metagenome (GOLD analysis project Ga0182015, IMG submission 120478) | Permafrost microbial communities from Stordalen Mire, Sweden - 712P3M metaG | ecosystem: Environmental > Terrestrial > Soil > Wetlands > Permafrost | place: Sweden: Stordalen | collected... | reverse complement strand
ATTGTGGATCGCGTGAACGATGCGCAGTGCGTTGCGATTCTGACGCAGGACACGTCGTACCGGCGCGGCAATGAAGTGAAATTGAAGGCGACGGTAGATGAGGCGGCCGGGCAATGTCCGACGGTGAAGAACGTGGTGGTATATCGGCGGTCGGGATCGGAAGTCGCGATGCAGGCGGGGCGCGATCACTGGTGGCATGAGCTGATGGCGAAGGCGGATGCTGAATGTCCGGCGGAGGAATTGGATTCCGAGGATCCGCTGTACATCCTGTATACGTCGGGGACGACGGGGAAGCCGAAGGGGCTGGTGCATACGACGGGCGGCTATTCGGTGGGGACGTATCTGACGAGCAAGTACGTGTTCGATTTGAAAGAAGACGATGTGTACTGGTGCACGGCGGATATTGGCTGGGTGACGGGGCACTCGTATGTGGTGTACGGGATTTTGCAGAACGGCGCGACGACGGTGATGTATGAGGGTGCGCCGAATCATCCGGGGCCGGACCGGTTCTGGAAGATTATTGACGATCACAAGGTGACGGTTTTTTATACGGCGCCGACGGCGATTCGTGCATTCATCAAGTGGGGGGATGAGCATCCGGCGAAGCACAGTTTGAAAACGCTGCGGTTGCTGGGGACGGTGGGCGAGCCGATCAATCCTGAGGCGTGGATTTGGTATCGCGAGGTGATTGGCAAGGGGCGGTGCCCGATTGTCGATACGTGGTGGCAGACAGAGACGGGGGCGATCATGATTTCGCCGATTCCGGGAGCTGTGGCGGCAAAGCCGGGGTCGGCGACCCGGCCGTTTTTCGGAATTGTGCCCGAAGTTGTTACAAAAGAGGGCGAGCCGGTGCCGGCGGGGCAGGGTGGACTGTTGGTGATCCGGAAACCGTGGCCTTCGATGGCGCGAACGATCTTTAACGATCCGGAGCGGTACGAGAAGGCGTACTGGTCGGATATTCCGGGGTCGTACTTTACGGGCGACGGCGCGCGCATGGATGAGGATGGATATTTCTGGCTGATGGGGCGCGTCGACGATGTGATCAACGTGAGCGGACATCGGCTGGGGACGATGGAAGTGGAGTCGGCGCTGGTGGCGCATCCGAAGGTGGCGGAAGCGGCGGTGGTGGGTCGTCCTGATGAGTTGAAGGGGCAGGCGATTTCGGCGTTTGTGACGTTGGAGAGTGGGTTTACGCCGACGAAAGAGACGAAGGACGAACTGCGCGCCTGGGTAGCGAAGGAGATTGGGTCGCTGGCGCGGCCGGACGATATTCGTTTCACGGATCAGCTGCCGAAGACGCGGTCGGGAAAGATTATGCGGCGGCTGCTGCGGGAGATGGCGACGAACGGGGAGATCAAGGGCGACGTGACTACGCTGGAGGACTTCTCGGTGATCGCGAAGCTGCGGGAGCAGGACGAGTAACGAGCAGAGAGCGGTTAGCGGACAGCGGATAACGATAAATTCAGCCGGTAGCCGGTAGCCTGTAGATGATAAGTCGGCGGTGCTATTCTCACTGCGTCCCTGGCTATTTCTTCGACTTTCTCGCTCGGAGCGCTCATGAATCTGCGGCGTCGTGGAATCTGCTGCATCCTGATTGCCGGTCTATTTGTGCGTGCGTCGGTTACATTTGCGCAGGATGGGCCGGAGCCGCATTGGCAGAAGCTGACCCACCAGGTGTTGGCGCTGGACAAGGAGGGCAAGTACCAGGAGGCTCTGCCGCTTGCGTTGGAGGCTGAAAAGGAAGCCGAAGCGACGCTGAAGCCGGGCGATGCGATGCTGGCCTTCAGTGTTGGCAATCTTGCGCGGGTCTACAGCCATTTGAACGAGTATCCCGAAGCTGAGGCGCTGGGTCTTCGCGCTGTGAGCATTCTGGAAAAGGCGCTGGGGCCGCAGGATCCGGAACTGACTCCGCTTCTCACCAATCTCGCGGTTCTGTACAGCGACGAAGGGCAGCTGGCGAAGGCAGAGCCGGTGATGGTGCGGGTTGTGCGCATCGATGAGAAGACGCTGAAGCCGGACAGTCCCGATCTGGCGATCGATTTGGGCAGCCTGGGCACGCTTTACTACGAGGAAGGGAAATACGACAAAGCAGAGCCGCTATTTGCGCGCGCGCTCGAGATCGATGAGAAATCGGCGGGGGCGGAGAGCGCGGAAGTTTCGCAGGACCTGGGCAATCTGGGATTGCTGTTCGATCACCAGGCGAAGTTCGCCGAGGCGGAGGGGCTGCTGCGGCGGGCGCTGGCGATGGATGAGAAGTTGAAGGGCGAGGATGATCCGCAGGTGGGCCTGGACCTGATCAACGTGGGCGTGGTCTGCGTGGATGAAGCAAAGTACCAGGAGGCCGAGGCGCTGTACCAGCGGGCGATGGGAATCGTGGAGAAGGCTTTTGGGCCGGAGCACACGAATTTTGCGATGGTGGTGAGCAAGCTGGGCCTGGTGGACGATCATCTGGGCAAGTACGCCGACGCGGAGCCGTTGCTGAAGCGGGCTCTGGCGATCGACGAGAAAGCGCTGGGGTTGGAGCACTCGACGGTGGCGACCGATCTCTACAATCTCGCGATGGTGGAGGAACACCGAAACCGGTATACGGAGGCGGAGCCGCTGTACGAGCAGGCTCTGAAGATCGATGAGAAGGTGTTGGGGCCGGACCACGCGGATGTTGCGAACATTCTTGAAAATATGGCGCAGATTGCTTATTTCGAAAGCAGGTACGACGATGCGGAGAAATTGTATCTGCGGGCGATACAAATCCTTGAGAAGGCGGAGGGGACGGAGCATACCGACGTTGCGCATGGGCTAGACGATCTGGGCAGCCTGTACGACGCGATGGGACGATACGCAGACGCGGAGCGGGTGGAGCGCAGGGCAATCGCGATGCAGGAGAAGGCGGAGGGGCCGGAGCATCCCGACGTAGCGAACAGCCTGGAGGCGCTGGCGACGCTTTTTCTGCATGAAGGGAAGTATGCGGAGGCCGAGCCGCTGGTGCAGCGCGAGTTGCGAATCCGGGAAAAGCAATTGGGACCGGAGAGCAATCAGGTGGCGGATGCGCTGAACAATCTGGGGTCACTCTATTACAAGGAGGGCAAGTACGCGGAGGCGGAGCCGCTGTATTTGCGGGCGATTCGCATCGATGGGAAGGCGCTGGGGGTGGAATCGCCCGCGGTGGCCACGGATCTGGACAACATGGGGCTGCTGCTGAAGCGGGAAGACAAGACTGCGGATGCGAGGGATTTCTTTGAGCGAGCGCTGTCGATCGATGAGAAGGCGCTGGGGCCGGAGTCGTCCGAGGTGGCGATTTGTTTGACGAATCTGGCAACGCTCGATGAGGAAGAAGGGAAGTTTGCCGATGCGGAGCCGCTGGTGCAGCGGGCGCTGGCGATCGATGAGAAGACGCTGGGGGCGGTGAATCCTTCGGTTGCGGTGGATGTGAATAATCTTGCGGTGATCTATGCACAGACGGCACATTACGCGGAGGCCGAGGGGCTGTATCAGCGGCTGCTGAGCATGCATGAGAAGTTGCTGGGGCCGGATCATCCGGATCTGGCTACGGATCTGACGAACTTTGGATTGCTGTACGAGTACCAGGGAAAGTATGTGCAGGCGGCGCCTCTGTTTGCGCGGGCTTTCGACAATTTGTTTAAGCAGTTTCAATACAACTTCACCTACATGACGGAGAAGGAGCGGCTCGGATTTCTGGATACGGTGGCAAATGATTTTCCGGCGTACTTCAGTTTTGTGCATCGTTATCGCGATAAGGATCCGGAGCTGACTGGTTCGATGTACAACCTGTTGCTGTGGGAGAAGGGATTCATCGCGGGCAGCGTTGCGGATATGCGGCGGCAGATTGAGGCGTCGGGGGATGCCGAGTCGCTGAAGCTACTGGGGCAATTGACGGAGAAACGGACCGAGATTGCGGCGACGGTGAATGTGCAGCCGCAGGATCGCGACGCCTGGCAGAAGCAGATTGAACAGCTGCGGAGTGAGGCCGGTGAGCTGGAGAAGGCGCTGGTGGCGCGGTCGGCGACATTCGCGGAACGGAAGAAGCTGGATCGCGCGACATGGCAGCAGGTGCGGGATGCGCTGGGTCCGGGCGAGGCGGCGGTGGAGTTTGCGCGGTTTCGTTATTACGACGGGAAGTGGACGGACAAGAGCTATTACGTGGCGCTGGTGGTGACGCGCGAGTCGAAGGAGCCGGAGTACATCTTTCTGGGCGAGGGTGCGCAGATTGAGGGCGACGCCATCACGCATTTTCAGCAGCAGCTGCGTACGCGCGGAGTGGGCGTGGTGGAGGAGGCGGCCGCGCTGCCGGGGCAGGATGCGTATGGGCTGATCTGGAAGCCGGTGGAAGCGGCGCTGAGCGGGAAGACGCGGGTTTATGTTTCACCGGATGGCGTACTGAATCAGCTTCCGCTGGGGATTATTGCGGGGGCCGATGGAAAGCTCGAAATGGAGAAGTACGATCTGCGGGTGGTTTCGAGCACGCGGGATCTTCTGCGGACAGCGGGTGTGAAGGGCGCGGAGACGGCGGTGCTGGTGGGGAATCCGGTGTTTGCGCTGAGTGAGATAGAGCAGCGGGCGGCGGAACAGAAGTTGACGCTTCCGCAGCATGAGACACATGCCGAAGATGTGGCGTTGCCGGTGGGCGATGTTTCGCGGGATCAGGGATCGGGGACGGTGTTGCCTCCGCTGCCGGGGACAGGCAGGGAGGTGGACGCGATTGCGGAGCTGATGCAGCAGCGGGAGTGGAAGACGAGCGTCTACACCGGCGATCAGGCGCTGAAGCGCGTGGTGGAGGAGACGAACAGCCCGCGCATCGTGCATCTGGCGACACATGGCTTTTTTCTGCCGGATCAGCAGGTGAAGGCCAGCCAGCTGGAGGCGGAGCAGCTGGGAGAGAAGCAGGCATCGGGGTTGGAGGATCCTATGCTGCGTTCGGGACTCTATTTTGCGGGCGCGGATCGAACGTTGGCAGGGAAGGCCAGCGGGCCAGATGTGGACAACGGCGTGCTGACGGCAATGGAGGCTGCGAATCTGAATTTGCACGGGACGGAGCTGGTGGTGCTGAGCGCATGCAATACGGGACAGGGCGACGTGAAGAACGGAGAAGGCGTTTTTGGGTTGCGACGTGCGCTGGAGGAGGCAGGGGCGCAGCATGTGCTGATGTCGCTGTGGTCTGTGCCGGATCAGGAGACGCTTGAGCTGATGCAGAAGTTCTATTCGAAGTGGTTGGCGGGGACAGAGGTGCATGCGGCGCTGGAGCAGGCACAGATGGAGATGCGGGAGAAGGTAAAGGCTGCGCACGAGGGCAGGGATCTGCCGTATTACTGGGGAGCTTTTGTTCTGGTGGGGAAGTAGGGCTGCGTGTTTATTGCGGCACGGGCAACTCGATGTGCGACCCCGCGTAGATGTGCTGTTCGGCGGACTTATAGTCGGCGGGTTGGGCGGTCATGATGTTGGGGACGAAGGTTTGGGGGTTGCGGTCGTAAAGGGGGAACCAGGAGGACTGGACCTGGATCATGATGCGGTGTCCTTTGAGGAAGACGTGGTCAGCGGCGTGGAGGGAGAACTTGTATTCCTCGGGCTGGTTGGCGGGGATAGCTTCGGGATGTTCGCGGCTGGTGTCGTAACGGCCGCGAAAGATTTCGTCGGCGATCATGAGCTCGAAGCCGGCGGGTTTGACGTCGGACGACGGAATGATCGAGAAGGCACCGCGGGTAGACTCCGCCGGGTCATCTGGAAACACGTCGATCAGTTTGACGACCCAGTCGCTGTCGGTGCCGGAGGTGGACGCGATGAGGTCCGCAACGACATCGCCGGTGATGGTGAGGTCGTGATCGAGAGGCGGGGTCTGGAAGGTGGCGACGTCTTTGCGGTCTTTGACGAAGCTTTGATCCTGGACGAGCCAGGTGTACCAGCCGGAGCCGCTGGGGGCGTAGGTGGCTTCGATGGGGCGGCGGCGGTAGGGGACGGGATCGGCGGGATCGGATGTATACGCCTTGAAGGAGTTGGGGTCCGCGGGCTTGTTGAAGCTGAGGGAACCGTCGGCGGCGAGATAGAGATCAGTGGTTGTTACATTATTGGGGGGCCACTGGTCGTAGTACTTCCAGCGCTCGGAGCCGGTTTGGAAGGTGGCGGTGTTGGCGAGGGTGAAGCTGGACTGGTTCGGGCCTTGTTGGTCCTTAAGGTAGTACGCGAAGAAGGGCGCCTCGATGCGGAAGCGGAACTCGTCCCCGACGGGCTCGCCGAAGTTGACGTCGCCGAGGTGGCGGGTGGTTTGAGCCCAGGAGCCGTGGCGCCAGGGGCCCAGGACGAGGAAGACTTTGTGCTTTGGGGACGGATTCGAAATGCTGGGCGGCTGGTTGTGGGGTTCGAGGGCGGCGTATTCGGCCTGAGGACCCCAGAGGTCTTCCTGATCCCACCAGCCGCCGACTTCTAACGTAGGGACGGTGACGGTGGTGAGGTGATACTGGACGGCGCGCGACTGCCAGAAGTCGTCGTAAGCGGGGTGGTCGATGAAGGCTTTCCAGGTGGGGAGGGTCTCCAGTGTGCCATCTTTGCTGGCGAGTTTGCCGGCGGCGGCGAAGGAACCGGCGTCGAGGAAGAATTTGTAGCCGTCCTCGTCCAATTTGCTGAATGCGTTTTCTTTGCTGGACTCCATACCGATGACGTAGTCGTAGCCGTAGGTTTGGCGGAAGGCTCCGTTGTGGAAGAAGTCGTCGCCGATCCAAACGTCGGTCATGGGGGCTTGAGGGGAGATGGCGCGGATGGCGGGGTGGGGATCGATGCCCGCTTCGGCGGCCAGGAAGCCGGGGTAGGAAGTGCCGAGGACGCCGACGCGGCCGTTGTTGTGGGGGATGTGTTTGAGGAGCCAGGCGACGGTGTCGTAGGTGTCCGTGCTCTCGTCGATGGCCCTCGGGTCGTGATGGTCGGCGAGGGGGCGCATCATGACGAAGGCACCCTGGGATTTGTAACGGCCACGGATATCTTCCATGACGAAGATGTAGCCGCTTTGGGCGAGTTCGGTGTAGCGGGCGTTGATAGCGTCGGAGTCGGAGCCGTCGACGCCGTACGGGGTGCGCTGCATGAGGAAAGGCAGAGGCTCTTTGGTGTCCGTCGGGCGGAGGATGACGGCGTGGAGCTTGATTCCGTCGCGCATGGGGATCATGACTTCTTCGCGCGAGTAGGAGCGGAAGTGGTTGTGGACGGGCTGGCCGGGGATTTTCGCGAAGAGAATGTCGCCGGGCGTGAAACGCATTGCTGTGGCGGCGCCGGCGGTGCCGGCAACGAATGTGTAGTGGGAATTGCCGGCGTCGGGGGTGAAGGCGGTGTCCGATTCGGCGGTGAGGTCGAGGCGCGGAGTGCGGGCGCCTTCCATATAGAGCGTTTCGCCGTCGCGAAAGACGGAGAAGACGATGTCGGGCTCGTCCTGCTGGCGGTACTGACCGGTGTAGGTATCGAGGGTGGCGGTGGGGACGTGGACGGCGGGCGTGGGTTTCTGCGCGGCTAAAAGCGGCGAGGGTGCTGCGCTGCAGAAGAGGAGGGCGAGCAGGAGGGTGATTCGGCGCGCGGGCATCGGGATTCATGGTAACGCGCCTGCGTTGCGAAAATGGAAAGTGCTATCCGCAGAGCCATGCGAGCGGCGAGAATGGTTGCGGCATTCTGATCGGGAAGGGAACGTCGAGTGGGATTGAAGGGTCGGTTGGACTTGGGTGGTGGGGGGAAGTACGTTGCGTTGGGGCTGCTGGCGATGCTTTCGCCGGGGATGGCGATGTTGCGGGCGCAGGAGGCTCCGCATAGCGGGATGGCGACGGGGGCACAGCATAAGGCGGAGTTTGACGAACAGCATCGGGTGATCACGGCTGGGGGGTTTGTGAAGACGGGACCCATAGTTTTTCAAGACGTCGCGAAGGCGGCGGGGCTGACGACATGGCATCACACGTCGGGGACGCCGGACAAGCCGTATATCGTGGAGGCGAAGGGGCCCGGGGTTTGCCTGCTGGATTACGACAACGATGGATGGCTGGATATTTATTTCGTGAACGGGTCGACGCTGGATGCGATGAACGGGAAGGCGGCGGCACCGAAGGCGGCGCTGTTCCACAACAATCACGATGGGACCTTTACCGAGGTGACAGACAAGGCGGGCGTTGGGAACGAGCGCTGGGGGTATGGCTGCGCAGTCGCGGATTACGACAACGATGGCTGGCCGGATTTGTACGTGACGAATTACGGGAAGAATCGTCTGTACCACAACAATCACGACGGGACGTTTACGGATGTGGGGGAGAAGGCGGGCGTGACGCTGGGGACGTGGTCGACGGGTGCGACGTTCGGCGATTATGACGGCGATGGGCGGCTGGATTTATTTGTCGCGGGGTATATCCATTTCGACTTTGTGCATCCACCGGTGTCGGGATCGCGGACGGTGAATTACGCGAACTGCCAGTATCGCGGGGTGGAGACGATGTGTGGGCCGCGTGGATTGCCGGGGGAGAAGGATCATCTGTTCCACAACAACGGCGATGGAACGTTTACGGATGTGAGCGAGAAGCTGGGCGTCGATAACAAGAGCGGGTATTACGGGCTGGGAGCGTTGTTTGTGGATGTGAACAACGACGGGAAGATGGATTTGATTGTGGCGAACGATTCGACGCCAAATTATCTGTACATCAACAAGGGGAATGGGACATTTGAGGATGACAGCTACCTGAGCGGGTTCGCGCTGAATGCGGATGGACGCGAGGCGGCGAACATGGGGCTGGCGGCGGGGGATTACGAGAACAACGGGCACGAGGACATCGTGAGTACGACGTTTTCCGATGACTACGACATCATCTTCAACAACGACGGCAAGGGGAATTTTACGGATGTGAGTTATCAGTCGGGCGAGGCAGCGCCGACGATTCCGTTTGTTGGGTTCGGGGACGGGTTTCTGGATTACGACAACGATGGCTGGAAGGATTTGCTGATCACGAACGGGCATGTGTATCCGCAGGTGGATGCGCATCCGGAGTGGGGGACGAGCTATGCGGAACGTCCGCTGCTGTTTCACAACGAGAAGAACGGGAAGTTCGCGGTGGTGCCTGCCGTGGAGGGGACGGGGCTGGCCGTAGTAGTGGTGGGGCGCGGGGTCGCGTTCGGGGATTTATTCAACGACGGGAAGATCGATGCGGTGATGAACAACATGGATGGGGTTCCGGTGCTACTGCGGAATGTGAACCCGGATCATCATCACTGGGTGGATTTGAAGTTGGTGGGCGGTGCGAAGAGTCCGCGAGATGGTGTGGGGACGACGGTTTATTTGACGGCGGGCGGGATTCGGCAACGGGGCGATGTGTTGAGTGGGGGGAGTTATTTGTCGTCGAATGACCCGCGGGTGCATTTTGGGTTAGGGGATGCGGGGAAGGTGGACGGGGTTGAGATTCATTGGCCGGATGGGGTGGTGGAGAGGGTGGTGCTGCCGGGGGTGGATCGGATTTTTACGGTGGAGGAAGGGAAGGGGCTAGCCCCTTCGACAAGCTCAGGGCAGGCTGTCCAGGCGGACGCGCTTCGCGCAACGGCGGCGAAGTAGAAGGTGCGATCAGTGAGTCGGGCATACGCCGTTTGGGTCAGGAGACCGTAGCTTTGGCTGTGAAGAGCGGGGCGAAGTAGCTGCGGTAGGCGTAGATGAGGAAGATTTCGATGAGCGCGGCTACGATGCCGGGGCCTGCGGCTGCTGGGGCGAAGAGAAAACTGAAGAGCAGGATATTCACGCAGACTGGGGCGACGAGGGTCAGTCCGAGCGGGACGAATCGGCCGGAGAGCAGGAACAGGCCACCGACGGTCTCGAATATTCCCACGACGGTCAACCAGTGGTGGTTCACCATCAGAAGGGACCAGGTGCCTGCGTCCCCGGGCGGCATGGTGGCGTGCATGAAGGGGACGATCTTGTTGAACCCGAAGACAACGAACACGAGGCCCAGAAGAATACGGCAGATCAGAACTGCGATTTTCATGCATTCACCTTCCGTTCAATAGTTTGTTTTTTGATGAGGCTCGTTGGGGAAGGATTCTCGTTTTCAGTTTGATGAGGGTCGAAGTGAGGGGCTTCGGCTGGTCTGGAAATGAGGAAGCGGAGGAGTTCGGTCGCGTTTGTACCATGACTGGCACAGCGCGCGACCGAACCATGGATGGCGCTGCGCGCCGCCCTTTTCGGCACGACTGAAGTCGTGCCCCTTCACATGTCGTACCCCCCACCGGATGGTGGTTGGCAGCCCGGGCAAGTTGAAAAAGCTGGGCGGGTATCGCGGGTCTCAGAATCGAGACCCAGGGCAGCCGGCGCTCAGTGTCTATTGCGATGACGGTGCCGATCTTGTCGGGCCGTTGGTGGCGGCGGTTAGCGCGCGGATGATGTCGACTTCGCGCTGGCGATAGGGTTTGCCGTCGGGGTAGAAGATGTCGTGGTGCCAGACGACGGGCTGCTCAAGGGTGTAAGGGCGGGTCCATGAATCCCACGGCAAATATGTTTGCGACTTGCCCTGGACGAAGCCCCAGTTGATAGCGGCGACACGATACTTCTGCGCGATAGGAAGGATGGTGTCGAAGGTGCTGCCCGCGCCGCGCGCCATGTACTCGGTGCAGAAGATGGGGCGGTGGTACTGCTCGAGGAGGAGGACGTGCTGCTCGAAGTCCTCGGGCCAGCCGTAGTTGTGGAAGGAGATGATGTCCGATTGTTCGATCTGGATGCGGGGGATGGGCTCGAGGGTTTTAAGGGAGGTCCAGTCGCCGTGCCAGAGGCCGCTGGTGAGAGGCTGCGTGGGATTCGCGGAACGGGCCCAGTCAAAAACTTTGGGCAGGAGTTTTTCGACGAGGGCCTGTTTGTTCTCAGGTTCCTGCGATCGGTAGGACGGGCCGTTGAGGTTGTCGGGCTCGTTCCAGAGATCCCATGCGAGGATGCGCGGATCGTTGGCGAATGCGCCGATGACGCCTTTGACGTAAGTTTCGAGGCGCGGATACTGAGCGGGGTCGGAGAGAGCGGCGCGGCCAGGACTCTGCACCCATCCGGAATTGTGGACGCCGGGGATGGGCGGACGCTGGGGACCGAGCTTCGGATTGGGGTCCCATACGGAGTCAAAGAAAACGAATACTGGGCGGATGTGGTGCTTTGCGCAGAGGGCGAGGAAGGTGTCGATGCGATGGCGGAAGCCATCGGGATCCTGCTGCCAGAGGAGGTCGTGGAGGAAGACGCGCATGGTGTTCATGCCGATGCTTTCGGCCCAGCCGAGTTCGAGGTCGACGCGTTGCGGGTTGAAGGTGTCGGGCTGCCACATCTCCAGTTGATTGATGGCGTCGGCGGGGAGGTAGTCACTGCCCACGGGCCAGGGCTGCTTCGCGTACCAGGCGTTGGCTTCGTCTTCGGTCCAGCGTTTGCGGGACTCGGCGGAGGCGGCGAGCGTGAGGCAAAAGAGGAGGGCGACTACGAGGCGTTGGACGTGGACGGTTTTCATCGCGGCCATCGTATAGGAAAAGCGGGGCAGGAAAAAGTGGACAGGAAAATGGCGAGTGGGAAAACGCACGGCTGGAAGGAAGTGCGGACAGGACGAAGGCGGGCTGCAACAATGCGAGGCGGAGGAGCGATTTTCCCGTAAACGCTTACCGTGAATGACCTTTCTAAGTCGTAGCGAATCGAATATAACGGGTCAGACAGTTTTCGACGAACAACAGAGTTCTATGAACATCAGAGAAGTCGCACGGCTCGCGAAGGTATCGACGGCAACGGTGTCGCGGACGATTAACGGATCGGACAAGGTGACGCCGGAAACGAAAGAGCGCGTGCAGCGGGCGATTGAGGAGCTGAAGTTCTATCCGAACACGTGGGCGCGGGCACTGGGATCGGGGCGCAGCAGCCTGTACGGGCTGATTATTTCGGACATCACGAATCCGTTTTTTCCGGAGCTCGTGAAGAGCTTCGAAGATATTGCGGTGCAGAACGGCCAGGAAGTGCTGGTGGCCAACACAAACTATGACGCGTCGCGCATGGAGCTGTGTGTGAGCCGGATGCTGCAGCGCAAAGTGGATGGCGTAGCGATCATGACGTCGGAGATGGACGCGCGGCTGATCACGGAATTTCAGAATCGTGACATACCGCTGGTGTTTCTGGACACGGGCACGGCGGAAAAGCTGACGAGCAACATCGTGGTGGATTATGCGGCGGGCGTGGACGCGGCGGTGGAGCATATCGTGGGGCTGGGACACACGGAGATCGCGTTCATCTCAGGGCCGGGGATGCTGCGATCGGCGCGGGTGCGGAAGGATGCGTTTGTGGGCTGTCTGCAGCACCGGGGAATTGGCGCCGGGTTGATGGAGGAGGGCAATCACCAGGTGGATGGCGGTCACGAGGCGATGGCGCGGCTGCTGAGCCGGAAGACGCGGCCGACGGCGGTGCTGGCTTCGAACGACATGACGGCGATTGGGGCGCTGGGGGCTATTTACGAGCGGGGACTACGCGTGCCGGAAGATATATCGGTTGTGGGCTTCGACGATATTCAGATCAGCGCGTTTACGCAGCCGGCGCTGACAACGGTGCGTTTGTCTCGGGATGAAATTGCGCGGGTCGCGTTTCGCGCGCTGTACAGCGTGCGACAGGATGGCGGCAAGGGCGCGGAGTATCGGATTTCGACTTCGCTGGTGCTGCGGCGGTCGACGGGACGCGCGCCACGAGGCGTGGGGAAGAAGCTGCGCGGCGAAGTCGAATTGCTGAGGGCCTGACGCACGCAGAGGGGGACTCTGCAGGCGGCATCATTGCACTTCGCCGGAGGGGCGGAGGCGCTTGAGTTCGAGGGCGCAGGCGAGGGCGTTCAACACAGCAAAACGTAGATTGTCGAGGCCGGCCCAGATCCAGAATCGGGTGGTTTCCGGTTCTTTGGTGTTGTGCGGGCGCACGCGGACGAGGATGTTCTCCTGGCCGGCGACAGTGAGGTTGGTGGGCGGGTCGGATTCCGCGGTGACGATCTCGACGTGCTCGCCGGCGAGCGAGGCCTCCATCTGATCGAGGGACGTGGGCGATGCGAGCTCGACGAAGAGCGACATGCCGTAGCCGTGGAAGACAGGGGCATGGAGCAGCTGCACGGCCACATCGGGGAGACGGCCGGCAGAGAGAATCGCGAAGTGGCGGCGGATGCGAGACTCACTCGTGGCCAGGCTGAATATTGCTGACTCACCGAAGGCCGGGGTGGTATTGAAAGCGACCTGGGTGTCATAGACCTGACGGGGCAGGTCCTGAAAGCTGAGCAGCTTGACGGTCTGCTGGTGGAGTTCATCCATGGCGGCGCGGCCGTATTCAGAAGCCGGCTCAAGGACGGTGGCTGAAGCGGTGCGGACGGGCGTGGATTGCGCGACGCGGCCGAGCAGGAGAGCGAGCGCTACAGCGACTTCGTGCGCGGGGACGATTGCGGGGGTTTCGAGGCCGGGTGCTACGGGAGCTGGATTGGCATGGGCGGCGAGGGGCTCGAGTTCGGCGTCGACCCAGGGAGCGCGCACGAGGACGCCGGGTTTGCCTTCGAGAGCAGCGGAGAGGTCGACGATGCTGGCTCCGGCCTTGTTTGCGGCTTCCCAGTGCTTCAGGGTGAGCTGCTGCTCGCCGGCGAAGAAGGCGAAATCCACGCGCTTGAAAGAGCCTGGCTCGATGCGCTGGATGAAGGTGACTTCGTCACCGACGGCTTCGAGGCTGCCGAGTTCGGCTTCGTCATCCATGAGGAGAAAGTCGGCGTCGGCGAAAGGCGAGTCGGCGAGAGCGTCATTGAGTTCTTTGCCACGCAAAGAACCGGCTCCGACGATGGCAATTTTCTGTTGATCGGTCATCCAGTAGGGCCCTGGGCGGGAGGCAGCGGATTCCGCGCCGGTTGATGGTGGCGGCGCCATGAGTAGGCGACGCGAGCGATGACGCCGGAGAACATATAGACAAGCGCAATTACGAGCAGGAGGGCGCGAGAGAAAAAGACAAGCAGGTAGATGCACACGCCGAGCAGAACGATCCAGCGAAAGGGCTGACGGCCGGTGAGGTTGATTTCCTTGCCGCTCCAGAAGCGCCAGGAGCTGATCATGAGAAAGCCGATGAAGCCGACGAGGAGGCCCCAGATGATGGCGAGCCACCAGGTGAAGATGGGCAGGCCTATAAAGGCGTGCACGACGGCAACGACCAAGCCTGCAGCGGCCGGGATGGGCATGCCGACGAAATATTTGCGGTCTGGGCGGCCCGGATTTTTGGGGATGGGATTGACGCTGATATTGAAGCGGGCGAGACGGCTGGCTCCGCAGAGCAGAAAGAGGAAGCAGACGAATGCGCCGAACTGCACCAGCTTGAGGCGCAGGTCGTGGTTCATGGCAAGAGGGAGGGAGCGGAATCCCCAGGCGAAAGCAAGGATGCTGGGAGCGACGCCGAAGGTGATGACGTCGGCGAGGGAATCGAGTTCCTTGCCGAATTCACTCTCGGTATTCGTCATGCGGGCAATGCGACCGTCGAGGGCGTCGAAAGGAATGGCGAGGCCGATGGCGATGGCGGCGTAATCGAAATGGTGGGGCTGGAGCGCGGAGCCTTCGAGGCTCTGGGTGATAGCGAAGAAGCCAGCAGCGATGTTCACGGCGGTGAATGTCGAGGGCAGGATGAACATGCCGCGAGGGCGGCGACGGGGCTGGGGTGCAGGGCTGCGGAATCCGGCGGGGCCGCTGGGGCGGAGGAAAGGCTGGGGTTCGCCGGTCATACCGGGAGCTCCGCGTCGATGGAGGCGAGCATGAAATCGGGATCGGGAGTGGCGATGCGGGCGACGATACTGGCACCGCCCCGGACGCGGTCGCCGGGTTTGACGAGTGGCTCGGCGTGGCCGGGGAGAAGGATGTCGGTGCGGGAGCCAAATTTGATGAGGCCGACGCGCTCGCCGCGCTCGAGGTAGTCGCCGGGCTTTCTGTTGAAGACGATGCGGCGGGCGAGGAGGCCGGCGATCTGGACGAAGGAAATCTGGTAGCCCTCAATGCAGTCGACGACGGCGAGGTTCTGCTCATTGCGTTCCGCGCTGGCCGGATTCATGGCGTTGAGGTATTCGCCCTTGCGATAGCGGACCTCGCGGAGGATGCCCTCGACGGGGGAACGGTTGACGTGGACGTCGAAGACGCTGAGAAAAATGCTGAGGCGGAGGCGATCGCCTTCGGGAGTGGAGATGCGGGCGACTTCAGTGACTTTGCCGTCGGCGGGCGAGACGACGAGTCCGCGCTCTGAAGGGATGGTGCGGTTGGGATCTCGGAAGAACCAGAGGAAGAAGGCCGCGAAGAGCAGCGCCGGAATGGCCCAGACCCAGTTGCGGGTCGAGAGCCAGAGAATGGCGGCCACTGCGGCGAGGGCCAGTCCGTAGAAGTATCCGTCACGCACCATGAGAGAGATCGAGACAACGAAGATTGCCGGACGATGGGGCCAGAGCAGGGTTTGGCGTTTTGCGGTCGAGCCTGGCAGAACTTAACAGAAAAGGAGAAGGACGGAAAACCGGCCGCACAGCGCAACTGGACCCTTCGTCCGAAAGTCTTTTTCATTCTATGGCTGGAAGGGTGAAACAGAAAGGGGTTGGCGCAGCGGGAGTGATTACGGTGGAGCGAAAACGCTCTGGGGAAACTCGGCAGACACTCACCGAAGGGCGCTGGCGCTGCGTCGCGATGAGAGATGGGATGTTGGAGTGCGAACTAAAATCAGGCGGCGCTAAACGCGCGGACCTGACCTCGAACCTGGCCTCGAACCATGGTCAGCTGGTCTTTGATATGTAATTTGAGCTTTTTCAGGCGAACTTCCTCGAGTTGCTCGTCTTCAGAAAGCCAGGGTTTTTGGAGCAGGGCTTCGAGCTTCTCCGAATAGTGACGATGCTCTTCTTCCAGGCGGCGTATTGCTTCACTATCCGGCTGACCATTCGCTTCCAGAACCATAGACGACTCCTCCGGTGCGGGATCATTCCCGGCGGAGCCGCGGCTAATCGTGGTTCGCCGGGCGAATTTGCTCACTACAAGAGTGAGACGTACCAAGCTAGCACCGTGGCAGCCTGACCTTCAACCACTTTCATGGTGGAAAACTGCCCTCAGGTGGAACGTTGGTAATGGGCATACCTAAAAGCACGGCATCTTCTTCCGGATGAGCGTAGTAGCGGGGGCGACGGCCTTCCGGGCGGAAGCCGAGGCGCTCGTAGAGGCGGATGGCGGGGGTGTTGCTGGCGCGAACTTCGAGGGAGAAGTGGTGGGCGTGGTTGACGGAGGCCCAGGCGAGGAGGGCGCGGAGGAGGGTGGTGGCGATGCCTCGGCGGCGGGCTTCGGGGAGAACGGCCATGGAGTCCAGTTGGCAGAGGTTCTGGTCGCCGTCGAGAAGAAGAGTGGCGGCTGCGAAAGCCTGGATCTGGTCTTGATTGAGGGCCACGATTGCGGTTCGGAGGAGGTTCGGGTTGGCGGGGTTGGAGGCCAGGTAGGGGGCATAGTCGGCGGGCTGCCATTGCGGGACTTCGGGGCTGGTGGCGGAGATGGCGAGGATGGGGTCGAGGTCGGTCGGTTGGGCTGGGCGGACGGTCATGCCGGGGAGGTGGGTGCGAGTTTGGGCTTCGAGAAGATTTCGGCGTCGGAGCGGCGGAGGTAGTTGCCGTCGAGGATGGCGGGGTCGTCGAAATCGCGGATGCGGAGGCGGGACAGGGCGAAGCGGAGGGCGTCGGCGGCGGTGGGTGGGGGGACGAGGGTGGCTTGTGGGGCGAGGATGTGGACGGACTCCTCTGAAACTGCAAACTGCCCCGCGAGGATGTTGGCGAGTTGCTGGAGGCGGTCGCGGTCGAGGAGGGTTTCCTGGGCAGAGCAAGCAGAATAGTCGCCGAAGTAGAATTCGCCGCGGCTGGCGTCGAGGGCTGCGGCTATTGTTTTGGTTTTGTGGGCGAGGACAACGAGGCGGGAGACGGCGAGGATCGGAATGGAGGTAGGCTCGGCGAGGCCTTTGGCTGTGGAGAGGCCGATGCGGATGCCGGTGAAGGAGCCGGGGCCATTTGTCACAACGATGGTTGCTATTTCGGTGAGGGTGACGTTGTGGTGGTTGAGGAGGTGACGGATGGCGGGGACGAGCTGGGCGGAGTAGGTTTTGCCGGGGAGTTCGGTTTGGCCGAGGATGGTTAGTTCGTCGACGCCCACAAGACGGGCGAGGGCGACGGTGCCGAGGGGGCCGCAGGTGTCGATGGAGAGAAGGAGCATTCGAGGTAGGCCCTACTCGGTGGGCTGGTCTTCGCAGATTTCGAGGAGGACGCCGCCGGCGCTGGATGGATGGACGAAGAAGTAGAGGTGGCCTCCGGCTCCGATTTGAATGTCTTCGGAGATGAGGCGGGCTCCCTGGGCTTTGAGGGTTTCGAGGGCAGCTGAGATGCTTTCGACCTGGAGCGCGACGTGGTGAAGGCCTTCGCCGCGTTTCGCGAGGAAGCGGCCCATGGGGGAATCGTCCTGGGTGGGCTCAAGGAGTTCGATGCGGGCTTCGCCGGCGGGAATCATGGCGGTGCGGACTTGTTCCTGTTCGACGGTCTCCTCGTGGACGACCTGGAGGCCGAGGGATTCGTAGAGTTTGCGCGCCTGCGCGATACTTTTGACGGCGATGCCGATGTGGTCGAGTTCGGGCATGGATTCAGGGTACAGGTTGCAGGTTGCAGGTTGCAGCTGGGAGCCGGGCGTTCAATCCTCAGCATGAGTTGTCTGGGGAGAAGACCTTCTCTGTTAGTTGGGCGACTAGTTGCCAGGGATCTTGTTGGCCGGTGGCGATGCGGGCGGCGTGAAACTGGAGGATTTTCGCGTCGAACCCATTTTGGCGTGCGCGGCGCATGAGCTCGGCGCGGAGCATGGCGTCGAGGCGGCGCTGCCAGTGCTGGGTGCGGCGCGCTTTGAGATGATTGCCGTCGCGCAGCCACTTTTCCATTTCTGAGATCGCCGTTGCGAGGGCGTCGAGGCCGTCGCCGGTGGTGGCTGTGGTGCGGATGATGGGCGGCGTCCAGGCCGCCTCAGGGGCTAAAGCCCCCTCTTTTTTTCCAGCCGTATCGGCACGACTGAAGTCGTGCCCTGATACAAAACCTGGCTCGTGCCCTGATACGAAACCTGGCTCGTGCCCTGGCGGGGAACCTGGCTCGGGTCCTGATACGAGGGCAGAATCTGCATGGCTAAAGCCGAGCCCCTTCAAAACAGAGTGCGATGATGGCGCGAGGGACTGTAGGCCTCGGATTTCCTGCTCGACGCGGTCGGCGCCTTCGCGGTCGGATTTGTTGACGACGAAGATGTCGGCGATTTCCATGACGCCGGCTTTGAGGCTCTGGACGTCGTCGCCCATGCCGGGGACGAGGACGACGATGGTGATGTCGGCGAGGCGGGCGATTTCGATTTCATCCTGGCCGACGCCGACGGTTTCGATGAGGATCACATCTTTGCCGCTGGCTTCGAGGACGAGGGCGACATCGGCGGTGGCGAGGGCGAGTCCGCCCAGGGAGCCGCGGGTGGCCATGCTGCGGGCGTAGAGGCCCGGGTCGCCGACTCGCTCCTGAAAGCGGATGCGATCGCCGAGGATGGCGCCGCCGGTGAAGGGGCTGGTGGGGTCGACGGCGATGACGCCGACGGTTTTGTTCTGATCGCGCCCCGAAGTTTCGCGATAGCCGCGGGCGAGGCGGTCGACCAGGGTGCTCTTGCCTGCTCCGGGAGAGCCGGTGATGCCGATGCGGAGGCCGCTACCGGTGTGGGGGAAACAGGCAGAGAGCAGAACGGCGGATTCGGGGGCGTCATTTTCGATGAGCGAGATGGCTCGGGCGAGGGCGCGAGTGTCGCCCTGGCGGAGGCGGTCTACGAGGGCGTCGATAGCTTTGGGATCGGTCAAGTGAACAGGATAGCGCCTGGATACAGCCATTAGCCGGTAGCCTGTGGCAGGGAATCGTCAGTTGCGGGCTGTGACTACGGCTTCACGCATTCCCATGTCTCAAAATCGAGACATGGGGCACCCGGGTTTGTGGCTGGGAAAGAAAACGCGAGGTCGTTCGCTCCGCTCAGGAAAAAAAACACGCCGGACGCTACTGGTAGCGGAGCCATTTCCAGGTGCCGCCGTCGAGTTGGAAGAGGGATCGGCCTTCGTGGCGGGAGCCTTGTTTGAGGACGTTCTGGACTTCGGGCGGGAGGTCGGAGAAGTCGTACTCCCAGGTGTAGGAGGCGACGCGTTGGCTGTGATCCTCGGTAGGATCGACAATGCTGCTCAGTTCGACGACGTGCCAGTGGAAGGTGCGGCCGACTTTGAGGTAGACACCGGGATTGTCCGCGGTGATGCCGGCGGGGAAGATGCCCTGGCAGGCGACGAACTGATGTTTCTGGACGCGCTTATCGAAGGGGTTGGGTAGGCAGGGCGAAGTGGTCTGGATTGCAAGCGGGGCGAGAAGGGCCGGGCTGAGCGCGTTGAGAGCACGGGCCTGATCCTGGGTGAGGGTGAACTCGGTGGCGGAGGTGCTGGCTCCGATCTGATTCAGCATGTCCTTAGCGGCGTCAGGAGCGAGGTCCTGGCTGTGGGCCAGGGTGGAAGCAGTCAGGGTCAGAATGAGGATTGCCCAAAGACGGATCGTGGTTCCGTTCACTGGAATCTCCTGTTGTTTTTTTGTTAGCCGGGAGAGGTTGAACTATCGTACGACGGAATGGGGCGGGGTGAGCAGGCGAACCGTCGCTCCGGAGAAAAAAAGCGGTTGCGGATACAAATTGGTTTATCCGCCTGATTACCCGCGAGAGGGGTGGACTTTCAATATTTCGCGGCCTATGACCATGCGCTGGATTTCGCTGGTGCCTTCGCCGATGGTGCAGAGTTTTACGTCGCGGTAGAACTTCTCGACGGGGTAGTCCTTGATAAAGCCGTAGCCGCCGTGGAGCTGGACGGCTTCGTTGCAGATTTTGACGGCGACTTCAGAGGCATAGAGTTTCGCCATCGCGGATTCCTGGGTGACGCGTTTGCCCGCATCTTTCAGTACCGCCGCGCGAAGGGTGAGGAGCCGTGCGGCGTCGAGCTCAGTGGCCATGTCAGCGAGCTTCCACTGAATGCCCTGGAATTCGGCGATGGCTTTGCCGAACTGGCGGCGTTCTTTGACGTACTTGACGCTGGCGTCGAGGGCTCCTCGTGCGATGCCGAGGGACAGGGCCGCGATGGAAATGCGGCCTCCGTCGAGGGTGCGCATGGCGTCGATGAAGCCTTCGCCTTCTTTGCCCAGGAGATTTTCGGCGGGGATGGCGCAGTCTTCGAAGATGAGTTCGCTGGTGTCGGAGGCGCGGAGGCCGAGCTTGTTCTCTTTTTTGCCGGGGCGGAAGCCGGGTGTGCCTTTTTCGACGATGAAGGCGGAGAGGCCGTGGGTGCCCTGGCTTTTATCTGTAACAGCGATGATCACAGATACGTCGGCGTAGTGGCCGTTGGTGATAAAGGTCTTGTTGCCATTGAGGACCCACTGGTCACCGCGGCGGGTGGCGGTGGTGCGGGCGGCGGAGGCATCGGAGCCGGAACCGGGCTCGGTTAAGGCCCAGGCGCCGAGGTGTTCGCCGGTGGCGAGCTTCGAGACGTACTTTTTCTTTTGGGCTTCAGAGCCGGCGAGGAAGATGTGATTCGTGCAGAGGGAATTATGCGCGGCGACGATGATTCCGATGGAGCCATCGACGGCGGAGAGCTCTTCGATGGCGAGCATGTAGTCGGTGTAGCCGAGACCGGCACCGCAGTATTCGGGAGGGAAGATGACGCCGAGGAGACCCATTTGTCCGAGCTGCTTCACGACGTCGTGGGGGAATTCGGAGGCTTCGTCCCAGCGGAGGACGTTGGGGGCGATTTCGCGGGCGGCAAAGTCTCGGATGCTGCGGCGGAGCTGTTCCTGGTCCTCGGTAAGGGTGAAGGGGAAGGTGGCGGACTGGAGGTCGGGGGCGGCTTGGACGGTGGTGGTCATGAGGGCTCGCGGTAGGAGATGCGGAAACCCGTAAGGGTAGCACGGGACTAGCCGTCCAGGCGACCGCGCTTTCGCGCCAACTCGCTAATGGATGCACAGCCGGACTTTAGTTTCCGGTGGCTGGAGCGGCGTAGATGCGTTTTGCGGCGGAGTCGATGGTCCAGGTAAAGCGGTCGAGGAGGCCGTTACCGATAACGCCGTCGTGGTTGATTTTGGTGGCGGAGGGACCCTCCCACCAATGGATTTTCGCGAAGGCTCCGGGGCGGGCGATGACGGTGGTGGTGTTGTTGCCGGTGTTAAGTTGGAGCTGGTCTTCGAGATCGATTTTGGCGAGGGGGACGAGGTCGGTGGTGTAGCGTCCGTTGACGCCCCAGCCGTGGGATTCGTGCGCGGAGGCGGCGTCGGAGCTGGGTTCAGAATCAGGGTTGGGGGTGAGTCCGGCGGCGGCTCGGAACTGGGTGTTGAGGAGGAGGGTGACGTCGCTGCCGGTGTCGAAATGGAGGAGGGCGGTGGTTATCGCGTTGCTGTTGGGGAAGGTGAGTTGGGCTGGGAGGAGCAGGCCCTGGGAAGTCCACCGGCCGCGGAGGGTTGCGTGCGGGCCTTCGGGTTCGGGGCAGGCTGCGGGGTCGCGGAGGATGAGGCGGGCGGGGGCGTAGTCGAGGGTGGCGCACCATTTTTCGACGAAGTCCCAGCCGAGGAAGCCGTCGATGGGATGGCCGAGTTGCTTCGCGAGGCCGGAGAAGTCGACAACGAGGGCCGATGTTGTGAAGACGGGTATTTGGGCGGTGCGGAGGGAGATGTTGGCGGTTTGATAGCGGCGCTTCGAGGGGCCGGCGCCGAAGCCGTTATACGAGACGGATCGGTTCCAGAACGAGGTGTGAACTTCTCCTTTGTTGGCGACGGCGGAATCCAGGGCAGTGCGTTGGAAGCCGGTGTCGAGCATAAGGGTGAGCGGGCCGAGGTGTTCGTCGGTGAGGGTGACGAAGAGGTGGTTGCCGGAGTAGTCGAGGGGGAGGACGATGGACTGGAGTGGGGGGTCGGTTTGTGCGGCGAGCGAGGTGGGGAGAAGCAGCGCGAGAAGGATGATGAGGAGGCGCTGCCTGGGCTGCATGGTTTGATGGTAGCGGGTCGGGCTATTTGCGGTTGGCAAACATTGCCAATGGAGTTAGGATTCTGATCATGCCGACTCGCAATGTGAATCTCACACCAGAACTCGATCGCTTTGTGCATTCACGCATCAAGACGGGACGATACGAGAATGCCAGCGAGGTGGTACGCGCCGCGCTGCGGACGCTGGAGCGCGAGGAGCAGGAGTTTGAGGCGAAGCTGACGGCTCTGCGGGAAGCAATCGTTGAAGGGGAACAAAGCGGCATTGCCAGAGGTGACGTATTTGCGCAGGTGCGCCGGAAACTCAAGCTGCCAAAACGCGTACGCTGAAGCATGGCGGCGGCGCAGCTAAGCGCGAAGGCGCGGTCTGATCTGGTTAGCCTCGGTGAATATACGCGCCGTAACTGGGGCGAAGCCCAGACGATTCGCTATCTGGACAAGATTCAGGACTGCATGGATCGACTCGCTGAGAATCCGATGCTCGGTCGTGCATGCGACGAGATCCTGCCGGGCCGGCGTCGGATGGAAGAAGGCCGGCACGTCATTTTCTATCGCATAGAGAAAACGAAGATTGTGATTTCCCGAATTCTCCACCAAAGCATGCTGCCTCAGGGCAAAGTCCAATAGGTCGTCCGTGAACCCATTGCGGGAAGCCCGAGCCTGCAACGCGAGACGCGGGGCGATCCAGCATTCGTCTAAACAACGCGTTTAGCGAAGACTGGCGGGCGGTGGAGTGACGGCTTCGAGTTGTTTATAGACGGCGTCGGGCAGCTTAAGGGACGCGGCTCCGATGTTTTCCTCGAGATGTTTTGGCGATGACGTGCCGGGGATGGGAAGCGTAACTGGCGAGCGGCGGAGTAGCCAGGCGAGGGCTACCTGAAGTGGGGTGGCTTCGAGTTCTTTGGCGAATTTGTCGAGGAGGTCGTGGGCCTGGCGGTTCTGGCCCAGCGGCGCCCAGGGGATGAAGGCGATGCCGTTCTTCTCGCAGTAGTCGAGGAGGAAATCCCACTCGCGGTCGGCGAAGCTGTAGCGGTTCTGGACCGAGACGATCGTGGTGATTTTGCGGGCACGCTCGACATATTCGAGAGCCACGTTGGAGAGGGCGAGGTGGCGAATCTTGCCGTTCTGGCGGAGCTTTTCCAGCGTCTCCATGGAGGCGTCGAAGGAGACGGCGGGGTCAGGGATGTGGAGCTGGTAGACGTCGATGCGGTCGAGCTTGAGGCGCTTGAGGCTTCCTTCGACGGCTTCCTCGAGGTGTTTGGGGCTGGCGTTGTGAATCCACTGACCGGGGCCGACGCGTTCCCAACCGCCCTTGGTCGCGATGACGAGGCCTTTGGGGTAGGGGGAGAGAGCTTCGGCGATCAGCTCTTCGCTGACGTTGGGGCCGTAGGAATCGGCGGTGTCGATGAAATTGACTCCCAGTTCGACCGCACGGCGGAGGGTTTTGATGGCGGCGTCGTGATCCTTGGGCGGACCCCAGATGCCCTGGCCGGTGATGCGCATGGCTCCATAGCCCAAGCGGTTGACGATGAGGTCGCCGAGATGGACCTGGCCTGCGGCGGCAGCGTTGGGAGCGTCAGTCATAAAGATAGGTTACAGGTGACAGGTTACAGGTTGTCCAGCAAACCCCTCCGTGCGGTGCAAAGTTTCGCTCGCTTCTCCCTCGCGGTTCGCTTGCTGTTAGCTCGGCTCGATGGGTTTGTCGGGTTGGGAGTTGTAGATTTCTTCAACGCGCTGGAGGGTGTCGATTTCTTCGACGGGCTTGTCGGTGCGGATGCGGAGGATTCTGGGGAAGCGGAGGGCGAAGCCGCTGGCGTGACGGGTGGAGCGCATGACGTTGTTGAAGGCTACTTCGAGGACGATGGTTGGCTCGACGGTGCGGAAGTGGCCGTGGTCCTCGAGAGTGTGGGCTTTGAACCAGGCCGTCATGTCGGCGATTTCCTGGTCGGTGAGGCCGGAGTAGGCTTTGCCCACATTCTTGAGCGGCTCTGTCGGGTCGTCCGGGTCGCTGATAGCGAAAGTGTAATCGCTGAGGACGTGGGCGCGGCGGCCGTTGCCGTACTCGACGCCGGTGACTACTACGTCTAAGGTGGCGAGTTCGCGCTTGAGCTTGAGCCAGGCTAATCCGCGGCGGCCTGGTTGATAAATGCTGGCGAGGGATTTGATCATGACGCCTTCGTTGCCTCGGGCTCGGGCTTCGAGATAGGCCTGGTCTAGTTGGTCGGCCGAATCGAGGCGTCCGGCGTTGGCGAGGATCAGGCGGGGGAAGCTGAGTTCTTCCTGCTGATCGAAGAGGTGAGATTGGCTGCGGGCTTGTGCTGAGGCAGTGGTGGGGGACCAGCGGGCGGAGAAGTCTTCGAGGATGGCGCGGCGTGCAGCGAGAGGCTCATTGAGGAGCAGGGTTTCGCTGCGGTAGAGGATGTCAAAGACGATGAGGACGGCGGGGATGTCGCGGAGCATTTCTGGAGGGACGCGCTTGCGGCCGAGGCGCTGGGCGAGGGTGGCGAAGGGTAGGGCGCGGCCGCCGACAGCGGGTTCACGAGAATTGCCGGCGGGGTTCCAGGCCGGATTCCATGCCAGAATTTCGCCGTCGAGGATGGCGGGTTCGATGATGGCGGAGAAGGCTTCGACGAGGTCGGGGAAGGATTCGCTGAGGTCGTCGCGATTGCGGGAGTAGACGGCAACTCGGGACTGGTCGACGTGGAGTTGGGCTCGGATGCCGTCGTACTTGTCTTCCAGTTGGGCGGCGCGGAGGGCGGTCGAAACCGTTCCCTCAGGGGCTAAAGCCCGATCTTCTGTGAGAGCCTTTTCGGCACGGCTTAAGCCGTGCCCCTTCAAAACGGTGTCAGTGTGTGGCGAGCGGGCTTCGGAGATTCCTTTTTCTTCGGTGACGATTTCTTCGGTGAAGCGGGAGATGGCTTCTTCGACGGTTTGGACGGGGCTGGCGAGCATGAAGCCGATGGGGTGGAAGAGCTTCATCCGGGCTTGGTCGAGTTGGCCGGCGGCGGCGAGGGCAACGACTTCGGGCAGGGAACCGAGGAGCATCGAGGCACGTCGCACCGCCTGGCCGGCGGAGGCGGACGCTGCCGCGGGCGGGGTTTTGGTCGAGATTTGTTTGCTGGGCGCTGCCGGCCAGGCTTCGGCGATGGCTTCTTCGACGAGGGATTGTTTGACGCCGGTACGCATGTCGCCAGTGATTAGCTTGATGAGGTACTTGGTTTCGTCGGGGGTGGCGCCGCGGAGGAGGTCGAGGAGGAGGTGGAGTTTGGGGGCTGGGCCTCGGGCTTCGGCGAGGTTGGCGAGCGAAGATTCGACGTCAGAGAGGGTGAGGGTTGCGGTGGTGGGTGCGTGTCCTGGTTTTGGGTGTCTGAGGAGATCGGCGGCGGCTGCACCGAAGTCGCCGTGGCGGCGGTAGGCGGCGGACAAGGCTTCGGAGGCGGCTCCGGAGAGTTCGGCGATGGCTTTGGAAAGTAAGGCTCCGCCGATGTTGAGGACACGACGGTCGGTTTCTGCGAAGGGGGTTCCGGAGAGCCAGAGGGCGGCGCGGCCTGCGTCTTCGATGGGGAGTGACTTTAAATAGTCGGCGATGAAGGCGCGCTTTTCGAGTTTTTTGGTGGTGGCGGCGAGGGCGTCATTCCGCTCGGCGAACTGGAGGAAGAGGGACATAAAAAGCCGGGAACAGGGTACAGGGTGCAGGACGCTTCGTGCTGTTTGCAAGCTGGGTCCTTTTGCGTGATGCGAACATCGAATCGAAGTAGAATAGATCTGATGCAGCGGCTTTTTCCCATCGGCGTTCTTCTTTAGCGGCTCCTGCCGCCTTCGCCTTGCTGTGTCCTTTTCCCATTGAAAATTTGATTTCTGATCCGGTTGTTGCCGGGAGGATTTTATGTTGGATCGTTTGGAACAGATTGAAGCTCGCTATGAGGGCCTGGGGCGGCAACTCGCCGATCCTGAAGTGCTGGCGGATCATTCTCAGTATCAGAAGATTGCGAAACAGCATCGGGATCTGGAGCCGGTGGTGGAGAAGTATCGCGAGTACCGGCAGGTGCGGACGGGGATTGCCGATGCGCGCGCGATGCTGAATGAGAGCGATCCAGAGATTTGGGCGATGGCGCAGGAGGAACTGACGGCGCTGGAGGCGCGGGAGCCACAACTGGAAGAGGACCTGAAGCTGCTGTTGCTGCCGAAGGATCCTCTCGATGAGAAGAACGTGGTGCTGGAGATCCGCGCGGGGACGGGGGGCGATGAGGCTTCGCTGTTCGTCGCGGAAGTCTTTCGCATGTACGGGCGATTTGCGGAGCAGCATCGATGGAAGGTGGAGGTGCTGTCGTCTTCGGAGTCTTCGGTGGGCGGGTTGAAGGAAGTGATCGCGATCATCGAGGGGACTCGCGTCTACTCGCAGATGAAGTACGAGAGTGGAGTGCATCGGGTGCAGCGGGTTCCGGCAACGGAGACGCAGGGGCGGGTGCACACGAGCGCGATCACGGTGGCGGTGCTGCCCGAGGCCGAGGATGTGGACGTGAAGATCGAGGCGAAGGACATTCGTATTGACACGTTTTGCTCGTCGGGGCCGGGCGGGCAGAGTGTGAACACGACCTACTCAGCGGTGCGGATTACACATCTGCCGACGAATACGGTGGTGAGCTGCCAGGACGAGAAATCGCAGATCAAGAACCGCGAGAAGGGCATGCGGGTGCTGCGCGCGCGGCTCTATGAGATGGAGATGGAGAAGCAGCAGGCGGCGCTGGCGAAGGAGCGCAAGCAGCAGGTGGGGTCGGGCGATCGGAGCGAGAAGATTCGGACGTATAACTTTCCGCAGAACCGGCTGACGGATCACCGCATCGGTCTGACGATTCATCAGCTGGCCGAGATTATGGAAGGGAAGCTGCAGCCGGTGGTGGATGCGCTGATTTCGCACTATAACTCGGAACGGCTGAAGAGTGAGGCGGAGGCGGTGGCTTGAGAGCAGGAACAGGCAATAGGCAATAGGGAATAGCGTACAGGCGACGTTGGTAATCTTGTGACTTGTTGAGGGGAAACCTACGATCTTCGGGTGAAGATCGAGTACGATCCTGCGAAGAACGCACGGAATGTCCGGGAGCGGGGATTATCCTTTGAACGGGCGGCGGAGTTTGATTTTGGGACGGCGTTTTCAGGCATGGAATTCCGCAATGGAGAGATGCGGGTCCTGGCAATCGGCTACCTTGATCGGCGGTTGCACGTCCTCTGTTACCGGCCCATTCCTGACGGTATCCGAGTGATCAGCTTCCGCAAGGCGAACGAAAGGGAGGCGAAGAGATATGGCAAACCGAAAACCCTGGACAGATGACGAGGGCGAGGTTCGGGAACTGACAGATGAGTTCTTCGCCGAGGCCAAAAGCTTCTCGGAGCTTCCGGAATCGACCCAGCGCATCCTGAAGGGCATTATGGATGAGAATGCGGCCCGGAAGAAGGTTGCGGTTCCTCTACCGCAGGATGTGGTGGAGAAGATGCAGGCGACGGGCGAGGGCTGGGAACTGCGGGTCGAAGAAGCGGTTCGGCAGTGGCTGGCTCGGCAAGGGAAACGGCGCAGAATCGCTTCCTGAGCGAACCCATCGCGCACTTTTTCTGGAAGGACTTCTGTTTGAACATAAGAGATGCTGTGCCGGAGGACGCTGCAGCGATTGCGCGGGTGCATCTGGCGAGCTGGAAGACGACCTATCCGGGGATCATTGCGCAGGAGTACATCGACGGGCTGCGCGTGGAGGATGGCGCAGCGCGGTGGGTGACGCGGCTGACGGAGAAGAAGGCGATCATCCTGGTCGCGGAGAACGAGTCAGAAGATCAGGCGGGCGTGTTTGGATTCGCCGCCGGCGGGAGCATTGTGCATCCGGTGGATGGCTACGAGGGCGAACTGGCCGCGATTTACATGCTGGCTTCGCATCAGCGAAAGGGCACGGGTGCGGCGCTGGTGCGGCAGATGGCGAGCGAGCTGCGGCGGCAGGGGTTCAGGAATATGGTGGTGTGGGTGCTCCGGGAGAATCCCGCATGCGGGTTTTATCAACGTATGGGCGGGGTGCAGGTGGCGGAGCAGCCGATTGAGATTGGCGGGAAGGTGCTGCCGGAGATTGCGTTTGGGTGGCCGGATATTGGGGTGCTGTGCGCGACCGAGGAGTGAGCGGCTCGGCGGGGATTTCTGCGAGAACAGTGCGCGGGATTCTCGAGGGGGCAGCCGTACGGCTGGGATCGTCGGGATCCCGGGTCTCAGAATCGAGACCCGGGGCATCCAAACTTGATTCCACATACGGTTCTACAGCGAGGCGTGATGCGGAACTGCTGCTGATGCGGGCGGTAGAGTGGGATCGGGCGTGGTTGCTGACGCATCCTGAAGCGGAGTTGACGGTGGAGCAAGCTGCAAATTTTGAGGGCTGGGTTCAGCGCCGGGCGCGGCAGGAGCCGGTGCAGTACATCCTGGGCGAGACGGAATTTTATGGGCTGACATTCAAGGTGACGCCAGACGTGCTGATTCCTCGTCCGGAGACGGAGCATTTGGTGGAGGCCGCGTTGGAGCGGTTGCGGCCGGACACTGAAGTCCGGATTTGCGATGTTGGGACGGGGTCGGGGGCGATTGCTGTGGCCCTGGCGCATGCTTTGCCGCGGGCCGAGGTGACGGCTTTGGATATTTCTGCGGCGGCGCTGGAGATCGCGAAGGAAAATGCTGCGCGCCATGGGGTCGCGGGGCGAGTGCGGTTCGTGGAGTCGGACTTGTTGAGCGCGGTGCGGGGTGAGCGGTTCGATGTGGTGGTTTCGAATCCGCCTTATGTGCGGGATGACGAGGTGCTCGAGACGCAGGTGCGGGAGTTTGAGCCGCGGGCGGCTCTGTTCGCTGGGCCGACGGGGCTCGAAGTGTACGAGCGGCTGATTCCTGAGGCGCGGGAGGCGCTGGTTCCTGGAAGATGGCTGTTGATGGAGATTGGGCATGGGCAGCGGGATGCTCTGGCGAATTTACTACGGGATTGGGATGGAGTGGAATTCGTGGCGGATTTGCAGGGGATTCCGCGCGTTGCCATTGCACAGCTTCGGGGCTGACAATGGGTGATATGAGCGCTACGGCTATTGCGGAAACTCCGACGACGACGAAGGATTTTGAAACGAAGCTGGACCGGCTGGCTGAGGTCGCGGTCCATTCCGGCCTCGGGCTTGCGGCTGGGCAGGAGCTGGTGATGACGGCCAGCACCGACGCCCTGCCTCTTGCGCGCCTAATTTCGAAACATGCTTACAAGGCTGGCGCTTCGCTGGTGACGATTTTGTTCACCGATGAGGAGGCGCAGTTGCTGCGCTACAAGTACGGAGCGGAGGCGAGCTTCGATACGGCGGCGGCCTGGCTCTACGAGGGTATGGCGGCGGCGTACAAGAGCGGTGCGGCGCGGCTGGCGATTACGGGCGGGAATCCTTCGCTGCTGTCGAAGGAGGATCCGGAGAAGGTGAGCCGGGCGAATCGCGCGATGTCGAAGGCGTATCGGCCCGCGCTGGAGCTGATCACGCGGCACGACATCAACTGGACGATTGTTTCGGCGGCGACTCCGGCCTGGGCTGCGGCGGTGTTTCCGGAATTGCCGGCGGATAAGGCTCTGGCGAAATTGTGGGATGCGATTTTTGCGGCGAGCCGGGCGGACCTGGCCGATCCTGTGGCAGCTTGGAAGGCACATGACAGCAAGCTGCACATGTGGGCTACTCGGATGAATGAGCGGCGGTATGCGGCGCTGCACTTCAAGGGTCCGGGCACGGATTTGAAGGTGGGGCTGGCCGATGATCACTTGTGGCTGGGTGGAGGGACGACGGCGGGCAACGGGCACTACTGCATTCCGAACATGCCCACGGAAGAGGTTTTCACGACTCCGCACAAGGATCGCGTGGAGGGGACGGTGAAGAGCACGAAGCCGCTGTCACATCAGGGGACGCTGATTGAGGAGATCTCAGTACGGTTTGAAGGCGGCAAGATTGTTGAGGCGCATGCGGCAAAGGGAGAGCAGGTGCTGCAGCGGCTGATTGATACGGACGAGGGGGCGCGGCGGCTGGGCGAAGTGTCACTTGTGCCGAACTCGTCGCCGATTTCGGCGAGCGGGATGCTGTTTCTCAACACGCTGTTCGATGAGAATGCGGCTTGCCATATTGCTTTGGGGCAGGCGTACTCGAGTTGCGTGAAGAATGGCGACAAGCTCACCCCGGAGGAGCTGGCGGCGAAGGGCGCAAACGACAGCCTGATCCACGTGGACTGGATGATTGGGTCCGGGAAGATTGATGTGGATGGGATTTCGGCTTCGGGTGGGGTGGAACCGGTGATGTGCGGCGGGGAGTGGGTTTAGAAGCAGGGAATAAGTAATAGGCAACAGGCAATAGAAAAGCGTTCAGCGTTTGGGTAGGTGGCGCAAATCGGTTAAGCGTGGATTAGTTGCAATCTGTGTAACTGGTATTCCCCACCAT
>Ga0182015_10001498_pt1 | contig 30549 bp, 27 predicted proteins | sample 712P3MmetaG_FD_120478 | JGI IMG/M metagenome (GOLD analysis project Ga0182015, IMG submission 120478) | Permafrost microbial communities from Stordalen Mire, Sweden - 712P3M metaG | ecosystem: Environmental > Terrestrial > Soil > Wetlands > Permafrost | place: Sweden: Stordalen | collected... | reverse complement strand
AGCCAATTCGACCGATCCCAAATGGGCCGGATGGCACAGGTAATGTGGGTGCTGCGGCTTTCAGCCCGCCTGGTTGAAGGTCGGTCGGAATGCGATTCTCGTTGTCCTTCTGTCCATAAACATTCTTCAGCGTTCCAACGAGAAGAAGGACGATCATCAAACTGCGACCTGTCACGGATGGCCTCCCCAAAAAAGGACGCGAGTATGTAAACGGTATCCTTTAACACCTGATGCCGATCCACGAGCACTTAGCGCCGCAGGCGAGCAAGGATTTGAAGGTCGGTGACAAACAACATTGGCCCTTTTAGCGGTGGTTGTCCATAGCCGTCTTTATCCGTCCGAATACCGAGCATTTCGTTTTCCGGTTTATGCGAACCGGCCATAGAAACGCCCTCCGCTCGCTATCCTGCAACGGCTGAACCTGTAAATCGAGGCTCTTTTGCTGTCCAAGGCTTTTCACCGTCGATGAAGATCCGCTGCCAGATCTCCAGATTTAGCAGCCTCCATATCTGATTACTGTGGCCGCGCCGGCGGGCACGGTGCTCGGTGAACAAATGCTGGATTGCTTCTGTTTTGAACAAGCCGCGATCTAGACTCCGCGAATCCAAGAGCCTGCGCTCCACATCATCCAGGGCTTCACCCGCCAGCCAATGGGCCCACGGCGTCGGGAATCCCATCTTAGTCCGATGAATAATCGACTTTGGTAGAAGATCGTCCGCCGCCGATTTCAAGATGCCTTTTCCGCTCAGCCCTTTAATGGAGTACCTCGCGGGCATAGTGGCGGCGAACTCTACCAGCCGATGATCGAGAAAAGGCACACGGCTCTCGATAGATGCTGCCATGCTCATCTGGTCCTGCTTCATGAGCAACTCGCCCAGATAGGTCTTGATGTCAGTGTAGAGAAGACGATGCAGCATGTTCCCGTTGGACTTGTTCCAATAGTTCATGGAGCCGGCATAAGCATCCCCGGCCAGATCGATTACCTCATCGTCCAGCAACTCTTTCTGCTCGTCGGCGGTAAATGCGGAATAGAAGCTGTCGAAATAGAAGGAGGACCATGCCCCGCCATCCCGGACGAGGAAGGTATGCGCTAGCTTCCGGTGCAGAGTTGCGGGCAAATGGCTGCTGTTGATTCCCGCACGGACCAAGTTTCGCAGCAAAGCCGGTGTCAACGTGCGGTAAACACCATCCGCCCGGGAATTCTTTAGCGTGAAGGCGTAACGCGTGTACCCAGCCAGAGTTTCATCGGCGCCTTCGCCTGTAAGCACCACGGTTACGTGCTCTCTCGCCAATCTGGCCACGAAATGGAGGGACACGCTGGAAGGCCATACGAGGGGCTCGTCCTCATGCCAGATCAGTTCTGGAAGAGCGTCAAAGAACGCCTCACGGCTCATCCGCACTTCATGATGCTCAGAGCCGATGTGTTCCGCAACCTGGTGTGCGTACGGCAGTTCGCTAAAGGCATCTTCAGCGTACCCGACTGAGAAAGTCTTGAGTGGCCCGCGGTGCGATCTGATGGCAAGAGCGGCCACCACGCTAGAATCGAGCCCTCCGCTCAGGAACACGCCCAAGGGAACCTCGCTCATCAGGTGAGAGGCTACGGATTCCTCCAGCAACTCCCGGTACCTCTTAACGTAGTAGTCCCGCGGGTACTCATTCGCGCCTGGTTCAAAAGAGAGATCCCAGTATTGCTGGATACGGAGCTGACCAGTTTCACTCATTTCCAACCTGTGCCCGGGAAGCAGCTTTTGAATCCCCGTGAACAGCGTTGCCGGTCCAGCGATGTACCCAAAAGCGAGGTACTCCGCGAGAACGCTTCGATTGAGCTCGGCCCTGACTCCTGGATATGCCAGGATCGCTTTGATCTCGGAGGCAAACAGAAACGTCCTGCCATCGCACCTATAATAAAGAGGCTTGATTCCCAGACGGTCGCGGGCAACAAACAGCCGGCGATCGCTCCTATTCCAGATGGCGAAGGCGAACATACCACGCAGATGCTGCACGCAATCGGCACCATACTCTTCGTAGAGGTGCAGAATGGTTTCTGTGTCGCTACAGGTTCGATAGCGGTGCCCACGAGATTCCAGAACGCTTCGTAATTGCTGGTGGTTATAGATTTCTCCGTTGTAGACGATCCAGAGATTCTGGTCCTCATTCGCCATGGGCTGGTGGCCGGCCTGAAGGTCGATAATGCTTAAACGCCGCATGGCCAAGCCGACATTTCCGTCGATGAAGACTCCATCATCGTCGGGTCCGCGATGGACAATCTGCATATTCATTCCCGCAAGAGCACTACGCTCAACGCGGGATTTGCTGTCGGTATGAAAGACTCCACAGATTCCGCACATAGGCTTAAACTGGGAAACGCATTGTCAAAGAGATCGCGAACAATCAGCTGCCCGAGTCAATAGCCCATCGTCGCAAGGCCGGGTTCCCGACTTCATGGTCGAGCTGGATAATAGGCCAACGGCTGGAGCAAATCGAGCAAATGCTGATGGCGGCGCGAAGTCTTGACCGGGGCTTATCTCAGCCAATAGTCAGTTCGGCAGATCTTTGTTGAGCATCGTGCCCGAAGCCGCGACCATATGGATCGCATTTGGCGACTGCCGAAACCTGGAGCTATGGCAGTAGGTTCTTATTGATCGTGATCCAGCGCGACTGGAGGGTCTTGAGCTGGACGCGCGCGCAACATTCCAGCTTCGCGTGTCTCGGGGCACTGGCGGGATGATCGATCCCGATTCAGTTATTTCCACACTACGTGTCGGCGTTTTCCGTCCGAAGAAGATAGGTCATTGTGTTTCGACATCCGGTAGTACAACCACACCAACAAGGAAGCGTTGATCATGCAGAAATAGAACGGGAGGCGCAGTACCCGCGGCCTTAATCCGCCCAGCGCGCCTATCAGTGCCAAGCCATAAACAACAATCTGACCCCAAAGCGTCCAATGGTAGAGCGGTAAACGCCAGAGCAAGACATTGCTTACCAGAAACGCAATCATAGCCGGCGGAACCACCAGCCGCGCGGCTTTGTGGGACAGGAAACAGAAAAGAACGAGCGGTTGCGGTGGCCAGAGCAGTCCCCTAATCTGGGACAACTGCTCCACATTCCCTGCCGTGATGCGAATACGTCGCCGAAAGCCTTCCATTTCATGGGCTTCTTCGTAGGCGATGGCCTGCGGTTCGTACGCGATGCGGAACCCGCGATGCAAAACGCTACTGGGAATTACGAAGTCGTCGTTGATGGTGTCCACTGACGGAAACGGGTAGAGTGACTTCCGTATCGCGTAGAGTGAGCCATGGGCGCCTGCCAAAGCGCCGATGTTCGCCTCCTGCGATTTCAGGAAGGTCTCATATTTCCAGTAGAGATCTTCCTGGTGTCCGAGTTCGGCCTCATCTTTGCGAACCACTTGATAAATGCCACTGGCCGCGCCGACTCGGTCGTCCGCGAAATTCGCGATCAGCTGGCGGAGAGCGTCTTTGGCCAACATGCTGGAAGCGTCGGAGAACACCACAATCTCGCCGTGAAGCTGAAGGATGGATTCGTTGAGCACGGTCAGCTTGCCTCGATTTTCCCTGTAGTTCAGCAACCGGATACGGTCTTGACCTTCTCTCTGGACAAGAGAGCGCACGATCTGCACAGTGTCGTCGGTGGATCCATCGGAAGCGACGACAATCTCCAGGCGGTCGGGAGGATAATCGAGCGCGAGCGCATTGCGCACCTTGGCAGCGATAATCGGGGCTTCGTTGTAAGCTGCAACCAGAATCGAAACGGAAGGCTCAATGTTTTTCTTTCGTACGCTACGACGGAACGGGTACTGAAGAAACCGCAATAGCAAAGGATATCCAATAAAGACGTAGAGGATCAGTCCAGCCGAAATCCAGAAAATGACTATGCTGATCATCTTTACTCGACGGCCGTGGCTTCCACACAATCGAGTTGTCCGTGACCTTCCGAAGAACTCATCACTGGAAGTAATCTTCCACGTCGACAGAGATTACGTTGCGGAATGTTGAACTCCGTTCAGTTACGGTAGGTTCGGGGCTTAGGCCGGTGCTCATGCTCGGTTTGCGATACCATCTCCGCGGTGCAACGTGCCCTCCGACTGCTGCTGCGCGGAGGCGTCCAGTGCACTGGAGCCACGAATTTAGGAGTCTCTCGGGTCAGAATCGGGGACGGCGTTGACTAGAATCGGTTCCAGGTCAGTTTGCAGGCCGCCAAACGCATCCGTGCTAACGCTTACGCCTGGATCGGCTGAAAATATTTCGATTTGCCGGCCGGTGACTTTCAACTCACACCGCTCGATCGGAGTTCGCGACGAAATGATTGGGCGGCCATCCAGTTCGACGCGAGTTCCCTGGCAGCAGATCAGGGTTTGGAGTGTCTCATCGCGAGCTTTGCAGAAATACAAGAATTCAGCATCACTAGTCCAGACACCGCACCGCCATGGCTTGTTTCCGCTGGCGAAGAATATCGAGTGCACTTCGCCTACGGTGTCGAACTGATACGCTTGCATATCGTCTTGCATAGAGATTTGCCGAAGACGAGGGACCCTATCGTCTCGGTCAGCCCGCGTTGACGTCGAGAATAACGTTACGAACTCCGCAGGCAGCTTCGTAACTGTGCTGAAGCGTAGAACGCTCGCGGGGTTTTTATGGCCGTAGGCGGGAGCGTACCAGCCTTGCTCCAGTTGCTGGGACCAACCATGGCCATCCACAGTGAAAATACGTAAGCCACGACCAGTTTCATCGACAAATGTGTTGGAGGAGCTTTCTCGCATCGACAGCCCAGGGGCCAAGTGCCAGGAAAGATCCAGGCGGTGCTCGCCCGCTCCCAGCACGACGTCTCGCACCAGCCAAAACCTTGATTTCAACGAGAACACATGACGGCAATGGATTATTTTGGACCCTGACCGACAATAGCCGTCGTGACTGCCAGCAAACAAGTCGAAATGCCTACCGGCAATCCACTTCTCGGCTTTGACATCCGGAAGCTTGCCCCAACCAAACGAACCGTTCGGCTCTGCCTGATCCAGCCCGTCGACTTGCAGAGTATTGTGGGCACCGGTGCCGCGAAAAGCATTGCGCTCCGATTTGCTTCCTACGTACACAAAACTTCCTGGATCGATCAAAAGCGGCCATCCCCCCGCGTTTGCGGTGACGCTTAAAGCATCGGCATGGCCATGTCCTGAGCTCATGGCGCCCTGCGGGCCGGCATCGATCACCAACTGCTCCCTGCCTTCACGGTGGTACATGGCGTAGAGGCCGCTGTGCTCGAACGCAAAGGAGTGCTTTTCGGGTTCTTCGGGCGGAATACGATCGAATTCTCCCGCTCCTTGCTCACCGAGCAACCAGATAGCTTCTTCCCGGAAACCGTTAGCCATCCCCTTGAAATCGCCGCGCCTGAAAAGCACGGCTCCCGTTGCCAAAGGGTCCAGCGTGTGTTCCGAACGGTTTCGGCGGGGATCGAATACGCGGCCGCCGTCGTCATCGCCCAGCTGAGGTGGATTACCGGCCCTGCTCAATACGCACAGCGCGTCCAGCATTTTCTCGAGGGCCCCATCGAAGTCCCGCGGGACGGGAATGTGATTCACCGAAGCCAGAATACGGGCATGTAAGAAAAAATCCAGAGCGTAAACGTGATAGTAAGTCGATTGCTCAAAGTGCAAGCCATCCGAACGAATCTGCTGCTCGGCTGCCTGCAAAACGATTTGCCATCCGCGTTCGACCCATCTTTTCGCGTCACGCAATTCAGGGCACAATGTGCCGACGAAGAACAGCGCTACTGACTCGCCGAGCAGGTGAGTATTCGGCGAGAAATAGGTGGAAAGGTGCCGCTCGATATGGCGAGCATTCACACCGAGCGCGCGCAACCATTCGGTTCGGAAGCCCTGCGGCTGGACCGGAGATCCTTCCAGCAGATAACAAACCCATAGCCACGATAGACTGCGAAAAGCGACTTCCAAACTACTCGCCCAATTGATCCCGATCGGGTACGGGTTGGCTCGATGCCAGTGTTTCCACTGAGAGAAAATTTCATTCGCAAACCTGTCGTCGCCGGTTAACCGATAAGCCTTGGCGAGTGTCACCCAATGCTGGTGGCGGTTTAGTTCCCACGTAACCTTGCTATCCCCAACCTCCGCGAAGTCGAGGTAGCGGATCTTGAACCAAGGTTTCGAAGGAGCACGCTTGTTATGGACCCGATCCAGGTGCCAATCGATCTCCGTACCATAATCCAACTCATCGTAACCGAGCAGATCAAAGTGGTGGCAGCAGATTCGTTCGGCGCGAGCGATGATTTCCTCAACCTGCTGGGGGAGCCTCTGCGTGAGAAGCAAGCAGAGGGATGGAACCGTTTCGGCAGAAAAAAAGAAGCGAGGATTCCCTGGAGTCTCTGCCGCCCGTGTTCTCGATGCCGTATTGAAACCGAGGATATAGCGGGCCAAGTCTAGACGGGCAGTCGCGTGCTGACGCAAGCGTTCGCCGACTTCTGCCGGTCCCATCGAGAGCAGCCGTCGCCAACGTCCGTGAGCGAGATTCATAGGTGCGACTTTGCGAGTTTACGAGCGCGAAGCAACTCGGAGTAGAGATCGTCTATCCGCTCTACCAACTTCTCAAAGCTGAAGTTCTGTCGGACGTATTCGCGCCCGTTGGTTCCCAATCTCGCAGCCAGCCCGGGGTCGCGCAGCAGTTGCAGCAGCGCCGCGGCCAAGGCATCCGTGTTCTCAGACGGCACCAATAATCCAGTTACACCATCCTTTACGATTTCAACATTGCCCCCCACCTTGCTCGCAACGGTCGGTAGTGCGGCCGCCATGTACTCGAGCACGGCATTCGGGAGACCCTCGGCTCTCGAGGGCAGCACGGCAATGTTGCAAGAAGAGAGAACTGGCGAGATATCATAGCGTTGGCCCAAAAAGCTAAAGTGTTTCGTGAGGCCTAAATCAGCCACCTCGCGCTCGAAATTCGGGCGCTGCTCTCCATCGCCGACCAGCACAAACTGGGTGTCGGGAAACTCTCGCAGCACCGCCGGAGCCGCCCTGATCAACCACGGATGCCCCTTGACATCGCTGGTCATGTTGCCGACAAGGACGATGCGTTTCCCCGAGCTTGCGTGGCGCACCGGCTCCCGGCTGTCCCCCATTGAGGCAGAACACCTTCTAAGATCGACGCCGTTTTGTATCACCCGCACTTTCTCCGGCGGAAAACGCTCCTCACCTACGAGCTGGTCACGGATTGCACCTGCGTTGGTCACCAGTACGTCGCACAAACCCTGGACACTCCGGAGCAACCTCCGGCGCCAAGTTCGGTAGAAGGGCAGGTGGGATAGGTCCCGCTGACTGGAAATGATAACCGGTACTCTCGCTATGAGGGCGGCAGGGACGCCCATGAGATTCGACCAGAGATCGTGGGTGTGAACGATATCGAACCTGCCGCGACGCAGAAACCAGGACAGGCACAAAAGCTTATACAGCCCTGGAATGGAGTCCAGTCCTCCCTGCGGATGAAATTCGATCACTGGGACCTGTGCCTGTTGTAATCGGATCAATAGAGGGCCTCGAGCACGTAGACATCCGACTGTCACCGCATACTGCAACTGGCTCAATCCGAGCGCCAATGCGACCGCCTGGCTTTCCGTACCCCCTAATTCCAATGAGTCGACCAGAAAGAAGACTCGGCCTCTAGCATGCTCCCCGATCACGACTGTGGCCCGTCGTGACACAAGATCGGTTAACGACTCTTCTCGAATTTGGTCGGCACCGCTCATAGGTAACTGACCCGGGCCGGAAGACAAGCGCGAGTCCACCGGGCCCGGAAGATCCGGACGATCCCGGCACAAAATCTTTGAGAGCGCCTAACCGCCGGTCTCGGCGCCATGGTAATCTTCCAATTTACCGAACGCCAATCAGGGCCGTGCGTCCCCTCGGATGCATCCTCATCAATACGCTCGAATTCGCCAGGACTTCTTAACAGGCTTGTCGGTCATGTCTGTTTGCGGTTGAATGTTTGGATTTCGCATGAGTCAGTCGATCAGCATCTTTGGTCTCGGGTACGTAGGCACAGTTACGGCTGCTTGTCTGGCGCACAAGGATAATCAGGTCATCGGCGTAGATCTTAATCGGGACAAGGTAGAAGCGCTGGAGTCCGGAAGCAGCCCGATAGTTGAGCCGCGAGTTAGCGAACTCATCGCCGACGGCCGCAAATCCGGACGGCTGCGCGCTACAAGCGATCCCGCTTCCGCGGTCATGAACTCTTCCATTACGTTCCTATGCGTCGGAACGCCCAGCCTGCGCAATGGCAAACTCGATCTTGGGCACATTGGTCCGGTTTGCCAGCAGGTTGGCGAGACCCTGAAGAAGAAGGAGTCGTTCCATCTGGTCGTGCTTCGCAGCACAGTTCTTCCAGGGACAGCGGAATCGATCGTCATTCCGATACTGGAGAAAGCCAGCGGGAAGAAGTCGGGACAAGATTTCGGCGTCTGTGTGAATCCCGAATTCATGCGAGAAGGCACGGCAGTCGCTGACTTTCTGGAACCGGGGATGACCATCATCGGAGCTGCCGATTCGGCTCACAGTTCCCTGCTGCGCAAGGTGTATTCGTGGGTACCGGGCCGCGTATTTGAAACTTCATTCCGTTCCGCCGAGATGGTGAAGTATCTCTCGAACGCATGGCATGCGCTGAAGGTCACTTTTGCAAATGAAGCTGGAACGCTTGCCAAGAATCTTGGAGTCGACTCCGAAAGCGTAATCCAGATGTTTCTAGCCGATACCAAGCTCAACATCTCTCCCAGCTATCTCAAGCCGGGTTTCGCGTTCGGTGGTTCGTGCCTACCGAAGGACCTGCGCGCACTCAACTATCGCGCGAAGGAGCTTGATCTCAAGTTGCCGCTTTTAGAAGCGATCTTGGCCAGTAACGAGGAACATCTGGAACGCGCCGTGGAAATGATCCTGAGAACTGGCAAACACAAGATCGGAATGTTGGGACTCAGCTTCAAGGCCGCAACTGATGATCTTCGCGAGAGCCCGCAGGTGCAGCTGATCAAACGACTGCTGGGAGAAGGCCGCCAGATCCAGATTTGGGATGAAAACGTCTTGCTCGGACGCCTGATCGGATCCAACCGCCAGTACATCGAAGAGGTCATCCCTCACATCGGTTCCCTTCTGCGCCCCATTCTCGAAGAGGTGCTGCAATCGGCGGAGGTAGTTGTGATCGCAACCGCAGGCCTCGACCAGGAGTCTCTGCGAAGGAACCTGCGCCCCGACCAGACGGTAATCGACTTCGTCAATCTTGAGAAAGCACACAGGGCCGATACTGCAGCCGTATACGACGGCATCTGCTGGTAGAGCACACCCACTCATGAAGATTCTTTGGGTCAAGGCTGGCGGGCTGGTTCCTCCCGATACCGGCGGCAAGATCCGGAGCTATAACATACTTCGTGAGCTGGCCCGAGAACACGTGATTACTTTCTTTTCTTTCTATAGCGCTCACGCCGGCGATGCCCATTCAGAGTTAAAGACTGTCTTTGAGAAGGTCGTCTGCATTCCCCTGGACTTGCCCGCCCCGAAAAGCTTCCGCGAAGCTCTGAATTACGGCGTGCGGCTGTTTACGGATCAGCCCTACAACATCTCCAAGTACTGCCGGCCACAGGTACGAGCTGCAGTGGGGAGAGTGTTAGAGCAGGAAACCTTCGATGTGATTATCTGTGACTTTGTTATAGCAGCCGGCGCAATTCCTTGGGACTCGCCCATACCCATGGTTCTATTTACTCACAATGTGGAGTCCGTTATCTGGCAACGCCACTACCAGGTCGCGAATAATCCAATCTGGAAGCTGCTCTCCTGGCGGGAATGGCGAACTATGGAAGCGGCTGAGCGTAAGTATCTGCGGCGGGCGAACCATGTGCTCGCAGTATCTGAGGACGACCGCGACTTTTTTTGTAAATATGTCGACGCAGCGAGACTCAGCGTAATCCCGACCGGTGCTGATACCCAATACTTCCGGCCTACGTCCACGCCAGAGACACTCCATTCCCTGGTCTTTACCGGATCCATGGATTGGCTTCCCAACGAAGATGCCATCATCTTTTTCACAAAGGAAATCCTGCCACTCATCCGGAAAGAGGTACCGGATGTTTCGCTCACCGTGGTCGGACGGAAGCCGTCGCAACGCCTGAGCGAGTTAGCCGCTAGCCAAGCGAACATCAAGCTCACCGGGTGGGTAGAGGACATTCGGCCGTTCTTGGCCAGCAGCGCGGTCTGCATCGTGCCGTTAAGGATTGGCGGCGGAACACGATTGAAGATCTTCGAAGCCATGAGCATGGGTAAAGCTGTCGTCTCCACCACCGTCGGCGCAGAAGGGCTGCCGGTCCGGCGCGGCGAGCATCTTCTGATTGCCGATGAACCGACAGCCTTCGCGAGCAGCACGGTGAGCCTGCTAAGCGATCCGGTCCGGCGCCATGAATTGGGCGATGCCGCCCGCAAGCTCGTGGAAGAAAAATACAGTTGGGTACAAGTAGCGAAGGCGTTTGCCCAGGTCTTGACGAAGGTCGTTCGAGAGTCCGGCTCATGAGAGTCCTACTGCTCGGCCCGTATCCGCCGCCGCATGGCGGCGTGGAATCAAACCTCGTTGCTATCCGCAGTTTTCTATCAAAACGCGGGATACCGTCCACCGTTATCAACATTACGCGGCATCGAAAAGCCGAGGCGGACGAGATCTATTATCCGAAAGGTGCGGCTCAGCTTCTGCATCTCCTAGTTCGCTTGCGCTACGACATCCTGCATCTCCATGTGGGCGGAATCTTGAGCCGCCGAGTTCTCCGCCTGGCCCTCGCGTGCAGCCTTATTCCGGGTAAGCGAACCGTACTCACCTTCCACTCGGGCGGCTATCCTTCCACTCCCCAAGGACGATCCACAGGTCCTCGTTCGTTTGATGGATTGGTTCTACGCCGTTTTGATCGTCTAATCGCGGTCAATCGGGAGATCATGCAATTCTTTCTAAATGTTAGGGTTCCTCAGGAGCGCGTCCGGTTAATCGCACCCCACGCATTTCCGGAAGGGCAGAGTTACGAGGGTTTCCTTCCCGAGCCCCTGGCGACTTTCTTCACCCAACACCAGCCCGTATTCATTTCAGCCGGGCAGTTAGAGCCTGAATACGATTTGCCGGTCCAGATCGAAGCATTTGGACGCATCCGTGCAAACTTCCCCAGGGCTGGGCTGGTACTGTTAGGCGGCGGAAGCCTCGAACAGGAGTTGCGAAACAGAATTCAGGCGGACCGCTTTGCCGCCGACATTCTAATGTCTGGCGATATTCCTCATGCGGTAGCCATGCAAGCCATCTCCCGTGCCGACCTGATGCTGCGCACAACGTTGTACGATGGTGATGCGATCTCAGTGCGCGAGGCACTTCATCTCGGGACGCCGGTTATCGCAACTGATAACGGGATGCGTCCAGCCGGCGTTCGCCTGGTTACTACCTCGAACGTACCGGCGCTTCAGGAAGCCATAGAACAAACGCTTGCGGCTTCTGCGGGTCGGGCATTTGAACGGCCCGCTGCCGACGAGAGTAACTTGCAAGCAGTTTTGGACTTGTATTGTGAGCTACTCAACTAACTTCACTTAGGCGTCTCGAGCCCGAGTCAGGACCTCGGTGGGCCCGCCAAATGCCCTCGACTCTGGCTGGTTAACTTTCACGGGTATGGTGTCGTTTTGCCCCCGTCCAGGTTGAGTCCGCGCCTCCAGAAAGTTTCTATGCCAGAGTTCCAAGACCAGCATCCGCCAGAGCAGGTCCGAGCGATCTCTGCGTCCCCGCAAGTGTTCGGCCAGTAGCGTGCGAACTGCTTCCGGTGTGAGGTATCCACGCTGCAGGGTGCGTGGCTCTAGCAGGACTGACAATAATCCTTCCTTGAGTTCGTTCTTCATCCAGTCCACTAGGGGTAGCGCAAATCCTTGCTTGGGACGGTGCAGCACGGGAGCGGGAATTCCCAAGCGCCGGGCAAGTTGTTTCAGAATGTATTTGCGCGTGCCATTGCGAAACTTCGAGCCGATCGGCAGCCGAGCAACCCACTCCACGAGCTCATGATCGAGCATCGGGACCCTGACTTCTAGAGATGTCGCCATGCTCATGCGATCTACCTTGGTGAGAATGTCACCTGGCAAGTAGGTCTTGGTGTCGAGATAGAGCAACCGGCTGAGCAAGTCGCGGGCCGGCGCCTTATCGAAATACCTGCGAAATTCATTTAGAGGGTCCGGCAGTCGCCTCGCACGGCGAACAAAGTCTTCCGTGAAGAATGCGCGTTCACGATGCAGAGCGGGAACTATTGACATCGTATCCAGATAACGCTCGCGGGCCGGCAAAGATGCATTCCAGATCCGATTTTTCCCATACAACCCAGGTGGCATGTGGTGGTGCAGGTGGTCGCGGTAGATACCGACTGCCCATTGCGGCAACAAATCAAAGCTGACACGGTTCATGGCGATCGAATAACGGTCATATCCTGCAAACAGTTCGTCGCCACCATCGCCAGAGAGCGCGACCGTCACGTGATCCCGCGCCATGCGGCAGACGTGATAAGTCGGGATCATCGAAGAATCCCCGAAGGGTTCTTCCAACATCCCTGAGAGATAGTCCAAAGTCTCTTGAATATTCGGCTCGACGATCAGCTCATGATGATCCGTGTCGAACCGTTCTGCGACCAGCCGGGCATACTCGGCCTCGTTGAAGTCTTGGGCTTGAAAGCCGATGGTGAAGGTCTTAACGCAGCTGCCGCTCGCTTTCGCCATCAAGGCCACAACAATGGAAGAGTCGACACCTCCGCTGAGCAAGGCTCCCAACGGTACATCGCTGATGAGCCGTATGCGCACCGCTTCCGCGAGGCGATGTTCCAGCTCTTCCAACTGGTCTTCCTCAGATGCTGTACTCGTCCCATAAGCCGGCACGTCCCAATACTGACGAATAATCTCGGAGGTCCCGGTGTATTCGAGGAGATTTCCGGGCGGCAGTTTGCGGATGCGCTGGAAGGCGCTGAAGGGATCGGGAATATATCCGAAATAAAAGTACTGCAGGAGCCCCTCCGGATCCACTTCCGCTAACTGCGGAGCGGCGGCGAGCAGGGCTTTGATTTCAGAACCGAACAGCAGGCGGCCATCGCAGAAAGCGTAATACAATGGCTTCTTGCCGAGGCGGTCCCGGGCAAGCAGCAACCGCTGGCGGCGTTCGTCGTACAAGGCTATGGCAAACATCCCGCGCAGCTTGGATACACACTCTGCTCCCATTTCCTCATAAAGGTGAACGATGACTTCGGTGTCGCAGTGAGTGTAGAAACGATGTCCGCGCGATTCCAGTTCGCGCCTTAAGTCGGGAAAATTGTAGATTTCGCCGTTGAAGACGACCCAAACACTACGGTCTTCATTGTGAACGGGCTGCTGGCCGCCTGCGAGATCGATAATACTGAGCCGGCGCATACCGAGCCCTACCTGGCCATGGATGTAGATCCCCTCGTCGTCAGGCCCGCGGTGAACGAGCGTCTGGCACATACGATGAATCTCAACGGCGTCGGCGGTCTCCCCGGCTTTGCCGACGATGCCGGCTATTCCACACATGAATCTGCCTCCACGTGTTGCCCGGGCTTTACGGCGAACGTCATCATTGGGTCCACACCACCCTGCGTTCGGTTATGAAGTTCACAAAGGCAACCAGCTCCGCAATGTTCGGGAACAGCAATGTGTGGGCGGCGTCGGCCATGCGCCCGAAGATGCCCCTTCGCCAAATGCAATTTGGCAAATGGTCCCAGCCCGTAAAACATCCCAACTCTTCACTCTTCATTGCAACTTTCGGCTGATCGGAAGAAACCAAGAAATGGGTGGACGTACCCAAAACCTATCACTCAACTTCGCTGATGTTAGGCTTCTCGCCTGGAGAGGAGTGAATGGGTTATGGGTCGAGCCGACTTCAGTTCCCTTGCCGAGTGAGCCTACCAGGACGGCCGGCTAATGTGTTCCCTGGGTCAATGTCATGTCGAAGAATTCCGACGGGATCGAGGCGGCAGGATTCGGCGTTGGCGATTGGGCGAGGCGCCTGCACATCAGTCCCAGCACCCCAGCCATGAGCACGGCCCTTGTATTTAGCATGGCGACACCGCAAACCGCTTTCCACAACATCCTCTTGATGCAGGCGACCGCATAATGCCATGGAGAGCTACATCATCCTATCGAGGAGCTTGCACGATTCGTTCGGCCGTGACGAACATTTGACGAACACTATCGAGATCGCGTGGGCTAACACGTGCTGCGGGGATTCGACATTTTGTAAGTTTCTCTAATTGCAGCAGCACCTCAATTAATGCAAAGGAATCCAGCAGCCCAGAAGAAACAAGTGGGGTGTCTTCGTGTATGTCGAGGCTGGGATTGCGCAGCACCTTCGTTTTTAGAAAGTCGATCATTAACACTGATGCATTTCCATCCATACGCGTCTCTCCCAAATAAAGATTGTGGGCGTCGAGGCGACGCCATTACTTCGCCGTGTCAGCAGCAAACGGTAGGGCAGCAACATACATCGCGCATTGGTGCAGAAGGATTGGCCTGCGGCGCGACATACGGTTCACGCATATATAAGTATCCTCCAGCAGTGCCGGGGTTATAGCGGTTGCCGGCCCCTCAAATTGACCTAATCGCAATCGGTCAAAGTCAAAAGCAACCTCCTGAGCAACCGGCGTGCGCGAATGTTTGTAATCGGCGTGAGGCGTATTCCCGGATTTTTCAAACCGTTGGTGCCTCCCCGCCAGAACCGGGGAACTCCCTACGGATTAGTCTGTCTACCCACTGTTGCCCTTCTGAACCCGCCGTGAGAGGAGACACCTTGCGGCAGGAGGAAATTGCGATTTCTTTGCCGTCCGATAAGCGGCACACTTGGTAATTGAACCAGAAGTCGAGGAGCGGGTTTCCAAGTCCACGCTCCAGTATCCGAAGGCTCGCGCTGAGCTCGATTTTCAAACGATCCGTCGCCTGGGCGTTACCGTAGTATCCAATTCTCCGTTTGTATGTGGAACGCTCGTCAAGCACCGACGACGGAACCGGATAAGGCAGCGAACTAAGGATACGGCGCTCAGCCATCTCCAGAAAGCAGATGTAGTTTGCAAAATAGAGGAGGCCTGCCCCATTGACATCCCGGTCAGCGTCAATCTCGTAAATGAACTCCCGTTTTCCCACGAAGAGAGGAACGTCATCGGCCTCCGGGCCGAAAAAACTTCCTTGTGCCTTGGCTCGACGACAAAGGTCTAGCGAATCGGGTGGGGCCGGCAGTTCCGGTATTCGAGAAAAATCCAAATTCGCGGGAGAAGAAATCGACAGCTTGGCTGGTCCGCGTTCCTGGTAGATGAAGACATTGCTGCTGCGAATCCATGAGAGCTCATCCCCTGACAACAGATGACGCCCATCCAAATAGACTCTCCCATGATGTGAAATATCTCCGATAAACTCGATGATGTGATTTTCGCCGTACGCGCTCAATGGGCGCTCACAAGGCAAGTTTAACTCGAAGAAAAAGAAGGTGGCATACAACCGGGCACCTTCCTCGTCTTGAATCAGAGCCGAGGCTATATTGCCAAGTTCCTGCATCTGCCTCCAACGGTCGTTGCCAATGACCTTGAGGAGGGCAGATTCCGACAGATTGGTTCTGCCGAGGTGCGGCATTCCGAGCTCAATAGATAATCGCGAATTCATTGAATCTATGGCCCTTGGGCTCGCAAAAGCTGGGGGGAAGAGGGATGCCCCCAGAGCGTGCGATACACAAAACGGTTTACTCGCAGTGCTCGAAGAGAAGTACAAGTGAGATGTAGAACGCGAGCGCTATACGGCGGCGTTGCCCAGACAACACGTGTACGCAAAACCACTCCACCATTCCACTCTTACCAACAAGCTCCAAACCTCTCGCCTCCGCCCTGTCTGGACCGCCCAGCGCTTCAAAAGCGCGGTGCACCGTCAACGAGAAAATAACCGAAGGCTACCCTGTAACAAGAACATGAACATTTGTAGGCAGGGCTGCCGAGCCTAGCTCGCGGATTACGCACTCCTGGGCAACGGCGGGAAGACCGGATTGAGGGCCCCCCAAGGGGGAATCTACGTGGTAGGGTCTGCGAGGGAAAACTTCCTGGCGTCACGCGACCCCTAAACACCACAAAACTCGAAACGGTGGAGGCAGCTAAGCGAAGCCTACAGCTCACCAGGATCTCCTCTACTCGGAATTCGAGGCCATTGCTGCATTCACTCGGGCCGGACTGGAAGCTGCGTGCAAGCCTCCGCCGACTGCCGACTTCATCCCTTCCGCCAGTTTTTGGGCGATCAGTTGCGATCCCGCATTGGTGAAATGCGAGAAATCCGCGAAGTACTCGCTAGTTGGTGGGATTTCGCGTGCGGCATCGACCAGCACAACATTCTCCTCCGGCGCGATACTGCGCATGACATCGTTCATTCTCCGCTCCATGTCGATGAAGCCAGCCTCCTTGAGCATGGGATAAAACTTGCGCCACGCGATCAGCAAGTTGTGATCGGGCGCATTAGGGTGCTCGCCAAAAGCGTCGGCATGGGTAACCAGGACCGGTTCCAATCCCCGGGCGTTCAGCGCTACGATCAGAGCAAGAAGGTCGGCGCGAAATCGGAAAACGTTCTCTTCCGGCACGCGATCCATGAGCTTGTACTGGGCCTCGTCGCGATCGATTTCGTGCTGTCGCAGGCGCGATTGGAAGCGGCTAGGAAGGACTGATTTCAGCACGATCCGCATGCGGTCGGCGATGCGCAACTCGAACTTCGGCAGGGGCTCGATCACTCCGTTATTAGCGGACTTTGGCGGGTCTAACCAAGGAAGCCATATATACTCCGCCGGGGCGGGGTAGATGATCGCGTAGCGGGGATGGACTGTCTCCACGATCTCGGGAACGCGCAATATGGCGGTGGCGACTGTTTCGCCGGGGTAAGCCACGTTCACGACCTGGAAGACATCCCCTCCGGCTCGTGCATTCAGGTCCCGCTCCAGTTGCCGCGGGTATTCCTGGCCTTCTGCCTCGTACAGTCCAAAAGTCTCCGACGCGCCGAAGCAAACAACGCGGGTGGTGCCCGGCCGCAACTCGGGGCCGCGAAAGCCCAGGCTGTTGAGCTGCCATTTCTTGTAGCGCGCGTTTGGCTTACCTCGCTTGCCGACGTGGTCCGCCTCATAGAGACCGTCGACGTTGTAAGAACTCCACATCGGCGCGCCATAGCTGATGCGATCGTCCACCCTCGCACAGAGCTCCAGGACAAGCGCGAAAATGACCACGCTAACAATGGCGCGCACGGCTCGACCAACGTATCTCATCAGAATTGGAAGTAGATGAACCCCTGCGGCTCAGCGCCGTGAAACACGGCGACGTAGAACATCACGGCGTAGGCGGCGAATTTCAGTTCGCTGGGAAGACGCGTACTCAGCTGGAAACCGGCGCGCTCCAGCCGGCTGGCCGCTCCGACAACACAGAAGTAGCCGCCTCCCACGACGGCGGTGAGCACATAGAACCCGGACGACAGAACGTGCTGGTGATAGCTCGAGGGATGCAGCAGAGCTGACCACATCGTCGCCGCCTGAGACAGCGTATTCGCCCGGAAGAAGATCCACCCGGCACACAGGGCCAGGAAGGTCACAGTCCATGACACCGGCTTCATGACAGCTTCCGGCAGTTGCCATCCTGCCCACCGCTGCAACTGCTGCCATTGCCGGTGTAATAAGAGCAACATGCCCTGGTAAAGACCCCAGATCAAAAATAGCAAACTTCCCTTGTGCCACAGGCCGAAGACCACCATCGACAGCACGAGAGACAAATTGCGCCACCAGATTTCCCGACGCGCCGTCGCCAGCGGCAGGAACAGGTAGTCGCGGATCCAGAACGACAGCGACATGTGCCAGCGCGTCCAAAAGACCGACGGCGTGAGGGACAGATACGGCCGATCGAAATTTTCTTCTAGCCGGATGCCAAACAGGAGTGCAGCACCGATCACAATGTGCGAGTAGCCTGCGAAATCGAAGAAAAGCTGGAAGCCGTAGGCAATCATCAGGCACAGCACGTCGGTCCCGCCCCAAGTGTGCGTGATCGAATCGAACGCTCCATCCACGCCATGCCCCGACTGCAAACCGGCGCCGAGAATCTGGGCAAGAGCCATCATCAGCAACCCCATGAACACGCGATCTAAACCGCGCCGGGTTTCCTGCAGCGACGGAGCGAAATCCTGGCGGAATTGGGGCAGTAGGTTGGGCAGACGGCAAATGGGGCCGGAAAGCACCGTAGGCCAGAAAGCCATATAGAGGCAGAACTCAAGCAGCGATGGATCCGGATCGTCTTCTCGATACAGATCGAACAGGTAGGATAGCGCCTGGAAGGTCCAGAACGAAATGCCCAATGGCAAGAGGAGGTGTGCAAGCCCCGACGCGGGTGCCGCAACGCCAGCAAGAATCGGGAGGTACTTGAAAGTGCCAAGCAGAGCCAGGTTGAACCCAACTCCGATCCACAGGCGAGCCGCCGAAGGCCGTCGCCGTAGCAATTGTCCGAAGCCGTAGTTGGCGAGAGAACTGCAAATCAGCAGCGCCAGAAACCACCAGCCCCAACTCGAATAGAGCGCGTAGCTGGCGCCCAGAAACAACAGTTGACGCGCCGTCCGGCGCGACCGTACGAGCCACGCAAGCAGCCACATAGCAACAATAACTACGGCGTAGTAAAGAGCCTCGGTGGTCATTTAAGAGGACGTTATCTCTTGCTAGGGAATCTCGATGAACCGCAGCCAGGCGACTGTCGAATCAGGCTCTGCGTCCGGTGGCGCCACAAGGACGTCGCAGCTTAGGGCACAGGCTCGACGGAATATCGTCGAAACTATTCCCTAAACCAGGGATGGCTTGGATCCAGTTCAGGTAGCTGCCTGAGCTAAGTGGTCCAGCAAATCGGTGTAGATATGCGGCTTCGCTCCCCAACACTTACACCGCCTAAGAAATTGCACCGTCGGATGCTCCTCTCGATCAGCTGGCTAGGCACGTGACCTTTGAGCACGAAGCCTACGCTGTCCACGCCATGCGGGCGAGCTTATTCGCCAATATCACGACGGCCTTTCGGAGATGGATTACCTGATTGGTAGTTGAGCCAAAAAAACATCTGCTCGACAATTTGTGCTAGGCCCACAGGAATTGGAGGAACCATTCGTGTTGCCCAGCATCCCATCCCAGTCGCTGGTCCACAGGAACCACTTTCCGTCTGCGGACATTGCGCCCAGAGCAATCGAAGCGTCGAAATACTGGGATAAGGTCGTGGCAAAGGTGTGCCCGAATCTCCATATTGTCCCAGTTCCGTTTGTGGCAATGCAGAGGATTTCGTTGTCGTAGGTATTCGTCGCAGAGAACTGGCCCGTATAGGTCGTAGTGCAAAACGGCGCGGTGTCCGATGAATTGTCTCCTCCCCATGAGGAATGCTGATCGAAGGGTGTTTCAGTAGGGATACCGCTCGGCCGATTCAGCACGTTCGCTGGGGGAGCCTCGTTTGCATTCGTGAACGGACGCATATACCAAGTAGATTGGTTATAAGTGCTGCTGTAGTCGCACTCATTCACCGCATTGCTGTATCCCAGTGTGATGTGGCCACAGTTGCTATCGTCGGTAACAGGGGTCACGGCCAAGCCCGAAAGCTGCCAAAAGTACTCTTTAAAGAGGGGACTTGAACAACTGCTACTCAAGCAAGTCGCATAAGTCACAAACGCCCATGTACCGCCCTCGCCCAGAACCGCATTATGGAGCGTGAAGCGATCCAATAGATTGATCGTTCCAGTGGACCCCCAAGAACCAGTGATCGCACCAGTATCTGTCTCCCATACGCGGCAGCCATTCGTGCGATTCCAAACAATTACATAAACAGCGCCAGAACTCCCTTGGCCAGAAGTGGTACTGATCGCTACCAAAAATGTCTGGTCGTCCTGGCTGACAACGAGATCGTTGTTCCACTCGTATCCAACACGTGCCAGCGCAGACGTGCACGCGGAAAGGTCCACTAGTTGCACCCCCACAGGAGCAGTAGTAGTGCTTGAAAAGTTGAAGGAATAAATCGCTGGATTATTACCGCCGTTGACCGCAACCGCATAGCCGACATAGGGCTGAGTAAAGCTGAAGCTCACAGAGGAGCGCGGCAACGGAGTCGCCATCGTGTAGTTGGAGCCGTAAAGTTTCGTGGCCCGCAGTGTTGCCGGATTCCACGAGAACGGGACCGAAATAGCCGTTGCTGTGTAAACCACGAATCGCGTGTCGGTGATATCTAACGGCAGGGCATAAGCACCGCCCGACCGACTCCACATGTAACTATTTGTCGTTGACAATGTGGAATTATCGGTCACACGGGTCATCGGCAAATTGAAATCGGATGGCGTGATGGTCGTATTCGATCCGGTAAGGGAACCCCCGCCAGAACAACTTGCAGCTGGACAAGGAATCGTACCCGGATAAGCTTGAACGCTGGTGTCCGTGCGGACTGTGTAGGTCTGCGCTACGCAGGAAACAGCGATCAGAAGAAAAAGAAGTTTCATCATTCTGACTCGAACATCACAAAGGGTGAAGCGCTTGGCTGACCATAATGGACCGGCCGGAGGTCCTCACCCCCATAGGACTTGCTGTTACAGGGCCGATCCCCATTAGGACACGCCGGGACAGCCAAAAGGTCATTTGGTCAGCTGGCACTTGATCACGGCGGTGGTGAACTCACGCGTGAGAGAATTGTGAAAAAGTCTGAGCTTGCGAATGGGAACCGGTGTAATCGACGCCTCCCGGAAGTCGCTGGCACGCACGAGCGCCTCGAACTTGGCGATGGTCATGCGATTCAAGCCGCCGCTGCTGTCTTCAAAGCGAGAGATGGACTTGTTCTTGATCTTGTTGTACCAGCCAACCAACGCCCGTTCATTCAGGAGAAGATGCGCCCACACGAAGACGGAGAAGCTGTGCGCTCCCAGTGGATGTCTCCACGGAGGACCGAACGACGCCAGTAGCACACCGTCGGGGCGCAGGAGGTCATGCATGAGGCCGAGCGCGATTGACGCATTTTCGAAGTGCTCAAAACTATCCAGCGAGATGACAATGTCGGCCAACTCCCGCGGACATTCCTGCGGTGTGAGGAACTGAATGTTCGGGATGTCTCTGGTTTTCGCTCTGGCTACATTCAGCACTTCCTCGCGGATATCCACCCCGACGGCCAGCTTAGTCCCGTTCTGGGCCAGTTCGATCGTCTGGGCGCCGTAGCCGCACCCGAAGTCAATTACCGTCTTGCCGCGCGTCTGTTGGAACACCTCCGGGCCCAGCAGAGTTTTCAACTTGCTTCGGTTCTGGTAGGCAGCCCCTGTGAGACGGTCCGGATCGCGCGGGTAGGCCCAGCACAGGAGGTGATATTCCCAGTAAGCCAATCCGGACGCACGGCCCCAGCTAGGAATCGCCATGTGCTGCTGCCGTGGCTGCGCACCGACTTGTGTCGAAGCGGGCTGGGCGCCTGCGGGAATCGCGTAGGGTTCGGCTGCTAGTCTTTCGCCAAAGACAGGCTTTTGCGGGGCGTTCATAAGAACTCAACTCGGAGTTCAACCTCTGGTGTCGCTCGCTGGGTTGTTTAGGGGCGAGGAACTCCAACTGCGCGCAGCGACCGGCTTTTCGCAACCACGCGCACGGGGAAATCCAGGCCCGAAGCCCATCCAGTGAGGGTCGGATTTCATCGGTTCCCGTTAGGCGCCTTCACCCGACGCCGGGCTCGTCGCCATGGCATATCCCTGGTATTGCCGGAACCTTGCCCATAGCTCGATCCCCATCTGCTCCTTCGTCAGCAGGAACCACAACAGTCCCACGCCGTAAACTAGTCCGCCGGCTACGACTTGCGCCAGCAGTCCCCAATACGTGTGTGCCACAAAGTAGTGCCGCATCAGCAGGAGCGCCCCAACCAGGGGCGCACACAGCAACGCGGGGGCAAGATAAGTCTGGCTAACAAAAGTTCGCAAACCCATCCCCAGCACGCGGCACAGGTGTTGGGGAAGAAAGAAGAGGTTGGTGCAAAGCTGCGGAATGGTGGTGCCTAGTGCCACCCCTATCACGCCGTAGTAGCGCAGCAACACGGTGCTCAAAATCAGGTTCACCACGCCTTCCGCGAGCCAGACGAAGGCCAGCTTCCGGTGCCGCGCCATACCGTAAAGAATCCTGCTCGAGGCCGCCTGCGCCATCTGTGTGGTATCGGAAACGCTCAGCAGCACCAGAACCGTGTAGGCTATGGGAACATACTTGGCGCCCACCCAGACCTCAATTACCGACTTGCCCAGAATAAGCAGCGTGGCACTGAGCGGAAATACAATCAGGGCGCAGGCGCGATTGCCGGTCACAAGAATCCACCGCAGCCGTTCCATGTCTCCCGTGGCATTGAACTGGCTGGACATCGGCGTAAAAATCTGCGCCACGCCGTCCGTGACATTGGATGAGTACATCACCAGCTTGGAGCCGATTGAAAAATACGTGATGGCCGCTGACCCGATGAAGATTCCGATCACGGTCGCGTCGCTGTAGAGGCGCAATTGCGAAGCGATGATGGCCACGAAGGTAACCGAGCCATAGCTCAACATCTTGCGGAAGGACTCCCGGTCCACATACCGCAGGCTGTAGCGTACGGCCAAGTCCCGCTGCACCACGGCGAAGTACACCCCGTAGGTCGAAAGATTCAGAATCATCGAGATCAGCGCGATGGTAAGCAGTCCGCCGCCCCGCCTGAGTGCCACCACAACCAGCACGGCACGCACCAGGTTGTAACCTGCTTGCGTCAGGCTCAACCAGTTGAACTTTTGCAAACCCTCGAGCACCCCGGCAAACACGCTGAGCGGGCAACTCAGCGCGACCGCCGTCCCTACCACCAGGAACAAAACCTTAGCGCTCCAATGCAAAGCCGCCGGAATGCGGAACAGTGAATTCACATAAAACGAGCCGCCGACGGTCACCATGAGCAGCAGCAGCCCGGTACCGCCATAGGTGAACAGGCTGGTATTGATGAAGCGATTCAGGTTTTCCTTTTCTCCCGTGGCCTTAAACTGCGCCACGTAGCGCACGATGGAGGACCGAATCCCGAAGTCGAACAGCCCGTAATAGCCGGTCAGCGAAAACACCAATATCCACACCCCAAAGGCGTCGTCCCCCAGCCGGTGCAGGATGAACGGAGAGAGCAGGAATCCGACGATGAAGTTCGTCCCCAGTCCAAACCAACTGGAGCTGACGTTCTTTAGCGCCTGTGTTCTTAGAGTCATATATGCCGTGCTGCTGGGGCCCGCAATCTCCGGACGAAGCAATTTTCCCGAAGGATAGAGACTTGCCCTTCTCAACGACTGTCCAACACAGTGCATTCCAGAGTCCAAACACCGGGCGAACATTTTCTTGATTTCATTCTTGATTTTTCCGGGAATGTTACTGAAAAGCAAGCTGGCCGAGCCGTCAGACTTACCAGATTTGGCAAGCGCGCTGTTCATCGCCGACGTTACGACGCTCGCGCCTCCATAAAGCTGTTTTGTCCGTCGGCCGGCGCGACTTTCTCCACCGGCCTGCGTCCGCGCACTGAGATGGGCACATGCATTACGTGCAGATCTTCCAGGCCGGAACTTTCGAACCAGCGAAACACTTCTTCGTAAGTATGCTTCGATTGATAGTTCGGGGAATACCAGTCGAACGTGTCGAGTACACGCACGGCTGCATTCCGATGGCGGGAAATCGGCAGAGCAAGATCCAGCAGGTTGCTCGCCGGGTGGCCCACGCCGGGCAACCGACGCAGCCCTTGGTGTACGTAATACAACGGCACGGCCAGATGGCACAGCGCATGCAGCCAGCGGGATGGCAGCCGGTGTGTTATCCGGCGGTACAAATCGCTCATGCGATACCACCGATTATAGCCGCTATAAACCCACAAGCTAATCGTCCCGCCGGGTTTCAGTAGACGAGGTAAACGCTTGAAAGCCTGCTCACAGTTCGGCGTGTGGTGCAGAACACCCAGGCTGTAGATGTAATCGAAACTCTCCGGCGCAAACGGCAGCGAGAATACGTCCGCCCGAAAAATGTGGACCGCATCGCGGTCAGCCAGATTCCGCGCCGCCACTTCCGCCGCGGCGCTCAGGTCCACGCCCACTACTCGTGCGCCCCACCGACTGGCGATATCTGCAAACCTACCCATACCGCACCCCACGTCGAGCACCAGCTTTCCGCGAAGCTCATCGGGCCCGAATCCCGTTCGGTTCCGAAAATCGGTCTCGGACTCGTGACCTTTATCATCATCAAGCTGCGTTCGCGCGTAGATGTTCCACTGAAAGCCAAAGCTGCTCGCATATTTGTCTTCCTGAACAAAACGCACCACGCCATCGACTGCCGGAAAGTCGGTTTCGCAGGCCGCGCACTCCAGTCCCCCCGGTCGGTCGTTCAGACGACCACCGCAACCCGGGCAGCGCAGAATGGCGCGCACTTCAGCCGGCAAGCGTAGATGCCGAAGGTTTCTCGTATTCTCCATAAATCTCTTCCTGAACCTCTCCAACCGCTCCCGTTTCGTCTTTCTTGGCTTCGACTATTGCCGCTAACGCGCTGGTCTATCCCACCAGGAAGCAGGGAAACAAGTGGTAAGTGGAAGAGGAACAAAACGATCCGACCATGCTACGACTAGCTCCTCTTTGTCACCCGATTATCACGAGAATTCCAGTATCACCGTCTCGAATGACCTCAGCAACTTTCCCAACACGGCTCACAACCGCCCGCACAAATGCAGCCATGGACCCGAACATCACATCTGGCATGCTCTCCGACAATGACTTACGACCCTGTAGAGAGGTGGGCTGGCCTAGAACTCGCATTGATTCCGGACCCCACTCTCTCACCAGCGGAAGTTCTCCTCGTACGACAACGTCGCGTATCCTGGATCTACATAAGATTCCATTTCAGATCTTGCTGGGCTCACGGACGCTAGCTGGTTCAAATGGGGAACAGATTTTTTGGCGATTAACAAAAGAGCCGTCGTGTATGCCACCAGAAAGTAAGGGAACATCTGATAAGCTACGCTGCTAAACAAAGACCCAACTACGAACCCGGCTAAACTGGCCTGGAGGGCGCGGGCCAACAGCCCCAATTCTTCCCTTCCCTGGGTCCATTGTTTGGTCTTCCTCGAGTTCGTGAAGCCGCTCCACAGAATCAACAAATAAAAGATTAATGCCGGCACCCCTCCTTCTGAGCTCATTTGTGTGAAGGAGTTATGGGTCACACGCCAGTCCCCGGAAATGACCTCGAAGTTACCGGGCCCGATACCGAACAGCGGATGTTCTTTCGTCACCTCGACGCTACGCCAAAACAATTGCTCGCGCTGCTGGGCTGAGCTGTACGCTGACGCAGCATTGTCCTTTGTGTCGAATGTTCCCTCGAGACGCGCTAGCAGCATCCCGCTTGAAGATTGCCAAAGGATCACAGCTACCAACGCTGTGAGCGCCAATAGGTAGCGTCGGCGTCCTCGGATGGCGAATTCAAAAAGGAGAACGGCCGCGGTAACGATGAGACCGATGAATCCTCCTCTCGATCCTGTCAGGAATACAACGTAGGTCATAACCAAGATTGCAAGCGCCCAAGCAACCCTCCGAAGTCTGCTCTTGCTTAGCAACATAAGCGCTACACACAGAGGAAGTGAGATGATGATTGCCAGTGCCAGATCATTGGGATTGGAATAGTTTCCACCGAGCACTCCTTCCAACCGCCCAACGAGCAGGCGCCCTTTCAAAACAGCAGATGCGGCGACCACCGCAACGGATGTGGCCTGAATGACGATGAGCAGACGTAATCGTCTCATTGTGTTTACGGCAACGGTCATTACGATAACAATGATCAGGACCTTTGCGAAATCGAGGGTGGTCTGCAACGCCCCACCCCGCCACACCGGAGACATCATCGCGGCTAGAAACAACTGTCCAACCAGAAGAACTAGGAGGAAAATCTCCCGAGGCAAACGGTGACGAATGTGACGGAGGGAAAAGAGCAACGCGAGAAGGGCTAATATTCCAGTGATTTTTGCCAACGGGACGGTCGATAGGCCGGGGATCCAGTCCTGCGGCCGAGCACAGCAAATGAATACGAATAGCAACAGAACCACATACGAACCAACCAGTGGCTTCCGCTGTAAACCCCGTTGCCGCGCAGCGACGCATTTCGCGGTCGTCGCGCCTATCAGGCCACTTGTGTCGCTGTGATTTATTCTATCCACTGCGCCCCTGCTGCCTTCCTGTTCGTATTAAAATGAATGTATGTAACGGTAGCTCGGCGCGCTATCTCGCGTGGGATAACAAACGTCGTCAAGCATCGTACCCGGCGGCAGCGGCCTGAGAACGCTCCGGCGCCCTGCATCGAGGGTACGGGTCATTCCAACGACTGAGCCGGGGTCGATTTCCCACTGCCAGACCTTTTTCATTCGCCGATGCAGTCCAACGCCTCCCACAGGCTCCCCGTACTCCGCCCGCGGAGGATCAGCTCGCCGCTCCGGCAGCCTTCGGAAGGGTCCGCAACGCGCCAATAATCTTGTTTGCCTGGATCGTGTAGCCCGCATAAACAAATATGATGAGGGAGGCGCGCCACCTGAACACTAGATTCATTTCGCGCCCGTTGTCCACAAGATGACTTTGATGGTCTGGAGAAAGACGAGTAAATCGAGCCCCAACGACATGTTCTTGATGTAGAACAGGTCATAGCAGAGCTTCTCTCTAGCATCCTCAACCGAGCTTCCGTACTTGTAGCGAATCTGAGCCCACCCGGTGATTCCGGGCCGGATGGTGTGCCGCAAATTGTAGTGAGGAACCTCTCGTGTAAGAGCCTCCACAAATTCAGGCCGCTCCGGTCGTGGACCAACGAGACTCATATCACCCCTCAACACGTTCCATAACTGCGGGATCTCGTCTAGTCGCGACAAGCGCAGGAATCTTCCACCTGAAGTGATGCGTGGATCATCGTCCAACGCCCAGGTTGGTCCTACATCTGCCTCCGCGTCTGCGCGCATCGTTCGAAACTTGTAGCAGTTGAACGCCACGCCATCACGTCCGACGCGCCTCTGGCGATAGAGGATTGGACCCGGCGAGGTCAGCTTAATGGCTAAAATGACGAAGGGGAGCACGGGCAGACTCAGTATCAGACCTACAACGGAAACCAGGACGGATGCGGCCCTCTTATAAGCTAGGTGCAACCGGGAAGCGTGACACCCTACCGAAAAAAGAAGCCAACCCAAACGAACGGATTCGATGGGAACTTTTCCGGTGATCGCCTCATAAACCTCAACCCCGTCCTGGACTCGTAATCCGCGACACTTGAGCGAAAGCAGCACGTCGACGGGCAGCTTGCCCCGCCGGTCACCCATCGCTACAACGATGCGGTTCGCGCGAAGGCGTTTGACCGTGCGCGTAAGATCCGCCACCGTATCCGTAGCGAGAGGATCACCGAAAGACTGGATACGCTCGCAACCGACGTGACGGTTTTCATTGCCGGTCGCCGAGATACAACCCACAACTCGAAGCCCCAACTCAGGACGTGATTCAATTTCAAGCTCCAGGATTTCGGCCAACGGTCCGTCGCCCAAGATCAGCGCCCGATCGGCGAACTCCGGAACGCTATTGATTTTCGAGAACAGCCTCCGCCAGAAAAACAACAGCATCACAACAAAAAGGAGGCCAATCACTGAAATTCCTCGACCCAATTCCAGGGGAGGATATAAATAATAGAGCAGAACCAGGAGGCTGTATATCGTCCCCACCACTTGGATCAAACGGATAAGAACCTCCCGTCGATTGACTAAGATCGAAGAATCGTAAAGATCGAAGTAACACATGCAAGTAATGACGGACAACGACATAAACAAGATCTTCAACGACCCGTGATGGCCATTCAGAGTTAGGGCTGCAGCGCCAGTACCCAACCGCGTGAACGTCGCAGCAGTGAAGGCAAGAGAGACGAGGCACGCTTCCGAAACCCCCAGGACGAGTGTACGTGCAGGAAAATAGGCGTGTAGAAGCCGGATCAAGGAATACGCTCCAGGCCCTCCAGATTAAGCGTCGCGAAGATTCCACCAACACAGAAACGAAACGCCGCGACGCGGGGTCGTACAGACAGCATCAATACACCGCAGTTGGAATCCGCTGACCCGTGAAGTGCCGGAGCAGGCCATGGCTCAAGAGAATCGAGAGGAAAGCGCGCACAAGGAAGAACAAGCCAACAACCAAATGGGCCGCACCCGAGTCCACGCAGCACGATGAGCTACCTCTTGCTGCTACGCAGCCGTCGAGAATAAAGCGCACCGCTTCCAATCAACAACGCAGACCCACACGTCTCCTTCGCGGAGACGAAAATGAATTCGGCGGGTCAATCGCGGCCAAAGGTTGTTATCAGCGATCGGTATCCTGGGTTTGGAACACTCAATACGACTCTGTCAACCAAACATATCGGCGAGGAGCTATCGATTCTGCCAATTCAACAGCGGCGCGTAGGAATCGAATCAAAGATCAAGCTCGGGATCATTTATCTCTTCTTGACCACTTTTTCGGGCGGGCTGAACCACCGTAATACTGACCTTCATAACTGAGTTGGTCGAATTCCGCTGCCTCGTTCATCACCACGCCGATCAACTTGGGATGATCGAGAGCCTGTAGGCCTCTTTTCAGAGCCTTAACCGGCGTGATGCCCTCCCGGACAACTAGGAGTGTGCCATCCACTAATGTCGACCACAGGTTCACGTCAACGATCGGAAGCATCGGGGTCGAATCCACCACGATCCACTCAAACTGGCTGGCCAACTGTATGAAGGCTTTCACAAATCTCGCCGAGCGTAAGATATCCGAGGGGCGATCGCAAGGCTTACCAGCAGAAAGAAACCAGAGTGGCATGTCATTCAACCTGTGAACGAACTGCGCCAGTTCGTGGTCCTGACCAGACCACCAATGACTCAGGCCGCGCAACTCGCTTAAGCCGAGTAGCGCTGCCAAGGTTGGTCTATGCAGATCTCCTTCAATCAGCAGTGTCTTACAGCCAGAATATTTGGCGAGGGTCACCGCCGTATTTCCAGCCACCAGGGTCTTGCCCTCGTTGATCGAGCTGCTAGTGACTTGGAAGGACTTCAGCTTATGTTGCTTGCGCAGGTAGTCCAACCTCGTGACGAGCGCGCGAAATTTCTCGGCACCCAGACTATTGGGATCGGTCAAGGCAACTACGCGGGACTCGGGTGACGCCTGCAAGGGAACCGAACGAGCCTCTAGGATCTCGACCGGCTTTGGTGGTTGGGACAAAACTGCGTTCACGGCAGTCACAACCGGCGGAACCCCATCGGGTGAAGCTGCCGCCAACGGAACGACCTCCGGTGAATGGCGTTTCGCCTCAACATTGCTCAGGGCTTCAAATAGCCGACTCATACCTTTTTCGCTCTTGATTGCGTCGCTGCTTCCGTCTGGCGCGTCTCTGGTCGTCGATCAACTCCACAACTATCTGCAAGTTGGGTGTCACCGCGGCATTCGCGGAACGGTAGCATTGGATCTGCCCCTCGAAGTCTTCTCTATTTTCACGGCACTTGGCGTCGGCTTCGGCTCCGCCACATTCTCGAACCGACACTCTTCCTAACCTTTGTAGAGGGCGTAGAGATTGCCAAGTACAATCAACATGACCAACGCCACAGCTGCCCCGAGCTCGGCCCATTTTCCCCGCACGCGAAAATGATCTTCCCTCGGCGTGCTCAAGCGAGGAATCCCGACCAGCACGCGGACTGGAACAATCCCTTCCAGATCCTTTTCCTGTCGAACCCGCACATCGGTCAGCTCAAGGATGGCGGCTAGACCTAGTCCAAGGCAAATACCCACGATCAACCCGCCCATACTGAACCACAAATGGTTTGGTGCCGAAGGCTTATCGGGCAAGCTCGGCGGATCGACGATGCGGAACTGTTCATCCTGCTGCTGGTGTTCGAGGCTCGTAGCCAACTGCGACTGCATTTGCTTCTGTTGAAGCGAGTTGTAATTAAACTTGGATTCTTCATAACCACGGGAAATGTTTGTCAGCTCCTCCTCCGTCTCCGGAGTCGAATTTAGACGCGCCTGATATGCAGCAATTTGCGACTCGAGATCTCTTTCGCGCCGTTGATCGTTCAGGATTTCCAGTTGATTGGCCTTGAGCTGGCCTTGCGCCTGCATCATGGAAGTCGGGGAACCGCGTTGTACTTCTCCCATCGCTGCGGCGTCGACAGCAGGCCTTGTCTGGGGATCTTTCTGATTGGAAGCCATTTCGTTTTCGGCTTGCTTTTTCAGTTTCTCTGTCTTGGCAATCATATCTTCCAGCGCAATGATGTCTGGATGCTCGTCGGTATACCGTGACTGCAGGTCCCGAAGCCGGTGGTGCAGATCGAGCAGCTCTTGTTCCAGAGTCGGCGTTGATGTCGTTATCGAATCGCCCGTGCCTAGACTCGCCTGCGCCGACTGATATTGTTGCAGCAGTGACTCCAAATAGAGCTTCTGTTGCT
>Ga0182015_10001496_pt1 | contig 30614 bp, 25 predicted proteins | sample 712P3MmetaG_FD_120478 | JGI IMG/M metagenome (GOLD analysis project Ga0182015, IMG submission 120478) | Permafrost microbial communities from Stordalen Mire, Sweden - 712P3M metaG | ecosystem: Environmental > Terrestrial > Soil > Wetlands > Permafrost | place: Sweden: Stordalen | collected... | reverse complement strand
TTATGATCTAGGATACTTCGATCTGGAGACGCGCGTGTTGGAACCGCTGGAAAATCCCTTCGGCCCAAAAGTGTTACCTATGTAGCCGGTACGTTGTGTCACCTATGTGTCCGGGCTGGACCCCGGGAAGGAATGGTGCCGGCTGTGGGACTCGAACCCACGACCTAGGGATTATGAGACCCTCGCTCTACCTCTGAGCTAAACCGGCCACAAGATAATTCTCGATGCTAGGGTGACGTGCGGGAAGTGTCAAGATAGGAGACGCGCTAAGTTTGGCTAGGCAGGCGTGCGCGAATTCGCTATAATTGAGGATTATGCGTTGTGTGCTGGCCCCACCTGAGCGGGTCTGCCGGAAAACGAGTCATGAAACCGATAATTGCAAAGGCGCAGCAGTCCCAACTCCGAAAGGACCATCCCGTGTTTCGTCCGGGAGACACTATCCGTGTAAACGTGCGGCTGAAGGAAGGCGAGGAAGCCAAAGAGCGCATCCAGCCGTTTGAAGGCGTGGTGATGAGCCGGCGTGGTGAACTTCTCGGCGAGTCGTTTACTGTGCGGCGTGTAAGCTTTGGAATTGGCGTGGAACGAATTTTTCCGGTGCATTCGCCGATGATCAGCTCGATTGACGTGGTACAACGCGGGCGTGTGCGCCGTGCGAAACTGAATTACCTTCGCAAGCGCAAGGGCAAGGCTGCCCGTATCAAACGAGCGGATCGGTATGAGAAAGCTGCTGTGGCGACTGCGGCAGAATAACCTGTTTGATTTTTGCCCGCTCCGAGAAATCGGAGCGGGCTTTTTTATTTTTGGGTTGAGAGTTACATGAGCTTATTACTTTCGGAAAAAATCACCGTTTGTGGAAACGTTGGCTTTGGCATGTGCTAAAATTCGTGGCCGATGGGCAGACTTTGTTGTACGCGCTACGAGCGCGATGCGCGCCAGCATGGGTGGCAGCGTATCGCAGGACTGGATGAAGCGGGACGCGGCTCGCTGTTTGGTCCAGTGGTGGCTGCAGCCGTTATCTTGAATTCTCGGCGCCGGATCGTTGGGCTGGATGATTCCAAGAAGCTGACTCCTGAACGTCGGCATGAATTAGCGCCCCGTATACGCGAGCACGCGCTGGCCTGGGCCGTAGCGGAAATTGAGGCCAGCCGGATCGACGCCTGGAATATCTATCAAGCGAGCCGGCAGGCGATGATGGCCGCTGTTTCGCAACTCTTTCCACTCCCTGATTATCTTTTGCTGGATGCCATCGAAATAGATTTGCCCATCGAACAGAAAGCGCTTATTCATGGCGATGCGCGTTCGGTTTCGATTGCGGCGGCTTCTATTCTTGCGAAAGTCGAGCGCGATAATCGCATGATGGAATACGATGAGCTCTATCCTCAATACGGTTTCGCGCAGAACAAAGGCTACGGCACGCCTGAGCACCTGGAGGCTTTGCAGCGGCACGGGCCAACCCCCTTGCACCGATTTTCCTACGCTCCGGTGCGCGAAGCGGGATGCTGGGCCGTTGGCGCTGTTCAGGTAACGCTACCTCTTTCCTAAGACCGAACCGGGCTCTCTGATAGAGAGCAATGCTCGGTCTTGGGCGCGTAAAAGGCACTGTTGTCGCCTTTGGCACCTTCGCTATCCGGTTCATTGCCCCTTGTTTTTCGCGCGTGCTAACCTTCTCGACTGAGCCGCCACAGTGGCCTAAGTAGGTCCCGCCCGAGGGGAGGGCGGAGCAACGAAATCAATCCATGGCCTTCAACAAAAACAAAGCGCTGGAAAACGCCCTGAAATTCCTGAACCAGGGCAAGGTCGCGCAGGCGATCGCGGAATATCAGCAGATTCTGCGTCACGACCCCAAGGATCAAGCCACGCTAATGACGGTCGGGGACCTCTACGCCCGCCAAGGGGACCTGGCGCATGCCATCGAGTATTTTGAACGGCTGGCGCAGGTTTACCTAAACGATGGGTTTAACAGCAAGGCCATCGCAATTTATAAGAAAATTGCCAAGCTGGCTCCGAGCGAGCTTCCACCGCTTGAGCGTTTGGCCGACCTTTACGTGCAGCAAGGAATTCTGAGCGAAGCCCGACCCCTTTTCCTGCAAATCGCTGAGTCCCACCTGAAAGCTAATCGAGCGCAGAAGGCGGTAGAGGTGCTGCACCGCCTGTTGGAAGTGGAGCCGGAAAATCTGCGCGTGCAGATGAGGCTCGCCGAGCTTTACAACTTGATGGGTCAAAAGAAAGAGGCGGCCCAAACATATCTGGCGTATGCGCAAAGGCTCTTCGAGCGAGGCGAAAAGGACGAAGCTGAGAAACTGATCGAGCGCTGCCTGGAAGCGGACCCGTCGAATGCGGCGGCTTTACTGCTGAAAGCGAAAGCGCTGAATGCAAATAATAAAACGGCGCAGGCCGTCCCAATTCTCGAAGCGCATCCGGAAGCGAACGTGGGTGGCGACGTGACGACCATGCTCGTGGATTACGAACTGCGCGCCGGCCAGACCGATAAAGCTGCGGAACGCGGCCGTAGCATGCTCGCAGTGGGACACGCGCATTACGGATTTCTTTATAAGGTGGCTGAGAAAGTCATCGAGGGCGAGCAACCGAAAGCTGCCCTGCCGCTAATACAAGAGCTGCGCGGCCCGATGATTGAGGTGGGGGAGCAAGACACGTTTCTGAAATTGTTGACAAGCGCAAGCGAGCGGCTGCCGGGAGACACCGAGCCCCTCGAAATGCTCGCGGATTTTTGCCGAACAACGAGCGATCCTTTCCGGTTAAACGCCACGCTGGGCCAGCTTTCCGATGCTTACGCCGTGGCGGGAAATTTTCCGCGCGCCGAGGAACTGCTGCAAGAGCTGGTGGATCGAAATAAGGACGACGAACGTATCGTTGAGCGGCTAAACGCGCTACGAGCTCGCAGTGGCGGAGCTCCCATACCTGCAGCGGAACCCGCTGCCCCCGAAACCCAAGAAGAGAAAGACGCTCGGCACATTCCGCAAGCAGCCGTTACACCGCCGCCAGTGGTTGAGGAAGCGTTGGATGAAGAAACGCAGCGGTATGTGGCGCAGGCGCTGACGGACGTCGATCTGTTTTCGAGTTACGGCTTGACGCAGAAGGCTACGCACTTACTTGAGAACGTTCTCGCGCGTGCGCCGCGCCATACTCCCACACTGGAAAGGTTGCTGGATCTTTATCTGGGCGCCGGCAACGAGCAGCGTACGGCTGAATTAGCTGGTCAGCTTGAGCAAATACACCGCGAGCGCAATGACCAGGTGAACGCAGACCGCTTTGCGGAATTGCGCCAAAGATTCCAGAAGACGGGAACCGCTGAAGAGCCGGTTTCCGCGGCGGTGACGCCTTCTGAACCCGATGTTCTGGCCGCATCGCCCATGGTAGAGGCTGCGTCGGAAGGTGCCGTACCGGTAGGTGAAAGTCGTGAGTTGAGTGCGGAAGATATTGCGGCAGAATTCGGCATTCCTCTCGCAACGACGCCTCCGGTTCCGGTTGCTTCGGCGCCTGTGGTCGAGGAGTTTACGGTTGCGCCTGTTCCGATTGAAGAGTCGGAAATAATTCTCGAATCATCGCTGCCCGCTTCCGCCGAACCGGAACCTGTGGCGGCGGGAGAAGAGCTAGATCTGTCCGACGAATGGGAAGCTATTTCGCAGGATGTGGCGGACGCGGAGAAGGGTGTCGCGGAAGGAGTCCCGCTCGTAGCGGAAGCGACTAGCGAAACCCCTGCGATCGAACCTGAAATAGAGGCCACGGTCGAGCCGATACTCGAGCTTGAAGTTGAACCCACTTCTGCAGTCGCCGCTGAACCCGAGTCCGAGCCGGCGTTTGTGTTGGATGATTCCGAAGTTACGCCGAGTGTTGAACCACAACCTATCGAATTGGAACTTGAGGCGCCGCCTGCACTCGAAATTACTCCGGAACCGGAGGAAGTGCGGGCATCCCGCGACGACATCGGCGTGCAGCCGGATGTGTTCGAGATCCAGGAAAGCACGGAAGAGGCTAGCGAGACGGCGGAACCCGCATTCGAATTGCTGCCCGAGGAACCGCCTGATGCAACAACCGGAGAATTTGAGCTCGAGCTGGCGGAGGAACCAGCCGCAGTTGAGAAACAAAAAGGACCGGCTACCACTGAAGATTTCCTGAGTGAGCTGGCGGCGGAAGTGGAAGATCTGGAAGTGCCGCCTGCGGACAGGATAGTTGAGGCGATTCCAGAAGATGCAAAGGAGCCGTTGCCATACGCGGTAGCGAGCTCGGTGCCCGCGGCTGCAAGCACCGAAAACGGAAATTCCAAGAGCGTTGCCGGAAAATCCTCGAGCACGGCTTCCGGTACCCCTCCCGAGATAACCGAGGAAAGTTTGAACGAGCTGGCGGAGGTCTTTCAGGAATTCCGCAGCGAGCTGGGCGAGTTAGGTGAAGAAGATGAAGACCTAGAGACTCACTACAACCTGGGAATTGCGTACCGCGAAATGGGCCTGCTCGATGAAGCCATTGGGGAATTCCAGAAGGTGGCGAAAGCGGTGCAGAAGGGCAAGCCATTCCGTTACACCATGAACTGCTCCACGATGTTGGGACTCTCGTTCATGGACAAAGGCGAACCGAACATCGCGGCGTTGTGGTATCGCCGCGCGCTGGAAGTACCGGGGCTCGAGGATGAGACAGTCCTTGCTCTGCGTTACGATCTTGGGTTGGCGCTCGATGCGGCCGGGGATTCCACGGCCGCGCTTGATTGCTTCCGCCAAGTGTACGCAGCAAACATCGAATACCGCGACGTCGCTGATCGAATCTCCACACTACAACGGCGCTAGAGTTCTCCTCGTTCGTCTAGCTTAGTAAATACCCATCCGTTTCCCATAACCGATATTTCCCACTGAAATGCCTTTCATTTAGGGAACCGGTACGTTAATCACTGTATTTACTATGGTGACTGAGGCGTTAAGCCCAAGCGCTCTGCCATTGAGAGTTGTGATCGTTGCATTGCCGGCAGTGGAGAACGTGACTCCGGCGGAAGCGATAATTGTGCCGACCATGGTACCGCCGGCGGCCGCATTTATCGTCGCCGAACTGCCGACTTGCCAGAAGACGTTGTTGGCCTGCGCTCCATTTATCAAGATTACGTTGCGAGGTGTGCCAGGATCCCCAACTGTAAGCGTGCTGGCCATCTGGAATACCCATATTGCGTTCGTGTCTCCCTGGGCATCCAAAGTCAGATCCGAACCAGTGATCAGAAATGAGCCGCCCGCAGATTTATATGTGCCTGGAGGCAGAGTCAGCCCGCCAAGTTGGCCGGCACCTGGATCCGTACCCCCCGGGCGTGAAGCAGGAGAAAGATTGTTATAGGCGGCGAGCGCGTCGGTTGCAGCCTGTGTGGCAATCGCGAACGTGGCGGAAGTGCCTTCAGGACAAGTACCGTCCGGCGGCGGAGGGGCGGTAAATATATTCCCGTTAACTGTCCCCACGTTGAGCGGCGTTTCGGTGTAAGTGCAACCTGGCCCTGCATCATGGAATCCAGTGACCACGGTGGAAGCGCCGGTGGTTCCGATGTCACCATTTATTACAGTGTGGATGCCTTGGTTGGTGATGCCAGCGCCACCGCCAAAAGATCCAAAAGTCGAGGCCGTTCCCAGATTTGGTCCGGTAGGTCCTACACCAGTACCGGTGGTAAATGTCCACGGGTTCGGAACGCTTCCCGCTGCGAGCGGATTTCCGGCCAGGTCCAATGCCGCGTTTGAAATGGTAGCGGTGTATTGGGTGCCGGCTGTGAGATTGGCCGCAGGTATGAAGGTTGCGATCTGATTTGTGGAATCGTAAGTGACGTTTCCGGATTCGCTAGCTCCACTAACCCCCGCTACGGCCAGTGTGAAAGTACCTGGAGCGGTGATACTCACCGGATCCATGGGTTTGCTGAAGGTCGCGCTTACCGCCGCGTTCAACAGGACATTCATGGCTGCGCTGGCTGGACTGGTGAGGGTTATCGTTGGTGAAGCTGTGTCGGGTCCTGCGCCGGTTGTAAAACTCCAGACATAATTGGCGGCCAGTGCATTTCCGGAAAGATCTTCAGCTGCGGTTGTAATCGTGGCTGTGAATTCCGTGCTCGGTGTTAGTGCGCTCGACGGCGTGAACGTTGCTATTGATCCGGCGTAACCGACGTTTCCCGGCACAGCAGCGCCGCCAACTCCGCTTACTGCTAGTGTGAACGTTCCGGTGGCTGTAATCCCTGCCGAATCCATCACCTTACTAAACGTCGCGCTTATTGTTTGGTTCGTGGGAACAGAAATCGTGCCTGACGCGGGAATGGTGCTGACCACAGTAGGCACCGAGGTGTCAGCGGTCAGACCCGTTGTAAAACTCCAAACATAGTTAGCGGCGAGGCCGTTGCCGGCTGCGCTTTGGGCTGCGGTAGTGACGGTGGCAGTGTATTGAGTGCTGGGCAGCAAGGTCGCTGTCGGAGCAAATGATGCAGTATTGCTCGCTGCGACATATGTCACAGTTCCCGGGACAGCCGCTCCGCCTGCCGTCACCACCAGCGTGAACGTTCCTGCTGCCGTGATTGTTGTCGAATGCATAGCTTCACTGAAGGTCGCGATAATCTTCCGGTTGATGGGTACAGTAATCGCGCCGTTCGTAGGATTAGTGGCAGTTACTGCGGGTATCGCTCCGGTTGTGAAGGTCCACACAAAATTATTTGCCAGACCGCGACCAGATCGATTCGTTGCTCTGGTGGTGATCGTGGCGGTGTACAGAGTGCTAGGGGCCAAGAGCGAGGCGGGCGTGAATGTCGCTGTCGTTCCGGAGTAAGTTACTGCGCCTGTCACCGATGCTCCGCCCGCCGCGACGAGAAGGAAGGTCGATGTGGTTATGGAGGTGACATTCATAGACTGGTTAAAGGTCGCAGTAATTATCTGAGCCACCGGAACACCTGTTGCGCCGGCGGCGGGCGTGGTGGAAATTACGACAGGAATTTTCGGACTGTCCGTACGGCCGCATCCGGTCACAAAGCCTAGCAACAGAAACGCTACTATAGAAATTGTCCGAACCGTTGCGATACGCATAAAAATCTCCCTTTGGTCTTCGGTCGCTAAATGGCGTTAGGTTGCGACTCCATCAGAAATAGCTCTCGCAGTGATTCACAAGGAATGTGATTCATGCAAAGGGCTGGCCAAAGATCAGTCAAGATTTTGAGCTTAGAGGTAGGATGAAACCGAGGTTAAGACCTTGATTCCAAAGGCGGAGAAAACTCCGATAGTTTTGGACAGGTAGCACAGCCCTATTTTGGGATTCGACTCAGTTCCAAGCGCGGAACCGAAGCCATTTACGGAACATCTTCGGTTGGACTTCACGCGGAAAGCAATTGTTCGCAAACAGAACAACCAGCTGAAGGGAAAGCGGAGTCCCGGCCTTTCCCACAGATGCAAGAGGCCCGGGTCATTCGAAAGTTACGCCGAGGCTGGTATGGCAGCGCCTTTGAAAAAGGCGAGTAGGTCGGCGTTGATTTGATCTGCATTGGTGGTAGGCATTCCGTGCGGAAATCCCTTGTAAATTTTCAATGTTGAATGTTTCAGTAATTTTGCGGACTTGGGCGCCGCAGCGGCGATTGGAACAATCTGATCGTCATCGCCATGCAGGACCAGCATGGGGATTTCGATTTTCTTCAGGTCTTCGGTGAAATCAGTTTCCGAGAAGGCCTTGATGCAGTCGAAGCCAGCCTTAACGCTTCCCAACATTCCCTGCATCCACCAATGCTTGCGGATGCCTTCCGAAATCTTGGCGCCGGGTCGGTTGTAACCATAGAACGGCATAGTGATGTCCCAATAGAACTGGGGCCGGTTGGCTGCGAGTTGCGCGCGGAGATCGTCGAAAACTGAAATAGGTGCGCCTTCAGGGTTCTTGTCAGTCTTCAGCATGAGCGGTGGTACCGAGCTGATGAGAACACCCTTCGAGACGCGCTTTGAACCATGGCGGCCGAGGTAACGCGCGACTTCACCGCCACCGGTCGAGTGCCCGACCATAATCGCGTCCTTGAGGTCGAGGTGTTCGAACAGGCCGGCCAGATCGTCCGCATAAGTGTCCATATCATTTCCGTCCCAAGTTTGACCGGAGCGGCCGTGCCCGCGGCGGTCGTGCGCGATTACGCGAAAGCCCTCCTGGCCGAAGAACAACATTTGGCCGTCCCAATCGTCCGCAGTCAGTGGCCAGCCGTGGCTGAAAACTATCGGCTGCCCTTTGCCCCAATCCTTGTAGAAAATTTCGGTGCCGTCTTTGGTGGTGATAGTCGCCATGGATTGCTCTCCTTTGCCTTAGTAGAGTTTAGGTGGAGCGAAATTCGTGGACAAGGATACTGTGATAGGAAGTAGGATTTTGTAATGCGAACGGCATCATTGTACGCCCAAGTTAGGGATTAGCGACAACAGGGAAAAGTTTTTCATCGCGGCGGGGCCAGAGTGTTCGCAGTAGGGCACTTGCACCGCCTTGATCGCCGCAGGCGGCGGAACAGAGTAAGCTTGCGACTGCGAGGTTAATCTTCGATAATCCTTAGCCTGATGATGAACCGGATTCTGCGCGTTGTGCTGCTACTTTTGTGGCTCGAAGTGGGATTGGCGCTTATTTTAATTCCATGGTCCGAGTTGTGGGAGATGAACTACTTTCTCTACCGCTATCCGGACCTGGCCTTCTTTGTAAAAAATTCCTTTGTGCGCGGCGCTATCTCGGGGTTGGGCGTAATGAATGTGGTGTATGTGCTCGAGGCATTTCGTCGCCGGACTACCATCGTTGAAAGCCGCAGCTAAGAAGAACATCGTTTGTTATGTCACCAATCGGAAGTCGCTGGTTCGGGCGGCAGCCGAAGCCAAAGCCCCGAAAATATTGGAAAACATTCGCGTGGCCCTAAATGCGGGTGTGGATTGGATTCAGATTCGCGAGAAGGATTTACCGGCACGGGAATTACTGGCACTCGCGCGCCAAGCGGCACAAACGGCTGATGCTCGTGACGGAAAGAATCCATCTGCGCGGATAATCGTAAACGACCGGCTAGATGTAGCGGTCGTGGCTGGAGCCCACGGAGTGCACCTCGGCCAGGCATCCATAGTGGCGAGTGACGTGGTGCGCTGGTGCCGCGCAGGAAATGCTCCCGCCGATTTTGCGATTGGACTTTCTTGCCACAGCCTGGAAGAGGCTCGTAGCGCTGAAAACGCCAAAGTTAACTATATTTTTTTCGGACCGATTTTCGAAACTCCCTCGAAGAAGGAATTCGGTGATCCGCAGGGCATTCAAAAGCTTGCCGAGGTTTGCCTAGCTGTGCCGAGCGTCGAGGTGATCGCGATCGGAGGAGTGAACGCCGAAAATGCAGTGAGTTGTATTTGCGCGGGTGCGGCGGGGATCGCTGCGATTCGCATGTTTCAGGAGTCACGCGATGTCAATGTGGCTAGAGAGACGGTTGCGTCAATCCACGATCTGGATGCGAAGGAATAATCGCGACGGGAATAAAGCGAATGATTAAGCGCTGAGCCAACGGCCGACGGGTTGCCAACTTTCTTTATGGTCGCAGACGACCTTGATCACCGCAGTGATGGGAATCGCGAGAATCAAGCCCATTGCGCCCCACAGAAATCCCCAGAACAGAAGAGACACGGTCAGAGCCAGCGCGTTGAGCCGCACCATGGAGCCGACAAGCGCTGGGACCAACAAATTCGCGGCAACCAAATGTAAAAAAGTGAGCACGACGAAAATCCCGATAAATGGAGTAACCGTATGAAATTGTTTCAGGCCGATCAACAAAGGCGGCATCCAGGACAGGACGACGCCCAGATATGGAATCAAGTTGCAAGTACCAGAAATAAGGGCAGTGAGGAACGGAAACTCAAGCCCAATCAACAGAAAAAAAAGCCAGCTCAAGACGACGAGAATAACTCCCACCATAGCTGTGCCGACTACATAGCTGCGAAGGACCAGCGAAATGTCGGTCAGAGTCTCTTTCACCAAGGTCCGTTCGGTGGTCGGGAATAACTGCATGGTTGCGTGCCATACCTGGCGTTTCGCCGCAAGCATGAAAAATAACAGAAACGGAATGAAGGTAGCGCCGAGCACTACTTCGTACAATGAACTCAACCTGGAAAGCAACGCGGCGCGCACGGGATGTGACTCGGCGACGGCCACGATACGATGTTCGGCTTGTTCGCCAACCTGGTCAGAAGAGCCAATTTCCGAGACGTGTTCCTCCACGGAGGCCATTTTTTGTTCTACGATGTTGGCGACTGCATGCAGGGGGGCGCGATATGTGGGCCAGTCCCTGCTGAACTGGTCAAAGCGTTCGACTAGGGACCATGCTACGAACAGCAAAACGGCAATGGTGAAGAGAACAACGAGCAGCGATCCCAGCGCGCGCGGAATATGCCAATTTTCCATGAAAGTGACAACTGGATCCAAAAAGTACGCGAGCAATACCGCCACCAGGACCGTAACAAGGACAGATGAGGCCCAATAACAAAAAGCGATCACAATTCCGGCCGCGATAATCTTGGCAGGCGTCGCGTTGTCAGGGATGATTTTGGTGTCTTCCAGTGGCATGCCCGTACGATAACACAGGCTGTGCTGCGGCGAACGGGGATGTGTCCGCGCGTATACCAGTACAGCGTCTTTCAGTGAAATAAGTAGTCGGAAACGGACTCCCCATGCGCGCGCGAGCCAGTGACGTGAGGTGATAGACTTACTTCCCGTTTTGCTGCGGGACGAGAATGGGAGCCAATGGCTAAAGAACTTTTCGGGACTGACGGCATCCGGGGTATTCCCGGGGAATACCCGCTGGACGACGCTACGCTCGATCGGGTTGGGCTGGCGCTTGGAAATTATTTGCGTCTGGTAGGACGCGCGCGGGATGAAAAGCCGAGCGTGCTGATCGGTCGCGACACGCGCGAGTCAGGTCCGCACATTGCCGAAAGAATTGCCTGCGGGCTGGCTGCGGGCGGGGCAAAACCGATTTCTGCGGGTGTTCTCACAACGCCAGGAGTAGCTTGGCTAGTGAACCGCGAAGGCTTTGCTGCGGGCGTGGTGATTTCGGCCTCACACAATCCCTACCACGATAATGGGGTGAAGTTAATTTCATCCACCGGGATGAAATTCCCAGATTCGATTGAGACCGAGCTCGAGAAATTTGTGCTTGCATCGCGAGATGAAGTCTCCAACGAAAAAGCGTTGCACCTTCACGACAACGAAAAGATCGATGACGATTATCTGGCCGGATTGGCCTCAGCAATTCTTCCTGGCGCGAAATTAGCCGGACTGAAGATTGTGCTTGACTGCGCGAACGGAGCGGCCAGCAATCTAGCTCCGCGTTTATTTCGTCTTCTTGGCGCAGAAGTAATCGCAATAAACAATATCCCTGACGGCAAAAATATAAACGCGAACTGCGGCTCGTTGCATCCCGAAGGCATGCAAAAGCGCGTAGTGGAATCCGCCGCGGCCCTGGGTGTGGCTTTCGATGGAGACGCGGACCGAGCGATTTTTTCCAGCGCGACCGGAAAGATGGTGGATGGCGACGGCGTCTTGCTAGTGGTGGCGCGCTTCATGAAGTCGGCAGGGACGCTGAAAGGCGATGTGGTGGTCGGTACTACTATGGCGAACCTGGGACTAGAACGCGCTCTGGAAAGTTCGGGGCTAAAGCTTGCGCGCACCGCGGTTGGTGATCGCTACGTGCTGGAAGAGATGCAGCGGCTGGACGCGAATTTCGGCGGCGAACAGTCAGGCCACATTTTGTTTCTGGACGACGCTACCACAGGCGACGGAATGCTGACGGCGTTGAAAATCGCGTCGATTATTTCTATTGCCGGGCCACTCGATTCGTTGATTGCCGATCTGAAGATTTTCCCGCAAAAGATTGTGAACGTGCGCGTGCGTTCAAAGCCGGCACTGGATACGTTGCCCGAGGTTTCTAGCTTGCTTCGCGAAGCGAAGAAAGCGCTTGGCAATTCCGGACGCGTGGTGCTGCGCTATTCCGGTACGGAACCACTCGCGCGGGTGATGGTGGAAGCGAAGCGCGACGAGGATGTTCGCCGCTGGTCCGATTCCTTGGCTTCGGCGTTGCAATCAGCTATTGGCGCCTAAGTCCCGCTTTGTTACACCTGTACCTTCCTCTCAAAAGAAAGCTGCATCTCCGGGAACTTTTTGCGTTCCTTAGACATTACAGATATAGAAGCAGCTAGTTCTAAGAGGACGCGACGCTGGGACGTCACTAAATCCCGCTCGTAACGAACGATGACCAGCGATGAGCAGCTGATCCTGGAACTAAAGCAAGGTTCGGAACCCGCCTTTACCGAGCTTTTCCTGCGATACCGCGAGCGCGTTTGGGCTTTTTTCCGGCGGCGTATGAATGATGCTGCGCAAGCCGAGGAACTCGCGCAGGAAACGTTTCTCGCGGTGTTAAGAGGAGCGCAACGGTACGAGCCGCGAGCGACCTTTCGCGCCTATTTGTTCGGGATCGCCTTCAATATTCTTGCGGCGCATAGGCGCAAGTCGGCTAACGATCAAAAATCCATGAATGTCGCACCCGACGAAATGCCAGCCTTCGCCGGAACAAACCAAAGAGATGCGTTTTGCGTTCGGCAAGCAGTGGAGCGATTGGAAGGCGGCGAACGAGAGGTCTTGATGCTCCGGGAGTTCGAAGAATTGAGCTACGAGGAAATCGCAAAAATATTGTGCGTGCCACTGAACACCGTCAAGTCGCGGCTGTTTCGTGCGCGCGTAGCACTGCGCGACATTCTGACGGCTACCCCGGGGAGTCTCGGAGAACGGAAATGAATTCATCCACTCATCCTTACGAGCAAGAAGAGGTGATGGCTTATCTCGATGGCGAGCTTTCGGCGGACCGCGCAGCGAACGTCGTGGCACACCTGCGGGAATGCGCGGAGTGCGCGGAGTTGGTTGAGTATATGCGTAGAGTTTCGGTCCATTTGCCGAATTGGAGCGTGGAACCAGCTCCCGCTAGCTTGACCAAAAACCTAGAAACAGCGAGGTCGGCTCCTTCCTTCGCAAAAGAAAATAAGCCGAAAGGAATTGCTGCGTGGGTAGACGGGAGGTTCGCCCCTTTAAGGGGCCGTTGGGCATGGGGAGCGGCTGGTGCGGCTGCAGTCGGCGTGTTATTGCTGGCTGTGGGGCTGCAAAATTTCCGGAGAGCGCAATATGCGGGACCGCTAAATTACGCGAAGGCACCTGCGATGGCTCCATCGCCAGCGCCTTCTCCGAATGCGTCGGAAACGGCGGCCGAGTTATACAGAGAACGGGCGCAAATTAGCGAGAGTTTAGAACTTCATAGTTCGAATGCGCAGGCGTTCATGGTCTTTCAACCGACGGCGCCTATGATCGCCCGAACCGCGTCAATTTCTTTGATCGTAAAAGATTTCGGGCCGGTGGAAGCGATGGTGAAAGCCATCGCGCAACGCCACAATGGATACATCGCCAGCTTGAATACGGTGTCTCCGCAAGACTCCGCGCGTACTCTGTCGGCTACGTTACAGATTCCTTCGGCGCAGCTCGAATCGGCGGTTACCGAACTGAAGCAATTGGGGCGCGTGGACCAGGAAACCCAGTCTGGCGAGGAAGTCACGAAGGAGTTTATCGATCGCGCGGCGCGATTGAAGAATGCGCGCGCTACCGAACAACGATTGCTGGATGTTCTGCGCGAACATACCGGAAAAGTGAAAGATATTCTGGATGCCGAGCAGGAAATCGCGCGAGTTCGCGGCGAAATTGAACAGATGGAGGCCGATCAGCGAGCGCTGCAGACGCGTGTGGACTTTGCCACCGTGCAACTTTCGGTGAAGGAAGAATATAAGGCAAGCATCCAGATCACGCCGCCTTCCACGAGCACACGGCTTCGCAATGCGGCAATTCAAGGCTATAAAACGGTTGTCGAGAGCGTGATCGGATTCGGGGTCTGGGCGCTTCAGTCTTTGTCGGCCTTGGTCTTGTGGGGGCTGATCCTGTTTGTCCCTTCGCGTTGGATATGGAAACGCTTTCGTCGCACAGCAGTTTCGCAATCCTAGTGAGACGGCCGTTGATTGAAAGTCTTCCAAAGTACATAGGAGAAATCAGCACAAGTTTTCAGAAAACGGAGATGTTTGCGCGAACTCCATGTTAGAAAACGGTCGCGGTGACGTAAGTCTTGTGCCGCCAAGCAACTCGAATAACGGTTCAGAGCGGACGGTCCTGGCAATCCGCGTGCAACTGGGATAGTGGCTGTCTCTTATCCCGGGGTGGGCCGGTTTCGCCGCGCCGAGACCGGAACTAGGGGTAGAGCGAAGGGGGCTCGACGGAGCCCCCTTTTTTTATTTCCGGCAGGTTTTGCCGCGCCGATAAAGTGGAATCGGCAGTTCGCTTATTTTGTGCGCTACAACTTGCAGCCAGCGTGGCTAAAAGATTTTAGCTACAGCCGGAAGTGCTGCCGCAGTTGGAGCATTTGTAGCAACTACCGTTTGGTGTCATAAGCATGCCGCATTCGGAGCAGGATGGCGCGTCGTCGATGGCAGCGCGCGGCCTGGTGGAGGCTTCTTGTTCAGGAGCTTTCATCACAGCGACGGAAGTTTGAGCTTTGGCGGAAGGCATGGCAACTGCCGTTGGGCCGGTTTCCTCTCCCGCTCCAACTTCGCCATCGAGGTAATCGGAAGAGATGAATTTCCCGCCCAACCAGCGCCCGATGTAATCCACCACCGACTTGGCGTAGCGGATTCTGGGATTGCCGGTATAGCCGGAAGGCTCGAAGCGCGAGTTGACGAATTTGTCGACCAGAGCCCGCAACGGAACGCCGTATTGCAGCGCGATCGAAACCGATAGCGCGAAGGCGTCCATGATTCCGGAAAGCGTCGAGCCTTCCTTGGCCATCTTGATGAAGATCTCACCCGGCTGGCCGTCTTGATATTTGCCGACGGTCAGGTAGCCTTCATGGCCGCCGATTGAGAACTTATGGGTAATGGAGTCGCGTTCGTTAGGTAGTTTGCGGCGCCTGGTACGGTCGAAGAGTTCCTGCTGCTCGACAGCGGCAGGAATTTCCACTTTTGCGAGCGGAGCTTCGACGGCTGCGGGAACTGACGGCACCGCAGGTTTTTCTTCTTTCTTCTTACCGGAGACGGACAACGGTTGCGAACCTTTCGAATTGTCGCGATAGATGGCGACAGCCTTAAGTCCGAACTTCCAAGACTCGGTGTAGGCTTCCATGATGTCTTCCACCGTGGACTCTTCCGGCATATTGATTGTCTTGCTTATGGCGCCGGAAAGGAACGGCTGAGCAGCAGCCATCATTTGCAGGTGACCGCGCCAGGAGATGGAGCGTCCGCCGGGAGTAGCCAAGGAGCAATCGAAAACCGCCAAATGCTCTGGCTTTAGTCCAGGTGCGCCTTCGATTGCTCCGTTTGCGTCGATGAAATCCACGATCTGCGCCACTTGCTCCGGCGGATAACCTAGATTCATCAATGATTGCGGAACGGTGTTGTTCACGATCTTGATCACGCCGCCACCCACCAGCCTCTTTTGTTTTACCAAAGCGAGATCGGGCTCGATACCCGTGGTGTCGCAATCCATCATGAAACCGATGGTGCCGGTAGGAGCGAGGACGGAAACTTGCGAGTTCTTGTAACCGTGCTTTTCGCCTAGCTCCAGAGCATCATTCCAGGACTTCTGTGCAGCGTGAAGCAAAGAAGGCTGCACGTGCTCTTCTTTGATGGGTCGCAGGGAGTCGCGATGTATACGTATAACGTCAATCATTGCTTCGCGATTGCGCGGGTAGCCGCCAAACGGACCCATGCGCTCTGCAATGCGCGCTGACTGGGCGTAAGCTTCGCCTGTCATCAGAGCGGTGATGGCGCCGCAGAAATCGCGGCCCTTGTCAGAGTCGTAAGGCATGGCCAGCGACATCAGCAATGCGCCAAGATTGGCGTAGCCGAGACCTAGTGGGCGATAATCGTGCGAATTACGCGCGATTTTCTCGCTCGGATAGCTGGCGTTGTCCACCAGGATTTCCTGCGCAGTGATGGTGACGTCCACGGCATGAGCAAAGGCTTCCGTATCGAACTGCCCGTTCGAGCCGAGGAATTTCAAAAGGTTTAGCGATGCCAAGTTGCAGGCGGTATCGTCGAGGAACATGTACTCCGAGCAAGGGTTCGAAGCGTAAATGCGATCGGTAGCCTTGCAAGTGTGCCAACGATTGATGGTTGTGTCGTATTGCATGCCGGGGTCGCCGCACTTCCATGCGGAGTCGGCCATCTCGCGGAGCAAGTCGCGCGCGCGAAATTGTTCCACGGGCTTGCCGTCGGTGACGTTTCGTGTCCACCAATCGCGGTCTTCTTCTACAGCGCGCATGAAATCGTCGGTAACGCGGACAGAGTGATTTGCGTTCTGGAAGAAGACGGAGGAGTAAGCTTCGCCATCGATTGCGGGATCGTAGCCCTGTTCGATCAGGACATGGGCCTTACGCTCTTCCTTCATCTTGGACTCGATGAATTCCATGATGTCGGGATGATCTACATTGAGGATTACCATTTTGGCGGCTCGGCGAGTCTTCCCGCCGCTCTTGATTACTCCAGCAAAAGCATCAAAACCTTTCATGAAGCTCACTGGACCGGAAGCGATGCCTCCGCCAGAGAGCGATTCGTGGCTGCCGCGCAACGACGAGAAGTTCGTTCCAGTACCAGAACCCCACTTGAAGAGCATGCCTTCCGTCTTCGCCAGGTTCATGATGGAATCCATGTTGTCCTGGACGGAATTGATGAAGCATGCAGAGCATTGAGGTTTGGCTTGAACGCCGACGTTGAACCATACCGGAGAATTGAAGGCTACTTTTTGCTCAACGAGCAGATGAGCCAGCTCATCACGAAATATATTTTTGGATTCCGGCGTGGCGAAATATCCACCTTCCTCGCCCCACCGGACAATCGTGTCTACTACACGACTAATTAATTGACGTACGGAAGTTTCGCGCTCGGGCGTGTTGGGTTTGCCGTGGAAATATTTTGAAGCGACAATATTTGTCGCTGTCTGCGACCATGACTTCGGAACTTCTACGTTGTCCTGACGAAAAATTACCTGACCTTTATCATTTCCTATGATTGCGGGACGACGTTCCCACTCAACTTTATCAAAGGGCGACACTTTCCCGTCGGTGAAGCGGCGCTGGAAATCCAGGCCGGAAGCACGCCGGGTAACTTTCTCTGTTTCGGATTGGCTCTGCAGGGTCATTCTCGATTCCATTTCTACCTCCGCGCCGGCAGTAAAGCCGTCGTACGTTGGCTGGAGCGCAGTCGGAGGGGAACCTCTATTCTACTCCTCCCGAACATCCGCATCCAGGGTGTTGTTGTGTGTATCGGTGGATACACGCAAGCATGGGGGACGTGAGCGCACGGCCGACGAAACGCTTAAATTCCGCCTTCCGAGCCGAAAAAATACAAAAGCCCAGCTAAGCCGCGCTAAAAATTGCGATGCGCGGTGCGAAGTAGGGTTTCTCCCCTCTAAGTTTTCGGTGTAACCCGGCCCGTTGCTCCGTTGATCGATGCCAGGAAGTGATTCGTCATCGAACTTTTTCCCCCGGGTCTGGTTGGGCAGTATCGTGGGTTGGAGAAAACTTGTCAAGAAAAAATCGACACGCGACCACAAAATGTTCTACACAAGTTGTCGAAAGCGTCTATCCGTAGTGTTATCTGCGCCGACAGCAACTATATGTTACTCGGCAAGTTTCCTTCTCCGGATAATTCTGAACACAGAAATTATTTGTTTTCTCTAATTTTATTTTTTATTTGCGCACACGCTCCAAACAAACGACTTAAAAAGTTTTTGTGCGCTCAGCGCGAAACTTTGCATCGAGCAGACTCAGGTTATACTTGTTAGCCGCGCCGTTAGAAGGAGCGGACCGCCCGCTGATGCCCGCATCGCAAGAAACCAAAATTGCCGGGCGCATCGCGTTCACTTATCCTGGATTTGTTTTCTACCAGATCGCGCGATTTTTTGTTGTCGCATCCACTGAAATGCAATCCGTCGCGGTCGGATGGCAAGTTTACGACATTACGCATCGTGCATTTGACCTCGGTCTTGTCGGCCTCTGCCAATCCCTGCCGGGAATTACTTTGTTTCTGGTATCAGGAAATGTTGCCGATCGCTTTGACCGCCGCAACTTGCTGATGCTTTGTTACGCAGGTTTCGCAACTTGTTCCGGACTGCTTCTGTATGTAACTCATCGCGGAACGCCGTCGGTTCATATGATCTACGCCGTTTTAGTTTTGCTTGGCGTCGTGCGCTCATTCAGCGGGCCGGTCAGCAGGGCTCTGTTGCCGCAATTAGTTCCCGAAGAACATTTTGCTAATGCAGTGACGTGGCATTCGACGGTGTTTCAGGTAGCAACGATCCTCGGGCCTTCAATCGGAGGGCTCGTTTATGCGGCATTCCACGGACCTTCTGCGGTGTATGCAACGGCTTTATCGTCGGCAGGAATCGCAGTGTGTTGTACTACGCTGATTCGGGCGAACGTAATTGCCCGAGCGAGAGAGCCGATAAACCTATCGACTGTTCTCGCCGGACTTCGATACATCATGAAACAGAAAGTGATATTCGGTTCGATCTCGCTGGATCTTTTTGCAGTTTTGTTGGGCGGTGCTGTGGCCCTGCTCCCTGTTTACGCGCGCGAAATTCTTCACACGGGACCGTGGGGGCTTGGACTACTGCGAACCGCCCCGGGCGTAGGGGCTGCAGCGATGGCAATATTGCTGGCCTATAGGCCGTTACGGGGTCGGGTCGGTGCCACGATGCTTATATGTGTAGGCGGCTTTGGAATCTTCACAATAGTGTTCGGCATCTCGCGCAACCTGACTTTGTCGCTGGTGGCGCTGATGTTGGTGGGCGCCAGCGACATGGTAAGCGTCGTAATCCGCGTGACTCTTCTCCAGCTTATGACGCCCGATCAGATGCGCGGGCGTGTGAACGCCGTCGATATGGTCTTCATTGGTGCATCTAACGAGTTGGGCCAATTCGAGTCCGGATTGACGGCCAGCTGGTTTGGAACCGTTCCTGCGGTTATTGTGGGCGGAATAGGGACCTTAGTTGTTACGGCGCTCTGGGCTTTTGGTTTTCCGGATCTCCGGCGAGCAGACAAGCTAACTTCCACCGGCAACTAACTTTCTTCAAATCTTAGTCAACGGTTCCGTGAAAAACGGACCCATCGCTGTGTTCTATGAAGAAACATCATGGTATTGACATGCTTGAGGTCGTTAGAAAAAAATTAGAATGAGTAAGCTATGAGTACACCAGCAATTGAGATTGAAGCGCTCACCAAGGACTATCCGGTTGGATTCTGGCACCCGCGTAAGCGCCGGTCGCTTGACCATCTGACTCTTCAGGTGGAAGACGGAGAAGTCTTCGGCTTTCTGGGCCCAAACGGCGCGGGGAAGACCACCGCTCTGAAAGTGCTCATGAGTATCATTTTCCCCACTTCAGGGACGGCGCGGGTGCGCGGCAAGTCGATCGACGATGTAAGCATGCACCGCGAAATAGGATACCTGCCCGAACAACCTTACTTTTACGATTACCTGACGGCGCGTGAGTTGTTGGATTACTACGCGCGCTTGTTCGGCTTCGCAGCGGCGGGGCGGCGCGAGCGTGTAACACGTTTTTTGGAGCGAGTGGGGCTGGGTGCAGCGGCCGATGTGCAACTACGGAAATTTTCCAAGGGCATGCTGCAGCGTGTAGGCATCGCGCAGGCCATACTTCACGATCCCCAGGTGATTTTCCTGGATGAGCCGATGTCCGGTTTGGATCCTGTCGGGCGGCGGGAAGTGCGCAATATTATTCACGACCTCAAACGTGAAGGCCGGACGATCTTTTTCTCCACGCATATTCTTTCCGATGCGGAAATGTTGTGCGACCGCGTAGGCGTGTTGGTCGGAGGAAAATTGCAAGGGGTTGGCGCACCGCGAGAAATTGTCTCTATGGAAGTGTATGCAATGGAAATTCTGTTTGAGACGGCGGAGGGGCATCCACTGCCAAGCTCGCTAGCAAAAAGCTCCACGCAGGTGGGAGGCCGCTATCGCGCAGAGGTTCCGGAGGACCAGCTGTATGCGGTTTTAGATGAACTGCGAAGGTGTGAGGCGCGGATTCTTTCGGTCACACCATTGAGGCCGACCCTTGAGGATTATTTCTTCAAACTCGTTGCGCGGGATAAAAGTGCGCCACCACAACTGGTAGAGGTGGGTTCCCGATGAGCACAGTGCCAGGGATAGTAGCGGTGAACACATTTCGTGAGGCGGTGCGCGACCGCGTCCTCTACAACCTGATCGTCTTCGCCTTAATGATGATCGGGGCCTCTATCCTGGTGGGCGAGATCTCCATTGGGATCTCGCGGCTGGTGATCATCAACTTGGGCCTATCTGCCATTTCGATTTTTGGACTGGTGATGGCGGTTTTCATCGGGGTGGGGCTGGTTTACAAGGAGATGGAAAAGCGGACGCTCTACAGTTTGCTGGCAAAGCCTGTGCGGCGATGGGAATTTCTTGTAGGAAAATTTGGCGGCCTGGTATTGACGCTGACCGTAAACACGTTCTTCATGGCGCTGGGATTAGCGGGAGCACTTTACTACGTAAGCCGCGAATTCCTCCGCGCGGACGTAACGATTGTGATAGCTATTTATTTCATCTTACTGGAACTGGCTCTGGTCATTGCGCTGGCTCTCTTTTTCTCCTGCTTCTCAAGTCCGATGCTTTCCACGCTGTACACCCTAGGGATTTATGTGGCAGGTTTTTTCTCGAGCGATATTCGCGAGATCGGCATGGTCACGCACAGTCCCGCCATGCAAACCGCCGCTCGCGTCATCAGTTATCTGCTGCCGAACTTTCGCAATTTTAATGTGATCGCAGCGGCGAGCCAAGGGGATGCAATCCCGTTTTCATTGGTTTGGCAGAATACTGTCTACGCTGCTTTGTACGTCGCGCTCGTGCTAATTGGCGCCTCCGCGATATTTTCCGGACGTAACTTGAAATGAGCGGCCGAAGCCATTCTCGCGCTTTGTGGTTCGCTCTCGTGGCAATTCCCGCGCTGTTTGTAGCGATTGGATTTCTGCAACTGCACATCGAGGCAGAAATGCGCAAGGTGGGTCAGCAAAAAGAAGAACTGTTACTCCGTTCCGGCCTGATGCTCAAAAGGTTGAGCCTCGGATATGACTCATTGTTGGGAGACATTTACTGGACGCGCGCCGTTCAGTATTACGGTGCCAGAGTGGGCAATCCAGGCGAAAAGTTCGATTTGTTGTGGCCGCTGCTCGACATTACTACGACTCTCGATCCGAACCTGATAGTTGCATATCGCTTTGGAGCGATTTTTCTTTCCGAGCCCATGCCCACGGGAGCTGATCGCTCCGACCTTGCAGTAGAACTTGTAAAGAAAGGCGTGGCGGCGAATCCCAATTCCTGGGAGCTTAGCTCCGATCTGGGTTTTCTCTACTATTGGCATTTGAAGGATTACGAGAAAGCGTCCGCAGCTTATCTCCAAGGAAGCAAAATTCCGAACGCGCCGTCATGGATGAAGATGATGGCCGCGCAAGTGGCGGAGAAGGGAAACTCGTTTTCCAATTCGCTGGCGATATGGTCTGAGCTTTACGAGACAACCCAGAATGAGAAGGTCAAGAAGAGCGCGTTTCAACATCTGCAGTCGCTGCATGCGCTGCAAGATACTTTTGAACTCAATAAATTGGCCGAACAATATCGCAATCAGTTTGGGCGTTACCCGGCCGGCATGAAGGAATTATATGAACGCGGCTTGCTGCACGGTGTTCCATTCGATCCCGCAGGCTTTCCTTATAGTTTTGGGGCCGATGGAAGGGCGCGACTCGATCCCAAGAGTCCGATTACTTTGTCGAAAATTTCGGAAAGTCCCAGCCACTAAGTGTTATTCGTAACGGAGAGCTTCCACAGGATTTAAACGCGCCGCCTTGGTGGCGGGCCAGACTCCAAAGATCAAACCGATGCTGACGGACACCGTGAATCCAACGATCACGGCCCAAGCCGGCACAACTGCCTTCAGCGAACTGACCACGGGTACCATTACAGCTAGACCGCTGCCGAGTAGAATCCCGATTATTCCGCCTGTTCCAGTCAACGTCATAGCTTCGAAGAGAAATTGCCAGGTGATGTCGCGGCTGCGAGCGCCAATCGCTTTGCGCACGCCGATTTCGCGCGTCCGCTCTGTGACGGAAACCAGCATGATGTTCATTACGCCCATGCCGCCAATCAGAAGACCGATCGAACTCAGGACTATTACAGCGAGAACGACGCCGCCAATGATGTCGTTGAATTGCCGCACCACTTCCACCTGGGTTTGGATCGAGAAATTGTCGGGCGCGGTGTAAGGAACGTTGCGGCGGCGGCGCAGAACTTCGCGCAATTGGTCCACTGCGGCATCAAGTTTGCCGGGATAGGCGAGAAAACGGTACCCGATTTCGTAGCTGGATGGATATAACTTCATAAAAGTATAGTAGGGAATTACCGTCCGCCGGTCTTCGTCATTGGTACCAAACCCGCCCAGGGGCTTTTCAAACACGCCTACGACCAGATAAGTGGAACCATCCACGAGGATTTCTTTTCCGAGCGCATCATCTATCGTTGGGAAAAATGCTTTGGAGACGTCTTCGCCGATCACTACAACATTTTCACGGTGCTCGTTTTCAGCTTCAGTGAAAAAGCGGCCCGCTTTCATTGTGGCGTTTGAATAAACTTCCAGATAGGCCGGAAATGTTCCGCGGAAGTCTGTGCCTTCCACTTCATTTTTCTGGTAACGCGCGGTATGTGCAAGTTGCCACTGAAACGCGGAAACCGCAATTTGTTTGATGGCAGGGCAGAGTTGGCGGATCGCAATGGCATCATCAAGGGTCAGCGGTTTGCGGCTGTTCTCGTCCTTCGGACGGTGGCCGTTCTGCGGTCCCTGGTCAAAGCGTGACACGAAGGCTGTATCGATTCCCTCGGCGGTAATTTCGTCTTGGATAGTTTGGCGAAAACCCTGAACCAAGCCTACGACAAGGATAATCAGCGAGACTCCGATCATCACGCCCAGAATGGCGAGAAAGCTGCGGAGCTTGTGCGTTCGGACAGTGTCAAACGCCAGTTGAAGGTTTTCTTTGAAATCCTGCTGCATGATATTCCTAGTTTTCGGCCCGCAGCGCTTCGATAGGATCAAGCCGTGCGGCGCGCATAGCCGGATAAATTCCGAAAAACAGTCCCACTGCCGTGGAAAGCACCAACGATATAGTAATCGCAAAAATCGGAGTGGAAATCGGGATTGGCGTCGCGGCGCGGACCAATCCGGCCAGCGCTAACGACAGGCCGACGCCCACTAAGCCGCCCGACGCAGCGAGAAGCGACGACTCTACAAGGAATTGCAAAACAATGTGACTGCGCCGCGCGCCTAGCGATTTCCTGAGACCAATCTCGCGGGTCCGCTCGGTGACGCTAGCCAGCATGATGTTCATGATCACAATTCCGCCCACCACTAGAAATATCGAGGTTATCCAGATTGCTATACCAAATGCGTTTCCGGTAATGCGGTTCCACAAACCCATGATCGAATTGGGCGCGATTACAGCGAAATTGTCTTCGTCCTGATAGCGAACGTGGCGGCGGGAGCGCAGAATCACGCGCGCTTCATCTTGAGCGGCGTCCATCCACTCCGGCGCGCGCGCTTGAACGAACATGCTCACCGAATCCTGCGGCGCCAGCCATTCTTTTCTGTAGGTGCCCAGAGGGATCATTACGAAATTATCCTGGGACTGTCCGAGTACGGTGCCTTTAGCGGTGGCGACCCCGACAACTTCGTACTGCCCTTGTCCTGCTCGAATTGATTTGCCGATGGGATCCATACCCGGGAAAATTTTATTCGCGACGTCGTTGCCGATTACGCTAACGCCTGCTCGATGCTCTTCGTCGGCGTTCGTGAGGAGCCGGCCATTGGAAACGTCAATGTCCCGTATGGAAGAAAAATTCGGAGTGGCGCCGATGATGCTTACATCCTGGCTCATGATATTTCCGTAGCGAACGTCCGCGGTAGTGTCCTGTTCGCCTGCCACTTGCTCGGCTAGTTTCATGTTGTCGCGCAGCGCATCGAAATCGTCCATTTGCAACGGAGGACGCTTTCTTGCTTTATTCCATTCCTGAAAATTCGTGACGATGCCAATGCGATCGATCACAAAGGCATTGGCGCCGAGGTTGGCAACCTTATCGGCCACATAGACGTTCAGTCCATTCAGCACGGAAATAACGGAGACTAATGTGGTGACAGCGAGGATCACGCCAAGCAGGGTCAAAAACGTGCGCAGCTTGTGTGCACGCAGCGTGTCGAGCGCGATCCAAAACGTTTCGCGCACGGCGACCAGGGTCTGCTTGACTTCAGCCAGGGTTGGGATGGCTTTCTTCACTTTGTCTATAATAGACGAATTAGGAGTTGAAAAAGATCACAACACCGATTTTGCAGTAAAACTCGATGCCGCGAGCGCGCTTTCGCTAGCTAAGCCACAGCTTCGACAGGATTTAGCCCGCAGCCTTGACAGCTAAACGGAGCCTGGAGCCCAGCGAGCGATACTGGGACGGCAAACTCGAAGAGCACCCGCCACGCCGGGGACTGCGGTCAATTCGCTCGATCTATTATAGACGGCTGCCACGATCAAAAAATTTCAGCAATTCTTCTCAACCGGAGCTGAAGAAAACAAGCGCCTCACGGCTGGGACTTCATCGGAGAGAATCCGTTACAATGGGCATGAAGTAGTCGTGGGCTTTGGAGACCCGCAGTTACGAATGTTCCGCCTTTTCTCAAGTTTTTGTATCGGCGCCTTATTAACTTTGGCGGGACTGTCTAGCTGGCCAAGCCGGCTCCTGCCAATGGGTTTCGTTTGTGGCGCTAATACCGAGCCTTTAGATCACGGCTCTGTAAACGCCTCTCAGTTTAGCGCTCAGCCCCTCCCGCAAAATTCCCAATCCCAAGCTCCGTCGGATGCTGAAATCCACGACCGCGGAGAAATGCTGATCGAAAATCAGCACCGCGATGATGTCGCGATCGAGCAGTACGAACGCATCGAGGATCAGGTAGACCGAACCGCCGGGCCCAATCCTCGCGTATTGGAAGACAAGCTTTACCGTGTGGTTCCCACTGGCACTGGCACGATGAAGATTTTGCTGAAAGAAAACAACAAGAACACCGATCCAGTGCTCTACAAGCAGCAATTGCAGACGTGGCGCGAACTGCTCGAACTAGCGCTGAAGCCGGACGATTCCAGAGCTAAACTCGCCTACGCAAAATGGCAAAAAAAGAAGACGGACCGCGAGCAGCTAGTGGACGCGACGCGCGAAGCCTTTCTGACGAAATGGGCAGGTCAGGAGATGGTGAACGGGCGCCTGTGCGACATCCTGGAGCTGAATCCGAGTCCCAGTTTCCATCCACATACGATATTTCAGGACGCCATGACGCATGTCACCGCGAAAATCTGGGTGGACCATGAAAAAAATCAATTGGCGCGCGCCGAAGCTCACGTGATGCGCGACATGGCTTTCGGCGGCGGCGTTCTCGGAAAGCTATATAGAGGCGGAGTGTTTTCATTCGAGCAAGCCGAGATTTCTCCTGGTCTTTGGCTGCCCATCCGTTACCAATACGACTTCATGGGCAGGAAATTTCTTTTCACCTTCGAGCAGCACCAGTACATTGAAGCTAGTCAGTATCATCGCATTGGCCCTCCAAGGGAAGCGCTCGCACTGGTTGAAAGCGAAATCGCGAGCGGCAAAGTAGTGTACGGAGACCCATAGTCTCTCCACGCCTCCGATGTCCCGAGTAGCGTGGAACCAGGAGGTAATCATGAATCGGGCCCTTAGGTTCCTGGCTGCAACCCTTTTCGCCACGAGTTGCGTGTCATTTACGGCGACCACCGCGCGAGCGCAAAGCGATTCTGCTGTACCATCACAAACCCCTGGCACCGCAGGTTCGTCCGACGCGGGATCGCTGACGCCTGAGAAAAAAGTCTGGACTAACGATGATTTCAGCTCGCATCCGCGCAGAAACGCCTCATCTTCGTCCAACTCAAATTCAAAGCCTGCGAATACAGCGAACAAGCCCAAGCCCAACAATGGGGGCAAAAATGCAGCCTGGTATAACGGCCAAATTTCCAAACTCCAAGGTCAAATTCCGCTGCTCGATGAAAAGATCTCGCAGTTGCAGGCGGCGCTAAACGGACAGCAGGTCAATACGCCGAGACCGTACGGCTGGTCAAAGCCGGACGATTGGCACACGCAACTCTACCAGTACCAGAAGCAGCGCGAGGATATTCAGACGAAGATCAGCGCTCTAGAAGACGAAGCCCGCCACAACGGAGTCCCGGAAAACGAAATTCCTTGAGATACCTGGAGCCCAAAAAACAGTCCTGAAGAGAAAACCTTCGGGGCTGTCCTGAACTAAGCGCAAACTCAATCTATCGTGCTGCTGCGGCTACTTCTTTTTCAATTGGCGCACCGACCAGATTGCCCCATTCGGTCCACGAGCCATCGTAATTTTTCACGTTGTCGTAGCCCAGCAAGTATTTCAGGACGAACCACGTGTGCGAGCTGCGTTCGCCGATACGGCAGTACGCGATCACTTCATTCTTCCCGGTTATGCCCTTGCCTTCGTAGAGAGCTTTCAGCACATCGGGTGATTTAAAGGTGCCATCTTCGTTTGCCGCTTGGGCCCACGGAATGTTAGCGGCTCCGGGAATGTGTCCGGCTCGCTGCGCAGTTTCGGACATTCCCGGGGGCGCGATAATCTTTCCGGTGAACTCGTCGCCGGAGCGAACGTCAACGAGCTGTGCTGCAGTCTTCTTGCCGAGGGTGCTGAAGATGTCTTCTTTTCGCGCGCGGATGGATTCGTCGGGACCGGTCGCACGGTAGCTCGTTGCCGCCACTTTCGTCGGCTCAGTCGTCAGCGCACGCTTTTCTTCCACCCATTTCTTGCGTCCGCCATTAATCAATCGCACATCCTTGTGGCCGTAATACTTCAACTGCCAAAAGGCGTACGCGGCGAACCAGTTGTTATTGTCGCCGTAAAGAAGAATGGTCGTGTCGTTTGAGATCCCTGATTGACCGAGCAGCGATTCCAGCGCCTTCTGGTCGATCAGATCGCGGCGAATATTGTCCTGAAGTTGCGATTGCCAATTCCAGCCCACCGCTCCAGGGATGTGGCCCTGATCGTAGGCGGAAGTATCAAGATCAACTTCCACTAGCCGGATTTTCGGGTCGTTCAGGTGCCCTGCCGCCCATTGCGTGGAAACTAAGGTCTCGGGATGCTTGTAATCTGACATGTCATTTTCCCCCTCGTAATTAGACTCAATGGCCTTTAAAACGACCTAAAATAAAAAACCCACCTGCCGGCTTGTCCTGGCGGTGGGTCAAAAAGATCGGCTAGAGGTCGTTCTTAGATAGCTAGCCTTCCCCGCCAAGAAACAAGGCGTGTATTACAACAAATAAGCCGGTCTCTGGTGAGGTGCGACATGCGAAAAGACTACCCTGGAACCGTGCGTCCTGGCAATAGGGCTGGCTAGGTAGATACTAAGGACGAAAACGGCGAAGTCTAACTGCTATGAGACGGCTCGAAGCGCCCCGCCTGTGGACTCGAGTTCGATTCGCAGGAGCCAGTCGAAATGAAATTTTTCCGAGGCCAGCCATTTTTCGAGCTCTTCGCGACTGGACGCTTCGAACTCCACGAGCATTTTCCCTTCCTGCATATTTATCAGCACGCGGCGCCCCTTAACCGGCGTTGCAGCCAGCAGCCGCTTCGTGAGTTCTTCGGCGCCTTGGCGCGTAAGGCATGCCAGCGTGTGTTGCGATATGTACGAAGCCATTCAGACTCCTGTTCCGCTAGAATAACCGCGATAGCGCGAGCAATTTCAATATCTTGTCGGCGGAGAATACTCAATGCCACCCGAAATGCGCAAGGCGCACCCCTATTATGTTTACGACGCGATCCAGGCCCAACCTGAATTAATCGAAAGGATTTTGCAGAAAAGGGAAGCGATTGAACGCGTTGCCGACGCCGTCGCTGAAAAAGAACGTATCACTTTCGTTGGAATTGGAACGTCGTTGCACGCCGCGCGTGTGGGGGAAAGCTGGATGCGTGAGTTTTCCGCAGGGCGCTTGTGGGCTCACTACGAACAATCCTTTGAGCTCGTGCATCATCCCATCGCGTTCACGGCTAACGACGCCGTTATCGTGATCACGCACACTGGCACTACGACGGCATCCGTGGAGGCGCTACGTATGGCGCGCGCGACCGGTGCGCTGACCGTTGCGATCACCGGAGAAATGAGCGGGGAAGGAGTCCGTGGCGCAGACTTTCAAATCGAGACATGCGTGCAAGAAGTCGCGTTCGCTTATACAAAAAGTTACACGACTGCGCTCGCGGCGCTGGCAATCCTGATCGCGCGCATCGTGGAGCGTCGAAAACTTCTGGGCGACGGATATTCTCAAAAGGAACTCACGCGCGTTCCCGGGCAAATGCGGGAAGCGCTGAAGCTCGAACCGCAAGTGCGCGACCTAGCAAAACGAATGGCCTCGCTTGCGCGCATAGAAATTTTCGGCACAGGAGTGGGTTGGGCCACAGCAAGCGAGGCCGCACTAAAAATCAAAGAAGCTTGTTATATTGCGGCCGAAGGATTCGAGACGGAAGAAATACTCCACGGACCGTTTTCCGAAACCGATTCTCGTGCCGCGTTAATTGGATTGATCACGGGCCGCGAAAGCAACGACCGCGCGCGCCAAATCCTCCAGGCTGCCGGAGAATTGAACATGCTTCGAGCCGCGATCGCTAGTCCTTCGGCAAGCCAAGACATTTCAGCGGAACAAATTTTGGTAGTTCCCGAGACGCCGGAATGGCTCACTGCTTTTGTGCATCTGGTTCCGCTTCAACTTCTCACATATTTTCTCGCGTTCGAACGCGGACTGAATGCCGACACGGGCCGCCAGGATCAGCCCGCGCATGCCGCCGCCAGCCGCCATTATAAATACTAGCTGTTCTAACCTGTCCGTCCGGACAGTTTCTTATTGAGAACAATTTGGTGAGCACCTTCGGCGGAGTACGCTTGAGATATAGAATTGTTCTCTGGCTCAACCCCGGGGTAAGCAATGACACGAAAAGCTTTGATTACGGCAGTCTTCGCGACGATGATGTTTGCCTCAGCGAGCGCCCAATTCGCCGGCGGCTTAGGAACGCTTTCAGGAAGTGTATTGGACGAGCAAGGTAAGCCGGTTGCGGATGCAAGTGTGACGATACAAACATCCGATGGCCTGCGTCCACACGCCACTCACACAGATTCGGCGGGCCACTTCGAGTTCACGCGTTTTGAAGCGGGGCAATACGACGTCCGGGCTTATTCAAACAAAGTTTTTTCGGATTGGTCCAAGCGCGTGGTGATCCGCCCAAAGAAAGCCACCGAAATTACTCTGCGATTATCTCCCAGGGCGAAATAACAGCAATCCCTGGATCCGTCCAGAAAACTGTCATTCGTATCGCAGGGCGACTATAGGGTCCACGCGCACGGCGCGCCGCGCAGGAATGCAGTACGCCAGCAATCCCACCGCGGAAAGAAACAGGGCTACGGCTGCGAAGGTTAGGGCGTCCGTCGAACGAACCCAAATAGCAGGCTCGAGAGCATCGGTGTCACCAGCAGCGATAAGAGAAGGCCAATCGTGATGCCCGCAGATACTGCAGTCATGCCCTCGCTCAACACAATCCTTAAAATATCGCGTTCTTGAGCGCCCAGCGCCATACGAATCCCGATCTCATTCTATCGCTGGACGACCGAATAGGATGTCACCCCATAGATTCCAGCGCGCTTTACCATGTTGCTCGCGCTGGTGCTCGCCGGGTTGAGCAACACTCCAACTCCAACAAATAGCGCCAAGATAGCCGGTTGTGTGTCGCGCGCGGTACCCTGTTGCAGTGAGAAAGCTTCGAAATCAATACCCGCTTTGGAATCCACCGGATATTCGGCGCGAAGCTGCCCAGCGATCGAATGTAATTCTTCGCGAGCTTGAATGAGTGTTACACCGGGACGAAGCCGACCAATCACTCGAAGATGGTTTAAATCTAGCGGCGCGCGCGAAAGATCGTAGCCAAAGGGAACCCAGGCTTGTACGTCTGGTGGAACGCCTGCATCTACGGGAAAAGTTAAGCGGAACGATGCGGGCATGACGCCAACGATCGTCGCTGCCCGTCCATCGATGATCATTGCGATGCCAACCCAAATCCCGCCGGCATCCTGAAGCAACTTGGCGCGATGGCAAATATCAATCAAGTCGGGTCCGGACGATGGCGCGCGGCTTTGCCCGGAGCTCTTCATTTCGGTCCAAATTAAAGCCAGACGGTCCGATTGCGTATAGGAAAGCGGTTTCAGAACCACGGCATCGAGTACGCCAAAGATTGCCGTGTTGGCCCCAATGCCAAGAGAAAGCGTCAAAACCACAATCGCGTTGAAACCTGGGTTCATGCGCAACATACGCATACCGTAGCGCAAGTCAGCCCATAGTGTTTCCAGCAAAAGTGTCTTGCGATGTTCGCGGCATTCTTCTTTCACTGATTCCACGCCGCCGAATTCCAGCAAAGCT
>Ga0182015_10001495_pt1 | contig 30616 bp, 30 predicted proteins | sample 712P3MmetaG_FD_120478 | JGI IMG/M metagenome (GOLD analysis project Ga0182015, IMG submission 120478) | Permafrost microbial communities from Stordalen Mire, Sweden - 712P3M metaG | ecosystem: Environmental > Terrestrial > Soil > Wetlands > Permafrost | place: Sweden: Stordalen | collected... | reverse complement strand
GAAGAGACGCTCGTACCATTCGTGGGCGGCGTCGAAGTCGGACACCGGAACTACGGCGAGCACGTGTTCGATAGGCATTGCTGCTTCCTTTCGAGTTCTAAACTGGTTATGGATTTATCTAAAGACGAAGGTCAATTGCTGGCCTGACAAGCCGGGTCTTTGCCAAGCGCGTCGAGCCAGTCGCTGGTGCCCTGTTCTCGCCACGCCGCCTGCTCGCGCCCGTCGAGGTAGGCGCCGGCTTCCACCAGCAGCAGATGGGTGCCCTCACCTTCTGAGACGAACTCCACCGTGGTCATTGACACGGTCGCCACCGTGTTCCCTTCGCAGAGCACGGACGTATAGACGATGCGCTCGTTGGCGACTATGTCGCGGTAGAGCGATTCCCAAGTGATTTGTTTCCCCTCGACAATGGCCGAGTTGCGTTCGACGCCGCCCAGCCGAAAGTCCATTTCATAACCGGAAGAGTCGCCGGCAAACCAGTGAGCTTTCAGCTCGGGGTCGGCCCATGCGCGGAACACCGAGTCGGGTGGCACCGGATAGGTGCGTTCCAGGGTGAACGTGGCATGGGTGATGCTGCGATCGGTCATCGGATCCTCTCCTTGTCCTCGTGTTTCTTATGGCTTTCTTGATTGCTCGGATGGCTTGCCGAGTTCGACACCGAGTCGGTCCAGTCGGTCCTCCCAGGCAGTGCGCTGATCACCGAGCCAAGCTTCAGCTCGGCGGAGGACCTCGGGTTCGAGGCGGCACGTGCGCACGCGGCCGACTTTCTCGGTCGAGACCAGCCCCGCGGACTCGAGGACACCCAGGTGTTGCATGACAGCCGGCAGTGACATCGGCAGTGGCTCAGCGAGCTGGCTCACCGATGCCGGGCCGACGACGAGCTTCGCCACGATGGCCCGTCGACTCGGGTCGCCCAGTGCCTGGAAGACCCTGTCGAGATTCTCCAAACGGTTAACCACCTACCTAAGTGTAGTTGCCTGCCAGACTTCAGTCAAGCAGTTACTTAGGTATTGCCCGCGAGGATCGTTCGGCACCTTGACTCGCAACCTCGCCAGCCAGGTCAGTCTCAGTGAGCGGTCTTTCGGTCTGGCCTTCCCACGACCTATGGCGTTGCCGTGACCATGTTTCCCGTTGCGCCAAGCCATGGCAGCGGCGCATCAGCAGGGCGCCCCAATCGTGCCGCTTGTGGCGAGGCGAACAGTTGCTAGCGAGTTTGGCCCCCGGGCGATCCGGGGGCCGGCCTTCTTGGACTCCTCAGGCATTGTGACGACTCCTTCGATGTCATAAGCCACTCCCGTCGCCGGGATGGACCGCCTTGTCGAGAAGTGGCACGAGTACCTGCGCGTTGGGACTACCCCACCCAGTGACGGGATCCCATCCTCGTGATGCTTGGTAGCCCGTCACAGTGCCCTTCGAGGTCGAAACTGTGTTGTCGCCGGTCGTCACGTCGTGGAATGCCTTCCCGTAAGAACTGCCCGTGGCGATGCGGTAGAGGGCAGCGTTCACGAATCCGAGATGACGAGCCGCCGACTGGTCTGCGAGCGCGACAACGCCAGCCCACAGCGGGCTGCTGGCGCTCGTGCCACCTCCCGGGTTCGTCATGTACTTTGATCCGTTGGAGAAGACGAGCGTCATGCCGGTTTTATGATTGGCGTCGGCGGAGACGTCGGGCACACCACGCATCGAGGTGATGCCGTGGACACCGTCTTGGTACGCCGGTCGGCGGTAAAGCGTGCTGAAGCCACCCCCCGAGGCATTCTGTCCAAATGGATCGTGCCAGCCAACTTCTCCGACATAGGCACCGGAAGAGGAGTTGGCGGTGAGTGTTGTGCCCCCCACACCAAGGACGAGAGGATCAGATGCGGGGAGGCTGACCTCGCGTGGCGGTCCGTTGTCGCTCACCGAACCCGAGTCGCCCGAGGCCGCGACGAACGTGATGTTGTGATCGCGGGCGTCGCGAAGGGCGTCATGCATTTCCGCCGCATTCTTTGAGGTGAGGTAGTGCTCGCCGAAGCTGCCGCTGAATGAGACGACCGCTGCATCGGCGGTGATCGCTGCCTTCACTACGTCGAGCACTGCACCAGTGAATTTCGTTCCGCTGCTTGTGACATCCGCTGGCAGGAGTACTACCTCAATCGCTGCCTTCGGGGCGACTGCGTGCAGGACCTCCACGTCTTCTACCTCCTCGTAGTTCGCGTTGTAGGGCGCAGAGGACCCGGCGACACTGGTGTCGATCTGGAGGGAGACAGCGGGGAGGTTGTAGCGACCGTCAAAGCGCGCTAGGTCCTGGCGAATGTCGGTGGCGTTCCCTGTGAGCGACAACGAGCCGGGTGTGAAGGGCTCTGGGATAAGAACCGTCTCGCCGGCACCATTGATGCCGCGCTGAAGCAAGGGTGTGATGCCGTAGGCGGTTTCGATGACCGTCGGCGAATAGCCTGCCGGAGGAGCTCCCTGATTGTTGGCCGACGCGCCAGCAATCGATGTGCTTACGACGAAGATCGACGCAACGGCGACTACCGATCCACTGATGCACGCCGCGCGTGCGTGGCGTCGGCCTGGGCTCGCGGGAGTGTTCAGGCGTTTTTGAGATGCGACCATGTCATTGACCCCTTTTGCTCGGTTGACCTTCTTGTCAAGCCTGACGAGTAGGGATCGTTGGAGCATCGGACGGAAGGGCCGATTTCGCCTCCGTCGCAAGACCGACCATTCCGGCTACGGCGACGGGCTGGACGATCGCCGCGTGATGCTCAGGACGCTTGGATGAGGCCCGACTCGTAGGCGAGGATCACGAGCTGAGTCCGGTCACGAGCCCCGACTTTCATGAGGACGCTGCTCACGTGCGTCTTCGCGGTACGGAGGCCCATGTGCAGCTCCTCGGCAATCTCGGCGTTGGACAGTCCTCGTGCGACGAGGAGGAGCACCTCGTGTTCACGCTCGGTCAGCCGGTCAAGGTCCTTACGATTCGCCGAGGGTGACCGAGACTGCCGAGCGAAGTGCGCGATGAGGCGTCGCGTCACGCTCGGCGCAAGGAGCCCGTCACTTGATGCGACAACGCGAATTGCTTCAAGGAGTTCTTCGAGCGGTCGCCGCTTCAAGGCAAAGCCACTCGCTCCGGCGCGCAACGCGTCGAACACGTATTCGTCGAGGTCGAACGTCGTGAGCATCAGCACGCGCGAGCTGTTTCCGGGCACTGAGGTGATGGCTCGTGTGGCTTCGATGCCGTTCATGACCGGCATTCGTACGTCCATGACGACGACGTCGGTCGGGAAGCGGGCCGCGAATCGCACGGCCTCGGCTCCATCGGCCGCCTCGCCGACAACCTCCATGTCGTCCTCAGCACGGATAACCGCAGCGAACGCTGTCCGGATGAGCTGCTCGTCGTCCACGACGAGCACGTGGATGGTCACGATGTGCGCCCAAGTGGAATGTTCGCCGACACGCGGTACCCGCCGCTCGGTATCGGACCGGCGACGAGGGTTCCGCCGAACGCTCCGGTCCGCTCACGCATTCCGACAATCCCGTGCCTGGTTCCTTCTGTGTCGTGAGGCGTGACCTGAGCTCGTGTGGTTCCGGTGTCGATGACCTCGATTCGGACTTCGTAAGGCACAACATCGATGGCGACCGACACCTCGGCTCCAGGGGCGTGCTTCACGACATTCGTCAGTGTCTCTTGGACAATCCGGAACACCGTCAGCTGGATCGGAGTGGGGAGCGGGCCCTCGCTCCCCGTAATGTGCAGATCGACCGGTGTTCCTGCTGCTCGGACCGAGTCAACGAGATGCTCCAAGTCCGCGACTCCGGGTGTCGGGGGGAGGTCAACTGGGTGCGTTTCATCCCGCAGGAGCCCGAGCACGACATCGAGGTCGTCTTGGGCCGCCCGGCCTTGCGCCTCGATGGAGTCGAGGGCCGATGCGACGTCGGCCCCTCGCCCGAGCAGCCGGCGTGCCGCGCCTGCCTGGACGGTGATGACCGCAAGTGAGTGCGCAACGCCGTCGTGAAGTTCCCGCGCGATCCGCATCCGTTCGTCTCGAACCGCCAGCCCGGCGCGCTGGCGCTCTTCGACTTCCTCGTGCTCGGCAAGTTGTTCGCGAAAGACCCGGCGGACCGACACACTGTCGCCAAACACCCACCCCATTCCCAGGCCGAGAACACCTACGATGCCGATCGCGAGGTTGTCGTTTCGGGCTGAAGTTCCGAGTGCCACTCCGAGGACGATTGCGACCGCCGTGCATACGACAATCGATCGGCGTCGCTCGCGCTGCAGCGCCGCCGTGTAGGCCGCCAGGGCAAGCATCGCCGAGAGCGCCCACGATGACTTCCCCTGTGCGTCGAGGGCGGCGATCGACAGGCCTACAAGAAGGACGACCCAGAGCGGGAATCTCCGCCTGAGCCCGACCGGGAGGCTCGCCAGTAGAGACAAAACTGCCTGGCCTGTGAGGAGGCGAAGCCCACCCGCAGCATGCACCTCGAGTTCGGCCAGTACAAATCCGACGACCGCCGCTATCCAGTCGAGAGCCAGCCATCCACTCGGACTGAGGAATCGGCCGCCAGCCGAGGGTGGCCATGGGCGATGAGCCGTCGGGTTGGCGGACACGTACCTGACCGTACAGATCGCAGCCGTCGAGCGCATCGGTCTCGAGGACGAGGTGCGTCTAGGTCCCAAGGCCGGGCTCAGCGCTGACCCGTCGCTCTCCAGACGGCACTCCCGGCTCACTCGGGCCGCTTTTGGACAAGGGACAGTCGCGAGCACTGGGTCTCACGAGATGCCTCTGGGAGCAGAACGTCCGGCCAACGGCTCGCTTGATCGTGACGGGCGAATCCGCGTAGTTCACAGTTGCTTCGTCTCCGTACACCGTTGGGGTAGCCCATAACGCGCGCCCGACTTCTGGCTGACGGCTAGCCCCGATGCGCCGATCGCGGGCAAGCAACAATCGCGAGCGCGACCGCTCGAAGCAACGGGTCCGCATCGCCCAGAACGCCGAGCCGAAGGTCTCCAACTGCTTTTGAGCATGCGATGCTGGCTGCGCCCGATTCGCAGGGCGGCCGGAATACTCCGAGATCATTGACCGACGGACCAGTAGGGGCAGGGTTCAGTGATTGGAGTGATCTCGGATGCGTGCTTGTGTGATGGGTCGGTGTCTCTCGGACAGCCTTGCAGCATTTAGCAGCAAGGGTTATCCCGCGAATTTCCCGAGAGCGCTGCCGTTCATGGTCGTTCAGCGGGTGTGGGTAACTCGCTGACCTGCCCTGATGGCCCACTCTAGTTTACCAGGATTCGCCTGACCGCCCGGGGTTGACGACGGTATGTCTTAAAGTGCATACTAGGCACCTCGAAGGAGTTGGCATGGCACGCATCCTTGATGAATACCTACAGCGCTCAAAGCGGGCGAACAGCAAAGAGGTCATCGCGGCGCGGGCGGTGTTCGACCAGGCTTATGGGATCGCCTGCCAGGTGATTGAGCTACGAGAAAAGCACAAGCTCACCCAGGTGGAGTTGGCAAACAAGGCTGGGATTCCCCAAGCACAGATCAGCCGCATCGAACGCGGGGTTGTGAGTCCGACGAGCGCAACGCTGGCGAAGATTGCCGAAGCGCTCGGAGCCGACCTGCGCCTCGTCGAGCGTCCTCAGCCGAGCGCTCGGCGTCGCGCTGCCAGCTGACCCATGCGGCATCCGAGCGACGTGGAGCTGGCTGCAGGCCGTCGGTCCGGATCCTGTTTCCGGCGCGTCACGGCGCTCGTCACCCACCATTCGTATTGAGGCCGCGCTCCAAACGCCTAGTCGTGGACGCCGGCGCCAACGTCGATGCCATCGCGGCGACTAGCTGGACCAGAGCACAGAAGGGGCGGTGTGAGCCGCCAGCCGGGACGCTCCCCAATGCCCGCCAGCGCTTATCACCCCGAGCACGTCGGGGTATCTAGTCTCGTCGTTTACCTGGTTCGATGAGTCCGCTTTCGTAGGCGAAGATGACCGCTTGCATGCGATCGCGTAACCCCAACTTGGTGAGCACATTCGAGACGTGAGTCTTGATCGTGCCCTCGCCGACGAAGAGGTGGGCTGCGAGCTCCGCGTTGCTCTTTCCGGTTGCCAACAACTGCAGGATCTCGGTTTCCCGCTCGGTGAGGCGCCTTAGTTCCTTTTCGTTACTGCGCTGTGCCGGCCGCGCGATGAATCCTTCGATGACCTTCCGGGTAACCGACGGGGCTAGGAGGGCATCCCCGGCTGCCACCACGCGTACGGCGTGGACGAGATCTTCAGACGGCGAGTTCTTGAGCAGGAATCCGCTGGCTCCGGCACGCAGCGCGTCGAAAATGTAATCGTCGCGCTCAAAGGTCGTGAGGATGACAATCCGACTGGGAATGCTCGGCTCCTGCACGATGCGGCTCGTTGCCTGCAGCCCATCCAGTGTCGGCATCTGGACGTCCATGAGCACAACGTCCGGCCGGAGTTGTCGCGTGGTTACGACACCTTGTTCACCGTCGCTTGCTTCGCCGACGATCTCGATGTCGTCTTCGGCTTCGAGGATCATCTTGAACCCGGTTCGGATCAATGCCTGGTCGTCGACCAGAACAACCCTGATGCTCACGCGGCATCGCTGTTCAGAGGGAAGGTCGCGTGTACCGCAAACCCGCCGCCTGGTCGGGGACCAGCACGGAGGTGTCCACCATGGAGGGCGGCGCGTTCGCGCATCCCGATCAACCCGTGGCCGGCAGAGTTGCCCGCTGGACGAGCCCCTCGGCCCGGTCCGTTGTCTATCACCTCGACTTCGAGCATTGCTGTCCCGTACTGAATTCGCACGCTTGCGTTAGTAGCGGTCGAATGCTTGCGAGTATTGGTGAGTGCTTCTTGGATGACTCGGTAGGCGGACAACTCGAGGGTGGGAGACAGGTCTTTCGCCTCGCCTTCGATTGTCAAAGCCACGGTGAGCTCTGCTTTGCCTACCTCGGCGATGAGGTCGCCAAGCTGGGCGAGGCCGGGTTGAGGGGCGAGCTCGTCCACGTCTCCAGCGCGCCGTAAGAAACCAAGCAGGCGATGCAGCTCGGCGACTGCTTCACGACTGGAGGCTTCGATGGAGCTCAGTGCCTCGGCAGCCCTTGCCGGTTGTCGTCCCATCACCCGTCGGGCACCAGCGGCCTGCACTCCGATCACACTCACATGATGCGCCACGACATCGTGAAGTTCGCGGGCGATGCGCACTCGTTCGGCGAACACCGCTTGTCGGGCGTTCTCCTCGCGCTCGGCTCGGAGCTCGATGGTCTGGTCGGCCAATGTGCGTTGCCGATCTCGCAAGGACCAGATAGCGGCTCCAAGCAGCCAGGGGAGGGCTAGCACGACCATGTTGTACAAGAGGGAGAAACACTGGGCGAGCGGTTGCCCGCTCGAATAGCTGGCGAAAAACAGCTCCCTTATGAGCTCCGCCACGATCGCGCTGTAACACAGAGCAAGCACGGGCGTCCGATACTGCCGCTTGCCGTGAACGGCCACGCTGTAGATCATCAGCCAGGCCGCGAGCAGCGAAACGTTTGCTTCAGGAACATGAACCACGATCCGGGCGATCAGGAACGCGACAACCACAACAATCGAGACCGAGAACGGATACCGTCGCCGCCACGCCAAGGGAAGGGTGAGGGCCAACGTCGACGCGATAACGGCGAACGTGAACCCGTGACTGAATGCGTGGTCTGTCACTGGAATCCCGCTGTAGGTGACCGCGAGGGAGACAAAGGCCGCGGCGGCGAGGACGAGCGCTAGCAGAGCGTCGGCTGCGAGCGGGAAACGCCGGACCAGCGCCTGCGTGTGTTTGGCGAGGTCAACCGCAGTTCCCATAGGTCAATGGTAATGGAGGGGGTTCTCGGGCTCCTCCCCCACGAGATAGAGATCGAACGGATCAACCCCTGCCGGAAGACGGAGTCGTGAACCTGTCTCGTTGGCGATGTGGAAGCGACGCCCGGAGCGCAGTGTGGCGTCATGACTTCCATTCAGATACACAACTTGACCAAACGCTTCGGAGATGTCGTCGCTGTCGACAACCTCAGCTTCGAGGTTGCCCAAGGCAGCATCACCGGATTCCTCGGGCCGAACGGCGCGGGCAAGACCACCACCTTGCGGATGCTGCTCGGCCTCATCGGGCCAACGGCAGGTAGTTCGACGATCGCGGGCAAGCCGTATCAGGAGCTTGTCGATCCGTTCCGGCGCGTCGGAGCTGTGCTCGAGGCAACGAGCTTCCATCCTGGCCGCCGGGCGCGCGACCACCTTCGCGTGCTGTGCGTCGCCGCAGGTCTTCCGGTCGCCCGCGCCGACGAGGTGCTCGACGAGGTCGGTCTTGCCGATGTTGGCGACCGGCGTGTCAAGGGGTTCTCACTCGGAATGCGCCAGCGTCTCGGACTGGCTGCTGCACTCTTGGGCGAGCCCGAGGTGCTCATTTTGGACGAGCCAGCGAACGGTCTCGATCCAGAAGGCGTGCACTGGCTGCGCAAGTTCCTCCGCAACTACGCGGGCCAAGGACGAAGCGTGCTCGTATCCAGCCACCTTCTCGCCGAGATCGCACAGACCGTCGACGACGTCGTCATCGTTGCCAAAGGACGACTGGTCACTCAGTCTTCGCTCGCCGACCTAGCTGGTCGCACAAAGCCTGGCGTGTGGGTACGAACGCCACAGTCCCAAGAGCTTGGTGTGGCGCTCGCTTCCAAGGGCATCACCGCGGAGTTGCAGTCCGCAGAAACGCTCGTAGCCCTCGAGACGACGACCGAGGCCGTCGGTATTGCCGCCGCCGGCGCCGGCGTCGTGATCTTCGAGATGACCGCCCAGCACTTCGACCTCGAGGAATTCTTCCTCGACCTCACGACTTCGACCACGAACCTAAGCACCGAAGGAGCCTCACAATGAAAAACCTCATTCACGCCGAGCTGTTGAAGCTACGCACCACCCGGATGATCTACGGCCTCGCGCTCGCTGCGCTGGCCTTCGTCCCGATCAGCGCGATCAGCGCGATCGCCGCCGCCGGGAAGTCCGGCGGCGGTCCCGCATTGAGCACAACCGAGGGGATCCGCAATGTCATGTCCGCGTCGTCGTCGGGCGCCCTTTCGGTCCTTATCATCGGCATCTTGATGATGGCCGGCGAGTTCCGCCACAACACAGCGACATCGACATTTCTCATATCGCCAAATCGCGGGCGGGTTGTGGGCGCCAAGCTCGCGACATCGGCCCTCGTCGGAGCTGCACTCGCCTTGATTTCCTCAGTGCTAACTTTGGCCGTGGCGCTGCCGTGGCTCGCGACCAAGCACATCCACGTCGACATCTTCAGCCACAACGTCGGGTTGGTCCTGCTCGGCGGCATCGCAGCGGTGACGATCTACGCGGCCGTCGGCGTAGGAGTGGGCTCGCTGATCCGCAATCAGACCGCCGCGGTGGTCATCGCCCTCGGGTGGGTGTTAGTCGTTGACAATCTTCTCGTCAGCTTCGTCCACGAGGTTGGCAAATGGACGCCCGGTGGCGCTGCCGCTGCTCTTACTGGCACTTCCAGCGGTCGGTTCCTACCGATGTGGGGAGGGGCAGTGCTCTTCGTCGCCTACGGATTGGCGTTCGCCGCTGCTGGCACCAGATTTACCTTGAGGCGTGACGTCGTATGACCATCTGACGGCGCTCGACCACCTCGCGCATCTGAGCGGAGGTGGTTGAGGCGCGTCCGGAGGACGTGGCGGCGCTTGTAACTCGTGAAAGCGCCGCCACGTCCCGATGAGACGGCCCGGATAGTGGATTCAGCGGGAATGTCACGTCGGGTAGCCCCGGCGCATCGCTGCGCCGCCCCCTAAGAACCTCGGCGTGCGGCTTTCACCGCACCGGGCTCAAGCAGGCCCACTGGGTCACGGGTTTCCGTGACGCCGTGAAGATCCGTTGACGCAGCCGCCGTACGTCGTCCTCTACTGTCTGCCAATCGATCGACAGCCAATCGAGAACGTCGTCTTCAGGTCCGTTCACCACCGGCGATGCCGGGGCGTCCAACTTGTCCATCGGTTCCAGGGACTTGGTCATCTCTTCTCCACAGGCCCACCTGACCACGTCAGCACCCTTTCGGGTCGGGCAGAGCCCGTGTCCGGCCAGTTATGCGGGACGGCCGGCGGAGGGGCCAGCCATGCATGTCCCGGTTTCCTGCTGCCTTTCGGCTGCCGGCGTTGGCTTCATGGTCATCCTTTGCCCGCTGGGGAGCTGGGCCTTCCTCACGGTCGGCTTACCGGTCCTTGAACTTCTGGCCGGACCCCAACGGGGTTGTCACGTTGCGCACCCATGAGATGCGGCCGGGGTGGGTGCCCTCTGTACCCCGGGGACTGCGGTACCCACACGGTTGGCGGGATTCACCACCCGCCGCACGCCGCCTTTCAACGGCCGGTCCCTATACCCCAGCACTACGACCCATCGCCGGGGCTTACTCTAACGAGGCATCACCGAGGGTTCACGAATGTTCACCCGTCCGGCCTTCCCCTCGCCTGTGACCACCGGATGGAGCGGCGGTCCTTGGACTTGAACCCCGAGCTTCACACCCCACCGTTACCGGCGACGCATGTCGGGGGGGGACAGGCATGTAGGTACTTGCCTGGGGTATGTCACCACCGGTCCGCCTTCGACACAGCCACTCACGATGTGCGCCTTCGTGTCGCACACCCCGCGAATATCGCGCGGCCTCCGCCGTTCAGGGTTACTCGCAGGCATGTGGATAGTTGGCTGACTTGCCGTAAGACACCGCTGTGATTCGCCGTCGTACGCCTGACCGCCCTTCCCAAGCCGAGAACGCCGAGTTCGATTCTCGTCGCCCGCTCCAGAAGTAATCCGGCGCTTCGGATCTGACGGGGGGATCGGGTCCACGACTTGACGGTCTCGCCCTGTCAGTGTGAGGGCTTTCCAACTTCAGACGGAGAGCCGCTTTGGAGCGTGACCCCGAACGCATGGTGCAACTGCTGGTCGGACTGCCGAATGTGAACGTGCTCGGCGTCGACGACGGTCGGGAGTCGATCGAGATCCACGTCGAGTGCCGTCGCTCCCGGCCGGGGTGCCCCGACTGTGGCGTGCTTGCCCACCTTAAGGACCAGCGGGTCGTGACGCTCGCGGATCTGCCGTGCTTCGGCAAGCCGACCAAGTTGGCATGGCACAAGCGGAGGTGGCGTTGCGGTGATCCGGACTGCCCGAATGGAAGCTGGACCGAAGGTGACGATCGGATCGCCGCACCGCGTCTGGCCCTCACCGATCGTGCGGGTCGCTGGGTGACCCTCGAGGTCGGCAAGTTCGCCCGCAGCGTGAACGAGGTCGCGGACGCTCGGCTGCGACTGGCACACTGTCAACGATGCGGTGCTCGCCTATGGGGCAGCGCTCATCGATCACCCGGACCGCTTCGGCGAGGTGTGGGCGCTCGGCCTCGACGAGGTGCTGTTCGTGCGTGAGGGCCCCTATCGCCGCCAACACTTCTCCACCTCGATCGTCGACGTCGGTCGGGGTCAGTTGCTTGACGTCGTGCCGGGACGACGCGGGGCCGAACCGAAGGCCTGGCTTCAGCACCAAGGCACGAAGTGGCTGGGTGCGGTCGGCGTCGCCACCTTGGACCTCGCCGGCTCGTATCGGGCCGTGTTCGACGAAGTGGTCCCCGGCGCCACCCAGGTGGCTGATCCGTTCCATGTCGTGAAGCTCGCCAACGAGAAGCTCGACGAGTGCCGGCGCAGGGTGCAGAACGAGACGTTCGGGCACCGTGGCCGAAAGAGCGATCCCCTCTATCGCTGTCGCAGGCTGCTCACCATGGCCGATGAGCGCCTCGAAGACCACGGGCGGACCAAGCTCTTAGGGCTGCTCCATGCCGGCGACCCGAAGGGCGAGGTGGCGACCGCCTGGCACGCGAAGGAGGCCGTTCGAGAGCTCTATGGCCACAACGACGCCGAGCTCGCGCTGCAGTTCGTCGACCGCCTGGCCGACGACATGGTCGACCCGCTCCAGCCGGTCGAGGTCCGGTCCCTCGGGCGCACGTTGATGCGCTGGCGGCTCCAGATCGCCGCTTGGCACACCTTCCACGTCTCGAACGGACCGACCGAGGCGGCGAACAACTTGATCAAGCGGGTAAAGCGCGCCGCGTTCGGCTTTACCAACTTCGCCAACTACCGGATCAGGTCGCTGCTCTATGCGGGCAAGTCCGACTGGTCGCTGATCGGCGTCGTCACTCCGCGCTGAAACGCCAATCGGCCTTCTCGAAAAAGGCGCCGACCGGACAGGCGGCGTTCTCGCACCTCCAGCCCCGCGTCTTCCAGCTGAGGGCGAGCGGCCGCCCGAACATCGGCTGACGACTCTTCATGTCAACGACTCGCCGACCATAGGGCACCGCCGCGTGACCACACGATGCACAGTTCGCGTTCTCCGGCGTGGTCTCGACCTCGACCCACAAGCCGGCTTCGTCTTCGACGAGTTCGAGGACGCGAACCTCGGGGATGCCGAGCAGCATCTCGACCATCTCTCTCGGGTCGCTCGTCATGAAGTCCGATTCCATCACGGAACGCCCCTCAGGTCCGCCTCGCGCCAAGTTACAGCTCACCGCGTCAGCTCAGACCCCCCTGAGATCCGAAGAGCCCGTAATCCCTGACCAGCCGTGATTTATGTGGCTGCTGGTTTCGCGTCTGGGGCTTTGTCTGAGTCTTCCATCGCGCGGGTTGATTACGCTGTCTGGACGCCCCGGTAGCAGTGGGAAGGAGCTGCCACGGTCAAGCAGAAGGTGAGCGACGAGGTTGTCGGTGGAGCAGAGCCAAAGGCCCTGCACGCCAGGAGTGGGAACTTCGTGTTCGACGATTCAACTTGCGCGCGAGACCGGCATGTCGCCGCGGTCGCGTACTGATCATGTGAGTTCCTGTCCTCCAGTGACCTTGAGAACCTGTCCGGTGACGAAGGACGCTTGAGCGGAAGCGAGGTAGACGACAGCAGCCGCCACGTCGGAGGGGCATCCGGGCCGGCCGACCGGTATGCGGGCGATCGCACTCTTCTGGCTCTCCGGTGGGGTGAAAGTTTCGTGGAAGGGCGTATCCAGGATCGTCCCGGGGGCGACCGCATTGACCGTGATGCCTTTCGGCGCCAGCTCTTTGGCGAGAGCGAGCGTGAAGCCGTTCATGCCGGCCTTGGCCGCGGCGTACGCGCTCGCTCCCGGGCCTCCGCCCGTGAAGGCAGCCATGGACGAGATGAATACGATCCGGCCGCCTGGCCGGTCCATGTGCCTCAGGCTCGCACGAACGAGATAGAAGGCACTGGACAGATTCGTGTCGAGGACTGTGCGCCAGTGGGAATCGAGCATCGTGCCCACTGGGACGCGCCCGATGAGTCCGCCGGCATTCGCCACCACTATGTCCAGGTGTCCGAGCTCCGCCGCCACCTCGTCGATACAGCGCTCGACAGCCTCAGGGTCGGTGACGTCCAGCGACAGCGCCATTCCCCGTTGCCCATGGCACTCTATTTCCTTAATCACCTCGCCTCCAGCATGGGTACGGTAGGTGATGGCGACTTCAGCACCCTCGCCTGCCAGAGCCAGTGCGACGGCACGGCCGATGCCGATACCGCCACCGGTCACGAGGGCGACCTTTCCGCCAAGTTCAGTCACTGGAGGGCTAGGCCGGAGTCACCAGACACACCAACAGCAGTGTGTCCTCTACGACGTCCTTCCAGCCGTGCAGCGTGCCGGGCTCGAAGATGAACAATTCGGGGCCGTGATAGTCGATCTCCTCGCCGCTCGGTAGGATCAGCTTGCCGCGCCCTGTGACTATCTCGCAGAAGGCGTATTCGGGACCGGTGTGAAGCGGGACCGAGGTCCCGGCCGGGATGCGGTGAAGGTTGCTGATGCCGTTCGGTGAGCGATATAGCACGGCCGAAACCCCGCCATAGTCGTCCGTGTCCCCCCAAGGCGGGACCGCGGACTGATCGAACTCCACGCGTCCCTCTGCCAGATGGAAGACGGTCTTTCGCATGATGCACACACTCCAATCGGTTTCAGATGTCTCAGTCTGACTGGACACTCACGGGGTAAGGCGACGGGAAGATCGAGCTGTCGGCGCATTTACTGGATGCAGCGGTGCCAGGCCCCTTAGCGCTGCGGCGGCGTTCCTTGCGACGCCTGTTCTGAGGGCTATCACGGAACTGTCGGAGAGATAGGCCATGTGTGGAGTCGCTATCACGCGAGGATGAGTTCGCAGCACGTGACCTGGCGGCAGGGGCTCGTTGTCGAAGACATCGAGCCCCGCGCCGCGGATATAGCCGGCCTCCAAGGCAAGCTCGAGATCGAGGAGGTCTATAAGGTCGCCTCGCGCCGTGTTGACGATGATGACGCCCTCGCGCAGCATCTGCAGGGTTTCTTTGTTGATCATGTGCCGCGTCTCGGGCGTGAGCGGACAGTGCAGCGACAAGAAGTCGCATCGTTCGAGCAGATCGGACAGCTCGCTGCTGCGGACCCCTGCCGCAGCCATCTCTTCCGGCGACACGTACGGATCGACGGCCCAAACCTGCAAGCCCATTGCCTGTGCCCGCCGGCCGACGGCTTTGCCGATGTTCCCCCAGCCAACGAGCCCCAGTACGCGTCCTTCCAGGGCAACTGGCATGAAGGGATCGTGCGCGGTGCGCCATCCGTCGGCCCTGATCCGTTCGGTGTACGGCCGGAGCTCTCTCGCCAGGGCAAGAAGCAGGAGCACCGCGTGGTCGGCCACGGTGTCGGTCGCATAACTTGGCACGTTCGCCACCCAGATACCGGCGGCGCTGGCAGCCTCGACATCGACGTTGTCCACCCCGACGCCGTAGCGGCCCACGAGCACACATGATTGTGCTCGCTCCAGGACGCGGGCCGTGATCGGTGCCAGCTCGACCAGGATGACCTCAGCTTCTCCGAGCAGAGGTTGAGCGAGCACACGCTCTTCGTCCCAGACCGCAGAGTCGCAGACGACGAGCGTCCCTCCTGCTTCCTCGATGATGCCCCGTTCGAGATCGTGGTCTCGATACGAGGAGTCGAGTAGGAGCGTGAGGTGACTAGGCATCGTCGTCTGCTCTCAGTTCAGGGTTGTGCTTGGAAACTCAGCAGCGGGCGTCTGAGCCGGTGAGAAAACTGTCAGCTCGCCCTTGGCGGCCTTGTCGGTCCCTCCCCGACGCCGAGTTCGATGAGCGCGGTCTCGATCTCGTCGAGGTCCTCGTCGGTGAGGGAGAATCCCGCAGCACCGATCCAGCCGTCGACCTGGTCCGGTGAGCGCGACCCCACGATGGCGCCGGTCACGCCGGGCCAGCTCAGTACCCAGGCAACCGCGACGGAGGCGACCGTGGAGTCGTGGCGCTCGGCAATGGGACGGAGGCGGTCACGAAAAGCCAAATTCTTCTGCAGCGCCGGCGGGGTGAAATGAGAGAACTCGATGTGCCAGCGCCGCCAGTCCCGGCTGTCCATGAGCGCCACGCGTTCAGCCGAAAAACTGTCGCTGAGCAGGCCGGCCTGCATCGGGCTGTAGCAGATGACCCCGGTCCCGTGCTCGGCACACCACGGGATGAGGTCGGCCCCGGCACGCCGGTTGATCAGCGACAGCGGCGCCTGCAGCGATTCCACATGGCGTACCTTCTCGCAACGCTCGAGCAGGGCCACGTCGAAGTTGGAGACAGCTCCGGCGCCGACCTTGCCCTGTTCGATGAGCCGACCCATCTCCTCCCAGGACTCCTCGGCTTCCACCCCTTCGCGGTCCGGCCAGTGGAACTGGTAGAGATCGATCCGTTCGATGCCCAAGCGTCGGAGCGAGTTGTCGCACTCCTGGCGGACCGAGTCCGGGCGCAGGCATCGCAGAGGCTCACCGAATATGTCCGAGTCTGACCAGCGCAAGCCGCATTTGGTAAAGATGAACGGCCGCTCGGCGACTGGTATGGCTGAAATCGCCTGCCCGACCACCTCCTCGGAATGGCCGCGCCCGTAGACCGCGGCGGTGTCAATCCAGTTCACCCCGAGCGCGATTGCCCTGCGCAGTGCGCGCACTGAGGATGCGTCGTCCTGGGCACCCCAGTTGTACTTCCACTCCGAGCCTCCAATCGCCCAGCTACCGGCTCCGACCGTGCTGATGTCGTAACCCGTCCGGCCGAGCCGTCGCGTCGCCAATGGTGTCATTTGGGGGCCTCCTTGAGTATGGTGCTTGGAGCTGCCTGTCACTCCGCGTCCTGCACGGTATGAGTGGCAACGTTTACTTCGATGTTCGCCCCGACCGAAACCTCAGTTACAGTCTCGCGCCCGGGCCCGGGCTGGGATATCTCTCGCCGATAACTCTGCACCATCAGCTCGATGAGCGATTCCATCGAGATCTCGTTCAGGTTCTTGTCGAGTGTCACCCGACCTTGCTGGATCACATTCACGCGATCACAGATCTCGAAAAGGTGGGTGTAGTTGTGGTCGATGACGATGACAGAAATGTCGGTCTGACGGCACAGGCCTTTGATCAGCTGAATGATGAGGGACGTCTCCTTCGCCCCCATCGCCGCGAGCGGCTCGTCTAACAGCAAAATCTTCATGTTCTTCTGCTGGGTCGCGCGGGCAACGGCAATGGCTTGGCGCTGGCCGCCGGACAGCTTTGCAACCGGCACGTCAATCGAAGGAACATCCACTTCGATGTCGTCGAGGTAACGGCGCGCAGCAGCGCGCATCGACTTGTTCTTGAGGAACCGGAACCAGCCGCCCGTGGTGTGCTCACGGTTCAAAAAGAGATTGTGGTAGACGCTCAGCTCGTCCACGAGCGCCAGGTCCTGAAACACCGTCTCGACACCGTGATCGCGGGCGTCTTGCACCGAGCGCAGTCGGACCTCTTCGCCGTCTATCCAGATCCTTCCACGGTCCGGCTTGTAGAACCCCGTGAGGATCTTGACCAGTGTGGACTTGCCGGCACCGTTGTCACCGACAAGACCGAGAACCTCGCCGCGCCGCAGATGCAGGTCCACGCTCCGCAGTGCTGTCACCGGGCCGAAGCTCATCGAAACGTCTTCGATCCGTAGGACGTCCTCGACGTCGGTCCGGTCATTGGTCTCGACGTTGGCCATCATCGGCGTACAGGTTCCTTTCGTCGTCGCGTGAATATGAAGTCGAGCGCTCGGGCGAACGACCCGTGTCCCGCTCCCCTGATGGTTGCCCGTTCGATCTGAACATTGAGGATCATGGCGATCAGGATGGCGATGCCGAGGATCAGGTCGTAGGCGAAGGAACTGACGCTGATGACGTGGAACCCGTCCTCGAGAATGCCCAGCACGATCGACCCGATGGAGGCACCGATCATGGTCCCGCGTCCCCCCGTGAGAGCGGTGCCGCCGATGACCGCTGCCGCCACGCCGTAGAACATGAAGGTCAGGCCCGGCGTGTCCGGGTCGATGCTGCCGATGTGATAGCCGTCGAGGATGCCGATCAGGCCACCGATCGTCGCGCACAGCACAAAGCTCCAGATCTTGATGAAGTCGACTTTGACCCCCGATTCCCGGGCCGACTCCGAGTTACCGCCGACAGCGACGGTGTGCAGTCCGAACGAGGTCCTGCGCAGCATGAAATGCAGGATCAAGACTGCGCCGACGGCCCAATAGGCCTCGGCCCAGGTGCCTGCACCCAACCAGACGACGAGGGCGCCCGAGCCGACGGGATTGGCCGGGGCCCCGTTCGATCCGATGAGGATCACACCCTCGAGGGCGAAGGTCATCCCGAGAGTCGTGATGAAAGAAGGTATGTGGAGCTTGACGGTTATCAGGCCGTTGATCCAGCCGATGGCGGCAGAGATCACCAGCGCCAGGATTATGCCGAGCCAGATGGGGGTACCCGCGTTGTTGAGGTACTCGACAAGGAAGGGCGAAAGCACGTACACCTCGCCCACCGACAGGTCGATCTCCCCGAGGATCAGGATCGGTACCTCGGCGAGCGCGAAGAAGGCAATCGGCGCGATGAAACTGGCCAGCGCCGCCCCGTTGGCGCTGGTGAAAAAGTAAGGGGAATCGATCGTGAAGAACAGCACCAACGCGGCCGCGACGACCGCGATGACGAGCTCCTGCAGGTGCAGGTCCACCAAGCGCCGCAGAGTAGATGTGGGCACACGACGCTCGTCTAGGTCACTGTCGGCAGCCGGGCTCAGGGCGGTCTCGCCACTGTCCGGCTCCACGCTGACACCTTGATCTCGCTGCATCTGCCTCACTACTACCTGTTGAGCGAAGTCGAACGTCTATCGAAGAGATTCAAAGGCACAGGTGCTGCTGCTCCCAACGACTTGACGGGAGCGGCAGCACCTGTCCTGTTTACGCTAGTTCCTTAAACCGTGATGCTCTTCGGCGGGGTGTACACGACCGCCGTGGTGCTCGAGCCTTCCCAGCTGTCCTTGCGGTTGACATAGTCACCGACGTTCTTCTTGGTGACGTACTTGAAGCCGGTGTCGCAGTTGACAGGAGTGATAAGCCCGCCAGTGATGTTGTAGAGGAACAGCTCGTAGATGGACATGGCCCCTTGCAGGTAGGCCTGCTGGTCGACCGTGAACGCGAGCTGACCCGAGTTGATCAGTTCCAGCACGGGAAGGCCGACGTCGAAGGCTGCCCCGCCGATTCCCTTCTTGGCCAGGCCCAGCTTCTGGATCGCAGTCGCGACGGCGACTCCATTGCTTCCTCCGCTCGAGAACATGAACTTGACGTTCTGATGCCCTTGGTACCAGGCCTCGATCGAAGCGAGCGCGGGCCCCTCAGTGGCGCCGACGCCTACTTGGACGAAGTGGACACCGGCCGGTCCGAACACGCTCTTGGCGCCGTCCATGCGGGGCTGCTCGTTGAGCGAGCCAGGTACACTGATCATGCCTCCGACCAGGTCGCCCTTCTTGACGTAGGTCAGGATGCGCTCGGCTACAGCCACGCCGGCTTGGAAGAGGTCCTGGCCGATGTAGGCCATGGCGTTGTTCCCACTGCCGACAGGGGCCTCTGCGTTGTAGGCCGTCACCGGAATTCCCTGCGCCAAAGCCCTGTTGGTCACCTTGTTGAACGCGGTCGGGTCGACCATGCAGCAGCCGATTCCGTTGACCTTGTCGTTGATGGCAACCGTGAAAGCATTGACCATCTCGGGAACGATGTCGTTCTCGGATCCGGTCCAGGTGTAAGAACATCCCAGCAGCGCGCTCATGTCGTTCGCTCCGGCACGGCAGTTGACGAAAAATGGGTCAGCCGTCACGTGACACACCAAAGCAAACTTGTAGGCCGGGTACTTGGGCCAGGGATTGTGGGTGCCGAGCGGCGATGCTGCTCCAGCACCGGTCTGAGTCAGGATGTCGCCCAAAGTCCCCATGAACGGGACAGCTGCCGCCGTGATACCGGCATTGCGAAGAAAACGCCGCCTAGATAGCTCACGGACCTTTGGGTCAACTTCTTTCTGCTCATCCTTTGCCATATCTGGTGCCCTCCTAGTTCCATTATTCTTGAATTGACATCATCCTCGTTACACAAAAATAGGGACTGGCTACACGCCCTTTCGGCGTGCCGCATTTCATAGCGCCCTTTCTCTCGCGCTCATCCGCCGCCCGACATCGCGAGCTCAAGCTCCGCGCGAAAGTTACTGCTATGGTGAGAGGCTGTCAAGATGTAGTCGTCCTGTCATTACAGGAGTGCCAATGACGTCCAGTTGGCGTGTTCCGGACCTGCTCCGGCCGGGCGGCCAAGAGATCTCCGAAAGGCCGTTAGATGGCATGCGACGCTCTGGAGACCGACTAGCTAGGGTGACGTGCCAGTTAACGAGGGTCAGATGACAGCTGCGAGCGAAAAGTTCTCCCCCGAAGGGCTGATCCTCGACATGGACGGAGTCCTCTATCGAGGCGATTGTCCCCTGCCCGGCCTGGTGGAGTTCTTCGAGATCGCCCGCTCCCACCCGTTTGTGCTGCTCACCAACAACTCCACCGTCTCCGCCCGGGATCTGGAGACCAAGCTGGCCAAAATGGGGGTGCAGGTGCCGCTCGGCGCCATCCTCACGGTTTCGGAGGCGACCGGGCGACACCTGGCGGAGACCTTTGCGCCTGGCAGCCGAGCCCTGGTGCTCGGAGGGGTAGAACTCAGGCGTGCCGTAGTCGCCGCTGGGATGACGCTCGTGACGACACAGGCGGATGTCGTGGTGGTCGGCCTCGATGCCGCTCTCACCTACGAGACGCTGGCCGAGGCGGTGCGGTCCGTCTCCGTGGGGGCCGGCTTGGTGGCCACGAGCTTCGATACGGTGCTCCTCACCGGGCGTGGAATTACCCCGGCAAGTGGAGCCATCGTCGCGGCCATTCGCGCCTGTGTGGATGCCGTCCCGGTATGCATCGGAAAGCCGAGCGCCTCGATGTTCCAGATGGCGGCCCGCCAGCTTGGCCTGCCCGCACAAGCGACGCTTGTGGTAGGGGACAACATCCGCTCGGACATAGCGGGAGGCAAGGCGGTGGGAGCTTGGACGGCGCTGCTGCTCTCAGGGGTCTCCGCCCCCGCGAGCTCGGACCAGCTCCAGCCGGACTTGGTCCTGGCTGGACTGCCTGAGCTCTCTACCTTCTTGGGCCGAGCGTGGGAAAGGTGAGGCTGACGTGAACGAGATGAGGGCCTCCTTCTGCCTACCGAAGCCCTTGGTCCTGATCACCGACTGCGATCACCCCGACATCGACGCCGAACGGGCCATCTTCGCTGCTGCCGGGCTGGATGTGTCCCTGGCCAACTGCCGGACAGAGGACGACGTCCTAGCCGCAGGGATCGACGCGGTTGCCCTCTTGGTCCAGTACGCCCCGATCAGCGCCCGTGTCCTTGCTGGCCTGGACCGATGCCAGGTGGTAGGGCGCTACGGAACTGGACTGGACGTGATCGACGTGTCGGCGGCTCGGGCCCGAGGCATAGAGGTGATCGGCGTCCCGGATTATGCGCTCCAGGAGGTCTCGGACCACACCATCGCCCTGGTGCTTGCTTTGTGCCGAGGGATCGTGGCCTATCACAGTGCCGTCCGCTCCGGACGCTGGAACATGCGGGAGGCAGGGGCGGTTCGCCGGCTCTCCAGCCTGCGCCTAGGTGTGATCGGACTGGGGCGCATAGGCCGGCTCGTCGCCGCCAAGGCCGCCGCTCTCAACTTCGAGGTTGTGGGCTATGACGTTGTCCCCCCCGTCGGAGACGACGTGCGCCTTCTCAGCTTTGAAGAGCTGCTTAGCACGAGCGACGTTGTTACTCTCCACGTCCCGCTCACCAGCGAGACTCGCCATCTGATCGACGCCTCTCGGCTGGCACTGATGCGTCGCACGGCGGTGCTGGTCAACACCTCGAGGGGCGGCCTCGTCGACCAGGCCGCCCTCGCTCAGGCCCTCGCCGAGGGGCGCCTTGGTGGGGCGGGACTGGACGTCTTGGAGCTCGAGCCCTTGGATTCGGGCGATCCGCTGCTGTGCGAGGAGCGGGTGATCCTCACTCCCCACGTCGCCTTCTACAGCGAGGAGTCACTGCTCGAGCTGAACCGCCGTGCAGCCGAGAACATAGTCGAGGCCCTGTTCAATAGGGGTGGGCCCCGAGACCGATAACACACCCGACGGCGGCGAGGTGAGCAAACTCCAAGCTTCATCGCTCGCTCGCCGCAGCCTGTGCCTATAATCCTGTCATGACTTATCCCGGCCCCGGGATCGAGATTCGTTCCTTCGAGCCCTACTACCAGCAGCTTAGGCGCATCCTTGTTAAGGAGATCGAGAGCAACTACCGAGAGGGCGACCTGCTCCCATCGGAGTCCGAGCTGTGCCGGCAGTATTCGGTCAGCCGGACGGTCGTCCGCCAGGCTCTGGGGGAGCTTGAAGGCGAGGGCCTAGTCCTCAAGGTGAAGGGCAAGGGCACCTATGTTACCGGCCGCCCGCTCAACACCAGCTTCGTCCAGCACTCGTTGGGCTTTTACGAGTCCATGCGGCGCGCCGGGCACTCCGTGGGGACCACGGTGATCACCCTACAAACCGAACCGTGCGGAGTGGCCCGGGCCAAGCTGTTGGAAATCGGCATCGAAGAGGACGTCATCCGCTTCGATCGCGTCCGAAGCGTCGATGGGCTGCCCGTTCAGGTCGTCCGCACCGCTCTGCCGGGCCGCCTCTTTCCCGGCCTTGTCGAAATGGACATGACTGACTGCTCTTTGTACCAGGTGCTGGCCGAGACCTATGGTGTCCGGCCCTCGACAGGTCACCGTGCGATCGACGCCACCGCGCTGAGCAGCGTGGACGCCCACTATTTGCAGGCAACCGAGGGTTTGCCGGCACTGCGCATAGAAAGTGTGACCCGTTCCGTCGAGGGGACTGTGTTCGAGTACTATGTGGCTATATATCGTGGTCACAGCTTCAAGTTCGAACTTGAGGTCACCTCGCCATGAAATGGCGGTGACTACGAAAGGTCGGCGAGCAGGGGAGACCCATCAGCGTGAATAGCTCGGGGGAGCAAGTCATCCCATCATTTGGCCAATGAAGGGGCGGCATGATTCAAGCACTGCTCTGGGGTCATTACTTGTGAGACTGTCTCGGAAGGAACGGACTCAATGGATGGCAATACAGGCGATGCAGAGATTGACCATGACGCGGCGGTGTTCGTAGCGTCTCGCCCATTTCAGGTGATGCTCGATTTTGCAGCTGGGTCGTTAACTCCTTTTAGCGGTTCGTTCGTAAGGCATCTTAGCGATATGGCCAGCTCCTACGAGGACCAAGAGGCCGTCAAGAAGGTGCTGGCAAGCGGTGACGATCCGGTGATCTACAAAAGCTATTATCCCGATGTCCCCAAGCAGCCACGCCACATGGCGTTCCTCACGACGACCATCGAACCGGGCACCGTCGGCTCTGAGTTCCACATGACAAGGGGCCACCACCATTACCGTGACTCCGCTGAGCTGTACGTGGGCATGTTCGGTGAAGGGATCATGATCATGGAGTCTCGCCAGGGAGACTTCGTCCAAGAAGAGCTGGTGGCCAGGGCCTTGATATATGTCCCCCCGGGCTGGGCCCATCGGACAGTCAACACCGGGAGCGGACCGCTGTCCTTCTTGGCAGCCTATTTCGGTGACGCCGGCCATGACTACGGCTCGATCGACAAGACGGGTTTTTCCCGGCGCGTCTACAGGGGTGACGACGGCCCGCAGGTGCGTCGGCCTGAGTCCATCGCCAGGGCCGAGGATCAATTATGACCCCTTTGCGGGCCGAGCTCGTGATCGGCTCTCTCATCGTCCCGGCCGACGGCCATGGCGAAGAGACCGAAGTACTGAACCCCGCCGACCAGGAGGTGATCGGGTACTCCCCGGTCGCGGACGCCCAACTAGTCGACCAGGCGGTGACCGCGGCGGCCGAGGCCTTCCCGGCTTGGTCCAAGCTGCCCGGGTCGCGGCGTGGCCGGCATCTTTCGGCTATCGCCGCCTGGATCAGGTCCGATGCCCCCCGTCTGTCCCGTTGCCTGACCCTGGAGCAGGGCAAGCCGCTCAGCGATGCCGCCTCCGAGGTGGAAGCGGCGGCCAAGGCCTTCGACTACTACGCAGCCGAGGCGGTGCGGGTCTACGGCCAGACCATCCCGACCGACTCCGCGACCCTGCGCAGCCTTGTCCTCCGCCAGCCGTTCGGGGTTGTAGCGGCGATCACTGCCTGGAACTACCCGCTCGGCTTGATGGCATGGAAGATCGCTCCTGCCCTGGCAGCCGGTAACACTGTGGTGGCCAAGCCTTCCAAGCAGGCACCACTGACGGTGCTCGAGGTGGTCTCCGGGGCCGTCCGCTCGGGCCTGCCCGCCGGCGTGCTCAACTCCGTGAGCGGAGGTGGCTCCACCGTCGGTAACGCGCTCGCCGGGCATCCTAAGGTGGCCAAGATCACCTTCACCGGTGGGACCGAGACGGGTCGACACCTGCTCGAGCTCGCCGCCGCTGACATAAAGAGCGTCCTTATGGAGCTGGGCGGTCACTCACCCATGATTGTTGCCGCGGACGCCCCCTTGGACAGGGCTGTTGCTGACGGGGTGAAGAGGTCGTTCCGAAACGCCGGTCAGCTCTGCAACTCGGTCAACCGGATCTTCGTGGTGCGCTCGGTGGCCGACGAGTTCCTGGAGCGCTTCGTCGCCGGTGCGGCCAAGCTGGTCGTCGGTCCCGGCCTCGACCAACCCGAGCCCGACGTTGGGCCGTTGACTAACGCTGAGACACGCGACAACGTCGAGGACCACGTCGCCGACGCCCGCAGCCGGGGCGCCGAAGTGCTCGTCGGGGGCACCCGCCCGGACGACGAGCGTCTCTCGCGTGGCTTCTTCTTCCTACCCACGGTGGTGGTCGGTGGTGAGGACATGGCCATGCTGCACTACGAGACCTTCGGGCCCGTCGCCCCGATCATGGTCGTCGAAGATCTCGACGAGGCCATCGGGCGGGCCAACGCCCTCCAGTTCGGGCTGGTTTCCTACCTCTACACCCGCGATCTGCGCACCGCCTTGGAGGGGGCAGAGAGGCTCGAGTTCGGTACGGTCAACGTGAACAACGTCGGCGGAGGAGACGTGCCCTTCCCGTATCCGGGCTGGAAGCACAGCGGGCTGGGGGTTGAGCTGGGCCACCAGGGCATCGAGGAGTACCTCCAGACCAAGCACGTCCGGATCGAGATCGGGTACGGCTGAACGAGGTGGGCGAGTATGTGGTCGCGATCGATGTCGGGACCCAGAGCACTCGTGCCGCCCTGGTAGACGTCGAAGGTCGCATCCACGATCTGGCCTCCTCCCCGATAGATCTCTTCGTGCCCCGACCGGGCTGGGCAGAGCAGGACCCCGAGCAGTGGTGGGATACCACCGTGGCCAACATCGCGGCCATCATGGCCCGTAATCCCGAGGCGACGGTCGGCGCAATCGGGGTGGGCGGCCAGATGCACAGCGTGGTAGCCCTGGATGCCTCGGGGGCCTCGCTCACCGCGCGGTCGGCGATCTGGAGCGACAAGCGCTGCATCGATCAGGTTGACGCCTTCGAGAGCCGCGCGGATGCCGAGAAGTTGTCGCACCTTGCCGGCAATCGGCCCCTGCCAGCCTGGGCAGGGTTCAAGATGGGCTGGCTGCGCGCCAATCTGCCGCATGCCTATGAACAGGCCACGAGCTTGCTGGTGGCCAAGGACTTCCTCAACTATCGCCTGTGCGGTGAGGCGGCAACGGATCCGTCTGAGGCTTCCGGTTCCTTCCTTTGCGACGCCACGAGCGGCCAATGGTCGCCAGCACTGCTGGAGGCCTTGGGAGTAGATCGAGCCAAGATTCCCGAGATCGTCGACTCCTGGTCGGTGATCGGGACTCTACGCAAGCAGGTGGCCGACCAAACGCGTCTCGCCGAGGGGACGCCGGTCGTGGCCGGCAGCGGCGACATGATGTGCCAGCTCCTCGGCGGGGGCATCACCACCCCGGGGCGGGTCGGCCTGGTGGCAGGGACTGCGTCGATCATGTCGCTCGCCGCCGAGAGCGCCTCGTCGGACTTCCATGTCATGAACCTGCGATCGGCCAGTGGCGGCTGGATCCGCTTCGGCATCGACGACGCCGCGGGGAAGTCCTTTCGCTGGTTCGTCGACACTTTCTGTCCTTTCCCCGAGGATTCCCCCGAGCAGGTGAAAGCGGCCTTCGACTCGCTGGTGCTGGAGGCCGCAGAAGTCGAGGCCGGGTCGGGCGGGCTGTTGTTCTTCCCCTACCTGTTGGGTGAGAGGACGCTCGGCAGCGCGCACTCCAGGGCCTCCTTTGTGGGTGCGACGCCGCGTCACGAACGGGCCCACTTCGTTCGGGCAGTCATGGAGGGGATCACCCTGGAGGACAGCAGGGCGCTGAAATGCCTCTGCCCCGTCGGCGTACAAGGTCCGATCCTTTGCACCGGGGGTGGTGCCTCGAGCAGCTTGTGGAATCAGATCCGAGCCGACATCTTCGCCCACCCCGTGCAGGCGCTGGACTCCGCCGAAGTAGGCATCCAGGGGGCGGCCATCCTGGCCGGGGTAGCGGCGGGCTGGTACAGCGACGCCGCCACGGGTGCCGAGGAGGTTGTCCGCGTCGCAGAGACCTGGGACCCTTCGCCCGGCGCGGTCGTCGTCTACGAGCACGCCTTCCACACTTTCTGTGCCGTGCATGACGCCCTAGATGGTCATTGGGAAGGATGGGATGATAGGATCAAGTCATGACTGATATACTCAAGACGATCGGTGATCTGCGCCTCGTGCCGGTGATCGTGATCAACGAAGAGGAGAACGCCTACCCTCTTGCTCAGGCGCTCAAGGCCGGGGGACTTCCCTGCGCCGAAATCACCTTCCGCACGGCGGCAGCCGCTGGGGCGATCCGGGCCATGGCCAGCGATCCCGATATCATCCTCGGGGCTGGGACCGTGTTGCGCCCCGAGCAGGTTGACCAGGCGATGGAGGCCGGTGCCCGCTACATAGTCACCCCGGGATTCAGTGCCGAGGTGGTGCGGGCATGCCAGGCCAACTCCGTACCGGTGTTCCCAGGTGTGGCCACCGCCACCGAAATGCAGATGGCACTCGAGGCCGGCATCGAAGTGGTCAAGTTCTTCCCCGCCGAGGCGCTCGGCGGCCTCGCCACACTGAAGGCTCTTGCCGCGCCCTTCTCAATGATGCGCTTCATCCCGACCGGCGGCATCAGCGCATCGCAGCTGTCCGACTACCTGGCGTTCCCGAAGGTGCTGGCGGTGGGAGGAAGCTGGATCGCGCCGTCGAAGCTCATAGTCGGCCATCGGTTCGACGAGATAACCGAGCTCGCCACCCAAGCGGTCGCCATTTGCCAAGCAGCCCCGGCCGGCCCCGGGTCCGGGCAATGAGCGCGTCCGGCGAGTCCGTGGCGCCGGTAGAGGTACGGCCGGCAGCGGACTGCCGCTTCGACGAGGTGTCCCTAGGCGAGATCATGCTCCGCCTCGACCCTGGTGACGTTCGGATCCGGACAACACGCCAATTCCGTGTCTGGGAGGGAGGCGGGGAGTACAACGTGGCCCGCGGCCTAAGGCGCTGCTTCGGCATGCGCACGGCGGTGGTCACCGCCCTCGCGGACAATGAGATCGGCCGGCTCATAGAGGACCTCATGTTGCAAGGAGGAGTAGACCTCTCCTTCCTACGTTGGGTCCCCTACGATGGCATCGGGCGCCGCGTGCGCAACGGCTTGAACTTCACCGAGCGAGGCTTCGGGGTGCGCGGAGCCGTCGGCACATCGGACCGCGCCTATAGCGCAGCCAGCCAGATGCGACTGGGAGAGGTGGACTGGGATCACCTCTTTGGCAATCTCGGCGTGCGCTGGTTACACACCGGCGGCATCTACGCCGCCCTGTCCGACACGACCCCGGAAGTCATCGCCGAGGCGATGAAGTCGGCCCGCAGCCACGGCACCGTGGTCTCGTTCGACCTCAACTACCGGCCGAGCCTGTGGAAGGACTTCGGCGGGCAGGCACGGGCCAGGGAGGTCAACCGGAGGCTGGCACCGCTGGTGGACGTGATGCTCGGCAACGAAGAGGACTTCACCGCCTGCCTCGGCATCGAAGTACCGGGGGGCGATCCAAGCTTCGCCTCGGTCGAGGTGGACAAGTTCAAGGCGATGATCGAGCAGGTGACCAAGGAGTTCGACAACTTGAAGGTCGTGGCTACGAGCCTTCGGACAGTTCGCTCAGCGACCTTGAACGACTGGGCGGCGGTCGCCTGGTCCTCCGGAGGCTTTGCTGAATCGATCCAGCGGCCGGGCCTGGAGGTCTTCGACCGAGTCGGCGGGGGCGACAGCTTTGCCTCGGGACTGATCTACGGCCTGATGGAAAACGGCGACCTGCAAGTTGCGGTCAACTGCGGCGCTGCTCACGGGGCCCTAGCGATGACCACCCCGGGCGACACCAGCATGGCCAACAAGGCCGAAGTCGAAAATCTCATGAAAGGCAGTGGGGCGCGGGTTCGGCGTTAGCGCTTGAGTCGTGCCCGTCGAAGGGGTAAAGGAGGAACGAACTTGCTGGCTGTAGTAAAGACCGCCCCTGGGGAGGGCAACGTCGAGTTGATCGAGGTGCCCGAACCCAGGGCAAAGCCGGGCTGGATAGTGGTCGAGGTGGCCGCCTGCGGCGTTTGTGGGACAGACCTGCACATCCTCCACGACCAGTTCAAGAGCTACCCCCCTGTCACCATGGGGCACGAGTACACAGGTCGCGTGGTGGAGATCGGCGAGGGTGCGGAGAATTGGCACCTTGGCGACCGGGTTGTGGTCGAGCAGCACGCCGGTGCCTGCGGCACGTGTGACCTCTGCCGGCGGGGGAATATCCACCTGTGCATGCACAAGAGGCCTCCCGGTATCGGCATCGACGGCGCACTCGCCCTACGGGTGGTCGTGCCGGCATGGCTTGCCCACCGGGTGCCTGACGATGTGACCGACCGGGCCGCGGCGATGTGTGAACCGCTGGCCATTGCCCTGACCGGACTGGAGTCGATCGCCCTGCATCCAGGTGAGTCGGTGGCGGTCATCGGGCCGGGGCCGGTCGGGCTGCTGGCGGCGTTGGCCGCCCGATACCTCGGGGCCGGTCGCCTGGTGGTGATCGGGCGTGCCACAACCAGCCGCTCCCGCTTGGAGCTTGCCTCCGATCTGGGGCTCGAGACACTCGACAGTTCGAGCTGCGACCCGGTGGAGGCGCTCGGAGCCTCGTTCACGAACGGATTCGACGTCGTGGTGGAGTCGGCCGGCGCGGCGGCGACCATCGCCCTCGGGGTTCGGCTGCTGAAAAAGGGCGGGAGGATGGTCGGCTTGGGCATGGGGGACGGGCGTGAGGTCGCGTTTCCGTGGGACGAGGCCATGAACCGTGGACTCTCGCTGCATTTCAGCCTTAGCTCGGCCTACCCCACCTGGGACCACGCCCTGCACCTGTTGCGCACCATCGGACCGCAGGTGGAAAGACTGGCCACCGACTTCCCTCTGCCGCAGTGGTCTGAAGCCTTCGAGGCGGTGGCCACGGAAAGAGTGATCAAGGCGCTCCTGTGGCCGGGCATGTGACGCCTGGCCACAGAGCTATTTCGCCCCTCGGGGGCGGTGACCGGTTAGCTGACAAGCCGGGGGCAGCCCCGGCTTCGGCAGGATGAGCTTGGAGGATCGTATGCAGGCGGTCGTATGGGCGGGGGAGACCAAGGTCGAGGTGAGAGATCTCCCTGTACCCGAACCGCCTCCCGGGTGGGCTGTCATAGATGTCGCCTACGCCGGGCTTTGTGGGACGGACCTCCACATCTGCGACGACCAGCACCCGCGGGCCAAGCCCGGTCTCGTGATAGGTCACGAGCTCGTAGGTCGCCTGCACGCCTCCCTCGGCGAGCTGCCGTCAGGTACGGCGGTCTTCATCAACCCCCTGCTCTCGTGTGGGACCTGCCCCAGCTGCGAGCGCGGGCGTTACCAGACGTGTGACCACCTGCGGCTCATCGGCATCGATATCGACGGTGGAGCGGCCGAGGCGGTCGCCGTTCCGGAGGACCAGGTCCTTGCTCTTCCGGCAACGCTGGACCTTCGGCGAGCGGCTCTGGTCGAGCCCATGTCGGTGGCGGTGAGGGCAGTGCGTCGCAGCGGTATGCGCGGCGGTGATCGGGTTCACGTGCTCGGGGCGGGACCGATGGGGCTCATGGTGGCCATCTGCGCTCGTCTGGAGGGTGCGTCCGAGGTCACCATCAGCGAAGTGTCCCCGGGGCGAGCTCGGGCTGCACAGGCGATGGGGTTGGTCCTGGTTGACCACGCCTCTCCGCAGCCGATCGCCGACGTCCTTTTCGATTGCACCGGGCATCCGGCGGTCTCGCCAACAGTGACGAGGTGGGTTCAGCCTGGAGGGATGGTCACCGTCGTGGCGGCCTATCCGGGAGTGGTCCCGGTCAACCTGCAAGATGTCATGTTCCGAGAGATCTCCATCGTGGGCACGCGGGTGTACAGCCTCGAAGACATTACTGCGGCCATCGGCGTGGTGGAACGAGAGGGCGCAGCCTTGGACCCCGTTGTGACGGCGGTGGTCCCCTTGAGCGAGGGCCCATGGGCGATTGGTGCCCTGCATGCCGGATCGGAGCTCAAGGTGCTGCTGCAAGGGCCAGCAACCTGAAGTTTCGACCTCATGTCCCGATGATTGGCGACAGCCGTCGGTGATGTCGCGCGACATTTGTTAACTTGCCGAACGGCGTGGCCCGAGCAGGATTGGTCGACGGGGCGGTGAGGGTGGCCGACGCTCTGGTTACCCTGAACAGCGGCTTCGAGAGCGACTTTGCGTGCGGCGCGGCGACGATCCTTGCCCGAGCGGGACGCAAGGATTCCCGGGCCCGGATCAAGGTGAACGTCGGCCGCTTTGCGGAGAACCCCTGGGCCTGGCTGGAGGGCGGTGAGGCCTTAGCGATCGTCGGCGACATCGAGGCTGCCGCGGTCGCGTACGAGAAGGCCGTGGACGCGGCCGAGCAACGCGATGACCAGACAGAGGTCTCCGACGTCCACGAGCACGTGTCCGACTTCCTCGCCAGCCACCCTGACGTGCCTACGACGCTTCGCGGACCCCGGACACGGGTCCGGCTCAGCCGTAGCCCGGACGGGAGCGTGGTGGTGCGTGCAATCACGTCCCTGACCGGGTCGATGACGAGGGTCCCGCGCAACGCAACCTGTCCGTGCGGGAGCGGG